>Ga0315276_10001881_pt1 | contig 18975 bp, 10 predicted proteins | sample YL17G05_0_MG_FD_204542 | JGI IMG/M metagenome (GOLD analysis project Ga0315276, IMG submission 204542) | Sediment microbial communities from Yellowstone Lake, YNP, Wyoming, USA - YL17G05_0 | ecosystem: Environmental > Aquatic > Freshwater > Lake > Sediment | place: USA: Wyoming | collected... | reverse complement strand
TGACTGAGGCAGATGTGAACCAGTCCGGTGGAGCTAATCCGGCCTGCAAAGACATAACGATTAGCGATATTCAAACGCTGGTGAATCACTTGTTCATCGCCGGTCCAGCAAACGCGCCGCTGAAGGAGTGTTTGTGAGGGGGCGGACGTGAATCAGAATGGCGGTGCGAATCCAACTTGTAACGACATAAGAAGATGTCAGAATTGTCTGATGACACATTCTTGACGTAAAATGATGTTGTTGAAACAGCGGAGGAAATCTTACACGCGTTGAAGAGGGACAGGCAGATCGCCTGTCCCTTTGTTGTTAACCAAAAGAGGGAAAAGGTACACGAGGTTAGCCGCCTAGTACTTACGACCGGGGGGTTCCCCTACCTTGAATTGAGAATCTTGGAATGCAGGTACGTTTTCTACGGGCAATTCCAAGATTCTCTTATCCGGGGGACCAAAACGTCCGAGTGTACAGGAACAAGCCCCCACAGCAGCGGAATGAGTGAAACACCTTCCAGACCAGGTCCATCCTATAGTCGCACCAGATCCTGAGCTGATTTCAATAACACGTCTTTCGACCAGGACTGCTCTGTGAGTTGACCTTGGATCTTCAGAAAACTCTCCGGATTGGTAGCTACGACTACCACGGCGTTGAAGCCTCTCTTCAAGTTCTTTTCTACATTATGTTTCCAGTCGGACTTGCCGGTCTCGATCTCGACAGGGAGCTGTTTACCTTCTTTGCCGATTATCAGGTCAGTGAATCCATTGACTGGCTCTTCGATCTGGACCGTGTATCCCTCGTTTTCGAAGAGTTGGGCCAGTTTATGCTTCCAGAAGCGGTGTTCAAGTCCCTCGTTCGACCGTTCGCCGTTTCTTTCGATTCCCTTCTTAGCGAGGTAGTCCCTGGCCGGTGCAGTGAGTTCAAGGAGAACCATTCGTCCACTGCGGGTTGTGATATAGACCGGTTCGACAAGGTTTTCTTCGAGTAGGGCCCTCTTGAGGGAGTCGCCGTTTCGTCGGCTTACATTGAGTCTCCGATAGCGCTCGACCACACCAGAATAGGGATGATTCACTATGTCAGTCAGCAGTGTCATTTCACGTTCATTCAATGAGGCACTGCGTAGCTCCGTTTTCTGAACTGGAAGAGGAGTGGAGCCGTCTTTCAGAATGTTTCTGGAGTTCATGACATCCCGGACCCAGGCATCGTTTACCACTCCTTTTGAAATCGCCTGGTACGGTATCATTACTTGGAACGGATGTAGCCATCGTCCCTGGAGCTTGATTACCGCTGCACCCACAGGCAAACGCCCAAAGAGATCGCTCTCTTCTTCGCGCATGAGCATGGCCGCGGCAATGGCATTGACATCTGATTTATGCTTCAGATTCATCGCAACTGTCGTGTACGAGTTCCCGATGGCAGGGATTGAGATGAGGCTCGGGTGCTGATCAACCAAGACAATAGCCTCCCCAAGCTCCCTGATCTCTCGAAGGATCGTGTCGGTGATGGCCTCGCCTCCGGCGCCGCCGGGCTTCTTGAGTAGAATGTGATGGGCTTCCTCAATGAAGATGGCGTGTTTGAAGCACTCACGGTCCGGCTGGACCAGTCTGAAGTGATGGATCCAAAGTAGCATCGATTCAATGATCAGGTTCTTATCGTTGTTGGTCAGCGCATCAAGCTCCAGAATCACATTGTTATTCAAAAGGGCCGCCAGGTTCGGCTGACTGGGGGTATTGACTACGTCGCCCATCGGTCCAAAACAGATGGACTTGATTCCTCGCATAGTTGAATCCATCCAGAGCGCCTTTCTCCCTTTGACCGGGTGCTCCTCGAGCCAGGCTAGGACGTCAAGAAACGTCGGATATTGGTCGGGAATCCGGTCGTACAGCCCGAACTCTTCGTAAACGGCATCAAGGGCTTCTTGCAGGAGATACATAACCCCTTCCCCAAGGTAGTAGGCTCCGGCAATGATTTCGATGAGCTTCTTGAGCCACACTTTCGGGTCAGTGCCGGCCGGAGGGATCAGTGGGTTGAATACCAAGGGGGAAGTATCCCGTCCGACCGTGTACACCAGTATATTCTCGTCCGAGATTGCCAGGAGATCTCTATAGTTTCGCTTCCAGTCGAAGATCAAGAACGGTTTCTTCTTGACGAGGAGGTCGTTGAGTAACACAAACACCGTGTTGGTCTTTCCAGCGCCGCTTCTGCCGAAAATCGCAACGTGCTGGATCCATTCCCCTTCTCGAAGTCCAAACGGATAGTACTCTTTACCAGAGTACTGAACCGTACCCAGAGGATATTCCCCGCCGGCCATCTCTCTGGGCGGAACCGACAGAAAGGTCTGGGGATTATCTACTGCCAAACCAAGATGCTTCACTGCAAGCAGGCGGATAGCCATGTCAATATCTCGCTTGCCGTCCTGGTCCTCAGTCAGATAGGCCAGCCAGTACCGGTCTGCCCTAGTGCCAATAATTGGCTTCAGCTGCCGACAGATTTCCTGGATTTCTACAGTCATCGCTCGTCACCCCAGGATGAGCTCTTCTCGGCTCACATGACTGTCTACTTGCTGTCCGATCTCGGCTATTTGGAGCTTCAAGCGGGAGATATCTCGCCAGCAGGAAACAGCTTCAAATCGTCTTTCCTGCTCAAAGGCTATCAGCTCCCGCTCCAGGATTGCCTTTCGCTTATCGATGACCATACTGACGCCTAAGTAGAAGATCTGTAGAGTCTCCAAAATGCTGTCGGCGCGTCTGATTCTCTGATCAATCTCATAGAAGTTTGAGTCTCGAATTGCCAGCCGTTCATAAATCTGTTCCATGATCCCTTTGGCAGTTCCTGTCAGGGACTCTTTCTTGGCATTAAGGAACCGATCCAGAGGGTCCTGGCCGACCGCGGTAGCTGCGAGGGACAGATGCTTGTCGGCCGGCTCAGGAGTCTGATTCGATGAGCGTACCAGGTAATCGATAGAGCTCGGACTAGCTTGATAAAAGCCAACCGGCGGAAGAACTGGATTGAGAGAAAGTGAAGAATCTAAGAATGAGTGACTGTTAAGGATGTTTCGCTGGTACGGGTCGACATAGTTGAAAATCATGCTTATCACCGAAATTGTTCTTACAGTCCAGTGGTAATATGCGCTGACTTATAAATGTTTCGATTTTGTGAACGCGAGAAGAGCAGCAGTCAGATCTGCCTGTTGGCGGGGGGAATCGAACCTCAGACTCGCTATGCGGCACAAGGACTTACGGGTCACTGTGACGAAATTGTGACGCTTTTTTGGGGCCCAATTTGGCTCTTAGACGCTGCTCTCATTTACCGAAGGGTCGGACTGGCCCATTAGTAATATATTTAGGAAATCATCCGATCTTGGACAAGTACAATTGACTACCCTGCCACCCAGGCATATGTAACTTTCGATGCTCGGAGAAACCAACAACCGATGGAGAACGCGTACTGAAGGGTCTACGCGAGGAAGTATGAACGGACCCAAGCTGAAAGCGGCCGCGGCCTACCTGATTGGTGCCGGGATTCTATGGACCGTTCTGGCTATTGGCATGGGCGGAGGTGAGCTTCCGTCGGGTGTTTCTTCATTCTCTCGCTTGCTATCCGATTGGCATCTCATTTTGGTGGGCGTATCAGCCCCCTTGGTTCTGTCGGTTGTTACGTTGATCTGGTCAAGACGGGTGGATCAGCTTCGAAGAAGCCAGTTGAAACTGGGTGAGGAACTCGCTCAGAGCCGCGACAGATTGGAAGTCACTCAGCGTCAACTAGAAGAGACGCTTGCTGAAAAAGATCAGGTCCGGGAACAGCTTACAAGAACGACCAACCGGATGCGACTGCAATTGACCCGTTTGCTCTCACCTGGTCGTTCCAAGAAGAGGGCGCTGGCGTTGGTCGACTGCGTCGATCCGGAGAAACTGCGGCAACTGCAGGACGCCCTTTCAGATGTTCTGGGAATTTCATCAATGTGCCTCGATCAATCAGGCGAACAGGTTTTCCGATCTCGAAATACGCCAGAGGCTTGCCAACTCATACAGAGTATCCCCCTTGGGCGGCAGGAGTGCTTTTGGTTCCACCGCGATCTGGGCGAGAAGGCCGCTGGCCGAAAGAATCCGATCTACAAACGATGCTCCGCCTGCGGCTTAATGTGCGGCGCAGCACCCCTCTTGGTCGAAGATAGGCACCTTGCCACCTGGGTTCTGGGGCAGGTCAAGATTGAGGACGCCAAGGAGATCGATCTTGTCGCAGCAGCCGATAGGTTTGGAATACCACCAAATTCTCTGCTGGCTTCTCTTCGTAGCAGCAAGACCATGACCCTTGCTGAGTTCGAGTCTGCACTTGGGTTGGCGTGGCTCATCACTGAGGAGATCGCTCAAAGGTGTCATGCCGTATGGCTGTTGTCGAAAAACGTGGCCGACCGCCGGCGTGCTGAAAAGCAACTCAGGCTCGCGTGGCACGCGCTGGATCATTCTGGAAGGGCGTTCATCTTTGTAGGATCGGATAGGGAGTGCCTGGCTGCGAATGAGGCAGCCTGCAACCTTCTGGGATGTAACAACGAGGCCTTGAGAAAGCTCAGAATTGACGATCTCTTCGATCCCGCGGATATGGACTCAGTCCTGTCAAGCCATGGTTCAGAATCGAGGAGTTGTGTCGTCGCAGCTTTGAGACCAGATGGGAAAAAGGTCTCGGTCAACATCGAAAGTTATCAAGTCGTTGTTGGTGGTAAACAACAGAGATACTTGACTCTTCAGCCAATTCCCGCTGCTACAGTCTCTATCGGCATCGACCAGACCAACGGGGAAACGTATGCCCGTCCATCGTGATACGAGCGACTGTCTTGGTGACGTGGCAACCCCAGCCCACTCAACTCGCTTCCCTTATGGCCATACTCAGGCCGGAGCATACCCCATCCTTCAAGAAATGTCGTTCCTCATCCGATAAACGGAGTACATCTGGCAACGGCTCCATGTTGGAAAACCTGAATCAAAGCTCTTTTCGCAGAAGGCGGAACAGACCGAGGAGAAGATCGAATGCAGACAATGTTCAATCCAGTTCAGGTACTGGCAGACAGTAAACGTCGAAGAAACCGCCAACTTCGGATGCTGGTGCCAGTATTCTTGCTGCTTGTAAGCGCCGGTATTCTGCAAACCTTAGGGGTTCTGCCCGGACCGATTATCGACATCGACTACGTCTATTGGGCGGCGGCTCTTCTGGTCTTGGCCGGACTGGTGTACACCTTAGCCCATTGGCGCTGTCCAGCCTGCCAGAAAATCCTCTGGTATCGGCTGAACCCAGACTACTGCCCAAGCTGCGGCATCAGGTTGAGGAAGTGACGCTACCCCCATATAGCTGACATGCCAGAGGTATTCAGACTTGGATCATTGCTGATGACCATCTTGGAAAGGACAAATGAAAATGGACGATCGACGGAAAGCGGAACGAGCTTCTGCTGAACGGGCCTCCAACACGGCGCGAATGACAAAGACCGCCATCTTGGGCGTGACCAATTTGGAGACCGATAGACTTATTGGTCAAATGACTGATATCTCGCCGGACGGCCTTCAGTTGGCGACTTCTAAGCCTGTTGAATGCCGGTCTGTTCTTAACTTACGCCTTCGGTTACCTGAACCAATTCAGGGCAGTCTATTCATTATCATGGACGCTGAATGTGTTTGGTGTAAGCAGGGTACTGAGGCGCGAACTTACAACGCTGGCTTCAAGTTTCGCTCTGTTACTCCCAGCAATGTAACGCGAATACAGGCGCTGCTAGTCAGTCTGGGTAAGACTAAGGAATCAGTAACCAGCTGATCTTCCGAATCCCCTGAGAAACCACTCGGCTCCTACGAGGCATGGGACCCGTGATTCCGCTGCGCAATCACCAGGGACTCATCCGCTTGATGGCGTGGACCACCTACCCTTGACAGAGGCTCGATTCTTCCTGCCGGGCAAGTGGCAAGAACGAGACTGCCCCCGTTCAGTTCGGATTCAATCGCAGTTGAACATGAATACTCGAGCGCGGTCAGCTTCTATGTGTTGGTGATTGTCCTACCTTGATCTCATCAACTACATCGACCAGGTGATCTGGGACCGGGTGAGCATAGCTCATGGTGGTCCGGATGCCGGAATGTCCCATGAGTTTCATGACGGTGTGAAGCTTGGTCGACACACGGCAAGAACCGTTCGCGTTCCTGCTGGATATTCTCATTGGTAACGATGGGATAGCCAAAGCAGGGATAGGCGACTACCTCGAAGGGATTCTGTTTATCCGATCTGATTCTTCGACCATGATCTTGTTCACTAGCTCCGTTATCGTGGCGCGGGCAGGATCGTCAAGACTCTGGAAAACATGACCCGACTCGTGCCATCCGGCCTCTTCGTTTTCCCGAGCCCAAACGCACGTGCAGCACACCACGATGGAATCAGTTTTGCCTATCGGCTCCGGTAATGACAGCCTAAACTTGAAGCGGCCGCCAACGGCTAACTGCTCGGTTGTGATGATTCGCATGCCGGCCATTGAAAGATCGGCAAGGCGGCCAAGTAGTTCGCCGCTCATACCCTCAAAAACCAGGTAGTAGTCGCTGGTCTTTCTCCTGATTTGCACTCTGGGGTGTTGACTCATAGGGCTCCGGAGCTTCTGGTTAGGTGAATCGGTCATAATCAGGGATAACTTACCTTCTGTTTATCGGCGATCGACGTTTATGATTGAGTGCCGTCAGACCGCCAAGCTAACTAGACTGAGTGTAAGCGCCAACAACATATTGCTCTACCCTTGATTGAATCAACGTGGGTCTGGGTCTTGTCGTCGTTCGCTTTAAGCATAGAGAATTCTACCGATCACTATTCCAAGCCCACATTTCTTAGTAGCTCCTTGAATCTGGGGTCGGAGCGAAGTCCATTCCAAGTCGGGTCCGTCTTCAAATTGATGAAGCCAATGTCTCCTCCCTGATAAGCTCTATTAAGCCACTCGAATGCTATCCCCCTGTCCCCAAGCCCATAGTAAACGAACGCAATTTCTATCGACCTGATGGACCCCTGCCCTGAGGACCTGAGAAGCGCATTCAGCATATCTTGAGCTCCGGTTCTGTTGCCGCTTAACGCGTATGCGTTACCCAGATTTGACAGCCAGGATGAATCACCAGCCGATATCTCCGTTTGATACTCTTGGATGGCTGCTTCATAGTTACCTCGTAGTTGATAGATACAACCAAGGTGGCCATGAGTCATTGGGAAACTTGGGTCGAGTTCAAGTGTCTTGTTGAGCTGATCAATTGCTTCGTCGTATCGTTGCATCCAGTACAGAGTGATGCCCACGTTTACGTTGATTATGAGCGAGACTGGATCGAGCTCCTGAGCTCGTCTGATCTCCGCAAGCGCTTCATCAAACCTGCCCAGAGAGCGTAGAAGATTGCTATACCAATGGTGCGCCGATGGATAGCTCGGATTCAGTTCGATTGCTCTCTTGAGCTCTTGCTCAGCCCCTACCCAATCCCATTGATAATACTTGGTGAGTCCAAGCACCGCACGAGCTTCAGAGAGTGTAGAATCAAGTTCCAACGCTCTCGTTGCTGCGGTCCCAGCTTTGGGAAAACATTCTTTTGGTGGGAGGCTAGAATACTCGGGAAGTATAACATATGTAGCTGCCAGCCCAGCATACGCGAGCGCATAGTTTGAATCTATCTTGATTGCCTCACCAAAATGCTCGATTGCCCTTCTTAAGTCGTCCGTCCGTCGCTTATTCCAATAGAAGCGCCCCTTGAGATACGCTTGGTACGCCAGAGGATCGACTGGAGGACGATTTAGCATGCCCAGGTTCTCCTCTGGGCTTACAACCGCGCTGACTGCCAGTGCGATTGCCTGCGCCACATCGGTCTGCAACGACAGAATGTTCTGCATAGGTCGGTCGAAGTTGCTTGCCCAAAGGTGCTTCTCAGGTGATGCTTGAATTAGCTGAACAGTAATCCGCACCTTGTCACCATCGCGCAACACCGATCCTTCCACAATTGCCTTGACGGTTAGCTTTTTGGCGATCTCCGGCAATGCTTCGTCTGTCTTTTTGAACCGCATAACAGACGTGCGTGAAATCACGCGCAACGACTTGATCTTCTGAAGCTCCGTTATGAGCGCCTCTGTCATCCCGTCGGAGAAGTATTCCTGTTCAGGATCGCCCGAGAGGTTCTGTAGAGGAAGTACGGCCAGAGAGTCGAGTGGTTCCTCTGCTGGCTTGAGGAAGTAGACCTTCGTCAGGGCCAAAGCCACTGCCAGGATTGCCAAACCGGCAATTAGGTACGCCCATTTTCTCTTAGGCGAAGTGGACTTGCCCAAAGCACGGTTCGTCGCAGTAGCCTCGCCGCTTTTCCTGATTGATTTCAGGTCCGCCGCTAAATCGTCGGCATGCTGGTAACGGGTCGCCACGTCCTTGTCCAGTACTTTGTCGACAATGGTCTGCAACTCGGCTGGGACTTCTCGCCGAAAACGAGCCAGTAACTCAGGCTTCGTGCTCATGATGGCGTGCAGAGTCGCAGCCTCAGAATCCGCCTTGAAAGGTGCATGCCCGGTGATCATTTCGTATAGCGCGACGCCAAAGGAAAACAGGTCGGTGCGGTGATCGACTTTGTCTCCTCGCACCTGCTCAGGTGACATATACCCGATGGTCCCAAGTGTCGAACCGGTCTTGGTCAGGTGATCAGACCCCATTACCGAGGCCAAACCGAAATCCACTATGCGCGCCCGACCATATGAATCGATCAGAATGTTCGACGGCTTGATATCTCTATGCGTGATACCTTTTTCATGCGCGGCCTGCAAACCATCGCACACCTGTATCCCGATCTCCAGTATGCGATCCAGCGATTGCGCCTTACCGGCCAACACTTCTTTGAGCGATTGCCCCTCCACGTGTTGCATAGAGAAGAACGGCCGCCCATTGTACTCGCCCACTTCAAATACTGAGACAATATTTGGATGGTCTACTTTGGCAGACGCTTGTGCCTCGCGGGTGAAGCGGGCGCGACAGTCGGAGTCCAGACACAGATGCAACGGCAGGAATTTCAGGGCTACCTTACGATTGAGTTCGGTGTCCTCCGCGAGGTACACTTCTCCCATCCCACCGGCCCCGATCTTCTCGATGATGCGGTAGTGGGAGACAATCGTGCCCTCGGTAAGCGTCACGTCCGTCCGGGTTCTGTCGTCGTCAGGTTGCATTTATCTGTCGTTGCTCTCCATAATCATCATCCTTTGGGCTTCAGAAATTCGATGAAAGGCGGGTAGTCCCACAATGACTCGAGGTTAAAGTCTCTATGGAAATCGAGACTGTACCCGAACCCCTGCAAAAAGCTCTCCTTCAAGAGTGTTACAGCTTGGTCCTTGTCTCCCAAAATCGCGGCAATACAGGAACGGTAATAGGTATGCTTACCGAAAAGATATGGCCTCTTCAGGTTATTAAGCCACTCGGAGACTTCCAACGCTTTTTCTCGATCGTCTTGCCGGGCGGCTATACAACCAAGATACCTCTGATACTCTATGTTGTCAGCCGAGTCCTTAGCAAGTTCCTCGAAAACGCTCTTTGCCTCCTCCCATCTGCGAGCGTCATACAGTGTAAGGCCATAGTAGCGGTAATGGAGGGAATTCATCTCTTCGGCCGGTCTGCTTCGGCACCATTGAATTGCCTGGTTAAGAAATGTCATAGCGGCGTCTTCATCCCCGTGAGCGCGTAATTCCTCGCCGGCAATTCTCATCGTACCTCCAGGAGAACCTGTAGTAAACCCGGGCTTAGAAAGCGTTAGACTTTCTTCAATAAGCTTCCTGACCTCTCCTATTTTTCCCAGAGCGGCGAGAGCACGGACTTCATATTGTAAGGGACTGAAAGAGTCCGGGAATCTTTTGCGAGCCAGTTTGGCAATTTCGAGTTCTTTCTTGTGCTCCCCCAGTAAGTGGTATGAAGCAGTGAAGTAATCCCAATAAGGGAGCCACTGTTGTTCCTGGTTTGCCGTCTTGAATGCCTCGATGCACTCCCTTGGACGATTTACTCGAAATGCCTGATAACCCCAGTCATAAGCATACGTATATCCAGGCGCGATCCTGGCTGCCTCTCGCATGGCGTTAAGAGCTTTCATCCGGTCTCCTGAAACCCAACCGCTAGTCCAGTCGAGTTCTAATTGCTGAAGAGGAGTGAGTTGAGAACGGCGTAGATCAAGATATCGCAGCAGGGAATCTACCTGTGCAAATTGCCCGAGGTTCGCATAACCACTAAAAATCCAGATCAATGGAGCAATGAACGATGTATCGATAGCGTAAGCTCGCTCGAAGTACTCAATTGCTCCGGTATAGTCAAACTGTTTCTCGTAGAGATCACGTCCCCGGATGTACTGTTTATACGCCTCGTAACATGGAGGCCTAAATCCCGTACCGATAAATCCTTCCAGTTGTATATCCACGACAACGGCAAGGGCGCCCAGCACACATTGCCGCACTGCCTCTACTCCGTCCATCACGCTGCCGGTAGGCGTATAAATCGGTTCGATGGCATAAAGCAGCTTTCCATCATCATTCAACACTTGCGTCTGAAACTGAATGGAGTCGCCGACTTTGTAATAGGATCCGGTAACAAGCAGACTTGCACCGGTTGACTTGGCAATGGAGTGGGCGTTTTGGTTCTCTTCAAGCTGGGAGAATCTCTCAGGCGGGATAACTTCGGCCAAGCCTGTTTGCAAAAGACCCTGCGTGGCCCAGTCGGCAATCATCCTTCCCAGCGGATCAAGCGACTGATCTCCCGTCTGATTCTCAAAAGGGACGACGACGACGCGCTTGGTGGCGGCTTTGGTTTCATCCGCCGGTTTTATCACCATTCGCCAGGGCTTAAAAGCCACGATGGCGACCAACACGCCAAGTATGACAAGTGACGGCATCACAATTCGGCGTTTCCGCCTGATTGGGCTCGGCGCAGAACTGACTGCTGATATCAACCGCTTGAGGTCCGCCGCCAACTCGTCGGCGTGCTGGTAACGTATGCTCTTGTCTTTGGCGAGCGCCTTGTTAATCACTCTTTGAAATTCGGCGTTGGTCCCAGATTTGTACCGCGCCAGTGGCTCCGGTTCTTGGTCAGTGATGTTGCGGGAAGTTGCCGTATCGTTGTCGCCTTTGAACGGCTGTCTTCCGGTGATCAGTTCATAGAGTACTACTCCGAGAGAGAAGATGTCAGTACGATGATCGACCTGTTCTCCTCGAGCTTGTTCCGGTGACATGTAGCCGATCGTGCCGAGCGTCGAACCGGTCTTCGTCAGATGATCCAGTCCCAGCACTGACGCCAGCCCGAAGTCGACTATCCGTGCTCTTCCGTGTGAATCAACCAGGATATTCGAAGGTTTGATGTCCCGATGGGTGATCCCCTTCTCATGCGCCGCCTGAAGTCCCTCGCATACCTGAATCCCGATCTCCAATATGCGATCGAGACGCAATGCCTTACCGGCGATCACATCCTTGAGCGACTGCCCTTCAACATGTTGCATGGAGAAGAACGGCCGTCCCTGAAACTCGCCCACTTCATGGACAGCTACGATGTTGGGGTGATCCAGTTTGGCTGATGCCTGAGCTTCGCGTGTGAACCGGGCCCGGCAGTCGGCGTCCTGACAAAGATGCTGCGGCAGAAACTTCAGGGCCACCCTACGATCTAGCTTGGTGTCGTCGGCCAGGTACACCTCACCCATCCCACCGGCACCGATCTTCTCGATGATCCGGTAGTGCGACACCATTGTGCCATTTGTGAGGGGCACGTAAGTCTGGGTCCTGTCGTCGTCAGGTGCGCTCATAATCTCTCTTTGTCATTTCTCGGGAAACCCCATCTTCTTCAGCAAATCTCTAACCCTTGGCTCTGAACGCATTTCTGCGAAGGGTGGATCGACATTAAGGTAAATCATTTGGCCCGCTCGCTCCTCGTATGCGGTAGAAAGCCACTTCCATGCTGTGTCGTATTCTCTCAAACCCGCAAATATTTGAGCAATCAGGTACGCATCGACATAGCTGTGTTTTCTAATATTCAACACACGCTCCAAGAGCCGCCGAGCATCATGTTCTCTTCCCGATACCGCGTAGACCCAAGCAATATTAGCCAGCCTAATAATTTCATAGTCGGCGATTGGACTCAGAGCCATTTCACTGTCGACAATCGCTGCAGCGGTATCGAAGAGACCTTGGTAGGCATAGGCCATGGCTATATACAAGCGAATACAATAGAACCCTGAACCCAAGCTGAGCGTTCTCCTGAGCTCAGGGATGGCCTTGTCATACTGGCCAGCGAAGCCATATCCTAAGAGTCCAAGCGTGTAGCTTGCCGCAACTGAAGTCGGATCAAGCTCAAGCCACCGCTTATATCCATTTATTGCTTCGTCAAATCTCCCAATTTGAACAAGATACCCGCTGTAGGCGCGTAGCACGTCGGGATTGTCAGGGCTGAGTTCGTACGCGCGTTTGTACTCAATGCCGGCACCAGTGATGTCCCATTCACAATTCAGCTTAACGTTGCCCAAAGCGGCATGCGCCAGCCCGAGGTTGTCGTCAAGTTCCACAGCCTCGGTTGCAGCCCTTTTGGCTTTCTCGTAGGTATCACTATGGCTCGCGTAGCCATCGGCAAAAAGAGCCCCATAGTAGAACGACACACCAGCCCAGGCAAGAGCAAATCCCGAGTCCTTGGCAATCGCCTGATCAAAGTACTCAATGCTCTTCGTGTAGCCATCTAGAGCGTACTTGTAGTAGAAGTACCGGCCAAGCAAGTAGAGATTGTATGCCTCGACATTCTTGGTGGGGGGCTTCGTGATCCTATTTCTTTCCTCTCCCAGAAGGGTAATTCTCAGTTTGTCTGTAATTGCGGTGGTGATTTCATCCTGAACAGCAAATATGTCTTTCAAGTCCCGGTCGAATGTTTGGGACCAGATGTGGTAACCATCAGCGACATTGATAAGTTGTGTCGTGATGCGAAGCTGGTTACCTGCTTTGCGCACGCTCCCCTCAAGCACTGTCTCCACTCCGAGTTTCTCACCAATCTCCTTTATGTTATCCAATTTGCCCTTGAACGAAAACGCCGACGTTCTGGCGGGCACTCGCAGTTGTCCTATGTTACTCAGCCGGTTGATGAGTTCTTCAGTCATACCGTCGCAGAAATACTCCTGATCCTTCTGTGGACTCATATCAACGAAAGGGAGAACCGCAATCGACTTTGCAGCCGGAGGCGTTTGTTCAGGCCGCAGGTAGAAGTACACCACGACCAATATCGCAACCAGAAGAACACTGCCTCCGATGAGAAGTGGGAGTCTCTTGTTTTGACGTCCGTGTGGGGAGTCTGTAGACGCGTCCCGTTGAAGCGCGCGAAGGTCAGCCGCAAGGTCGTCTGCATGCTGGTGTCTTGTTGAGACATTCTTATCCAGCGCTTTGTCGATCATTGTCTGTAGTGTAACTGGCATCTCGCGTCGGAAACGAGCCAGCATCTCTGGTTTATCGTTCGTGATCGCATGCAGAGTCGCCGCCTCAGAATCAGCTTTGAACGGCGCGTGGCCGGTGATCATTTCATACAGCACGACACCAAAGGAAAAGAGATCAGTACGGTGATCGACTTTGTCACCCCGCACCTGTTCAGGTGACATATATCCGATAGTCCCAAGAGTCGAACCGGTTTTCGTCAAGTGATCTGTCCCCATCACTGAAGCCAGACCGAAGTCGACTATGCGCGACCTCCCGTGCGAGTCGATCAGGATGTTGGAGGGCTTGATGTCTCTGTGGGTGATCCCTTTCTCATGGGCAGCCTGAAGGCCATCGCACACCTGTATCCCGATCTCCAAAATGCGATCCAGTGGCAGTGACTTGCCGGCCAGGACTTCCTTGAGCGTCTGCCCCTCAACATGTTGCATGGAGAAGAACGGCCGCCCGTTGTACTCCCCGACTTCGAATACTGAGACAATATTTGGATGGTCTAGTTTTGCTGTCGCCTGTGCCTCCCGCGTGAACCGAGCCCGGCATTCAGGATCCTGGCACAGGTGCAAGGGCAGGAACTTCAGCGCCACCTTGCGGTCGAGCTTGGTGTCCTCAGCAAGATAGACCTCACCCATCCCACCGGACCCGATCTTCTCGATGATCCGGTAGTGCGACACCATCGTGCCGCTGGAAAGCGTCACGTGGGTCTGCGTCTTGTCGTCGTCAGGTGCGGTCATAAATGATTCTGTACAACCGTTACTCCAGCTTCATTTTTCTTAATAGCTCCGCAAATCTTGGATCGGAACGAAGGCTATCCCAAAGCGGTTGCGTTTTCAAATAGAGGAGACCCCAAGATCGTTCCTGATAAGCCTTCTCAAGCCATTCAAAGGATTTGTCCTTGTCGCCGAGCCCGAGGTAGATCTGGGATATATCGACAGATACCCGATCGCCTTGCTTCGAAGATTCAAATAACTCATTTAGTATCTTTACGGCTTCGCTTCTTCTCCCAGTTAGTGCGTAAACGCGCCCGAGGTCTGACAGTCCCAAATTACCATGACCAACGAGTCTCCTTACTTCTTGATACTCCGTAATAGCTTCCTCGAATTTGTCTTGCGCTTCATACACTAAACCCAGATCACAATGCGCAATCATGAAATCCGGATCGAGCTCAAGTACCTGCTTAAATTGACTTGTGGCTTTGTCATATTGCCTCATGTTGTACAAAGGATCTCCCGCAGCCGTATTGATGATAAGAGAGAGCGGATCAAGCTCCTGTGCTCGTTTGATCTCTGCGAGGGCTTCGTCTAACCTGCCGAGGTAGCACAGCAGCCCACTGTACCAATGGTGCGCTGTTGGATAGTTCGGATCAAGTTCGATCGCCCGCCTGAATTCGCTCTCTGCACCTGGCCAATCCCACTCATAGTCACTCTTAATACATCCCAGGACAGCATGGGATTCTGCGAGTGTAGGATCAAGTTGAAGTGCTCCTCTTGCTGCAGCCTCTGCCTTTGGCACCATATCCTTTGAAGGGAGAGCAACAAACTGCGGAAGTATGACATAGGCTGACGCTAAACCGGCATAGGCCAGAGCGTAGGACGCGTCTTTTTCAATTGCCTGGTCGAAATACTCGATCGCCTTTTGCAGATCGGGCCCCGTCCGCTTATTCCAGTAGAAGCGCCCTTTAAGATAGGCTTCGTGCGCCTCGGGATTCACCGCTTTGCGATTCTCTATTTGTATCTGTTCTTCGCGTGTGACAATAGCCCGCACCTCCTTGGCAATCGCTTGGGCAACATCGCCCTGCAAGGCCAGGATGTTTCGCATAGGTCGGTCGAAGTTGCTTGCCCACAGGTGCTTCTCCGGCGACACCTGAATTAGCTGAACAGTGATCCGGACATTTTCACCGTCTCGCAACACGGACCCTTCCACGACCGCCTTGACGGTTAGCTTTTTGGCTATTTCGGGCAGTGACTCCTCTGTCTTCTTGAACCGCATCACCGATGTCCGGGATATCACCCGCAGCGATTTAATCTTCTGGAGCTCCGTTATAAGCGCCTCCGTCATTCCATCAGAGAAGTACTCCTGTTCGGGATCGCCCGAGAGATTTTGCAGAGGAAGTACTGCCAGAGAATCAAGTGGTTCTTCTGCTGGCTTAAGGACATAAATCTTGATCGAGACGCAAGCAACTACCAGGATTGCCAGACCGGCAATTAGATAAGCCCACTTTCTCTTGGCTTGTGCATACCTGTTCAGGGCTTGGCATGTCACCGTGGAATCGCTGCTTTTTCTGACTGACTTAAGGTTCGCAGCCATTTCATCAGCGTGCTGATAGCGCGTGGCAACATCCTTGTCCAACGCCTTATCAACAATGGTCTGTAGCTCGACGGGTACTTCCCGCCGGAATCGGGCAAGCAACTCCGGCTTGGTGCTTGTGATTGCATTGAGCGTGGCCGCTTCAGAGTCAGCCTTGAAAGGCGCGTGCCCTGTGATCATCTCATAGAACACAACGCCAAATGAAAAGAGATCGGTTCGGTGGTCGACTTTGTCACCCCTCACTTGCTCGGGAGACATGTATCCGATAGTTCCCAGCGTCGAACCAGTTTTGGTTAGGTGATCAGAGCCCATTACCGAAGCGAGTCCGAAATCGACGATGCGGGCTCGACCATGCGAATCAACCAGGATATTCGAAGGTTTGATGTCCCGATGGGTGATCCCCTTCTCATGCGCCGCCTGAAGTCCCTCGCATACCTGAATCCCGATCTCCAATATGCGATCGAGCGGGAGAGGTTCTCCGGCGATCACCTCTTTGAGGGTCTGTCCCTCGACATGCTCCATAGCAAAGAAGGGACGACCATTGAAGTCGCTCACTTCGTGGATAGTAACAATATTGGGATGGCTGAGCTTCGCAGTCGCTTGAGCCTCGCGGGTGAATCTGGCCCTGCAGTCGGCATTCTGGCACAGGTGCTGAGGTAAAAACTTGAGCGCCACCTTCCGGTCAAGCTTGGTATCCTCAGCTAGATAGACCTCCCCCATCCCACCGGCACCGATCTTCTCGATAATCCGGTAGTGCGAAACAATCGTGCCGTTTGAAAGCGTCACGTGAGTTCTGGTCTTGTCGTCGTCAGGCTGGTTCACGTCACTCCTTCGGCTTCAATATCTCCTTGAACGGCGGGTAATCCCACAGCGACTCGAAGTCAAAATCCTTGTGTACCTCGATGTTGAATGGGTATCCGTGAAGGAAACTCTCCTTAAGCAGCGCCACCGCTTGCTCCTTGTCTCCGAGAATTGCAGCGATACAGGCGCGTTGGTATGTGTTGGCACCAAACAAGTACGGCAGATTTAAGTTCTTCAGCCACTCTGATACCTCCATCGCTCTTGTTCTGTCACCTTGACGTGCAGCTATGATGCCAAGGCTGCTCTCATAACCCCAGCCAGCTGCCGAGTCCTTGGGTGACTTCTTCGCAAGCTCTTCATAGATGGTCTTTGCCTTATCCCAGCGGCGGGCGTAGTTGAGGGTCAATGCGTATGATCCCCGGAGCGAATCCAGTTTCTCAGGTGATTGGCTCTCATACCAGCGAACTGCCTCGTCTAACAAAGCCATCGCTTGATCTTCGTGCCCGTGGGCCCGCAACTCTGCGGCAGTGAGTCTCATGGTGCCTCCAGGGGTGCCTACCGTACTGGGTTTAGTAAGAGTTAGACTTTCTTCAATAAGTTTCCTGACCTCCTCGATCTTCCCCAGGGCGGCGAGAGCACGGACTTCATAATTAAGGGGGTCGAAAGAGTCCGGGAATCTTTTGCGAGCCAGTTTGGCAATTTCGAGCTCTTTCTCGTGCTCCCCCAGAAGGTGGTATGAAGCCGTGAAGATATCCCAATAAGGGAGCCATTGTCGTTCCGGGTCAGCCATCTTGAATGCCTCGATCGCCTCCTTAGGGCGATTTACCTGATATGCATCAAGGCCCCAATCATAAGGATCGATGGATCCTGGCGCGATCTTGGCTGCTTTTCGCATGGCATTCAGAGCTTTCATCCAGTCACCTGAAACCTTACTGCTAAGCTCGTCGAGATATAATTGTCGAAGAGGAGTGAGTTGAGCACGCCGTAGTTCAAGAAATCGCACCAGGGAATCTGTCTGTGCCAATTGCCCGAGGTTCAAATGAGCATAACCTGCCCAGAACAATGGAGAAATGAACTGTGTATCGATGGCGTAAGCTCGTTTGAAGTACTCAAGCGCTCCGGCGTAATCGAACTGTTTCAAGTGGAGATCGCGTCCCTGCATGAACTGTTGATAAGCCTCGTAACTGGGAGGTTTGAATGATGGCTCTATAGGTCCTCCCGCCCGTTTCTCCAGCACCACGGCAAGAGCGCCCAGCACCCTTTGCCGCACAGCTTCAACTCCGTCCATGATCTTCACGGTCTCCGAAGTTATCGGTTCAATCGCCAGAAGAATCTTGTCATTGGCATCCAGGATTTTCGCCTGCAACTGGATAGTATCACCCAGCTTGTAATAGGAGCCCATAACAACCGTGCTTGCTCCGGTTGACTTGGCAACGGAGCGGGCGCTTCTGTTCTCTTCCAGCTGGGACAACCTCTCAGGCGGGATAACTTCAGCCAAGCCTGTTTGCAAAAGACCCTGCGTGGTCCAGTCGGCAATCATCCTTCCCAACGGATCAAGTGACGGATCCCCGGTCTGATTCTTGAACGGCACCACGACTACGCGTTTGACATCGGTATTTGAGTCTTTGGAAGATTCCATCACCAGTTTCCATGGTTTGAAAACCAGTGCGATGGCAGACAAGACAATCAAGATAAGCAGCGGCACCACTATCCGAATTCTGCGCGAGCGTGTGACTGGGACTGAGCCGCTTGGGGATAGCAATTGTTTCAGGTCAGCCGCCAATTCGTCGGTATGCTGGTAGCGTATGCTCTTGTCTTTCGCCAGGGCCTTGTTGATCACTCTTTGAAATTCGGCGTTTACCCCAGATTTGTACCGCGCTATGGGTTCTGGTTCGTGATCAATGATGTTGCGGGACGTCGCCGTGTCGTTGTCGCCTTTGAAGGGTTGTTTTCCGGTGATCAGCTCATAGAGAACGACACCAAGCGAGAAGATGTCTGTGCGATGGTCGACCTGTTCACCACGGACTTGCTCTGGCGACATGTAGCCGACGGTGCCAAGAGTGGAACCCGTTTTCGTGAGGTGCTCACTGCCGTGAACAGCCGCAAGACCAAAGTCGAGGATTTTGAAGTGACCCTTATTGTCGCAGCTGATATTGGAGGGTTTGATATCGCGATGGATAATTCCGTGGGAATGCGCTTCGTGAAGCCCTTCGCACAGCTGGATGGCAATCTGGATTATCTGAGATAGAGGAATATCCTTCTGCTTGATCAGTTCACGCAGTGACTGCCCCTCAAGATGCTCCATCGCGAAGAACGGCCGCCCATTGTACTCGCCCACTTCAAATACTGAGACAATATTTGGATGGTCTACTTTGGCAGACGCTTGTGCCTCGCGGGTGAAGCGGGCGCGACAGTCGGAGA
>Ga0315276_10001876_pt1 | contig 18985 bp, 14 predicted proteins | sample YL17G05_0_MG_FD_204542 | JGI IMG/M metagenome (GOLD analysis project Ga0315276, IMG submission 204542) | Sediment microbial communities from Yellowstone Lake, YNP, Wyoming, USA - YL17G05_0 | ecosystem: Environmental > Aquatic > Freshwater > Lake > Sediment | place: USA: Wyoming | collected... | reverse complement strand
GCCCCCCCCCCCCCCCCCCCCCCCCCCCCCCCCCCCCCCCCCCCCCCCCCCCCCCCCCCCCCGGCCGCGGCGGAAGGGCGTGGGACGCCGCCGCGCAGCGCGGCGCCCTCGCCTCGACCCCCACCCCCTCTCTCCCCTCCCTCTTGCTTGCAGGTCCTCACCTTCGCCTTGATCCCGCTCCGCTTCCTCTTCCCCCACGGCGGCGTCCTGGGCGACGTCGCGCGCGCGCTGCGCGGCGGGCGCGCGCGCGCGACCGCGCACGCGCGCATGGCCGCCCTCGCCCCGCACTCGATCCGGTACGGCAAAGAGGTCGGGGCGGTGCTGCTGGTGTACGTCGTCTGCCTGGCGTACGCCGCGGTGTCGCCCACGGTGAGAGAGAAGAGGGAGAGAGGAGAGGGTCGGCAGCCGCAGCGCGCGCGCCTCGACCCCTTCCTTCCCCCTCCAGATCTCGGCCGCCGCCTTTCTCTTTTTTGCCCTGTCCTCCCTGTGGTGGCGCTACTCGATCCTGTACGTGTGGGAGCGGGCGTACGAAAGCGGCGGGCGGGTGTTTGAGGCGGTGCATGGAGGGATCACGTGGGCGCTGGGCATCGCCGTCTTTTTCGCGGGCTGCGTCATGCTGGTCAACGGGGCTTATTTGCAGGGGTCTTTATTGTGGCTCCTCCTCCTCCCTGTCGTTTACTTTTACGCGACGGGCGTCGCGGCGCGCTACGGCGCCGCGGTCGACCGCACCCCCCTCGAAGCCGCCGCCGCCGCGCCGGCCGCTCGCCTCGACCCCGAGGTCTACACCGCGCCCGCGTTGCGGGCGGGGGCGGCGGGGTGGCACCCGGAGACGGGGAAAGCGTGGGAGGGGTGGGGGGCGCCGTTGTACGTGCGGTGAAGGGACGGGGAGGGATGCTTTGATGCAGAATTGCGCGCCCGTGTGAGAGAGCTGCGTGGTCGGGGTTGCAGTGCGGCGCCCGGCCCTGAGTCAAAAGCCCGCCCTGTCAAACCCGCGCACCACCATCTTGGCCGCCACCGCGTCGGGCACCCCCGTCGCCGCCCGCAGCCGGCGCCGCTGGGCCGGCGACTTGGTCGCCCGCTTGTGGCGGAAGCCGGCCTTCATGCGGAGCAGGGCTTTGCCGCCCGACCGCGCGGCGACGCGGAAGCGGCGCTTCCAGGAGGACACCGACTTCATCTTGCCGCCCGCCGCGTGCGGCTGCTTGAAGGATTTTGTGGTCATGGCGCGGAAGGAGAATGGGAGCGGTGTGAAGGTGGTGGCAGCCGCGGCAGCTCGGCCTGCGGCGGGCGCAGCCCACGGCGCCGACGCCGCGCGGGGTGCGGCTGATGCCAGCGCGCGCGCGGCGACGCCCGCGGCGCAGCGGGCGGCGCGGGCGAGCATGGATTGGCGCCGCGATGCGCCGCGGCGCCGGCGGTCTGCGCCGTCGCCGCTGTCGCCGCTGGAAGCCGCAAGCGTTTTGCAGACACTCCGCGCGCGCCGCACACCACTCCACTCCCCTCCACACGACCGCGCACCCCTCCTCCCTTTCCAGCACCCTCATAAAAAATAGTCGGGCGTCCGCCGCGCCGCGTCGGGCTCGCCCCGGCGCGGCGCGGGCTCAAACTGTAGGAACGAGGTATCGAGCGCCTCCCCGACCTCCATGATGGCGGCCAAGTTGCCGCAGCTGTGGAGGCGCGGGGCAGGTCGGCACGTCACCCGCCGCGCCCACCCCCCCCGCCCCCCCCTCCCGCACCCTCCTCCCTCTTCTCACCGGTAGCAGTAGTTGGGCGCGGAAAAGACAGTCACCACCGCCTGGTCGTGGCACCAGTTGTGGCCCTCCATCACGAGCTGGTGCGCGCGCGCGACGAGGGACAGGCCGTTGGCGTGGTTGAACTGGTCGGAGACGTCCTGGCCGAACGTGTAGCCCGCACCCCGCGGGGAGATGCCCCAGCCGCAGCTGAGGCGAGGGGGGTGGGGTGGTGGGCGGGCCGAGAAAGGGGGGAAAAGTCACCACGCCCTCCCGTCCTCCCACTCTCTTCCTCTTACCGGTCGTCGGGGTCCGACCACAGCAGGTCGCACATGGGCCCTTCGTGCGGCACCTCCTGCACCCGGTCCAACGCGCGCACGTGGTCCAGGGTGTCGAGCGTCGGCGACAGGCCGCCGTGCAAACAGAAAATGCGCGAGTCGACGGTCGCGGTCAGGGGGAGGTAGTCGAAGAGGTCGGTGAAATGCTTCCACACGTTGGCGTTGCCGTATCTGTGGAGGCGGGGAGGGAGGAGGGTGGGTGGTGGGCGTTTTTCCCCTCTTTTTTTCCCGTCGTCGGCAACCCTCCCTCCTCCCTCTTCTCTCCATCTCTCACTTGCGCAGGCACTCGTCGTAAAAGCCGTACACCTGCGTGATCTGCCTCGATTCATGGTTGCCGCGCAGGATCGTCACCCGGTCGCGGTGCCGCACTTTTAAAGCGACGAGGAGCGTCGCCGTCTCGACGGAGTGGTAGCCGCGGTCGACGTAGTCGCCCATGAAGAGGTAGTTGGTGTCGGGGCACGCGCCGCCGATGCGGAAGAGTTCGAGCAGGTCCTGGAGACGGGGGGAGAGGGTGGGCGGTCGGCGCGCGCCGCCGCGCGCGGCGCCCTGGCGCGCCCTCAATCGCCCCTCTTTTGACCCGCGGGCGATGGCCACGATCCAGCCCATGCCGCTGGTGGCTGGCCTGGGACGCGCAACCGCCCTCACCCCCAGCGCGGCACGCCCCAATCGTCGCCGCCACCCTCCTCCTCCCTACCTGAAACTGGCCGTGGATATCGCCGCACACCGTCACCGGGCAGCGCACGGGCGTCACGTTGGGCTCGGACGCCAGCACCTCGCGCGCGGCGTCGCAGAGGGCCTGGAGGAGGAGGGAGGAGGAGGGGGTGCGGTCGGCGCCATCCGCGCCGCGGCGCGGGGAGCGCGCGCCGCCGCTCCCGCTCGCCGCGCGACCCGCGCCCACGATCGACGCCCTTAAGAGGAGGCGGCAGCGTCTGCGCCGCCGCCGCCACCCCCTCCCCCCTCCCTTCCCCTCACCTTGACCTCGCCCTCGGGCAGCGGCGAGCACCGCAGCAGCCGCTCGATCTGAGCGTCCAACTGGGCGCACGACGCCGCGTCGGGCAGGGCGGGCGGGGACGCCATCGCGCGCGCGCGCGCGCGGGGGGGGCGCGGCGCGCGGGCGGGGCGCGCGCCGGGGCGGGCGCTCGCGGGGCGGGGCGCTCGCGCGGGTGAGGCGGGGCGGCCCCGGGCCGCAAGGAGGGGTGCGTGGGGAGTGGAGAGGCGGCGCTGGCGCCGCCCCACAATCCCCGCCCCTGCGGGCGCTCGCGCCGCCGCCCGGCCCGCGCCATGAGCGACCGGTGAGACCAGTGAAGGAGTTGCCGCGGTGGTGGCGCGCCCGCGCGCCGCGCCGCGCCGCCGCACGCCGACCCCGCCACCTCTCTCCCTCCCCCGCCGCCGCGACGACCGCGGCCGCCGGCGCGGCGACGGCGGCGACGACCGCGGCCGCCGGCGCGACGGCGAGGAGCCGTCGCGCCGGCCCAAGGCCGAGGCCGCCACCGCCCCGCCGCTCGCCGTCGTCACCACGTTTGAAGCCATGGGCCTCTCCGAGCCCATCCTGCGCGGCGTCTACGCGTTTGGCTTTGAGGCGCCGTCCGCGATCCAGGCGCGAGCGGTGGCCCCCATTCTGGCGGGGCGGGACGTGATCGCGCAAGCGCAGTCGGGCACGGGCAAGACGTCCATGATCGCGCTCGCCGCTGCCGCCATGACCAACCCGTCCATCCGCGACGCCCAAACCCTCATCCTGTCGCCCACCCGCGAGCTCGCCGCCCAGACCGAGCGCGCGTGCGCCGCGCTCGGCGAGCACGCGTCGGTCCGCACCTGGTGCGCTGTCGGCGGCGCGTCGGTGGGGAGGGACGTGCGCGAATGCGAGGCGGGCAAGCACGTCGTGTCGGGGACGCCGGGGCGCGTGTTTGATTTGATCAGCCGCGGCGCGCTCAGCGTCAAAAAAATTAAGACGCTCGTCCTCGACGAGGCGGACGAACTCCTCGAATCTGGGTTCAAAGAACAGATCTACGACGTGTACCGCCACCTGCCGGCCGACGTTCAGGTCGTGCTCGTGTCGGCGACGCTGCCGCCGGCGGTCGTCGCGCTCGCCGACAAGTTCACGTCCCGCCCCGTCCGCATCCTCGTGCAGCGGGACGCGCTGTCGCTGGAGGGCATCCGCCAGTTTTACGTCGCGGTCGAGGTGGGGGGCGGGCGGGGGGGAGGGGGGTGGGGCGGGGTTGGCGGCGCGGCGCCGACGCGGCGCCCTTCGCCCCGCCTCCCTCCCGCCTCCCCAGAAAGAGGACTGGAAGTTCGACACCCTGTGCGACCTGTACGATTCACTGACCGTGACCCAGGCGGTCATCTTCTGCAACTCGAGGAAGAAAGTCGACTGGCTCACCGCGCAGCTGCGCGCCGCGAATTTCACCGTCTCCGCCATGCACGGCGACATGCCGCAGCGCGAGCGGGACGGCGTCACGGCCGAGTTTCGGGGGGGGGCGACGAGGGTGCTGATCACGACCGACGTGTGGGCGCGCGGGCTCGACGTCGCGCAGGCGAGGGGGCGGGCAGAGGGGGCGGCGCGCGCGGGGCCGCCCCTCCCTCCTCGCCCACGCCCGCCACCCTCCTCCTTCTTCCCTGCAGGTCTCCCTCGTCGTCAACTACGACCTGCCCACGCAGAAGGAGTCCTACCTGCACCGCATCGGGCGGTCGGGCCGCTTTGGCCGCCGTGGCGTCGCGATTTCGTTTGTGCGCGACGAGGACGCGGGCGCGCTGGCCGACTTGGAGCGCTTCTACGGCATCAAGATTGACGAGCTGCCGCAAAACGTGGCGGATTTGCTGTGACGAGAGAGGGATAGGGAAGAGTGGGGTGTGTGGGTGGGCGGCGGCGTGTCACCCGCCGGGCGCGCCTCTGCTCGCCCTTCTCCCCCGCCCGCGAGCGCGACGGCGGCACGAGAGAGAGAGCGTGCGAGCGTTGGCCGCCGTGTTGCAGCAGGCGGGGCGCGCGGCGCCGCTCCCCAAAAAACAGGCGCCCCCCTCCCCCCGCTCCCCCCGTCACTCGGCCGACTCGACGAGCTCCGGGATGTCGTCATCCTCGTCCACGACCGCCGCCGGCGCCGCGGCGCCGCCGCCGGCGCCGCCGAGCTGGGCGGCGAGCGCCTGGAGCGCGTCGGGCTGCATCGACCGCATGATGCTCGGCAGCATCTCCTCGAGCGACCGCGTCTGGGCGGGGCCGGACACGACAAAGGTGTTGGCCTGCACCGCGGCCTGCACCTTGGGCGCCGCGAAGTGGACGACGCCGTCGGCGGTGAAGATGGCGACCTCCTCGATGCCCTGGATGGTGGTCACCCCGAGCCGCTTCAGGGTCGACTGCAGGCGCTTGTCGTCGCCGCCGGCGGCCTTGTGCACGGCCTTGTGCTTGCTGCAAAGGGGAGAGGGGGGGGGGTTGGCGGTGGTCGGCCCGGCGCGCCCGCGAGCGCCGCGGCGGCGCGCGCGGCGTCGCACGGAACAGAGGCGCGCGCGCCCTGGGCGGCGGCCGCGGCCGGCGCCCCCGCGCCGCGCGCCAGCATCCGCCCGCCCTCCCTCCTCTCTCACCGGCGCACGGAGCCCTTGCCGCCGGTGCGGACCGAGCCCGCCATCTTCTGCAGACGCTCCACGTTCATCTGGGGGAGGGGAGAGGGGGGGTGAAGGAGGTCGGGGGCGGGGCGCGCAATCCCGGCGATGCGGGCGGCCGCCGCGCCGACGGTGGCGCGCCGAGGTAGAGCGGGGGACGGCGCGCCCCCCCGCGTGGAGTCTTTCGATCGTGCCCGCGTCGCGGGCGCCGGATCTGGGGCGCCAGCGCGGCGGGCGCGCGGCGGCGGCGCGGCCGGCGAACGCCAACTAGCCGCGGGAGCGGGGCGGCCGTGGCCCTTGCTCCACCGCGTGCGCGGGCATGGGCGACCAAAGACCCCCCGATGCTCACGTTGGCGGCTTGCGAGGGGCGGGGCCGGGTGGAGAGTGCGGCCGTCGGTGGTCGCCGCGGCCGACGCGTCACTATTCGGGGTGGGGGCGCCGCATTGCGCCCCTCCCGACCGGCGCGATGCCGCCCGCCCATGTCTGCGGGCGGCGCGGTGCGCCCGCCCGCGCGGGCAAGCTGCGGCGGCGACCGCCGCCGCCGCCGCGCGCGGCGGCCGCCGACGGCGCCGCCGCCGGCACCGCACCATCGCCGCCCGACCTGGACGACCTGGTGCGGACCGCGCGCGAGCGCAGCCGGGAGGTCGCCACGCCGCCGACGCCGCCGCGCGCGCCGGGGGCCAGCAGGGGGGCGTGGCGCGCGTCGGCGCGCGGAGGAGACGGAGGAGTTTATCCTCCGGACCATTTGGTGGGTGGAGGAGGAGAGGAGAGGGGGCGGTGGCGGTCCAACCGCACCCGACCCCTCGCCGACCCCCGCCTCACCCCTCTTCGCTCCAGGCCAACCAAGCCCTCGTCCGCGCCTTTGCCGCCGCCCAGGCGGCCGGCAACGATGCCGACGCCTTCGCCGTCACCGCCCTGGACCTGCTGAGGGCGGCGCGGGCGGGGCCGGGCGCGGCGACGCCGCCGCGGCGGCCGCCGCGCGGCGGCGCGCCCGCGCCTGTGCCGCTTGATCCCTCCGTCGCCACCCCGGTCAACCTGGCCACAGCTTTGCACAGACTGGGCATGCTGTCGCGGCGGCGGCGCCCGCCGGAGCCGGGGTCGGCGCCGTGGCGGCTGCTGTCGGCGGCCGCCGCCGCGCCCGCCGCGTCGCGCTTCGACCGCTGGCCCCCCCGCTCCGTCTCCAACGCGCTCTGGGGCGTGGCCCAGTGCGTGCGGTCCCAGACGCAAGCCGCAGTGGAAGAGGCCGAGGCGGACGCGGCGGGCCCGCCGCGCGCGGGCGGCGCGGCGCGCCGCGGCAGCGCGCTCCCGCGCCCGCTCCAGGATTTGGCCCTCGCCGGCATGGCGTCGTTTGCCGCCAACCCGCTCGCGTTCAACAGCCAGGAAGCTTCGACCGTCGCGTGGGCGGCCGCGGTGCTCGGCGTCGGCGACGCGGCCACGTGGCGTGCGCTCGGCGACGGCGCGGCGGCCTCGCTCGCGTCCCTGAGCGCCGAATACCAGCCCCAAGGCGTAAGCATGATCGCGTACGCGCTCGGGAGGGCGCGGTTTAGGCATGAAGGGGCGCTGGACGCGGCGGCGGGGATCGCCGCGGCGCGCGCTTCCGCCTTCCCCCCACAAGCCCACGCCAACCTCGCCTGGGCCCTCGCCGTCCTGCGCCACCCGCCGCCGCCGGGCCTGCTGGAGGAAGCGGCGGCCGTGCTGGTGGCGGCGGCGCCGGAAGCGGCCGCAACGCGGGGCGGGGCGCAGGTAAGAAAAGGGGGGAGTGGGGAGGGCGGCGCAGACCCCGCCGCCGCGCCTCATGCCGCTCATCTCTTTTCATTTAGGTCTTGACCAACTTTGTGTGGGCCGCCGCCGCGCTCGGCGGCCTGGACGCCGCGTCGCTGAATGCTCTGACGGCCCCGGTCGCGGGCGCGCTCGCCGGCGTGGGCGCGGAAGGGCTGCACCAGCTGTGGCAAGCAGGAAGGCTGGTGGGCGATGCGGGAGGCGGAAGGGCAGGCGGCGACGACGCTGCCGCCCCTCCACCTCTACTCCCGCCCGTGCTGGTCGCACCCGCCGTCGCCGCCCGCATCGCGTCCTCCATGGCCCGCGTGCGCGCGTCCGGCTTTGGCAACGCGGTCTACGCCGCGGCCGCCGCCGCGCCGCGCGCGGCGAGCGCCGCGCCGGAGGCCGCGCTCGCGGGCGGCCTCCACCGCGTCGACGTCGCGGTCGTCACTCTTTCCGGCACCCGCGTCGCGCTGGAGGCCGACGGTCCCATCCACTTTCTGGCCTCCCACCCGCGCGTGGCCGGCGGCGCGACCGCGGTGCGCGACGCGCTCGTCGCGCGTGATGGCTGGGCCCCGGTCCCCGTGCCGTACTGGGAGTGGGATGAACTCGGGGGGGACGCCGACGCCCAAGTCGCCTACATCGACGCCAAGCTGGCGGCCGCGGACGAGCGGGCGGCGGCGGCGGGGGGGGGCGCGCGGGCGGCGGGGGCGCCACTGTAAACACTGACACTCGCGATCCGCCACCCCCCTTCGCGCTCACTTGTCCCCGCCACTCCTCCTCCCCCGGTGCGCCGCCGCGAGCTCGGCCTGCGCGTCGGCGGGGAGGGGGGCGTGGCGCGAGTAGGCCATCGAGAACTCGCCTTTGCCCTGCGTCATGGACCGCAAAGTGGTCGAATAGCCAAACATGGCGGACAGAGGGACGGCGGCGGAAAGCACCGCGTCGTCGCCGTCGGCTTCCGCGGCCCCCACGACACCCTTGCGCCGGTTCAGGTCCCCCACGACCGCGCCCTGGAACTCGAGCGGGGCCCGCACCTCGACCGCCATGACGGGCTCCAGCACCACGGGTTTGGCGCGCATGTACGCGTCGCGAAACGCGGCGGTGGCCGCAATCTTAAACGCGAGCTCGGACGAGTCGACCGCGTGCGCCGCGCCGTCGGTCAGGGCAAACCGCACGCCGTCCACGGGGTGCCCCGTGAGCGCGCCCGTCGCGGCCGCTTCGCGAAAGCCTTTGTCGACGGCGGGCAGGAACGAGGCGGGGATGGCGTTGCCGACCGTCTCGCGCGCAAACTCGAGCCCCCCCGCGCCCGGCCCTCCCGGGTCGTCGGCCGACAGGGGCTCGATGTAGCCCACCACGCGCGCGTACTGGCCTTGGCCGCCTGACTGCTTGCGGTGCAGGTGGTCGAAGTCGGCGCGCGCCGTGACGGCTTCCCGGTAGTTGACCCGCGGCCGCCCCACGTCGACCGTGCACCCGTACTCGCGCTTCATGCGCTCCACATAGATCTCCAAATGCAGCTCCCCCATGCCCGAGATCAGAGTCTGCCCCGTCTCGCCGTCGGTCGCGACGCGAAACGTGGGGTCCTCCTTTTGGAAGCGGGCGAGCGCCTTGCCAAAGTTGCCCGCGCCCTCGCGGGTGGTGGGGGAGACGGCGAGCGACATGACGGGGTCGGGCACGTTCATCGAGGTGAGCGCGACGCGCGGCCCCTTGCCGTCGGTGAACGTGTCCCCGCTCGCGCAGTCGACCCCGAACAACGCCACGATGTCGCCCGCGGCCGCGGCCTGGATGTCCACCATGTCGGCGGCGTGCATGCGGACGAGGCGCGGGACCTTGACCTTCTTCCGCGTCGCCGCGTTCATGATCACGTCCCCCTTCCTCAGCGTGCCGCTGTACACGCGCACGTACGTGAGCTGGCCGAAGCGGCCTTCCTCGAGTTTGAACGCGAGGGCGACGAGGGGGGCGGACGGGGTCGAGGGGAGGGGGGTGGGCGCTTCGTCCGCGTCGAGGTCGAGGCCGACGTTCGCCACGTCGCCCGGCGCGGGCAAATAGGCCGCCACCCCGTCCAGCAGGTGTTGCACGCCCCGATTCTTAAAGGCCGACCCCATGAAGACGGGGACGAGGGCGAGGGCGAGCGTCGCGCGGCGCACGCCCGCGGCGAGCGTTTCGGGGCTCACGTCGCCGCCCGCCAGGTACACCTCCGCCGTCGCGTCGTCCGCGTCGGCGACGGCTTCCACGAGGGCCAGGCGCGCGGCGTCGACGGCCGCGACCATCGAGGGAGGGACCGGTCCTTCCACCACCGTCTCCCCGGCCGCCCCCTCGAACGTGAGCGCCACCCGGCGCACCAGGTCCACGACACCCGCGTGATCGGCCTCGAGCCCGATGGGCAGCGCGACGGGGGCGGCGTTGAGCTTGAGCTTGGACCGCAGCTGGCCGACGACGCGCGCGGGGTCGGCGCCGGGGCGGTCGAGCTTGTTGATAAAGGCCAAGCGGGGGACGCCGTAGCTGTGCAAGGTGATGGAGGGCGTGTGTGAGCGGCGGCGGCGGCGGCGGCGGCGGCGGCGGCGGCGGCGGCGGCGGCGGCGGCGGCGGCGGCCGCGCGTCGTCGCGCCCGAACCAGTGGCGCCCGCGGCGGCCGCGCCCGCGGCCGCGCCCGAGCCGGCGGCCGCGTCGGCCGCCGGCTTTTGGAGGCGCGCCGCGGGCCGCCGCCCCCTCGCCCCCCCTCGCTCCCCCCCCCACGACGCACCGCCGCATCTGGCGGTCGACCGTGATCGACTGGGACTGCACCCCGCCCACCCCGCACAGCACCAGGACGGCGCCGTCGAGCACGCGCAGCGCGCGCTCCACCTCGATCGTGAAATCGACGTGGCCGGGGGTGTCGATGATGTTGACGTCGGTCCCTTTCCACGTGCAGTACGTGGCCGCCGACTGGATGGTGATCCCTTTCTCGCGCTCCAGGTCCATGGAGTCCATCTTGGCGCCCACGCCGTCCTTGCCGCGCACCTCGTGGATGGCGTTGATGCGGCTGCGGGGGGGGGGGAGGGGAGGCGGGCCGTTGTTCGCCCTCAACCCCTCCCCCCAGCTGCTCCCTCCTCTCCCCCCTCACTCTCCTCTCCTCCTCACCCAGTGTAGAACAGGATGCGCTCGGTGAGCGTCGTCTTGCCGGAGTCGATGTGGGCCGAGATGCCGATGTTGCGCACGGGGGCGGCGGAGGTGGAGGGCGCGGGGATCGACGCCGCGTCGGCGGCGGACGATAGGGGGCTGGTGGAGGTGGAGGAGAGGTGGAGGAGGAAGCGAATGGCGGGCGGCCGTCGTCGATCGGGGCGGCGGCCCTCCTCTCTCCCTCCACCCTCGTCCCACCACCACGCTCCACGCACCGCCACAATCGCGCGCCGAGCGCGCCATCGGCCGCAAAGGGCGGCAGCGACCGCGAGCCCAGCGCGGTCGCTGCTCCTCGGCGGCGGCCCCAGCCGGCGGCGGCCGCCAGCATTGGGACGGAGCCGCTGGGCGGGAAGGGCGGCGGCCGGGAGGGGCGGGGCGGGCGATTGGGGTGTGAGGGCGGGACTAGCCGCGGCGGCCGTGCTCGCCGGCGCGCCGCCGCTGCGAGCGCTGCCCCACGCCTCCTGGGCCGTCGCCGGCCCGCCGCACAAAACACAGCAAGCTACACACCGCGCGCAGTCTCCCCGCCGCTCACTCGTCCGGCTTGGGCGGCACGGCATCGCTCCCACCTTCGCCCTCGGCCACCGCCGCCCCCTTGCCCGCCCTCTCGACGGCGCGCCGCGCCGTGGGCCTCAACCGCACCCCGTTGGCCTCGCACTCGGCCGCCAGCCGGGCAGCCAGCTCGCCGTCGCCAGCGGTCGCGGCCGCCATGATCACGCGGGCGGCGGTGTTGGCAGAGGGGGCGACGCCGGCCGCGGCCGCGCCGCGCAACGCTGCGGCGGCCGCGGTCGCGTCGCCAGCGGCCGCCGCAGCCGCGACGACGCGGTCGATCGAGCGCGCCCCAAGGGTCAGGCCAAGCTCTCGCGCGCGGGACAGGGCGGCGACGCCGGCAGCCGGCCCGCCCGCGCGCAGCGCGGCGCCCAGCAGCGCGCCGCTCGTGCGCCCTGGCAGCACGCCCGCCTGGCCGCGCGCGACCGCCGCCGCGCGCAGGGCCGCCGCGGCGTCTAAAGCAGCGTCGGCGTCGGCGGGGGTCGTCGTCGCCGCAAGCACGCGCGCGAGCGCGGCCGGCCGCGCCGCGCCGCGGCTGGCCAGCCTCCTCCTCAACGCGGCCGCCACCTGCTTGCCGGTCGCGTCGGGGGCGAGGGCGGCGGCCCAGTCGGCGAATGGGCGCGCGGACGCGGCGGCGGCAGCCGATCGGAGGCCGCCAGGGACGGCGGCAGCCGCGCGGGCGGCAGCGGTGGCGGCGGACATGGGAGGCTCACGGGCCGGCCACGGCGGGGCAGAGTGCGCCCGCCGCGCGCAGCACCGCAGCGCCGCCCGCTTTGGCCAGGCCCTCGTTGTAAGCGGGGCACGCGCCCGCGCCGGAGGCCTGCACGCAGGAAGGGCAGCCGCCGTGTTCGTCGCAGGGGCAGCCGTCGATGAGCGCCAGGGCGTCGGCCAAGAGGCGGCCAAAGCGGGCGGCGGCCGCGCGCGCCGCGCCGGTCGCGCCGGCGTCGAAAATCAGCAGCCGGCACAATCCCGCCGCCGCGCCGAAGCCTCCGCACTCGCAACCAACGTCCTGGGGCGCGACAGCGAGGGCGGCGGGGGCGACGGCGCGCAGCGCGTGCGCGGCGGCGTGCAGAGCGGGGGGCAGGTCCGCGCCCGCGGCCGCCGCGGCGGCGGTCATGGCGGCTCGAGGCAAGACCAGGTGCGCGACCTCGGTCGCAAACTGGACGTCGGGCAGCGCGAGCGGCACGCGGTCAAACGCGCGGCCCGACGCGCGCGCGACGCGCAGAAAGGCGAGCACCCGCGTCGTGACCAGGGCGGGGCACACGGCGACCGCCCCCGGGGGCGGCGGCGCTCCCTCACCGCTCCCGGTCACATGGACGGCGGCGACGTCGACGGGGGTCGTGTAATAGTTGAGCCGCCGCGCTTGCCGCTTGACCGTCGCCGTCCGCTCGCCCACCCCCACCCGCGTGCACAGGTAGGTCGCCCCCGCGTGCAGAACGACCGCGCCATCGTAGACGTGGAAAAAGGCTTTGCCGGCCTCGATTTCTTCAATAGTTTCGTTTGTGTCGGCGTCGACCACGGCAAACTTGTCCGCATCTGCCGTGCGCAGCCCAAACGCGGCCGCCGGGTCGGCCGCCGCGCCACAGTAATGGCGGTGGCGGGAGTGCTGGGGGGCGGCGGGGTGGCGGGAGAGGAGGCCGGCGGCCTCCAGGTCTGCGGCGGCGGCAGCGAGCGCGGGACCGAAGAAGGCGGCGTCGCCGTCGAGGTTGAGCGGGAGCTCGGCGGCGGCGGCGGCGACGTGCAACGAAAGAGGGCCAGGGGCGTCCGGCGCGCAGGCGACCGCTTCAGGCGCGCGGGAGAGCAGCGCCCCCGGCGACCGGCAATAAAACTGGTCGAGCGGCGAGTCGCGCGCGACGAGCACGTGAAGCGACGCCCCGCCCCGCCGCCCCGCCCGCCCCACCTGCTGCCACAGGGAGGCGGCGGTGGGGGGGACGCCGACGTGCAGGGTGGCGTCCAGGTCGCCGACGTCGACGCCCAGCTCCAGAGCGTTGGTCGTCGCGACGCCCAGCAACCCGCCCCCAAACAGCGCGGCCTCGATGGACCGCCGAGCCGCGGGCGTGTAGCCGCCTCGGTAGCAGGCGACGCGCGAGGCGAGGGAGGTCGGGGAGGGCGCGGCGTCTCCGCCCTCGCCCGCGCCTCCTCCGAGCGCCGCTTGCGCGTGGCTTGCCACCAGTTCCGCCACCTTGCGCGTGCCGCAAAAGGCGAGCGTGCGCGCGCCGGTGCGCACGCAGGCGGCGAGCAGGAGGCCGGCCTCGACGATGGCGGACGCGCGGCGCGGGGTAGGGGGGGTCGGCGGGGTGGCGGCCGCGGCGTCGCCGCCGGCGCCGTCGTCGTTGGGCAGCGCCGCCACCGCGATCGCTGACTCGACCGCGTCGCGCGCCGGCGGGGCGGGGCCACCGCGGCCGCCGGCGCGGCCGCCGAAGACGCTCTCAGCCCCTCCGCCCGCGACCGCGCCGACGCGCAGCAGGCCGCGGTCGCTCGCCCGAGCCCCGCATGCGGCCGCGGTAGCGGCGTGGGCGGCTGCGATGGCGGGCTCGGGTCGCGGGCGGGGCGGGCGGCCGCCGCCGCCGCGGTCGCCGCCCGCCCCCTTGCCTTGCAGCAGGGGCGGATTCCAGACGACAAACGTTTTGGCCCCCGCCGGGCTCCCGTCAGCCGCCACGAGCGCGACGTTCGGGTCGCCCAGCAGTGCGGCGGCGTGTTGGCGCGCGTTGCCGACCGTGGCGCTCAAAGCGATGAACAAGGGCGGCCGCGCCCCCGGCCCCGCCGCGGACTCCACCACGCGCCGCAGCCGGCGCAGCACGAGCGCTGCATGCGCGCCAAACGCGCCTGCGTACGCGTGCGCCTCGTCGACGGCGACGAGGGCGACGCCGCTCAGAAAGCGGCGCCAGCCGTCCGACCGGCTCGCGGGCAGAATCGTGCGGTGCAGCATGTCTGGGTTGGTCAACAGCACGCGAGCGGCGGCCAGGATGGCGGGGCGGTCGGCGGGGGGGGTGTCGCCATCGAACACGGCGACGAGCGGGGACGGCGCGGCGGCGGCCCCTCCTCCGTCCACGCCTTCCAGTGCCGCTTTCAACGCTTTGGCCACGCGGGGCAGCTGGTCCTGGGCCAGGGCCTTGGTTGGAAAGAGCAGCACGGCGGTGGCCCCGGGGTCGGCCGCGAGCGCGGCCGCGAGCGGCGCCAAGAAACACACCGACTTGCCCGACGCCGTGGGCGCGGCCACGATGAAGGAGCGACCCTCCGCCGCCAGGCGCACCGCGTCCGCTTGGTGCCGGTAGAGCAAGGAGGGGGCGTCCGCGTCGCGGCCGAGCAAGGCCGCGACCGCGCGCCGCGGCGCAGGGGCGAGCTCGCACGGGGCGACATCGGCGGGGGCTGCGGGCAGAGTCACGGTGGCCGTGATCTGGTCGGCGTACCAGCGGGAAGCTTTGAATGACGCGAGGAGGAGGGCGGGGTCCGGGGCAACGCGCGGGGCGGCGGCCGGGCGCGCCGCGGCCGCGCCCGCGCGCGCGGCGGCGGCCGCCAGGGTAAACATGGGCAGAGGGGAGTCATGGACTGCGTCCCAGCGGTCTGGGCCTCCACCAGCCGCCGCGTCGGCCGCGGCTGCGAGCGCGGCGCGCAGTGTCGCCGTCCGCAGCTCGCCTCGCGGCCGCGGCCGGCCCGGGTCGGCTTCCGCCGCGGTGCGCGGCCGGGAAAAGTCAATTACAGTCTCGTCGTCGGTCGAGCCAGGCCGCACGGCAACGAGCTCAGGCGCCAGCGCGGCACCCGCGCGCGCGTCTGCGAGCGACACCGCCGGCGCGCCGCGCGCGCCCGCCAGCGCCAGCGCCAGCAGGCGCCAGGTGGGGGCCACGTGGCGCCGGGTCAGGTAGTCGTGGGCGGCCATGAGGGCGAGCAGGCGGGTCTCCAGGGCGGCGAGAGAGCAAGGGAGAGTAGCGGAGGTGGAGGCGTCGGCGGCCGGCGACTCGGCCGGTGCCGCCACCAGCGCATCCTGCTCGTCGTCGGACGACACGAGGGTGACGACACCGCCGTCTGCGGGCGCCGGCTCTAGCGCGCGCCGCTTCTCGGCCCGCTCAAACCCGCCCTCCTCGGCCGGCGCCTCCGCCAGCGGCGGCCGCTCCGGCGGCGTCGCATTGGGCCGCAACGCGAAACCAGGGAGCAAAGTGTCCAGGCCGCCCGCCCGCGGCGGCGGCGTGGGCGACAGCGGCTCGCGCGCCTGCACCGGCGCGCGCTTCCGCTTGCCCGACTCGACGTACGCCACAAAGGCGGTGTCCGCGTCCAGGTCCAGGGTGGAGAGCAGGGCGGCGTCCGCGAGTAGAGCGCCCTGGAGGAAAGAGGGGGAGGGGGGTCGAATCAAAAGAGTCTCGCCGTCCATCCTCTCTCTCCTCTCTCTCTCTCTCTCTCTCTATCTCATGCACCTTGCAATACAGCCTGAAGCGGCGCGGCTTGGAGCCGAGGCGTGCCGCGAGCACGGCGCGCAGGTCGGCGACGCGCGCGCCTGGCGGGAGGCTGCACGTGTCGGCCGCGCCCGCCAGCGAGCGCACGCGCACTAGCATCAAACGGGAGGCGGAAGGGCGCCGCCCAGCGTGGGCGCGCACCCACTGTGGCCAGCGCGTCGGCGCGGCCACTCTCCCCGATGGGGGGCCGCCGCCGCTCTTCCCGCTCGCGCTCGGGCGGCCGCCGGCGATCACGCTCGAGCGACCGCTGGCGACCCCCGTCGCGCGAGCGCCCGCGTCGCCCGCGCAGCGGCGACCGACGCCGGCGCTCCTCCCGCTCGCGCTCGCGCTCGCGCGGCCGCCGGCGATCCCCGTCGTGCGACCGCCGGCCGCTCTCGCGCAGCGGCGACAGGAGGCGGCGGTCGCGCTCCCACTCGCCGCTTCCGCGGCCCCCCTCGCCGCCGCCGTCCGCGCCGCCCCCGGAGCCGCCCGCCGCCGTCCGCGTCCGCGCCGGGGACGCGGTGGCGGCGGCCGCGTGGTCGGCGGCCGCGGCGGCCGCGCCGGCCCGGTTCCCCGCGCCGGCCGGCTTTCTCGACGACCCCGCGACCGGCCTCGCCCACTGCTCCGGCTACTGGTTCGACCCGGTGAGCGCACTCTTTTGCGTCGACGCGACGCGGATCTGGCTGCACCCAGACGACGGGTCCGGGGTGGCGCGCCAGGCGGCGCCGCCCGCGGCGGCAGCTCGCTTGGCGGCGGTCAGGCCGACGCCGCAGCAGCCGGTGGCCGCAAGCGGACTGCAACTGCCGACCGTAGCGCCGGCGCCGCGGGGCCGGGGCGCGGTCGTCGGCGCGGCGCCCGCGCTCGACCCGGCCGTGCTCGCCGCGCTGAGCGCTGCTGCTCCCGTCGCCGCGGGCCCACCATCCAAGAATTGGAAAAGGAAGAGGAAAAAGCGCGCCGCTGCCGCCCACATGGGCGCGGGCGGTGACCCTGGCAACGCGGGCGTCGGTTTTGGTGGCGACGAGCCTGAGCCACCACCCCCACCCCCGCCACCCGCTCGGTCCATCATTCGGTCCACGGGCAAGTGGGGCGGGCCGGCGCCGGGGCAGGAGGCGGCGCAGCCGCCGCCGCGGTGAGAGGCTAGACCGTGTGACGAGGGAGCGAGGGTGGGAGCCACAACGACGCGGCTCCCTCCGGCCCCGCGCCCTGTGCAGGCGTGAGAGCGAGCGCCCGCGCACACGCTCAACCACCGGCGCTCTCGTTCCCAGCCGCCGAAATACGCGCCATGGCGCGCCGCCGCGCGCGCGGGCCCGCATGGCCCGCCCCGTGGCTGGCCTGCCTACTCCTCTGGGCTCGTTCCACCCACGCCCAACTGCCGCTCCCACCTATGGGTCTGGCCCTGGCCGCCGGCGCGCTGGCCGCGCCGCGACCGCTCGAGCTCGCGGCCGCGGGCCAAGTCGCTCGCGGGGCGGCCACGGCGGCCCTGGTGGGGGCGGCCATGAATGTGGCGGGAGCTGCAAGGCCGGCGGGCGTCGTGCCGCCCGCGGCCTCCAACCCGGTGGCCGCTGCCACGGCCGCCACCACGCTTGCGGGCTGGCTCTCGTCGGCCGCGGTGTCCGACCCGGCAACGGCGGCGCTGACGGCGGCGGACGCGGTCACGCCCCGGCGGCCCGACGTGGGGGTGTCGCCGGCCGAAGCCGCCGCGCGGCCACCAAGCCCCTCCCTGGCGCACGCCATCGACGCCGCGGCCGACGCGGCGGTGGCGGCTGGCGGTATAGCCGTCGACGCGCGGCGCGCGGTCGACGACCGGGCGACGGAAGCCGCTTACGCGGCCGCCGCAGCCCCTCTGGCCCGCCTCTCGGGCGCGCGCACCGCGACCGCGCCCGCGCGCGAGGCGCTGCAGGACGAGGCGGTGGCGGCAGGGGAGGCACTGGTTCGCGCGGCCAACCGCGTGGGTGGCGTGGCGGCGGCCGCGGCGGAGGACGACCCGGCGCTCAAAAGAGTGGCGGCGCGCGCGACGCGCGAAGCGGTGGCCACCGCTGCTGCGTCGCCCACCGCGGCCGCCCTCGTCAACGCGACGGCCAACAGCCCGATCGTGCGCCTGGCGGCGTCTACCACGGACGCGGCGGCCGGCGCCGCGGCAGGGGCCGCGGCGCGCGCGGTCGCGGGCGCCGCGGCTGCGGTCGCCGCGCCGCTCGCGCCGCTCGCGCCGCTCAACGCGACCGGCACGCCGTCCGGTCCGCCCTGCGGCACGCCCGCTGTCCACATCACGGTGTCCCTTGGGGCCAACGCCTCGTGCCGCGTCGACGCGACCGCAAACGGCGCGCCGCTGCCAGGGTCGGGCGCGCCGTGCGACGCGCTGTTGTTTGGGCGCGCGTGTCCATCGCTGGTGGGCGGGCTGACGGTGTCGGTGTCGGAGGCGGGCGACGTGGCGGCCGCTCCGGCGGCGCTGTCCTCGTTGGGCCTCGACGCCGTCTCGACCGCCGGCTCGCTCGAGGTCGCCCTCCCCGGCGGCGCCGCGCCCTCCTCCTGGGACGCGATGCCGCGCCTCACCCACATCACGGGCGGCCCCTCCATCGCCCCCGGCGCCCTGTTTGACGACGCGGGCCTCTTCTTCGTCGCGGCGCCGCCGCCCGGGGCCGCGACGGCCGCTGCGCCGGGCCTCGCCCGGGTGACCGCCGTCGGCGGCCCCGTGCGCGTGCAGGGGTCGGGGTGGACGGATTTGAGTTCCTTGGCCAGCCTGAATGAGACAACTGGCGGCCTGGCGATCGTCGACAACCCGCGGCTCGCCGCCGCCGCGGGCGCGCCCCGCCTCGCGGCCGTCGGGGCGGGGTCCGGGCCTGACGCCAACGCGGGGCACGCGCTGGTCGTGGAGCGCAATCCCAAGCTGGTGGCGCTGGCGCTGCCGGCGTTGAGTTCTGTCGGCGGGCAGGTCGTCGTCCGCGGCAACCCCGCGCTCGCCGCCCTCGCCCTGCCGGCGCTGGCCTCGGTCAACGCGGTCAACTCGACGCGCTACGGCCCCGCCTCCGTCGTCATCGCGGACAACCCGCTGCTGGCCGACGTGGCGGGGTTGCTCCCGCTCGCGCGCTGCGCGGCGCCGCGCGCCGACCCCGTCCTCATCCAGCTCCACCCCGCGCCGCCGCCGGGAGTGCCTCGATCGAGTCCGTGGTACGTGTGCACGTTCACCAGGCAAGGACACGTGGGGGCGGGGCGGCGAGGGAGGCGCCGCGCGGACGCCGCCGACGCCCCGCCCCCGCCCCCCCCCCCCCCCCGCAGCTGGGCCCAAATCTGTCGGTACCACCTCGTGGAAGGCGGCCGCATGCTGGACCACGACTCGCACTGGGTGTTGGACGGCGTGTGCGCGCGCGAAGGGAGGGAGGGGGGGGGGGGGGGGGGGGCCGCGCCCCCCGCCCCGGGACCCCCCACGCCGCGGTGTGGTGAGGGTTGCATT
>Ga0315276_10001875_pt1 | contig 18985 bp, 10 predicted proteins | sample YL17G05_0_MG_FD_204542 | JGI IMG/M metagenome (GOLD analysis project Ga0315276, IMG submission 204542) | Sediment microbial communities from Yellowstone Lake, YNP, Wyoming, USA - YL17G05_0 | ecosystem: Environmental > Aquatic > Freshwater > Lake > Sediment | place: USA: Wyoming | collected... | reverse complement strand
AGCACCTCCTCGCCCTTCATGGGTGCCAGCGTCAGCCCGATGGGCGTGCGCAGGAGCGCGATGCTGCGCTCCTTCGCCTGCTCGCGCAGCGCCTCGAAGGCCTGCTCCTGGGTCTCCTCGAGGCCCTTGGAGAGGGTCAGCTTGCGCGAGCGGTAGGCCTCGCTCTCGAAGGCGGCGGGGATGGCGGCGCGCAGCTCCTCGACGAGCTTGTTCATGTCGCGGCGCAGCACCGCGCCGCGGCCGGGCGCCAGGCGCAGCGCGCGCGGCCGGTGCGGCGTGGCGAAGTTGTTCACGTAGCACCAGTCGGGCGGCACCGGCTCGCCCGCCGCCTGGGCTTCGAGAAACTGCACGACGGTGGTGTGCTTGCCGCTGCCCTGGGGGCCGAGGGCGAAGAGGTCGTAGCCCTCGGCGCGCATGCCGAGGCCGAAGCGCAGCGCCTCGACGGCGCGCGGCTGGCCGATCGGCAGGTGCACGGGCTTGAGCTCGGCGGTGGTCGCGAACCGGAACTGCGCCGGGTCGCAGGCGCGGCGGAGAGACTCGACGGGCAACGGGCGGATCCCTGGCATTGCGGGACTCCTCTCGAAAGCCGGGAGCGGTGGCCGGACGGGCGGCCGGGATAGGGCCCCGGCCGTGAGGCGGTCGTCGGAGCCAGGCTACTCGGCTACCGAGGGCGGGGCAAGGTCGGCGGGGGTCTTGGTCGGGTCCTTGGCGAGCCTCGCCGGGACGCGCACTCCGAGGGCCACGCCGGCCAGCACGATGACGGCCCCCAGGAAGCTGGCCGGCGCCGGGCGCTCGCCGCGCACCAGCACGCCGAGGACGAGCGCCACCAGCGGCACGACCACGGAGATGTAGCTGAGCCGCGTGATGTTCGAGTGGTTCAGGAGCCAGGCCCACAGGACGAAGGCGCCGAGCGAGGCGGCGACGGCGAGGTAGAGGATGGGGAACCAGGCGGCGCCGCCGCGCGGCAACGCCTGGGATTCGGCGAGCAGCAGGCTGGTGAAGGCACAGACCACGAGGCCGACCGTGGCGCCCACCGCGTTGGCGCCGATCGGCGACTGGCGGGGGCCGCGCTTCAAGAACACGCTGCCCAGGCCCGCCGCCCAGGTGGCCACGAGCACGGCGAACAGGCGCCGCGGCTCGACGGCGAGCGTGACCTGGGCCGAGAAGATGACGGCCACGCCGGCCAGGGCCAGCACGGCGCCCGCGATCTTGGCGAGGGTGAGCCTTTCGAGCCCGAACAGGTGGGTCAGGACGGCGTTGTTGAGCGGCAGGGTGGCGAAGATGATGGCGCAGAGGCCCGAGGGCACCTGGGTCTCCGCCCAGTAGAGCAGGGGCAGGTTGAGGCCGAACTGGAAGAAGCCGTAGAGCACCGCGCTCACCATCGCCTCGCCGCGCGGCAGGGGCTGGCGGCGCAGGGCGAGGATGGCGAACAGCGCCACGGCCGCGATCGCCAGGCGCAGAGTCGCCGCCCAGGCCGGCGGCACCGTGTCGTTGCCCATGCTGATGGCCAGGAAGGTGCTTCCCCAGATGAGCGTGGTGGCGACGACGGCGGCGGACTTGGCCAGGGGCGGCACGGGCGCGGGGGAAGGGCTCACTTGGTAATCCATACCACAAGGTATGGCGGCCGCCGACCGGCATTCCGGCGGGGCCGGCCGACCGACATTCCGGCCGGCCGACCGACATTCCGGCCGCAGCCGCAGACAGCCTGTCGCCGCTGTGGCGCCGGTCCGCCGCCGGATCGACCTGTCCCAGGACGAGTCGCGGCCGCAAGCCACGCGCCTGAAAGGCGTCTCTCGCCGCCGCAGGGGCCGCGAGGCCGCTCCCCTCGCCTGGCCCGATACATGCAACCCCTCAGGGCGCGAGTCATGCGTCGAATCCACCGGACGGCCTGCCCGAGGCCGCCCATCATCCACGGGGGTGGGTAATGAATCGGTCCGCTACCTGCTGGTCGCCCCTCCGGATCGGCCTCGCCCTGGCCGCGATCGCCTGCTTCGGCTCGGTGGTCACCGCCTTCGCGCGGCCCACGATCCGCCGGTCCTTCTTCACCGTCTATCCGAGCGCGGTGGGCAGCAAGCTCGACAACCTGCCGAGCCACGCCACGCACTGCGGCGTCTGCCACTTCGACTTCAACGGCGGGGGGCCCAAGAACCCCTACGGCAACCGGGTCGCCGCGGTCCTCAACAGCTATCCGAACACCGAGGCCGCCATCACGGCCATCCAGAACGAGGACTCCGACAGCGACGGCTTCAGCACGCTGACCGAGGTCACCAACACCGCCACCTACACCAACACCCCGACCTTCCCGGGGCTCACGCCGGGCAACGTCGGCAGCTGCTCCAACATCCCCAACGTCAACGAGATCACGAACTACCTGGTGCCGACCACCGGCAGCGACACGCAGGCGCCCACGGTGACGGTGACCACGCCCAACGGCGGCGAGTCGTGGGTCGGCGGCACGGGGCACCAGATCGCCTGGACCGCCACCGACAACGTCGGTGTGGCCAACGTGGACATCTTCTACCGCGACGCCGCGGACCACTCGTGGGAGCCGCTGGCGCTCAGCGTGGCCAACACCGGCACCTTCCAGTGGTTCGTGCAGAACACGCCGACGCTGCAGGCGCGGGTGAAGGTCCTGGCGCGCGACGCGGCGGGCAACAGCAGGGCCGACTCGAGCAACGCCAACTTCACCATCCAGCAGACGCCGGGCGGCGTGGTGGCCACGACGTTGCGCGACTTCAAGCAGCCGGGCACGCAGCCCCTGGGCGGCGGTCAGTTCCAGGAGGCCGCCTCCTGCATCACCTGCCACGGGGGCTACAACACGGCGGCCGAGCCCGGCCACGGCTGGCTGGGCAGCATGATGGGGCAGGCGGCGCGCGACCCGCTCTTCTTCGCCTGCGTGGCCGTCGCCGAGCAGGACGCGCCGTCGTCCGGCGACCTCTGCATCCGCTGCCATACGCCCGGCGGCTGGCTCTCCGGCCGCAGCACGCCCACCGACGGCAGCCAGCTCACGGCTCTCGACCGCGACGGCGTGGCCTGCGACTTCTGCCACCGGGCGGTCGATCCCATCTACAAGCCGGGGGTGAGCCCGCTCGTGGACCAGGCGGTGCTCGCCAACCTGCTGCCGGGCCACACCCCGGGGCACTACACCACGGGCCAGTTCGTCGTCGATCCCGACCCGCGCAAGCGCGGGCCGTTCGCCGACGCGGTGGCGCCGCATCCGTTCCTGCAGTCGGCGTTCCACCGCTCGAGCGAGTTCTGCGGCACCTGCCACAACGTCTCGAATCCGGCGTTCAACCGCGTGGCGGGCGCCGACTACGCGCCCGGCCCGCTCGACCAGGCGGCCGCCTCGTTCGATCCCGAAGTGTTGCTGCCGCTCGAGCGCACCTACAGCGAGTGGCTGCACAGCGCCTTCCCGGCCGGCGTCTACGCGCCGGAGTTCGCCGGCAACAAGCCCGGCGGAGTGGTCGCCATCTGCCAGGACTGCCACATGTCCGACGTCTCGGGGAAGGGGTGCAACGATCCGGCGGCGCCGACCCGCGCCGACCTGCCCTACCACGACATGACGGGGGGCAACGCCTGGATGCCGCCGCTCATCGGCGCCCTGTATCCCGGCGAGACCGACGCGCTCGCCCTGTCGGACGCCAAGACCCGCGCCATCGCCATCCTGCGCAAGGCGGCGGTGCTCGATCTCACCACCGAGTGGGTCGAGGACCACTTCGTCGCCCACGTCACGCTGACCAACCGCTCGGGGCACAAGCTGCCGACCGGCTACCCCGAGGGGCGGCGCATGTGGGTCAACGTCGTCGCGCGCGATGGGGGCGGCAGCGTCATCTGGGAGTCGGGCGCCTACGACGCGGCCACCGGCGTGCTGAGCCTGGCCAACGACACGCGCGTCTACGATGCGCACCTGGGGATCTCGCCGGCGCTGGCCGCGGCCATCGGCAAGGGCCCGGGGACGACCTTCCACTTCGCGCTCAACGACACCGTCTACAAGGACAACCGCATCCCGCCGCTGGGCTTCACCAATGCCGCGTACGCGGCGTTCGGCGGCCAGCCGGTGGACCACGAGGGCGCGGTGCCGCGCTACGCCGACAATCAGAACTGGGACGCGATCGCGTACGAGCTGCCGGCCGCCACGCGCCAGGTGGAGGCGCGGCTCTACTACCAGACGACCTCGAAGGAGTACGTCGAGTTCCTGCGCGACGAGAACACCACCAACACCAAGGGGGACGAACTCTACGCGCTGTGGACGGCCAACGGCCGCTCCACGCCGGTGCTCATGGAGGAAGCCGTCGTGGCCAACACGCTGGTGGACGTGCCGGACGGCGTGGGGGCGAGGGCCTTGGCGCTGCGGCCGCTCAGCAATCCCTTCCAGGGCGAGCTCAGCCTACAGCTCGACCTGCCGCGCCCGGCGCGCGTGACGATGCAGGTCTACGACCTGCGTGGCCGTCTCGTCGCGGGGCAGGATCTCGGAGAGCTCGGCGGCGGCGCCCACCGCCTGACGTGGGACGGTCGCGACTCCGGCTCGCGCGACGCCGGCGTGGGCGTGTTCTTCATCCGCGTGCAGGTGGACAGCCAGACGCTGGTGAAGCGGGTGGTCAAGCAGGGTTAGGCACCGGAGTCGGACGCGACCTCAGGACGGGGCGTCCGCTACGGGTGGGCACGGGGGCGTGGCTCCCGTGCCCACTTCTTCATACAGGCCGTGCGCGAACCGATACCGCGGATGGCGTCCCGCCGCCGCTCGCCTTGCCGGGCTTTCCCGATTGCGGTTTTGACAGACGAGCGTTTGCGGCGCATCCTCGCTGCGCTTCGGGCCGCCCCGCTTCCGGCCCGATTCATGCAACCCTGGGCCGATGCCCGACCGCCGCCTCGCGGCCGCCTCTCCCGATGCCGCGTCCGGTCGAGGCCACTGGCCGCGGTCGACGGGGCGCGGCCGTCGGTGGAGACGGTCGATCGGCTCCTGGTGAGGTGAGCATCCCGGCCGCCGGACGGCGCTGCCGTCGCGCGGGAGTCCGGGAAGGAGGGCTGGCAAGTGGTCGCATGCGAGCGATTCGGCATGATCGGTCGGCTGGCATCCGTGCCGTTGGCGCTCTCAATGATCTGCGGCTGCTCGAGTTGGCGGGCCGTGGAGCCGCCGCCGGCGGTGGCCGCGGCGGCGCAGAAGCCCCCCTTGCACGTCCGGGTGACGACGCTCGACGGGCGCGAGTACGAGCTCTCCCAGGCCGCTGTGGTGGGCGACAGCCTGGTCGGGACCGGGCGGCTGCTGGGGGAGATTCCCTGGGATGCCTCGGCCCACGACCGGGCGGTCCTGGCGGCGGCGCAGAAGCTGATGCCCAGGGCTCTGGCGCTGGCGGACATCCGGACCATGGAGATGCTCCGGTCCGATCCGAAGAAGACGATCCTGATGCTGGCGGGAGTCGGCCTCGTGGCTGTGATCGTCCTCGCCGCCGCCAGCTACCCTGACTTTGGCGGCGGAGGGATCTCTCTCGAGTGACGCCGCGTGGTGGTCGGCCTGGTCGGTGCGACCGCGGTGCAAGACAACCTGGTGGTGGCGATCACGGTCCTGGGGTGGTTCACGACGGGCACGGGGCAGGGGTGACGCTTCCCGCGGGCTCCAATCCTCGCTTCACCTTTTCTGCCCCCCGTGGCACCATGCCGCCGTTCGCCGCCGGCGCGCCTCCCGCGCGCCGCCGGCGCCACGCGATTGAGTCCGACACCCGCCCGCGAGCCCGGCCGCAACCGCCTCGCGGACCGGACCCGCCTCGACAGGAGGGAAGCGATGAGAATCCTGGCCGCGCTCGCCGTCTGCTGTCTGCTGCCCGTCGCCGGCTGCGCCCCGCAGCAGAAGGCGGAAGGCCCCGCCAGGGGGGATCTGAAGCTGGTCCACGCCGACGAGCCCATCGGCCCGATCGAGGCCGCGGTGGTGACCAGCTCGGCCAAGGTGGACCTCGGCAAGATGCTCTTCTTCGAGCCGCGGCTGTCGAAGTCGGGCTTCATCAGCTGCAATTCCTGCCACAACCTCGGCCTCGGCGGCAGCGACGGGCTGCCCAGCTCGATCGGCCACAAGTGGCAGCTCGGACCGATCAATTCGCCCACCGTGCTCAACGCCAAGTACGCCGTCGCCCAGTTCTGGGACGGGCGCGCCAAGGACCTCGTCGAGCAGGCCGGCGGCCCGATCGCCAACCCCGGCGAGATGGCCTCGACGCACGATCTGGCCGACCAGGTGCTGCAGTCGATGCCGGAGTACGTGGCGCTGTTCAAGGGGGTTTACGGCACCGACACCATCGCCATCGCCCAGGTGCAGGACGCCATCGCCGCCTTCGAGTCCACGCTGGTGACGCCGAACTCGCGCTTCGACAAGTGGCTCTACGGCGATGACACGGCGCTGACGGCCGAGGAGATGGAGGGCTACAAGCTCTTCAAGGACAAGGGCTGCACGAGTTGCCACAACGGCCCGGGCGTGGGCAACGGTTCCTTCCAGAAATTCGGCGTCTACAAGCCGTTCGTGACCAAGGCCTCGCCGCAAGGCCGCTTCGACGTCACCAAGGATCCCAAGGACAGGATGGTCTTCAAGGTCCCGACGCTGCGCAACGTCCAGCTGACGGCGCCGTACCTGCACGACGGCAGCCGCTGGACCATCACCGAGGCCGTGCAGCTCATGGCCGAGCTCCAGCTCAACGCCACCCTGACGCCGGAGGAGACGGCCAAGGTCGTGGCCTTCCTCAAGGCGCTCACCGGCGAGCAGCCGCAGGTGACCCACCCCATCCTGCCGCCCTCGAACGAGAACACGCCGAAGCCGGTGCGGACCTAGTCGGGTCCCGACGCGCGCGGCCGCGGCCGCACCTGCCTGGCCTGAAAACACCGAGCGCCGGATCCCGAGGGACCCGGCGCCCGTGCTTTGCAGGGCGGTGAACGCTGGTGCGCCCGCCGCTCGTGCTACCGATACGTGCCCTTCACCGCGCCCAGGGTCACTGGCACCACCGGCACCGGCGGCTCGCGCGGGATCATCCGGAAGTCGTCCACGCCGAGCCCGTCGTCGGCGCCGGTCCCGTCGAAGTCCGTCCAGCGGATCCAGATCACGGCGGTCGGTGCGAGCGATAGCCCCGAGATGGCCGCCGAGATCAGGGTGCGGTTGGCGGCGGCGTTGCCGTCCAGCAAGCCGACCGTTCCTGCCGTCACGGGCGCGATGAAGTCCAGCGCGTCCACGTCGGTCCAGGTGCCCGTGTTGAGGCTCACGGCATTGAGGCTGTACTGGAAATCCAGCTTGTCCAGGCGGCCGAGAGTGCCGAGACGCCACTGCTCGCCGACGTACTCGATGTCGAGCCGGCCGATGGGTCCGCCGATGCTGTTCACGAACGACGCGCCGACGGTGGGAACGAGAGTGCCGCTGCGCAGCCCGCCGAACGCGCGCTCCGCGCTCCCGGCCGCGCCGAAGCTGTAGGTATCCGCGGTGTTGCTGCTGCCGGTGCCCGCCGTGTACAAGAGGTTGGCGTTGGTACCGGTCTCCAGGAACGCCCAACCGGCCGGCACGACCGAGCTGGTGCCCGTCGAAGCCAGCGTGTTGAAGTTCTCGGCGACCGGAACGCCGTACCCCGTCAACGGCACCTGGGCGCCGGCGACGGAGCAGAGCGAGACGACGGCCAGGGATGCCACGACCGCCGTGAGAGCAATGGTCGCAACGTTTCTCATGGTGACCTCCTGTTGGGAGATGGGTGGAGAGTGCGGCCCGGTAAGCGATGGGATTCTAGCCCGACCGGGAGGCGTCAACAACTGCGAATCGACCCGGAGCCTGAGATTGCCGACATCCGCGAGTTTGGTATCAGGCAACCCGGGCGGCAGGCGCCCCCAGCGTCGCGGCCGCAACACGGTGCCGACCCGACGCTTGTGTCGCGCCCGCACCGGCGCTATCGTCCGCCCACACCGGGACGGCTCCGGGGCGGCTCCGCAACGCTGCCCACTGAGGACGTCCGATGACTGGTTCTCCCCGCCTTCGCGATCGCGGCGCACCGGCACTGCCCGGCGCCGCGCTTTTCGTAGCCGCCGTGTCGACCACCAGCCGTGAGGAAGGAGTGGCAAACCCATGCGTGCCCGCAGTGTGAGGTGGATCGCCGTGGGTGCCGGGGTGGCGCTGCTGGCGGGTCTGCCCGCGGCAGCGGCCGGCGCCGCCGGGCCGCTGCCCGAAGACCAGCGCGTCAGCCTGACCCTCTTCGGGAGCGTCAACCTGGGGAACCCGGGGCAGGATTTCGAGAGCGCGCTGCGTGCTGCCACGCTGGCCGACGACTACTTCCCGTTGGCGGACGGCAGCGGCGGCGACCAGTCGCGCCCGACCCCGGTCAGCGAGGGCGGGCGCTGGGCGTACGGCGTCGCCCTCGGCTACGCCCTGGCTCCGGAATGGGAGGTGCGCGGCCTCGTACGCGGCGAAGAGGAGGTGAGCGCCTACGGCGTGCGCCAAGTCCTCTACCGCGTGCAGCTCTCCCTCGAAGCCTCGTCCACGCGCTACGCGGCGCTGATCGCCTACCGGCCGCTGGGTTCCGTGGTGCGGATCGGTCTCGGGCCGGCGCTCACCAGCGCCGAGGTGCGGGCCCGCGACGACTGGACCGAGTTCCCGGGCAACTCCGACACCCGGTTCGGCTTCCTGGCGGAGGGCGCGGCCACCTGGCCGCTGCGCTCGCGATTCTTCGCCGAGGCGGCGGCGCAGTACTGGTACGCCGGGGAGATGAGCTACGGCCCCTACGACGTGCGCAACGGCATCGGCAACATCCAGGTCTACTTCCCGAGCAGCAAGTACTCGCTGGACCGCACCAGCTTGACGTTCGGCGCCGGAGTCCGGTTCTAAGCCCCCCCGGGGGGAAGACAAACCGGCGCTGGCGGGTCGCGCCAGCGCCGGCTCAGAGTCGCGAAGCTTGCGGCGATTACCGGTACAAAGCCTTCACACCACCCCAGCTCTTCGTCTGCGTCGGCACCGGGGCCACCGATTCGAGCAGGAGCACCGCGTCGTTGAAGTCGCGGTCGCCCGCCTGCTGATCTTCCCACGCCATCCACCACTGGCCGAAGTTGACTCCCGTGCCCGCGAACATGAGGGCCTGCGCGGCCCCGCCGGCGTTGCGCCCGTCCTCCGAGTAGAAGGTGCCGCCCGGGCCGGAGAGGTAGAAGCCGAAGGCCGAGGCGTTCACGCCGCCGTAGGAGTTGGAGCTGACGAGCCCGGCGCTGCTGTTGAAGAGATTCACCACGAGGTTGCCGCCCGACTGGAAGCTAACGACGGCGAAGTAGCCCGGCCCGGCGCTGCCGGGGAAGACCGGGAACGTGGTGGGGATCGCCTGATCCGCGTTGTAGATGCCGATCGCGTTGCCGTTGGCGTTGCCGGCGATCTCGAGCATCAGCGTGAACAGGGCGTTCCCGGAGACGTCCGTCGTCAGCACCTGCACGTCCGCTTGGTCGGTGGCGACGGTGATGCTCTCGCCGACGCCGTTGAGATAGGCCTGCAGGGTGGTTTCGGACGAGCTTCCGATGGTCACCTGCGGGATGCGCAGGGAATAGGCTCCGGCCGTGGAAGCGGCAGCGAGGCCGAGCAGTACGATCGCCCCGGCGATTGCGGCCATCCGAGTAACGTTGCGATACATAAGCGACTCCCTTCACGCCACCGGGTGAGGCTTCGACGCCTGCCGCCGAGCGCCAGGATGGCTTGACCGATGATGATGGGGGTTGGCGCGGTCGAAGGCCAGCGAATTATATGACGGGCGTCATACAAGTCTAGGTAAAGTCCGTTTAGCACCACCGAACCGCAGGGACGGGACCGGTGCCCGACGAAGCCCCCCGGACGGTGGGCCACCGGGCGACGGGGTCGCAGTTCCGTTCGGCAGTCGGCCGGCCGTGCGAATCAGGCCGCCGCCCCGTCCGCTAGGAGGCCTGGGGCTCGGGCCGTGCGGCCGGGAAACTCGCGATGGCCTCCCCTTCGCTCTCGTAGATGTCGAAGACGCGCACCAGGTGGAGAAGGACGAGCAGGTCCTTCACCTTCTTGTGGAGATTGGCGAGGACCGCGCAGCCGCCGCGCTTCTTGTAGCTCGTGTAGATCCCCACCAATTCGCCGATCCCGCTGGAATTGATGTACTCGACCCCCTGCAGGTCGATCACCAGGCTCAGGGTGCCCTGTTTCCCGGCCTCGTCAGCGGCCATCCGCAACTCATCGCATTCATTCCCGCCCATGAGGTTGCCGCGCGGCTTCAGCACTACGACCGGACCTACTTGCTTGACGCTGATGTGTTTCATGGTGGCCTCCTTGGCGCCGGCGCGCTGCCGGCGCCGCTTTGTCTGTTTCCGCTCCGGTTCACCGCACGACCCCCGCCCTCCGGACGACCTCGTGGGAGACGTCGCGCACCCGCAGGAGACGGCTGCCTGGCGGGGCCGCCCGCGGGGCGAACGCCACGGGCGCATTCGGGGTGCGCGAGGGTGGGTCTCGCGGCCGTTCCGGAGCTGGAGGCGCGGTCCTTTGCCGGCCGGAAAGCAGGAACGCGCGCTATCGGCTTCCCGGGGGAAGCCGCGAAGAGGCGGGGTGCTTCGCGGCGAGGACTCTAGCACTCCGGGGGGCGTGGGCGAAGCGGAATCGTCGGGGCGCCCGCCGGGCCCGGCCCGAATCGCCCAACTGGACGGGGCGCCATCGCCTCGACCGGCAAGGAGGTCGCAGCTGCAGGAGCCCGATGGAAAACGCCAAGGGCGGCGTCCTTGCGGACGCCGCCCCCCCGGCGCGAGGTGGTGCCTCGGGCGTCTTAGGCCTTGCGGACGTTCGCCGCCTGTAGCCCCTTCGGGCCGCGCGTCACGTCGAACTCGAGGGCCTCGCCCTCGGCGAGCGTCTTGAACCCGTCGCCGGCGATGGCGGAGAAATGGACGAACACGTCCTCGCCGTCCGTCTGGGAGATGAAGCCAAAGCCCTTCGCCTCGTTGAACCACTTCACGGTGCCACTAGCCACTTGAAACTCCTGTTGTATCCGGGTCCGAAGACCCGCACTTGCCGCGTATCACGCCGCGGCGACGTCCGGTCTCCGTGACCGTTGCTTCGATCGATCGCGGGTGGCCGACCAACAAAAAACCGCCAGAGAGGTCTCTGGCGGAATCTGGACGTCGACGACACATCGACAGGCAACCGAAGACGAAAGCCAGTATAGACCGAACCCCGGAAGAAAGCTAGTCACCCCGCCGCGAAGCCCGCGCCGCTCAGATCTCCCGCGGATTCCCCAATGAAAGCCGGCTTTCGACCGCCGGCAGCGGGGTGGCCTCGGGCGTGGGATCGCCCATCACCACGCGCAGCCGGTGCACCGCGCCGTCGTCGACCAGCGGGATCGCCCGGGCGTCGACCCGGGCGCCGTCCAGCACCGCTTCGGCGACACCGCGGCTCCGGCGCCCAGGATTCTCCACGCTGATCTCGTAGAGGCTCTGCCCATGGCGCCACCGCACGACGAAGCCGTCCCACGACCCGGGAACGCACGGTGCGATGGCAAAGCACCGGCCCCGGCGCCTGAGTCCGAGGATCGACTCGAGCCCGAGCCGGTACATCCAGGCGGCCGAGCCGGTGTACCAGGTCCAGCCGCCGCGGCCGATGTGCGCCGGGTGAGTGTAGACATCGGCCGCCACCACGTAGGGCTCCACCTTGTAGCGGTCGACGTCGGCAGGGGTGCGGGTGTGGTTGATCGGATTCAGCATGTGGAAGAGCTCGACCGCCTCGTCGCCGCTGCCGAGATGCGCGATCGCCATCACCGTCCAGAGCGCGGCGTGGGTGTACTGGCCGCCGTTCTCGCGCACCCCCGGCACGTAGCCCTTGATGTACCCGGGGTCGAGCGGCGACTGGTCGAAGGGCGGCGCGAGCAGCTGGATCACGCCGGCGTCGCGCCGCACCAGCTGCATGCGAACCGCGTCCATGGCGCGCTCGGCGCGGGCCAGCGGCGCGGCGCCGGAGAGCACGGCCCAGCTCTGCGAGATCGCATCGATCCGGCATTCCTGGGCCTGGGCGGAGCCCAGCGGGGTGCCGTCGTCGCAGTAGGCGCGGCGATACCAGGCGCCGTCCCACGCCTGCTCGAGCATGGCGCCCATCCGCTCGCGTTCGCCGCGCCAGCGGGCGGCGCGCTCGGGGTCCCCCCGCGCGTCCACGATGGCGGCGAAGTCGTGCAGGATCTTCGAGAGGAACCAGCCCAGCCACACGCTCTCGCCGCGGCCCTGATGCCCGACCCGGTTCATGCCGTCATTCCAGTCCCCGGTGCCGATCAGCGGGAGACCGTGCGGGCCGATGGGCAAGCGGCCCTCGATGGCGCGGATGCAGTGCTCGTAGAGAGTCCCGCCCTGGCCGGCCACCGCGGGTTGACCGTAGGCCTCGAGCTCGCCGGGCAGGAGCGCGGGCGCCTCCAGGAAGGCCACGGGCACGTCGAGCACGGCCCGGTCGCCGGTGCACTTCAGATAGTGGACCACCGCGTACGGCAGCCACAGCAGGTCGTCGGAGCAGCGGCTGCGCACGCCGCGGCCCGTGGGCTCGTGCCACCAGTGCTGCACGTCCCCTTCGCTGAACTGGCGGGCGGCGCAGCGCAGCAGGTGCTCGCGGTAGAGGTCCGGCCGCGCGAAGCCGAGCGCCATCACATCCTGCAGCTGGTCGCGGAAGCCGTATGCGCCCCCCGGCTGGAAGAATCCGGTGCGGCCCCACAGCCTCGAGCTCACCGCCTGGTAGAGCAGCCAGCGGTTCATGATCAGGTCGAAGGAATCGTCCGGCGTCTCGACCTGCACGGTGCCGAGCATCGAGTCCCAGCGCGCCTCGACCTGCTCCAGCGCCGAGCGCGCGGCGGCGGGGCTGGCGAAGCGCTCCGCCAGGGCCAGCGCGTGGGCGCGGTCGTCGCCCTGGCCCAGCAGCAGCACCACTTCGCGCGTCGCGTAGGGCTCGAGATCGACGCGCACCTGCAGCGCAGCGCACGGGTCGAGGCCGGCGCCGAAGCGCCCGGCCAGCGACTCGCGCGCCAGCGCGGCCGGCCGCCGCAGCGAGCCGTTCCGTCCCAGGAACTCGAGTCGGTCGCCGGTCGCCGAAGCGGGCGGCGGGCTGGCGTGCGCGAACGCCACGTGCCCGGGAAAGTCCGGGTTGTAGGGATTGCGCGCCAGCACGGCGCCGCTGCCGGGATCCTGCTCGGTGACGACGAAGCGGTGTTCGCCGGCGCGCGGCGGGCACAGCGCCCACTCGCTGTACGCGAACACGCTCAGGCGCCGGGCGACCCCGGTGTGATTGGTGAGCGAGAGCCGCGAGAGCTTGAGCGGTTCCTCGGCGTGCACGAACACCGCGAGGTCGCAGGTGACGCCGTGGGCGCAGTGGGCGTAGCGCGTGACCCCGGCGCCATGGCGCGTGACCCAGCGGCCGCCGTCGCGGGCGCGCGGCAGCGGACCCGGCGTGGCGCCCCACACCTGCCCGAGGTCCTCGTCGCGCAGGTAGACGGCCTCGCCGCTGAACTCGCTCACCGGGTCGTTGCCGAACGGCGTGAGGCGGTTCTCGCGGCTGTTCCCCGCCCACGTCCAGGCCGCGCCGGTGGCGCCGACCACGGTGCCGAAGCTCGGGTTCGCGATGACGTTCACCCACGGCAGAGGGGTGTCCGCATCGCCCGGCAGCACGATCGCGTACTCGCGCCCGCCGGCGGTGAAGCCGCCGAATCCGTTGTCGAGGGTGAGCGTGGGGGCTTCGACCTCCAAGACGGCAGCGCTCGGGTCCGCCGCCTCGGGCACCGATCGCGCCACCAGCGCGTCGGGCCAGCGCGGCTCGGGGTGCGGCCGGCCGAGCTGCTCGGCGAGCTCGCCAAGCTCGCCGCTCAGCACCGCGCGGGCGGCCGCCAGCAGGGCCATGCGCTCGGCCTCCGGCATGCCGTCGCCGCGCAACAGGAACACGCCCCCGGGGCGCTGCCGCCAAGCGGCCCAGGGGCCCTTCTCCAGCAGACCCTCGATCTGCTCTTGCATCTCGTCCAGGTAGCTCAGCGGGTGTTCGTTGAGGATGACGACATCGGCACTGAGGCCCTTCAGCCGCCAGTACTCCTGGGCGCGCAGCACCTGGTGCACCAGGGACAGGTTGCCGTCCTGGACCACGCGCACGATCAGGACCGGGAGGTCGCCGGAGACGCCCTGCGCCCAGAGGCCGGACTGGCCGAGCGTGTTGCCCGCGAGGAACGCGGGGTCGGCGCGCAGGGTGGCGTCGGTCCACAGCACGTGCGAGGCGAGCTGCTCGTAGAGCTGCGCTTCATCGGTCGAGATCCCCAGGTGGCGCAGCCGCATCTGGGTCTGGGTGGTGGCGAGGGCGAAGGTGCGCGCGGCCGAGGCGGGATCGTCGTACTTCTCCGCCAGCGCGATCGCCGCGGCGCGACTCGTGGCGACGCCCGTCGCAAACGCCAGGCGCACCTGCCCGCCGGGGGCGATGCGCACGCGCCGGCGCAGGCTCAGGACCGGGTCCAGCACCGCTCCCGTGGTGCCCGAGAGCGCCCGGCCATCGAGCGCGACGGGGTCTTCGGGAGTGCGTCCGCGGCCGAGGAAGCGCGCGCGGTCGGTCTCCCACTCGATGGCCCCGTGGACGCCGCTCTCGGCGCTCAGCACGTGCACGGCCCACGGCGCCAGCTCGTCGGGCGAGCGCGGGCGGCGGCCGCACAGCAGGGCCATGCACTCGGGCCGGTACTCGGTTTCGAGGAACAACTTGAGGAACGCCGGGTGGGAGAGATCGTCGGCGAGCGGGGCGAGCACGATCTCGACCAGGCTCGTCACCTCGATCTCGCGCAGGACGTCGGTGTGGTTGACCAGCGAGACCCGGCGCACCTCGACGTCGTCCTCGGGGGATACCGTGATTTCGAGCCGGGTCTCGATGCCGTCGTCCAGGCGCGCGAACAGGGCCTCGTCGGCGCGGAAGGTCACCTGGTAGCGCTCGGGCTCGCGGCACACCGGCTGGTAGGCGGCCGACCAGAGCCCGCCGCTGCGCACATCGCGCAAGTAGATGAACTGGCTGCCGGGATCGCACGTGGGGTCGTCCCGCTGCCGCGTGACCGCGCGTCCACGCCAGGTGCTGGCGCCGCCTCCGGCGTTGGTGACGACCGCGGTGTACTGGCCGTTCGACAGGAAGTGGGCGCTCGGGTGGAGCGTGTGCGGAGAGCGGAAGCGCCACGGCGAGACCGCGGGCACCAGCGGCTCGATCCGCGTGGATTCGGCGGGGCGCGGGCGGATGACGGGCACGAAGCGCGGCACGCGCTCCTGCAGCAGCGGTTCGGTGGCCTGCACGCGGGGATCCGAATGGAAGCGCCGCACCATCGGGGCGCCGAGCCCGGCGTTCGCCAGCGCGACCAGGCTCATGCCTTGATGATGGGCGAAGAAGGCCCGGACGCCATGGACGCGGGCCGGGTCGGGGGCCGGCTCGTCGTCGGGCGCGGGGGCCTCGCGCGGCGTGTAGTCCAGCGCCTCGACGAATCCGAAGCGGCCCTCGGCGCCCTCGCGGGCGAGCCGGCGGAAGTTCGCGGCGGCGGCGGCGGGATCGACGAGGGCGGCCAGCGCGGTGGCATAGGGCGCGACCACCAGGTCCTCGGCGAGCCCGCGCTTCAGCCCCAGGCCGGGGACGCCGAAGGCCTTGTAGTGGTAAACGCCATGCGGGTCCCGCACGTCGTAGGCGGACTCCGAGATGCCCCAGGGCACCCGCTGGCGCCGCCCGTAGAGGATCTGGGCGCGCACCGCCGCGCGGCAGGCGCTCTCGAGCAGGGTCTCGGGATGGCTGCGCAGCACCAGCAGCGGCATCAGGTACTCGAAGATCGAGCCGCTCCACGACACCAGCGTGGTGCAGCCCTCGACGCTCACCAGCGCGCGCGAGAGCCGGAACCAGTGCTCCTGCGGCACTTCGCCGCGGGCGATGGCGATGAAGCTCGCGAGCCGGGCCTCCGACGCCAGCAGGTCGTAGTACGAGGCGTCGAGACGCCCCGGCCCCTCGGCGTCGGCCAGCCGGAAACCGATCGAGAAGACGCCGCGCGCCCGGTCGTAGAGGAACTTCCAGTCCATGGCGTCGGCGAGACCGTCGCAGAGGCGGGCGAGGTCCTGCAGACGCCGGCGCAGCGTGTCGGGTCTGGCGGCGTGTCCCGGCAGCCGGAGGAGCGCCGCGTCGAGCCAGCGGCCCCACTCGGCGACCTCTTCGGCCTCGGGGCCTGCGGGCGCGGCGGTCGCGACCTGTTCGAGGGCGGCCCGCAGCTCTCCCGCGCGCCGCCCGGCGGCCGCGATGCGGGGGCTCGTCGGCCCGTCGGCGCCGAGGGTGGCGCGCAGCGCGTCCAGCTCCCGCTGGGCGAGGCTGCAGCACACACGCAGCGGCGTGGCCGCGTGCGCCCGGCGCGCGAGCGTCGCCAGCGCTTCGGCCAACACGCCCGCCGTGTCGGCGGCCCCGGCGCACCCGCGCTCTTCGTCTGCGTCGCCCTCGGCAAGTTCCCGCAGCCCGGCGGACAGGGTCATCAGGGCGCCCGCCAGATTCCCGCTGTCCACGGTCGAGACGTAGCGCGGGGCCAGCGGCGCCAGGCTGGTCGTGTCGTACCAGTTGAGCAGGTGTCCTTCGTGGTGCTCGAGGGCGGCGACGGTGGTGAGCGTGCTCTCGATGCGGTCGGCGAGCTGGCCGGTGTCCAGGTAGCCGTGATCGTGCGCCGCGAGCGTGGAGAGCAGCCCCATGCCGATGTTGGTCGGCGACGTGCGGTGCGCGATGCGCAGCTCCGGAGCCTCCTGGACGTTGTCGGGTGGCAGCCAATGATCCTGCGCGGTGACGAACCGCTCGAAGTAGTGCCAGGTGCGGCGCGCGATGCGGCGCAGCTGCGCCGCGTCTTCGGCCCCGAGCACGAGGCGCGTCGGCACGACCGGCCGGCTCAGCCACCACGCGACCACCGGCGATGCCAGCCACGCCGCCAGGAAGGGCAGGGCCAGCGGCAAGGCGCTGGCCCGCAGCGGCAGCACCCCCAGCGACACCACCAGAGCGGCCGCCGGGCCCGCCCACATCTCGGCGACGAAGACCCGTGGGCCCCGGCGGGCGAGCAGCCCGGTGGAGCGCGCCGCGGTGGCCGCGGCGGTCTCCCACTCGAGCAGCCGGCGCTGCGTGATCACCATGCGGACCAGCGTCAGGACGATGGCGTGCAGCATCTCGTAGGCGTGGTAGGCGAGCAGCATGATCTCGAGCAGCACCTGCGCGCCGGCGCTCTTGATCTCCGCCCACACGTCGTTCAGGAATACGCCGAAGGGCTGCTGCGGGCGCGGGCCGCCGGCGAAGTGCACCAGGGGCGGGAGCAGCGGGAAGCCGAGCACCGCCAGCGCGGCCAGGGTCCAGGCGAGCGGCGAGCCCGGGAGCCAGGTCCACGCCGAAGCCAGCAGCGCCACCAGCGCCGGCGCCACCAGGCTGCGGCGCAGGTTGTCGAGGATCTTCCAGCGGCTGATGAGCGGCAGCCGACTGCGCTCCAGACCGTGCCGCGTCGGCACCAGCGGCAACATGGCGAACAGGATCTGCCAGTCGCCGCGCACCCAGCGGTGCTGGCGCCGCGCGTGGGCGAGCACGCTCGAGGGGAAGTCGTCCACCAGCTCGACGTCCGAGACCAGGGCGCAGCGCGCGAAAAGGCCCTCGAACAGGTCGTGCGAGAGCATCGCGTTCTCCGCCACGCGACCCTCGAGCGCGGCGGCGAAGGTCTCCACGTCGTAGAGCCCCTTGCCGGTGAAGCTGCCTTCCCCGAACAGGTCCTGATAGGTGTCGGACACCGCGGTGGTGTAGGGATCGACGCCGGTATGCCCGGCGTAGGCGCGCGCGAACAGCGAGCCCGCGGCGCTCGCCATGGTGACGCTGACCCGCGGCTGGAGGATCCCGTAACCCTCGACGACCCGCCGGAGCCGCGGGTCGAAGCGCGGGCGGTTGAGCGGATGCTCGATCACGCCGATCAACTGCCGCGCCGCGTCGCGCGGCAGGCGCGTGTCGCTGTCGAGCGTGATGCAGTAGCGGATGCGCGGCAGGACTTCGCGATCGCCCACCTGCGCGGTGAAACTCGTGTCGGTGGCGCCCCGCAGCAGCCGGTTGAACTCCTCGATCTTGCCGCGCTTGCGCTCCCAGCCCATCCACACGCCTTCGCTGCCGTTCCAGCGCCGGGCGCGGTGGAAGAGGAAGAAGCGGTCCGCGGTGCCGGGTGCGTAGCGGGCATTGAGCGCTTCGATCCCCGCGATCGCCGCCGCGAGCACCTCGTCCTCGCCCGCCAGGCGCTCGGCCGCCGCGTCCGGGAAATCCGTGAGCAAGGCGAAGTGGATGCGCGGGTCCAGGTTGCCGAGGGCGTGCACCTCGAGGTGCTCCACCAGAGCCCGGGCGCCCTCGACCGAGGAGAGCAGCGTCGGCACGATCACCATGGTACGGGCCGGGTCGGGCACGCCGCCGCGCAGGTCGAGGCGCGGCAGCGGCAGCGGGCTGGCGATCCGGTGGACGACGCGATGCAGGAACGCCACCGCGAACTCGCTGGCGGGGATGAGCGCCACCGCGCCCACCCAGATCCCCATCCAGCCGGGTGCCTCCGCGGCTCGCGCCATGGCCAACGCGCCGGCCACCCCCAGCCCCGTGAGCAGGGCGACCGAGCCGAGGTAGATGGGCGTGGCGTGCTCGAAAAGCAGTCGCTCCAGGCGTCGCCGGAAGGGGGGGCGGTGAGCCACGTCGCTCTCGAGCTCACGGCGGCCGGGTCCGATCAGGTGGTAGCCGACGTGGGCCGACCGCGAGTCGGTGCCCAGCTTCTCCGCCGCCTGCCGGGCGCTCTCGACGGCGCGCAGCGCGACCCGCACCTGGGCCTCGCCGGTCGGGTCCGCCAGCGCCTCGACCGCGTGGCGGTAGCGGTCGCGGCTCGCGAACTCCATGCGGCCGTAGACGCCGGGCGGATCGCGCTGGAGGATCCGCTCGATCAGGCTGACGCCTTCGACGTACTCGTTCCAGTCGAGCGTGGCGCACAGCCGCAGGCTGGTG
>Ga0315276_10001872_pt1 | contig 19011 bp, 19 predicted proteins | sample YL17G05_0_MG_FD_204542 | JGI IMG/M metagenome (GOLD analysis project Ga0315276, IMG submission 204542) | Sediment microbial communities from Yellowstone Lake, YNP, Wyoming, USA - YL17G05_0 | ecosystem: Environmental > Aquatic > Freshwater > Lake > Sediment | place: USA: Wyoming | collected... | reverse complement strand
CATTACCCTCACCTCCCCAATCGTTTAATAGTGACGACTTCGTAAAAAGCTAACTTATACCGTAGGCGGTATCCTATGAGCAACAAACTTGATTACTACGATAATTGGGTTCTTTTGAAAATATCATCTATATTTAATAGACACCATCTGGTATGTCTTCACACGGTGATTCAAGGTTTTTAAGGGAGCAAAAGGTCTCCCACTAAGACCTTCATGCCGAGGGCCGGAAGTAGTGTTGCTCCGGCAACCACTCCCACCAATCCAATTCCGGCAACAAGAGCCGCCTTCTTACCCCACGCTTGAGATGGCGAGGCCTGGTGGTGGGAGGACTCTTTTGTCTCGTGTTGAATATGCAATTTACAAATCTCCTGACTGTACCCTTTGATCGGACACTTATCACAATTTAGTTTTTTTTCTCTCACGATACCCTCCGTTTTTACCATGTTAGAATTGTTAACATGTTATAAAAAATATCTTACCATCGTTTTGTTCATAAAAGCAAACAAAAATAACACCTGCACTGCTGGTGAAGCCGGTAAGCACAATAACTTTCGAAAGCACTACCGGACTTGCCATCACCTGGGGAGCTATCCATTCGGCTCAAGCGTACATACAGGTTTAATGTTCACGGTTACCATCTCCAAATCGCGTATTTTTTTCAAGAGCGTGTCTCTCACCACCTGCCTGATCAGGTGAGCTTTGCGCACGTTGGAGAGTGGTTCAACGTGGATATTCATCTCGGCCCAGAAATGCTGCCCCACCTGTCTGGTTTTCAATTCTGAAATGCCCTGCACGCCCTGGATAGTGCTGACGATGTATTCTATCTCATCACTGTAGAGGTGATTAGCGGAAACGTCCATAAGGGACTTTACCGCCTCGATGAGCATGGACAAGTTGACTTTTATGATGATTGCTACCACCGCCAGAGCGGCAATGGGATCCAGGTGGGGTATGTCAAACCTGCTCCCAATCACTCCCACGATCACGGCGATGGAGGAAAAACAGTCTGCCCGGTTGGCCCACGCAGCAGTCATGATGACCTGACTTCTCAGCCTCGTACCAACGCACCTCATGAGGCGGAATATCATCTCGGTGCTGCCGACAGATATGGCAGCAACAAGCAGAGCAGTCAAATGCGGGGCGGTACTTGGATCATGCAGGAGATGCCCGATAGCAACAACGATAAGGATCACCGCACCTGAAATAACAAAAGTGGTCACAAAACCTGCAGCCAGGAACTCAGCCTTTCCATAGCCATAGACAAACCTGCTGCTTTTCTTTTGCTTGGCAAAGCTTTGACTCGCGAGAACCGCAATTGCAGTAACAATGTTGGAGGCCGAATGGAGCCCATCTGCAATCAGCGCCTTACTGCCGCTGGTATAGCCTATGACAAACTTTAAGATGGTGAGTGTTACACTGACCGCCATTGCTATCCAGGCAACGCGCCTAGCGCACACTTCACATCGTTTAGATTCCATACGAGTCGTCTCTAGAACTCTTCTTCATCAGAGTGTTCGTCTTGAGAAATTTTCTTCATCAGCTTGTTGTGTTTGATCATCAATTCCTTACATTTTTTCTTAAGCGCTTCCTCTTTGTTGATGCCGTTAAAATAACGAATAAAGTATCCAATGGCCATTGATAGTACGATGATAAATATCAAGCGGATATGAACCGGTTTGTTCCCAAAATAGTAGACGGGAACATGGTCAAAATTCTGAACGGTAAAGAGCACTACTAACGCTGTGATAACTACGGTTACGATATTTTTCATTTGTTCATCACCATTATTTGACCGCACAGAGGGCAATACGGCACACCCATTGAGGTGTAGAGGGGAGTGCCCACTGCCCCATCCCGCGGGCAGAAATACAGGGGGTTCCACTGCACGTTTTCAAACGCTGCGGGATGGTAGAGTATGGGCTGAGTTCCCCTCCCGTTATTCAATACATTAAAGAGAGGTGTTTGATTAAACGCGGACGCTACCAGGGCCTGGGGGCTCTTGGGCTTTTCCTCGTCGTGAATTAAAACTGCCCCCACCGCTCCAAATACTACCAGAAAAACAATTATGATGACTAACCAAATGAACCCGTTCTTCTCCAGATTCAATTTTATGATTCCTTCCTTCCTGCCCAGGTCCCCTCAGGTGTGGTAAACGGTGTAATTACTTTCACGTAGCCACACTGGGTACAGTCCAGACAACGGATACACTCCTTTGCATTGGGATCAAGGTAAATATTCAAGTCCATGGGGCAGTTACTCTCGCAGGTGTTGCACCCGTCACAGCGATGTGCCTCCAAACGAATCAAACTGATTCTGCTGAAGAGGGACAGCATCCCTCCCAAAGGGCAGGCAACCCTGCAAAAAGGCCGCTTGCTGACCACACACCATGCTAAGAAAAAGAGTAGTAGTATGAGCGAGAGATAAAATAGCGCTCCTGGTCCCGCAGGCAAGAGGGGCCTGCCTGTCACAAGATTGGTCGGGTTCCAGATCACCCAGGGTAACCCGGCAGTCAGTGCGCCTACTGGGCAGAGCTTGGAGAACCAGGTTTCACCGGTAACATAGGGAAGCATCACTACCAGAATTATCAGTATCAAGTACTTTATATAGGTGAGGGCATAGGGGATCTTGAACTTTGGAGAGTTAATGGTATACATCACCTCCTGCAGGAATCCAAAGGGGCAAAGCCAGCCACATGGCATCCGTCCCACGGTAATTCCAACCAGCCCTATAAAAGCCAGTAGGTAAAAGGGAAAGACATGAATTGCCATAAAGTGCTGAATGGCCCCCACCGGGCATGAGAATAACGCCCCAGGACATGAGTAACAGTTCAGAAAGGGTACGCACACTCCTTTCAACCCGTTGGTATTGATATTCCTGGTTACGGTTGAGGCAAGGTAACTGTTACTGAGAATAGTACTTGAGAGCTGTGATACTCTCCTAAATCCTATTGCCATAATACTGGTTTACCCTTTTATTTAGTAGTTGTGAGACCACCCTGGCCCCTATCCGGTAGGTCAGCCAGCACCACGATTAAATGCGGCTGCTGTCGGGTTCCAAGTGTTTCCGGCGCCGATCTGTCCCTGCATGGGGGTAAAGCACTGAGGCGCCGTTGTGTTTCCGGCGCCGATCTGTCCCTGCATGGGGGTAAAGCACTGAGGCGCCGTTGTTCCACCCACCATTTGAAGAGCAGTATTGGCAGACATGTAATTGAACTGCATACGCTGTCCACAGATCGGACAGGTGGGGAAACCATTTGGGTCAACATTGGGCAATCCCACACCACCGTGCAGGGGGCACACATACTGTCCTGCAGTCGGTCCTGCTGGAGCTGCCTGGGGATACCCGTACCCGTATTGTCTGGTTTGAGGAGCCGTGCCATAGACAATGCCCTGGCCATAGGAATACCCGGGTTGTCCGGTTTGAGCAGCCGTGCCATAGACAATGCCCTGGCCATAGGAATACCCGGGTTGTCCGGTTTGAGCAGCCGTGCCATAGACAACGCCCTGGCCATAGGAATACCCGGGTTGTCCGGTTTGAGCAGCCGTGCCATAGACAACGCCCTGGCCATAGGAATACCCGGGTTGCACAGGCACAAAGGCACCTGCGGCATTCGTGCTCCCCGGTGGCGCGTTATAGGCTGCTACCAATAACCTCGATGACCCTTCTACCTCTCGCACCATATTATTAAAGCCGTAGAGTGCACCATAGATCAGGACAACGATGATACCGGTTCCAGCCACCAGCCCGGCGAACAGGATGAAATTAGAAGTGTTTGCTCGAAAATAACTATTTGACATTGTTTCCTCCTTACCAGGTGTGCGTGGGGGTTAACCTAACCCGATACAGGACGGTCAAAGCGTTGCCCCGTTGAGCCAGGTCTCAGTAAAGTCTCCCTGAACTATTCCAAACAACAACATCACTATGAGGGTGATGATCAGGATGTAGTGAAGTTTCATAGAGAATTCGCCTCTTTTCCCTCCGGTACTCTCTACTGTATAGCAGTTAAGAGCGGCATTGCGTTATTGACAGGTAGCGCAAAGCCTATACCCGTAAAGTGATTACCCGGGACGAAGTACGCCACATTGATACCAACCACTTCACCTTTGATATTAATCAGCGGTCCTCCGGCATCTCCATCATTGATGGCCGCATCGGTCTGAATCATATCAGGGTACCTGACCCCGTCAATGGTGAGCTGACGTCGATGGGTACTGATGATCCCCATGGTCACCGTCTTTGAAAAGCCAAAGGGACTGCCCACTGCGAAGACCAGGTCACCAACCTCCAGGGAGTCCGAGTTTCCCATTATTGCGGCCGGAAACGAATCAAATGAGCGGACTTTTAACAGCACCAGATCTGTTCCGGGATCTGTGGCAATCACCTCTGCCTGGTACTTCTGACGTCCTGCCGAAAAGAGCGTAACCTCTACTTCTCGTGCTTTTCCCACAGTCTGGAAGGTGGTCAAAATGTAGCCCCTAGAATCCACGATGATCCCCGATCCTATCGGTCCCACATTGCTGGTGTAGGGGCGGATGTAGCTCAGCCCGTACGGTGCGGTTACCTGCCCGGGGGGTGTCGCGCCCGATATGGAGACTACCGCTGATCTCACCATGGAAACGGCATGGCTTATCCCCTCCTGCAGTGCTAAGGCAGTAGTAGGCAAACCGGTAGTTTCAGTGGTAGCAGTGGGGGGTGTAATCATGGCCTGTGCACCAGGAGAATTTGTCACGCTATTGGCAACAGCGGAACGGAACCGGGCACCGCGAATACCACCTATATTGGTGACGAGTGCAGCGGCAGCCACGATGATCACAAAGACTCCACACCACATCGAACCATTCAGTTTAAGATTCTTGTTTTTCTTCATTTGAACTCTTACTAGAGATACGAGGGAAACCCCTCAATACCTCGTTTTACAACAGCTTCAGGAGCATCAACAATGCTATTACACTCATAATAAAGGCAAATACCATACGGAGCAAGCCAGTGGCAGTTTGCAGGGAAAATCGTGCACCAATCTCAGCGCCGATCAACGAAATGATCGCAAGGGGAATAGCCACTGAGGGTTCAAAATGGCCTACAACTTGATGTCCTAAAAATCCTGATAATCCGGTTATGGGCACCATTACCGAGGAACATGCAACCGCTATTCTCACAGGTATGGAGAGCAATACCACCATCAAGGGAACTTTTATCCATCCCCCCGCCACGCCTAATAATCCTCCGATAAATCCTGCGCATAGTGTTATGGGAAGAGCCAGCAGTAGGTTTATTTCGTACATTTCACCTTTGAATTCATGGTACCAGGTGAAGAGATCAGTTTTAAAAAAATGTTTCTTGAAGGTCAATTGGGTGGTATCTTGAAGCATGTAGTAGCTCGCAGCAAAGAGCATAAGGGAAAATAACCAATACAGCTGCGAAGTATCAAAATAATTTGATATGACCCCCCCGATAAAAGCGCCTATCACGGTGGGAATTTCTAACACAATGACCAGCTTCCAGTCCACATACCCTGCCCTGGCAAAGACGACTACGGCAGAGGATAAATTCGTAGCGATCATGAGCAGACTGGTGGTGGAAGCGGTATAAAAATTAATTCCGCAGTAGAGAAGAATGGGTACGTAGAAGAATCCACCCCCCACCCCAATCATAGAAAACAGAATGGAGGCCACCAGTATCAGCAGGACACATTTGAATAGGGAATCTTTAGAATACCCCCAAAAGTCAACAACCTGAGTACCGATTTCATTGAGTGGCCGGACTGCAGCCACCGTCACTGGGATACCAGTTGCGGTGCCCTTTTCCATAATATGACATTTGTCGCAGGCGCCCACCATGGGGTGGGTCATTTGGACAGTAGCACTCACCACGCTCTTTTTGGTAATGATATGACAGGTGGTGCAGTCATTGAATTCTTGGTGGGTGAGGTCATGGGGAGGTGTTTCATTCATGTTGATACGGCTCTTCTCGGACGGTGCAGTAGCCGGAGTCTGTAAGGCTGCGGTCACCGCGCCGGTCACCCAGGTAAAGAAGTGCTTAGCCCGGTTGATAGGTATGGCAAATCCCAGACCGGTGTAAGTCCCGTCGGGCGCGTATATGGCCGTACCCACACCTACCACATGACCGTACATATCAACGATCGGCCCGCCGCTGTTCCCTTCGTTAATCACCGCATCCGTCTGAATCATGTCTTTGTAAGATTTTCCTCCTATCACGAGATCCCTATGTTGTGCGCTCACCGTTCCCAGGGTAACGCTGTGGTTGAATCCAAAAGGGTTACCCACGCTTAGTACCCAGTCACCCACCTTAACCCGGTCTGAGTTGCCAAAGGCTACCGGTGTGAGTGGCGTACCAGTGTCTATTTTCAACACCACGAGGTCAAGCTCTCGGTCTGCATGGACTATTTGAGCGGGAAACCTGTTGGTCTGATCGTGCCAGAGCGAGACGTCAATACGCCTGGCATCATTCACCACATGATAGTTGGTCAAGATATACCCCCGCTGATCAATCACAAATCCGGAACCGATACTCTCATACCACAGCGCATCCTGTTTCAGTTGGGTACCTGAGTGCTTTTGCGCCGTTACATTGACCACCGAAGGTCTGGCAACCGCTACCGCCTGATTGATATTTTCTTGCAGCTGCTGCAGGGTGTGGTTTGGAACAGGACCCGCTACCCCTTCAGCAGCACACAAGTGACACAGGCTGAGAGAGCAAAGGTAAAAAATTTTTCTTGCCTCTCGTTTCCAAGTCCACTTTTTACCCATACCATGCACATACTGTCTGATTACGATCTCCCCGCTACTAAATCTCTGTTACCATAATACTGGCTTACCCTTTTATTTAAGTAGTATTCGTGAGACCACCCTGGCCCCTATCCGGTAGGTCAGCCAGCACCACGATTAAATACGGCTGCTGTCGGGTTCCAAGTGTTTCCGGCGCCAATCTGTCCCTGCATGGGGGTAAAGCACTGCGGTGCCGAAGTGTTTCCGGCGCCGATCTGTCCCTGCATGGGGGTAAAGCTTCCCGACTGGTACAACCTTAACGCATCGCTGGCAGGGCCAACAACACCGCTGTACACAACTATCCCCATGGAGGAGAGTAGGTTAATGGTAGTGGGAGAGGCATAGCTGCAAATAAGTGAGCGTACCTGGTTTGCACCAAAAATCACCGGTAATTGGCTCACGCTGGGACGATCCAGTATAGAAAAGGCATTCTGCTGTAAATTGAGCAGGATTAGGTAGGGCATAGTTGTTCCCTCTCCCGATACATATCCGTTCAGATTAGGGTTTGAAGCAAAGATGGCCACCGTACCCGGCTGTGGTGCGGTCATGGCCACCTGCCTGAAATTGTTGCCCTGACCTGTAGCGATCTTGGTGCCCTGCTGGGTATAACCAGGCGGTGGAACGGTGATGAAGTAATGTGTATTCCCGCGTATTACATCCACCACGGCACCTGTCTGCATACTGGATGCCTTTACAAATTGTTTCATGTCAGGGGTGGGCGTTCCATTGATGGCAGTAATAATGTCACCGGTTTGAAAACCGACCATGGTGGCAGGCGGGCTTTCTACATCGTTGACCATCATGCCGAGGGTGCCCGCAGGTAGTCCGAGATCAGCCGCATCATTTGGACTCAGTTCAGACACATCCATCCCGATCCACTCCCCCTCGATCTCCGCCTCAGCAGGAGGGATAGGAGGGATCGCCTTGGAAGAGACGGGGGGAGGCTGTCCCAAAGTCAGATTAAGGATGCCGCTCTGCCCGTTCCTGAAGATAACCATGCTTACCGCTTCTCCAGCACGCTTTTTCAGAATCATCGATTGAAACTGTTTAACGTCTCTCACTCTGGTTTCGCCTAAACTTTTAATCACGTCACCGACCCTGAATCCTGCGGCCGAGGCCGGGGAATTTTGGTACACCTGGCTTACGATAACACCCCTTTTATCGGGCAGCTTCATTTGATCCCTCATCACTGCATCTATATTCTGCAGATCAGTTCCCATCCAGACCGAACTCTGAGCCGCTGCCGCTCTGAGTCCACTGGAATTCTCAGCCAGCTTGGCGTACAACGATTTTTGCTTGCCGTTTTGGTCAATGATGAGAAACTTTACCACCTCTCCCGGTTTTTTTGTGGTGAGAATGCTGTTAATCTGCTCAAGAGAACTCACCTTCCTCCGATCGCACTTCACTATGAGGTCGTTGGGCATAAACCCAGCTTTATCGGCGGGTGAAGAGGGAACGACCTCCCTTACGTAAATGCCTACGTTCTGGGTAAGACCTAGTGCCTGGGCTTTACCGGGTTCAACTTCGGCGAGGTATACCCCAAGATAGGCAGTGGTCAACTGGTTCTGATTGATCCGTTGAACCTGACCACTCGGTACAGTCATGCCATTGATATCCATTAGATTCATTTGGGTGTTGCCAATTCCCGTGGGAATGGGAACGCTTTCCAACAATCTGATATTCTCGTTACCGATACCCGCAGGGAACTGCTCTCCATAGAATGGCTGCCCTCCCTGTTGGGCATAGGGTACATTTGTCGCCGCGAACCTTGTCTCAGGCGGTTCAACTACCCCAGCGCTCATGCTCTTTGTGGTTCCTACCCATCCATACATCATTGCCAGCAATATTATGAACGCCAGCACTAGAATGGGGGCAAGCCATATTTGAAAATCCGCTAAACTGTCCCTCATTTTATAAGCCCTCTTATCTCAAGTAATTTAGATGCGTGAGCAATGAAAATAATTCCTTAAAAGAAAGCCCCTCGATCCTGCGGGGGAGTTGCCGTTGGTGCATATTGCAAAGGCTGACAGGCGATCCCCGAGTAGGCATTGGTGATAGTAGTGGGCTGGACCTGCCCGTTTCTATACATGAGCAAGACATTGTTTACTGAACCGGTGATGCCGGAATACACATTTACACGCAAAGACCTCAGCGTGCTGTAACTGTCTGCTGAATAGTTACCCGCGATGACGTTTTTGACCCCTAGGTCAACCATATACTGTCCAGTCTGGATTCCCTGCCCGGTGGTGTCATTAAAGTGAGGATTTACCAGAGACTTGTAGATGTTATTCATAGGATCAAAGATGATAAAGTAGGGGCTGGTGCTGAACTGAGAGGCAACCTGACTGTAAATATGTGGTCCCAAGGATGCCACCGCAACTTTTCCATCATTAGGCACAACTGCCGTCCCCGTGAACCCCTGATAGTTAAGGGCCTGTGGGAGGGCTATCGGTGTTACAGGCTGGTTAAACTGTTCCGCAAGGGTCTCTCTCTGGTTCTGGGTCATGGAGTTAAGGGCCTGTGGGAGGGCTATCGGTGTTGCAGGCTGGTTAAACTGTTCCGCAAGGGTCTCTCTCTGATTCTGGGTCATGGGTGTGCCGGCCACAGCTTTGACATTCATTGCAGGCTCGGCCGGGATGTTCACAAAAAGATTCATACCTTTTTTGCCGCGGTAGAGATTGAATTTAAGCGCCTCCCCTAGGGGGGCGCTCGCCAGAGCAACCTCAAAATCGGTGACAGTATCGAGTCGTGTCTTGTCTACTCGAATTATCTCATCGCCCACCCTCAGACCAGCGCTCTCTGCAACAGAGCCAGGGGCAACCTCCAGCACCAGCACACCATCTTCATTGGCCAAGCCGAATTTCCGCATCAGAGCTGCGGTTACGCTCTGGAGTGTGAGCCCCAGTGTACGGGAGTTTACTTGGGAGAATGCAGCCACCTTGGTGTTACTCTTTGTTTTTGGCGGCTTAAACCCGTCGATGACCTGGTGACACAGGTTGCAGTTGCCCCAGTATTCGTGGGGCATGGGAGCATTTATGGAAACGGGTGCTCCGGCAAATACCTTTGAGATGGGCTTTGCCGGCGGATTTACGGTAATATGGCACTTGTTGCAGTTGCCCCAGTAGGGATGGAGCATCTTATCCTTGACATTGATCGCTTTCGCAGGCGCTGTGGTAGCCGCCGCCAGGGTGAAGCACATACCACTTGGTACCTTTCTATCAGCCTTACAGCTCCACGCAGCCCAAGCGATGACCACGGCGGTCAAGATGGCCATAATCGCAATGGCCGGTTTAAATTGTGACATACAGAATTCGTATTCAACAGTTTTCATAGGTAACCACGTTCAGAGTATAGGGTTCACGCTTCAAGTGGTCGCAGTCGAACTTCCACGATTGATTTTCTCTCTATCATTCCGATGATGAGCTCACGGATCTTCTCCTTGATCGTTTCACCATCGGACACGGTTGTATGGTCAGGAACGCTCACCTCGATGTTGAACTCGTAGGTGCCACCCAACTCCCTCACCTGGATCGTACTGATATCGAGGACGAGATCTTTCACTTTTCCCCACAGCCGCTTTTGGAGGTCTGCGATGTCTATTTCTTCGGGAGTTTTATCCATAAGGTTTAATGCCGCATCTTTGATCATCTCTATACAAACCTTAAGAATGATCACACCTACGAAAATTGCAGCCAGGGGGTCCATGAAGCAAAAACCCATCTTTGCCCCTATGATACCAATTAACACTGCCACCGAGGAGTAGACGTCCGAACGGCTCTCCCACGCTTTGGCTATCATAGAAGCGCTGTTGATCTGGGTTCCGGCGCAGACGCCCTGTCGAAACATCAGTTCATTGTAGGCTATGGATAAAACGGCACCCCACATCGCAACCATACAGGGAACGATCGTTGTGCCCTGGATGATGGTCATGGTCCCGTCATAGAGGATGTAGCCGGCGATCACCAGCAAGAATAGATAGATCACCACGGCGACAATATACTCTACCTTCCCATAGCCGTAGGGAAATCTTTCATCTCTTTCCCGGCCGGATATGGTGAGTCCGATAATCAAGACGATGGTGGCCAGCAGGTCGGCACAAGAGTGGATGGCATCTGCAATCAGTCCTTTACTCCCAGCAACAACCCCCATGTATGCCTTGATAAAGATCATCAGGACGTTGCCGATAATATTGACGGTGCCAACCGATTTTGCACATTTTGCACATGCCCTATACTTCATCTTCCCCTAGCTCAAACTTTTTAAGCTTCTCAATCATACCATCTCCCTTATTCTCTACGATCTGTCGTGTCGGTCAGGGCAAGGAATCATCTGCTTCGTCCGTTCGTTCATTCTTTTCTGCGAGGATCTCTTTTTCAAGTTTTACTATCTTTATAAAAAGCAACCCACTCGTTATGAGCGCGGATATAATAATAAGGATGCCAATAATCTTTAGAAACATACTGCCGTTTCCTAGAAGATGTAGTGCCCCTTCAGCATCGTAAAGACCAAGAGAAGGAACACCACCTGCTGTGTGTGCAGAAGGTACACGCCCTTTTTCAATCTCGAAGGCTGATATTTTATCCACATCAGGAATCCACCTATGGTGAGCCAGCCCATGAGGAACAGGCCTAACATCAACCAGTTGTTTGACCACAAGGTGATGTAACAGTGGAAGCAGGCAACGATAAACGAAGCAGTATTGAGCCAAATATGGTAGACGAGTATTTTGTTAAAAAAGAGCTGTACGTTTCTTACGTTGTAGTGGATTCGAATCCTTTTGGCAGGGTAGTAAATATTGGCGGTAACAAAGAGGGCCATGGTGAGATTACCACTTCCGGTCTGCAAGTTGTAATCAGAATAGACTGCAATGAGTACCCCCAGAAAAAAGAGGGCTCCTAAAAAGATACACTTACTCTTCCACGATGATTCGCCAAAGAGAGGAATTTGATCAACAAGACCCTGTTCACTCACAGTAACCTGCCTCTTTCCATTACTAATACTCTATTAACCTGAAATTCTTTGCCTCCTGCGTTGCATCAAAATAGGGGGGCAGGGGGGTGAACCCATAGATGTAGGCAAAGATCTTACAGGGAAACATTGCTGCGCTAGTGGTAAAAGCATTGGTCATATCATTCAGTTTTATTCTCTCTGTTGCCAGGTCTTTCTCCACCTCGATGAGCGCTGCCATCAGCTTGTCAAAATTCGAAGACAACTTAAGGTCAGGGTATTGTTCTGCGAGTGCCATCAGCTTTGACAATGAAGACAAAAGGCTTTTGTCTGTGGTGTCTGGCAACGCCTGTCCTTCAAAAGGGACCGATGCCTTTGATTGCGCCAATACGTCGCTCAATCCTTGAAGATACGCATCTTTTTCTACCTGGTCTTTGGACATAAAGGACCGCAGGGAGACCACTGAGGTAAAGACGCCTCGTTCGTGCTTGGAGTAGTCTAGGACCGCTTTAGACAAATTTTGGGATATGTCGTTTCTCCTTTGTAGTAGGGCTTGAACATTTCCCCTGGAGGCTAACATATTTTGTTGGGTGTCAACTAATGTGTTATAGTAATAAATGGCCATGATGGCAACGACTGTGGCAGAGAAAATCAAGCTCAGCAAAATCATATTTCGTGAATTTAAGGCAAGAAACCGGTTGTACCCCAAGTGTCTCTCCAGTGGGGCAGGTGAGGGGTAGGTATAGTCTCTTACCACGATTTCTTGTGGAGCCAGCTTGTATCGTTTTTTGTATGCATTTATAATAAGGTTTGCGATCCGGTGTTTTCTTTTCATGGTTTCTCTTTTATCTCAGAATGAGTTAGTGAGAAGTGCTCCCAGTCTGAAACATTCCACCCCACTCAGTGGAGGGGGTTGTGGATCGGAACCCTTTATCGTACTTGGGTAAGGCCGTGCAGTAGTACCACTACCCCTCCCCCAATCAAAAGAAGCGGTAAAATTCCCCTCAGGAAATCCATGGTTGCATAGTACTCGTCGTAGACACCATAGCAGCCAATGGCAGTAAATACCACACCTACCCCCAGGTTTATCTTTCTTAAGGCTTTTGGCATGTTAAAGAGTGCCGCTGCCAGAGAGGTGAGGCCTATTAAAAGGAAGATTGGCTGAGCTAATCCTTTGGTAAACTCAACCACATAGAGGGAGTTGAGAAGGGTGAGGAATAAACCTAATCCGAAGATAACAAGGCCTCCCGCCACATGTTTTGGTCTTATTTCATTCATCGTACTCCCCTCTTTTTAGAAGGTTAAAGGAAGTGTTTTATTGGTTACTCATCTTTGATAACGCCGTAAAAAGTCCTGACAGGTGTCATTGCGAGGAGCAAAGCGACGTGGCAATCTTGGTTTTTCAACTACTTACAAAGGCAGAGATTGCTTCACTTCGTTCGCAATGACAATTTCTTTGACTTTTTACGACTTCATCATCTTTTGAATAATTACTAATAGTTGCGTCCTTTGGTGTAAAACCGTATTGGTTTTAGCCCATCTCACTGTGGGGCACCATGGTTGATCCAGGCAATGATTGCGTGACTGTCCGGGCCAGCAAAGCGATGCATCCCTCCCCCATACTGCACAAGACTTTTCAGAAGCCCATTGTCGGCATAGTACTTGACATTTTGGTAGGTAGTCAAATTGCGGAAGGGGATGGAGTGGCACTCCAAACAGTCCTTTGCCAGTATGTACTTAATGGTGTTACTATAGGTGATCTGGTCCAAGGGAACGTTGAGCGGAAAAGGTTTCGGTCCAAAACCTGGTATGCATCCTGCCGGCGGCGTGGGCGGTGCAAAATTGGCTACTGCAGCCTGTGGTTTCTCCGGCGTGCCGCTATTGATCCAGGCGATGATGGTATCGGCATCGTTTCCGGCAAATTGATTCATGGGACCGCCCGGTGAGACCATTGCCCAGAGCATACCGCTATCGGCATAGGCTTTGAGACTGTCATAGTCCATGAGGTTTCTGGACATCCCTGAGTGACAGCGGGCACAATCGCTGAGCATAATATCCTTGATGGTGTTTTCATAATAGGTCTGCTGTGCTGCCACCAGCGCAAAATTGGCTACTGCAGCCTGTGGTTTCTCCGGCGCGCCGCTATTGATCCAGGCGATGATGGTATCGGCATCGTTTCCGGCAAATTGATTCATGGGACCGCCCGGTGAGACCATTGCCCAGAGCATACCGCTATCGGCATAGGCTTTGAGACTGTCATAGTCCATGAGGTTTCTGGACATCCCTGAGTGACAGCGGGCACAATCGTTGAGCATAATATCCTTGATGGTGTTTTCATAGTAGGTCTGCTGTGCTGCCACCAGCGCAAGAGAAGCCCCCGGTCCATAAAAAAGAGGATTCGCAAAGGTACACTTGCTAATGATTCCTGCTCGAGTGAGGTAGAGCGCACTAGCGAGAAACAAGCTTAGCGTAATCAGTTTTAAGGGTATGCGTACCATCATGGCAATTAATCAAACTCATCATCTTCGTCGTCCTCTTCACCCTGCTCTTCTAACTCCATCACCTTAGAAAAACACTTTGCAGCCTCTTTTTGTTTGCCACTGCGCTCATAGATCAGACCAAGGTATTGGTGGTACTTGCTCACTTCGGGATTAAGCTCGATAGTCTTCTTAAGTGTCTCGATTGCTTTTTCGAGGTCATCCAACCGGCTATAGGCTACACCCATTAAATAGAGGGTATCCGCATTGTCGGGGTCCATTGCACACAGAGACTCTAGGCTTGCAATGGCCTCTTTATATTCCTTCCGCTTAAGCTGTAATTTACTCTTTAAGTAAATGGCTTCTCTGTGGTGGGGTTTTAATTTTAAGACTTCGTTTATTACCAGAATTGCCTGCTTCCTTTTTCCGGTTTTCTCCAGGGCGAGCGCCAGGTGATAGCGTGCCTCAGGATTATTTGGATCAAGCCGCGACCACGCCTGTAGTGTCTCTATCGCCTTTTGATAGAACCCCTTGTCCAGGTACTGGTTGCTAATGTTGCGGTAAATAATGGCCTGGTCTCTGTCATTGAGGGAAATCAGGTTATTATAAAAAGTGAGGGTTTTATTCAATAACCGTCCGCCAATGAGGAGTAGTGAATGCAGATAAAACAAGGTTGGGGGTTGTGTAGGTTCTTTGGCAAACACCTTGCCTCTGTCTCCCACCCCTTTGTCTTTTAATTTCTTTTTGAAGGTAGTGGGTTCTTTGCTATAGATGCTGTTGTTGGCCTTTTTGTTCTCTTCTGTGGTGTTATTCATCTTTTTCTATCTCCTTTAGGGGTGGTATGATTCCTGCCAAGGTGGAAAGGAGGCCCACTATCATCAAAATGAGGGGAATGCCTCCCTTTAAGAAATCTACTACATAATAAAATTCATCAAACAGGCCCCAGATACCTAGGGCGATTAGTAACAATCCTAAACTTATCTCTACCATACCCATTCTCCTCACTTCATAGTTCCCAGGTGAGTGGCGTGAAAAGCTCAACCAGTAATTCCATGTTTAATTTACTATTGATAGCGTCGTAAAAAGTCCTGACAGGTGTCATTGCGAGGAGCGAAACGACGTGGCAATCTTGGTTTCTCAACTATTTACAAAGTCAGAGATTGCTTCACTTCGTTCGCAATGACAATTTCTTTGACTTTTTACGACGTTATCACTATTGCTAAATCTTATAGTTCTTATAGTACTTATATAAATAGCAAAAGAAGTGCCATAGAATTTTGCATGTCTGTTGTTCTGGTCGAATAACTTCTTATAGTTGTTGTCAAGGTTATCGACTTCCCAAATACTCACTTGTAGTTTTTCTACCACTCCTTATTGATTTAATAAGATTAAAATATAGTGACCAGTCAATGATAAACTTTAAAATGATAAGAAGTGTATTACTAAAAAATAGTGAAAAATTTTTCAGGAGTGAAAAATAGTTATTGAATCAGAGATAGTTGCACTACGAGGCTAGGAGTGTGTATGGACTCTCTGTAGGAAGAAGAAGGAAGGGTAGCTTTAATAATTATGTTAAAGCCATAATTGATTATTGAGGAACCATAATCTAGATTCAGCCAAGAGAGCGTCTCGCGAAGGGTACATAGATCAGGTGGATATCGAGTATTTTCTCAGGAGTTCGTATAAGCGGGGTTGGGAAAGGCAAGACAATTGAGCTGCTCTTGGAATATTGCCATGTGTTATGCTCATCAAATCCTTTAAATATCTGCTTTCCCCTTCCTCAATATAGGCCTTTCTAAAATCTTGCCATTTGGGAAGCGCTTTAGAAGAACCCTCACTTTTCCCATACGCTCTATCATGTTGTGCGGTAGGCCCTAAAGCATCAAGAGCCAACTGGATACGGATGTTGGGCGGAAGGTGCTTTGGAAAAATCGTAGGCTCATAGAGTGCGTTAGCAATGGTTGCTTCAAGGGTGCTGAATAATTCTCTTATATTTCCGGGCCAACTATAGGATTCCACTTTTTCGAAGAATTCAAGAGAAAAGCCCTTGAGTGGTAGTCCTCGTGGTTGGCAATGTGTTTTCATGTAGTGGAAGACAAGCTCTTTGATGTCTTCAGTTCGATCCCGAAGAGGGGGTAAGTGAATAGCAATGGAACGAAGGCGAAACAAAATGTCACTGCGAAATTCTCCCAACTTTACCAGCTCATCGAGATTCCGACTCGATGCTGAGATGAGCCTGAAATCACTCTTTGTTTCTTGTGTCCTGCCAATTCTGAGAAAGCGTCGTTCTTGTAACACGCGCAGTAAGGTTCTTTGCAAGGGCAGCGGCATTTCGCCAATTTCATCGAGAAAAAGTGTCCCCCCATTTGCCATCTCTATGAGGCCCACTGTTGTTTTTTCCGCACCTGTGAAAGCGCCCCTTTCGTATCCGAAGAGGAGACTCTCTATGAGCGTTTTAGGGAGTGCAGCACAATCGATCACTACAAAGTTCTTGTGGGCGCGGGGGCTGTTTTGATGAATGGCTCGCGCAAAAAGCTCCTTGCCCGTGCCGGTTTCTCCAGTGATCAACACATTTGCCAGGCAGTGTGCAGCACGAGCCACCAGGTCAAGGCAGGCTTTGATTGGGGGGCTATTCCCGATAATGTCCTCTCTGTGTATGGTGGGCGCTGTTCCGCTGGTATTTTTCTCCTCACGGTATTGGAGCGAGCAAGTGATCGCTCGAACGATTGATTCGGTAGAGAGTGGTTTTTTAAGATAATCCCAGACATTGCTTTTGAGTGCAGTTTCTGCTCCCTTATTGTCGGCGAAACTTGTGGTAACAATAACTTCAGGTGAAGAGGACGCGGTATGAAGAGCATGCAGTTGTTCAAGCCCGTTTCCATCGGGCAATCGCACATCTAAAAATACAATATCAAAATTTCCCGAATCCGCATCTTTCAACCCCTCTTCGAGGGTTAGAGCGCATTTTACCTCGTGTTCCATGTCTCTAATGATACGGCTCATTGTATTGCAAATCAATAGATCATCGTCAATGACTAATATTTTTGCCATCTCAAAGCTACTCTACGGATGTGATGAACAGGAGAATAAGAGATTCAGTGGTTGCCCAAGATAGTATCAATCATTCCGACTAATTCAGTTGCAGAAATCGGCTTCAGCAGCACCTCGCGGATTCCTGTGGCCACCATCTCCTCCTTGGTAATCGATTCATTAAAACCTGTGCACATTATAATTGGTATATTGGAACGGATAGACAACATTTTCTTTGCCATTTCCACACCGGTCATACGGGACATAGTACAATCGGTGATGACAAGGTTAAATTGTTCAGGGTTCCGTCTGAACAGGTCAAATGCGTGGACGCTGCTGGTTTCGCCAACCACCTGGTAGCCGAAATCACCCAGTACATTTTTCATAATGGTGAGCAGATATTTCTCATCATCAACAATCAGAATGCTCTTGGTTTCGTCCGAGGGAGAAGAAAAAGGCCTGCCCCCTGATGCCTCCCTATGCTCAACCTTAGGCAGGAATATATTAAATACGGTTCCTTCCCCCGGTTCGCTCTCAACATTGATTGCGCCACCCATGCTTTTAACAATGCCATGTACTATGGAGAGTCCCAACCCGGTTCCTTCCCCCACTTTCTTGGTGGTGAAAAAGGGATCGAAGATCTGGGACAACACCTCAGGGGCCATGCCATGGCCTGTGTCCCGAACCGTTAACTTGAGATAGGGACCGGGTCCTATGTCCGGATTGACCTGTTCTGTGGTAGAGTCAAAGAACTCATCAACCAGGCTTACGGTGAGGATTCCGCCACCTTCACGCATGGCGTACGCGGCGTTTGAGCAAAGATTAATGAGAAGCTGATTAATTTGTGTGGGAGTGGCAAGTACTGTACCCGATTTTGACTTGATATGCTGGCAAATCTCTATGGTTGCCGGCAATGACGCCCGAAGCAACTTCAAGGACTCTTGAGCGATGGGAGTAATGGATACCGGTTGGAGTATCTGTTCAGTCTTGCAACTGAAAGTGAGAATCTGCTCTACAAGATCTTTTGCGCGAGATGCGGCTTTGAGTAGGATTTCCAGGCTCTCTGACACAAGTGATAATTTGTTAACACCAAACTCCGCATTCATAATAATTGTGCTGAGGATGTTACTGAAGTCATGAGCAACACCTCCCGCGAGCGTTCCAAGGGATTCCATTTTCTGTTTTTGAATGAATTGACTCTCTAGCTGGACCTCCTTGCTCACATCCCGCTCAGCCTTAATCACATGGGTGACCTTTCCTCTCGCATCTTTCAGGGGTGAAAGGAGAATGTCTACCCAGATGGTCGCGCCATCGGCAGTTACCCGCTTACAGCGGTAATTTTCCGGTTCACACGTAGCAAATACTTTGTACAGCTTGCACTCCTTGCCGTGCCGGTCGCATGGTTCGTCTGCGCCGTGTAAGATGTAGTAGCAATGCTCTCCGATAATCTCCTCGCGCCTGCGGCGGAAGATAGTCAAGCACTCCTTGTTCACATCCGTTATCCTGTAGTTACGGTCGATGACCAGGATTTCATCATGCATGCTGGAGAGCAGCGTGCGAAAATAGTTTTCGCTCTTTTTCTGCCTTACCGCGTTACCTCTCACCCTGGGAGTATCACTTGCGACCTTACCCTTTTTTTTCAATCGCTCACCCTTGGTTGCTCTCGCTTCCATTGTAGCCATCTTTTGGTACTGCGTAACCGACTGGCGGAGAACGTTCCTTGTTATCTTTTTCGCCGCGCGCTCTATCTTTCGAGCTGAAATAATTACTGA
>Ga0315276_10001870_pt1 | contig 19016 bp, 20 predicted proteins | sample YL17G05_0_MG_FD_204542 | JGI IMG/M metagenome (GOLD analysis project Ga0315276, IMG submission 204542) | Sediment microbial communities from Yellowstone Lake, YNP, Wyoming, USA - YL17G05_0 | ecosystem: Environmental > Aquatic > Freshwater > Lake > Sediment | place: USA: Wyoming | collected... | reverse complement strand
CCGGAGCCAGTCCCAAACAGGCGGCGATGCTCTCCAATTATGCCGCCGGAATCGTCGTCGGCGAGGTGGGAACTGCGACGCTAAAGGCTTCGGAACTGGAAGATGCGGTACGCAATGGCATCCGGGTGAAGAATTAAAAAGACATTCGGAAGGCCTGAAGGCCGAACCGTGAGTTTGCCACGCCCCCCCAAAGTGGTGAAATTGGTGTTGAGCTTCATCTTTAAAGAAGCAAAAGACTTTACCGCGGCGCTCTTGGAGGCTGACCCGCAATACGGACCCATGGATTTTTTGAGTGAGCCCTTGCCGTTTAATTTCACGGATTACTATGAGCCGGAGATGGGCAAAGGCCTTTGGCGAAGAATGGCGAGCTTTGAGCCTTTCATCTCTCCCGACCAGTTGCCGGGGGTGAAACTTTGGACGAACGCGTTAGAATCCCGGTTCCTGAATGAACGTGGGGGCCGGAAAGTAAATATCGATCCAGGGTATTTGGCCGCTGCCCAATTCATTCTGGCGACGGGAAAGGATTACAGCCATCGCCTCTACCTTCGGGACGGAATCTACGGAGATTTGACGCTCATCTTCCAGAAGGGGGCTTTCACGCCTCTGCCATGGACCTACCCGGATTATGCGTCTCAGCCGTTGATCGGCCTGCTCAGCATTCTCCGGAAGCGTTACCTGTGGCAACTGAAAAAGCAAAGGGCAACATGACGATTGAATTATTCCTATACCCGCCGGGGGAAATGGGAAAAGAGGTTTCACATTTTGTAAATGTTTACCCACTTAAAATCCCTCCCACCCTCCCTTTAATAAAGGGAGGAGATTAAAATTTCCCCCTTTGAAAAAGGGGGATAAAGGGGGATTTCTGGGGGTTCTTTGTAATTTTTGAACTTTATTTTTCATATGGCTAAACCGTTACCATATTTTGGATTTTGGTTTGTCATTTTGATTTTTGAGTTTTGATTTCTGAACTTCTATGGAGAATTTATGATCAAGTCCATGACGGGATACGGCCGGGGCGAATGGCAGGGGGATGAAAAACACGTGGAGGTTGAAGTCAAGTCCTTCAATCACCGCTACCTGGATATCTCGCCGCACCTTCCGCGCAGGCTGAATTCCCTGGAAGCTCAAGTGCGCAACTTGATCAAACAGCGAGTTTCCCGGGGGCGTCTGGAGGTTTCTGTGCAAATCGACGATTCCTCCCTGGTGGAACAAAAGCTCGAGCTGGACGTGGCCTTGGCTCAAGATTACCATTTGGCCCTGAAAACTTTGCAGCAGGAGCTGGGAATTCCGGGTGAGATTCGTTTAGAGACTCTGGCGAATTTTAGAGATATCTTCACCCGCAAAGAAGTGGAGACTGATTTGGAGAAGGAATGGGCCTCTTTGCAGACCGCCCTGGAAGCGGCGCTGCGCAGCCTGGAGCAAATGCGCCGGGATGAAGGACTGGCACTGCGAGGGGATTTCTTGGGCCGCCTTACGGCCGTAGAAGAAATGGCCCGGGAAATCGAGAAAAAGGCCCCCCTGGCCCTGGAAGCCTGCCGCGACCGGCTGGCCGCGCGGGTTCAGGAACTTTCCCGGGGACTGCCGGTCGATGAAGCTCGTCTGGCGCAAGAGGTTGCGTACCTGGCCGAGCGCAGCGATATAACCGAGGAATTGGTGCGTATCCGCAGCCATCTCAACCAGTTTCGCGAGATGCTGGATGACTCCGAGCCCGTCGGGCGGAAGCTGGAATTCCTTCTTCAGGAAATCAACCGCGAAGCCAACACCATTGGCTCAAAAGTCAGCGACGCCGGGATCGCTCAGGTGGCCGTGGGGATCAAAAGCGAGTTGGAGAAGATGCGCGAGCAGGTGCAGAACGTGGAGTAATTCTTTCACCGCAGAGAACGCAGCGCGGCGTAGCCGCAACCGAAAGAAATCACCCCCTCCCTACCCTCCCCCCTCGAGGGGGAGGGAGAGGGTGGGGGGGATTCTTCGTAAAATTTAAAGAATTTGAACGTTAGTAGCACAGAGAGCGCAGAGATTTTCTTAAAAATCAACCGTTGAAAAGTCAGAATCCAAAAAAGAAAGACAGAATTTGCTTTTGCTTTTTAACTTTATATATTTCTCCATGTATTTCTCCGCGACCTCCGCGCGCTCTGCGGTGAGATAAAAATGGAAAAAGGGCTTCTGTTCGTCGTCTCTGCACCTTCGGGGACGGGGAAAACCACTCTTTGCCGGACGATGGCCCGGATTTTTCCCGGGATGCATTACTCCATCTCCTACACGACACGCCCGCCGAGGCCGGGAGAAGAGAAAGGCCGGGACTATCATTTTATTTCCGCCGGGGATTTTCAGAGGATGATCGACGCCGGCGAGTTTGCGGAGTGGGCGGAGATCTACGGCCATCGCTACGGAACATCCAAGACGATTCTGGAAAAAACCCGGGACGAAGGCCGGGACGTCATCGTGGACATCGACGGGCAGGGGGCCCGACAATTACGGGATCAGGACCCGCAGGCGATCTTTATCTTCATCCTGCCGCCCTCTTGGGAAGAACTGAAGCGCCGGCTCTCCTTGCGGAAGACCGAACACGCCACGGCCCTGGAAGAACGTCTGAGAAAAGCGCGGTTGGAAACAGCCGACGGCCGCTGGTATGATTATATCATCATCAACAATAAACTCGATAAAGCCCAGGAACAGTTCAAAGCGATTATCCTGGCCGAACATTGCCGCCGAGAGAGGGTGATCGGGGTGTTAGAAACAATGTTAACGGGAAAATAAAATTTAAAATCTGTATAATCTGCGCTTATCTGCGTCCAAATAGGAGGAAAAAATGGCTCGCATCACCGTGGAAGATTGTTTGAAGAATGTTCCCACCCGTTTCGGTCTGGTGCTCCTGGCGGTAGCCCGGACCAAGCAATTGCTCAAAGGGTCCAAACCCCGCGTGCAAGCGAATAATAAGGAAATCGTTCTGTCCCTGCGGGAAATCGCCGCCGGCAAAGTGACGCCGGTCAAAACCCTGGAAGAGTTCAGCCAAAAGTCTCTCGGGAGGAAGAATGGTTGAGCTCCCTGGAAAGCCAGATCCTTCATCTCCTAAGACTGCAAGGGTCATTTTCGCGCTGGACGTTCACACCCTGGAAGAAGCCCGGCGATTCGTCAGGCTTCTGAAAGACCGGGTAGGATTGTTCAAGGTGGGGCTGGAGCTTTTCACCTCTTTTGGCAAAGAAGCCGTGCAGGCGGTGCAGGAAGGGGGAGGCCAGGTCTTTCTGGACCTAAAGCTCCATGATATTCCCAACACGGTCTCCCGGGCAGCGGAGGAGGCCGTGAAACTGGGAGTAAAGATGTTCAACCTGCACGCCACGGGGGGGCTGGAGATGATGCGCCAAACGGCCGAGCGCTGCCGAAAGCTGGCAGAGAAATTGGGCCAACCCCGCCCGATGATCTTGGCCGTGACCATCCTTACCAGCCTGGACGAAGGAAATCTAAAAGAGGTCGGTCTCCTCGGCCCGGTGCAGGAACGGGTCGTCCGCCTGGCGGAGCTGGCTCAGCGGGCAGGGCTCGACGGCGTCGTGGCCTCCCCGCAGGAGATCCTCCCCATCCGCCAACGTTGCGGCCCAAAATTCATCATCGTTACCCCGGGAATTCGCCCGGCTTTCGCTGAGGCGAGCAAGGATGATCAGAAGCGAGTGATGACTGCGAAGGAGGCCATCATCGCGGGGGCTGACTATATCGTCATCGGCCGCCCGATCCGCCTGGCCCCGGACCCAGCCGCGGCTATGGATAAATTATTAGAAGAGATCGGTTAACCCGGATATTTTAGGATAAATAGTTTTCGTCCGGGAACCCCGTATTCTCCCTCCCCCTCGACGGGGGAGGGCAAGGGTGGGGGTGGTAATGGCTCGGAATATCAAGACCTTCCGTTTTGATCCCCCTCACCCCAACCCTCTCCCGCCAGGGGAGAGGGGCTTTCCGGATGGCCGCTAAATAGAAAAGCGACCAGAGGCGTAGGATGATCATCAAAACTTCATCCCGGGCAGGTTGAGGGATGCCGTATTGCCCCCGTCTACCGGAAGAGCCTGTCCGGTGATGAAACTGGCTTCATCACTGGCTAGGAAGAGAATGGCCTGGGCCACCTCGTCCGGCCGGCCATAGCGTCTCAGTTCACAGCGGCTGCCCAGCTTCTCCACCTTCCCTCTCTCGCGGGCCAGGTCAAAAATCGGTTTCGTCATTCCGGTGGCAATCAGTCCGGGGCAGACTGCGTTCACCCGCACGCTGAATCCTCCCAGATCGCAGGCCGCGGTCTGGGTAAAGTTGATGAGCGCAGCTTTGCTGGCACTGTAGGCATTGCCCCCGGCGCCGGAACGTATCCCCGCGACGGAGGCCGTGTTGACGATCGCACCGCATCTTCTCCCTTGCATATGTTTGGCCACATATTTGGTCCCCAAGACTGCGCCCAAAACGTTGACCGCATAAATTTTTCGCCAGTCCGCCGCATCCTGGTTCTCCAGATCTGTTAAACGGCCAGTAATGCCGGCATTGTTACAAAGGATATCGACCTGGGAGTAAGTCTTGAGCGCCCAATCAATCAGGTCTTTGACCTCCTCCTCGACGCTCACATCGGTTCTCTTAATGACCGCCTCCCCGCCCGCTCCTTTAACAAGGTCCTGGCTTTCTTTTAACCCCTGTTCGTTGATATCCGCCAGAACCAGCCTCGCTCCTTCCCCGGCAAAAAGAACGGCCGTGGCCCGGCCGATGCCGTCAGCGGCCCCCGTGATTACAGCCACTTTCCCTTCCAAACGCCCGCTTTTTCTCATGGAAATCTCCTTCGTAAAGTTGGATGCCTTTTTACGAGATCATCATTTTTCACTGCATGATACTTTTCCAAAATACCATAACCGAAATCGTTTGCCCAGCAGCCTTTCTTGGCGAGATTTCAAAGGGAAGAAACATTTGTAACCATAAAGCGAATATGCTAAAAGACAGAAAGAAAGTTATGTTCAAATCCCACCATACCGGGACAAAACAAGGAATTATGGAATTGAGGAATTCGGGAAGGTATTATTTAATTCCTCAATCCCTCAATTCCTTAATTTACTATAATTTTCATTGTGCTTCGGCGATTCTTGGGGAAGGAGGAAACCATGGACTTAAAAGACAAGGTAGCCATCGTGACGGGTGCCGGCGGGGGTATCGGGAGGGCGATCGCGTTGAAATTTGCCTCCCTTGGGGCGAACGTGGTAGCCGCGGATATCAAAATCGCAGGAGCGAAGGAGACCGTCGCTCTTCTGGAAAAGAACGGCGCAAAAGGCATCGCTTTAGACACGGACATTACGGACCTGGCCAGGGTGCAACGAATGGTCAAGGCCACCCAGGACACTTTCGGCAAACTGGACATTTTAGTAAATAATGCCGGCTGGGATATCGTTGAGCCTTTTACGAAGAACACCCCTGAGTTCTGGGAAAAAGTCATTGCCATCAACCTCAAGGGCCCCATCTTTTGCACCCGGGCAGTCCTGGACCCTATGATGGAGAGAAAATATGGCAAGATCGTCAACATCAGCTCGGATGCCGGGAGAGTGGGAAGTTCCGGGGAGGCCGTTTATTCAGCCTGCAAGGGTGGAATCATCGCTTTCACGAAGACCATCGCCCGCGAAATGGCCCGTTACCAGATTAACGTCAACTGCGTTTGCCCCGGGCCAACCGATACCCCCCTTCTGGCGGAAATCACGAAGGGCGAGACCGGGGCCAAGATTATCGATGCCATGACCAAAGCCGTTCCCTTCCGCCGCCTGGGCAAACCCGAAGACATCGCCGGGGCGGTCGCCTTCCTGGCCTCGGATGAGGCAGGGTTCATCACGGGCCAGACGCTGAGTGTTTCGGGGGGCTTGACCATGTGTTGAAGGCGGATCGGCCCATCAAAAAAGGGGGGGGGCGAATACGTCATAGTTGATAATCTCCTCGGTGACCCCATAGATCCTGTGCTTCGTATTTTTTGGAACCCGGATAAAAGTTCCTTTCTCAATGCTAAAATCTCCCAGACCGTCGATCCACATTTGCCCCTTTCCGGACAGGAGGAAAATAATATCCTCCTGTGTCTCGTGAACATGTTCTGGAATATCCTTGCCCACAGGAACTTTCACCAGGAAACAGGTGATCTCCGCCCGGTCGGATTTTTGCGTGAGAAGTGTTTTGATCTGGATGGGTAAAAAGGGGTGGGGGGTCCATTCCAAAGCCTTTTCTTTTTTGACGTATTCCATAGAACCTCCTTCATTGCAGCATAGGGTTGGGGTCGAGGGTTCCTGTGATAAAAAGTGTTAGGTGTTGAGCTTCTAGACAAAACTCCTTGCGCCTTACGCCTTGCGCGCTAACTCTTGATCCCTCGAACCCTCGAATCCTAGAACCCTGTCTTTTTAATCATTATACCCCCCCTGGGAGAGGTTCGCCACGGAATGTTTCCCAATATGGGCTAAAATATTGACAAATTAGATTATCTGGGCTAGTATATTTTTCTATTTCACTATTATATTGGAGGAGGAGAGGAGATGGAGAAGCGTGACCTCGAGCTAATCCAGAAGTACATCTCCAGCGACCCTGAATTGAAGCGACATATGGAAGACCACGAGGAATTTGAACGCAAACTCGCTGAATGGAACCGCCGGTTGTATCTGACTCCGGAGGAAGAAGTGGAAAAGAAAAGAATTCAAAAATTGAAGCTCGCCGGCCGGGATCGCATCGAAGCCATTCTCGCCAAATACCGGTCCCAGGGTGCACGGGGGTAAGGATTTGAAGAAAACCGGCGCCGAAATTCTCCTGGAGAGTCTGAAACAGGAAGGGGTCGACACGATCTTCGGATTCCCCGGGGGGGTACTCTTGGGCACTTACGATACCCTGCTGAGATACTCCGAAGAGATTCGCCACATTTTGGTCCGCCACGAGCAAGGAGCGGTGCACGCCGCCGATGGATACGCCCGGTCTTCGGGAAAAGTTGGGGTCTGCCTGGTGACCTCCGGTCCCGGAGCCACCAACACCGTTACGGGCATCGCCACGGCCTACATGGATTCTGTCCCGGTGGTGATCTTCACCGGTCAAGTACCCACCATGCTCATCGGGAACGATGCCTTTCAGGAAGCCGATATCGTCGGGATCACCCGTCCCTGTACGAAGCACAACTACCTGGTCAAGGACGTCAAGGACCTGGCCATGACGATCAAGGAGGCTTTTCACCTGGCTCGGACGGGAAGGCCCGGCCCTATCCTGGTAGACCTCCCCAAGGATGTGATGGCGGATAGTACCGAATTCAATTATCCGTCCAAGATTAAGATGCGCAGCTACAACCCCACCTACCAGGGCCATGCCGGACAAATCAAACGGGCGGTGAAACTGATCGCCAAGGCCCATAAGCCTCTCATTTATGCGGGGGGAGGGGTGATTCTCTCCAATGCCTCCAAAGAGCTGACCTCCCTGGCCCAGAAGTTCTCCATTCCCGTGACCACGACTCTCATGGGGCTGGGGGCCTTCCCGGGAACCAGCCCCCTTTTTCTGGGCATGGTGGGAATGCACGGGACGTTTCAGGCGAATATGGCCATCACCCATTGCGATTTGTTGATTGCCGTCGGCGCCCGGTTCGACGACCGGGTCACGGGCAAAGTCGAATCGTTTTCGCCCCACTCCACAAAAATTCACATCGACATCGACCCTACTTCCATATCCAAAAATGTAAAGGTGGATATTCCCATCGTGGGGGATGCCCGGAATGTTTTGAAATCCATGCTCAAAATCTTCGAGGAAGAGCCGGCCCAGGATTGGCCGAAGATGCACGCCGAGTGGCTCAAGCAGATTGTGGAATGGACGCAGTCCTCCCCTTTGGTTTATAAACCCGGCCCCTGCATCAAGCCGCAATTTGTCATCGAGAAGATCAACGAGATCACCAAGGGCGATGTGATCATCACGACGGAAGTGGGCCAGAATCAGATGTGGACCGCGCAATTCTTTACCTTTACCAAGCCGCGGACGCTGCTCACCTCCGGCGGCCTCGGGACGATGGGGTACGGGTTTCCCGCGGCGATCGGCGCTCAGGTGGCCTTTCCGGAAATGACCGTGGTCGACATCGCGGGCGACGGGAGCTTCCAGATGAACATCCAGGAATTGGCCACAGCCGTACAATACAACCTCCCGGTGAAAGTGGCCATCCTGAACAACCGTTGTCTGGGTATGGTCCGCCAGTGGCAACAGCTCTTCTGTGACCAAAGGTATTCTCAGACCCTTTTTCAGGTGGTTCCGGATTTTGTCAAGCTGGCCGAAGCCTACGGGGCGCTCGGTCTCCGGGCCACGAAACCCGAGGAAGTGGAGCCGGTCATTCGTGAAGCCCTGGCCGTCCGGAGGCCGGTGGTCATGGATTTTGTGGTGGACCGCGATGAATGTGTCTACCCCATGGTCCCGGCGGGCGCGGCTCTGACCGAAATGCTCTTGATTTAAGCACAACCATGCAACACGTCATCTCCGTTTTGGTGGATAATGAGCCGGGGGTCCTCTCCCGGGTCTCCGGGCTTTTCAGCGGGCGGGGGTTCAACATCGAGAGCCTGAATGTGGCGGAGACCCTGGACCCCACGATCTCCCGGATGACTTTGGTGACCCGCGGCAACGATCAGATTATCGAACAGATCATCAAGCAGTTGAACAAGCTGGTCAATGTGATTAAAGTCGTTGACCTCACGGGTTCTGAGTATGTCGAACGAGAGATGGCTCTGATTAAGGTCTCCGCGGAAGCCACCTCGCGGGCGGAAGTTCTGCGCATCGTGGACATTTTTCGCGGCCAGGTGGTGGACGTCTCCCCAAAATCTTACACCCTGGAAATCACCGGGAACGACAAAAAAATCCAGGCCGTGATCGACCTTCTCGCCCCGATCGGCATCCTCGAAATCGTGCGTACCGGCACAGTCGCCATCGGCCGGGTCAAAAAAGAAGGCTCCAACTCCGCCGCCAAGCGACCCAAAGAACCGAGCGAATGAACGGCGGTAAAAACCAAATCGTCCGAAGGAGGAATTTCATGGCAAAGATCTACTACGACAAAGATGCTGACTTGAACGTTCTCAAGGGGAAAAAAGTGGCCATCATCGGCTATGGCAGCCAGGGTCATGCGCAGGCCCTGAACCTGCGGGACTCCGGCGTAGATGTCATCGTGTCCGAACTCGAAGGCACTGAGAATTACGCCCTGGCCAAGAAGCACGGGTTCAAGCCGCTGGCCTCTGCGGAGGCTTCCGCCCAGGGGGACCTGATCCAGATTTTGACCCAGGATAACCTCCAGGCCATGCTTTATCAGAAGGACGTGAAGCCCAACCTGAAAAAGGGCAAAACCTTGGTTTTTTCCCACGGCTTCAATATCCATTATAATCAGGTCGTCCCCCCTCCCGATATCGATGTGATCATGATTGCCCCCAAGAGCCCGGGGCACATCCTGCGCCGGGAATTCGAAAGCGGCACCGGGGTCCCGGGCCTGCTGGCGATTTATCAGGACCCCAGCAAAAAGGCCAAGAAAACCGCCCTGGCCTACGCGAAGGGCATCGGGTGTACCCGGGCCGGAGTCATCGAGACCACCTTTAAGGAAGAGACCGAGACCGACCTCCTGGGCGAGCAGGCGGTCCTCTGCGGTGGGGTGACCGAGTTGATCAAAGCCGGGTTCGACACCCTGGTGGAGGCGGGCTACCAGCCAGAGATCGCCTACTTTGAATGCCTGAATGAACTCAAGCTCATCGTGGACCTGATCTACGAAGGAGGGCTGAGTTACATGCGCTATTCGGTGAGCGATACGGCCGAATACGGCGATTATTACGCCGGCCCGAAGGTGATCACTCAGGAAACCCGGCAGATCATGAAGCAATTGCTGCGCGACGTCCAGGATGGCAGCTTCGCCAAGACCTGGATCCTGGAAAATATGGCCGGGCGCCCCTTCTTCAACGCCCGGAAGAAGGAAGAGGCCGAACATCTCATCGAGAAAGTGGGCAAGGAACTGCGGGCCATGATGCCCTGGATCAAACCCAAGGGGAAGGCGTGAGCCGGGAGCGCCGAAATTTCCCCGTGGCCAAGGAAGGGATGGTATTCATCCTTCCCTTGGCCGCGATCACGGTGATCCTCTGGAGTATGTGGTTCCCGATCGCAGCGGGGTTCTTCTCTCTTCTCACTCTTTTCGTCATCTATTTTTTCCGGGACCCCGAGCGTTCGATCCCCCCAGAAGAGAAGGCGATTCTTTCCCCCGCCGACGGCAAAGTGATCCAGATTGAACCTTGCGTGGAGGAACGTTTTCTTAAAGGACCGGCCATCAAGATCAGCGTCTTTATGACCCTTTTCAGTGTCCATGTGAACCGGATTCCCCTGACCGGCCGCATCGCCGACTCCTCTTATTTCCCGGGAAAATTCTTCTGCGCCCATTTAGATAAAGCCTCCTCGGCCAACGAACAAAATGCTCTTCTGCTCGAGACCCTTAACGGGGCGCGGGTACTCCTCGTCCAAATCGCCGGAATCATCGCCCGCCGGATCGTCTGCTGGGTGGATCGAGGGGATCGCGTGGCCCGTGGGCAGAGGTTTGGCCTCATCCGCTTCGGTTCCCGGCTGGACATTTATTTGCCCCAAGACATCCGGATTCAGGCCCAGAAGGGCCAGAAGACCTATGGCGGGCAAACGATTCTGGGGTACCTTCCATGAGGCGGGAAAAGAAAGAGCGCCGGAAAAAAATAAACAGCATGCGCAAAGGGATTTATATCCTTCCGAATCTCTTTACCACCGGCAGCCTCTTCTGCGGGTTCTTTGCTCTTTTGCGCACGCTCCAGGAAGACTTCTTTTCCGCAGCCATCTTTATCCTGGCCTCTGGCCTCCTGGACGGCATGGACGGGAAGATTGCCCGCTATACGAACACCACCAGCCGCTTCGGCGTGGAATACGATTCCCTGGCGGATGTCATCGCTTTCTCCGTGGCTCCGGGCATCCTGGTTTTTGCCTGGGCCCTCGAGCCGTTCGGCCGCCTGGGCTGGCTGGCAGCTTTTCTCTTCGTCGTCTGCGGAGCCCTGCGCTTGGCCCGTTTCAACATCCAGATCAATACCGTGGAAAGCCGCTTTTTCAGCGGTCTTCCGACTCCGGCCGCAGCCTGCCTGGTGGCCACGGCCATTCTGGTCTACTACAAGATGGGGGATACGGGCGTCAGCCAACACCTCACCATCCTCCTCACCACCTATGTTCTGGCTTTTTTGATGGTGAGCACCGTGAAATACTATGGGTTCAAGGACGTGGAACTCTTCCGCCGCAAGCCTTTTCGCTGGCTGGTGATCGCCATTCTTTTAATCATCGTGATCGCCTATGAACCCGAATATACCCTTTTCGGACTCTCGCTGCTTTATGTGATCTCCGGTCCGATTCTCACCTTTGTCCTCCTGCGACGCCGCCGCACGCCCAAGCCTTTGATGCCGGAGCAAAAAGCCGCGTAAGGGGACTTTGGAGGGAACGAGGCCCAGGCCCGAAGGGAAATCATTTCCAGCTTTTGGAATTTTTCTAGGCCCGATCTGCTGGGCTGGCGTTTCAACCGCCGCACGAAAAGAGGTTTTTGAACGATGGAAAAAATCCGTATCTTCGACACCACCTTGCGCGACGGGGAGCAATCCCCCGGGGCCAGCATGAACCTGGATGAAAAAATCCGTCTGGCCCGACAGCTCGAACGCCTGAACGTGGACGTGATTGAGGCGGGGTTTCCCAGCAGCTCCCCGGGGGACTTTGAGTCGGTCCGGCGCATTGCCCAGGAGATCCGCGGGCCCCAGATCGCCGGACTTTCCCGCACCACGCCGGGAGACATCGACCGCGCCTGGGAAGCCCTGAAGTACGCCCGCAACCCGCTGCTGCATGTATTCATCGCCACTTCCGACATTCACCTTCAGTACAAGCTCCGCAAAAGCCGCGAAGAAGTCCTGGAAGAAGCGGGCCGCGCGGTCGCGTACGCCAAGCGCTTTACGGAGCAGGTGGAGTTTTCCGCCGAAGATGCCACCCGCTCGGACCCGGACTATCTCGCCCGGGTCATCGAAGCGGCCATCGACGCCGGAGCCACCATCGTCAACATCCCGGACACCGTGGGCTATACCACGCCCACCGAGTACGGAAAGCTGATCGCCGGCCTGCGGCAAAAAGTGAAGAACATCCCTAAGGCCATCCTTTCCATCCACTGCCATAATGACCTGGGGATGGCCGTAGCCAACAGCCTGGCCGCCGTGGAGAACGGGGCCCGCCAGGTGGAATGCACGGTCAACGGCATCGGCGAGCGCGCCGGGAATGCGTCCCTGGAAGAGATCGTCATGGCCCTGAAGACGCGGCGTGATTTCTTCTCCTATGACGTCGGAGTGGTTACGGAGCAGATTTACCCCACCAGCCGTCTGCTCTCCAGTATCACCGGCATCCTGGTTCCCCCCAACAAGGCCATCGTCGGCGCCAATGCTTTCGCCCATGAGGCCGGCATCCACCAGGATGGGGTTCTGAAGGAAAAACTAACCTACGAGATCATGCGCCCCGAATCCGTGGGCATCTCCCAGTCCACCCTGGTCTTGGGCAAACACTCGGGCCGTCATGCCTTCCGGGAGCGTATCAAAGCCCTCGGATACGAGCTGAGCGAAGCGCACCTGAACCAGGCCTTCCAGCGCTTCAAGGAAGTGGCGGACAAAAAGAAGCAAGTCTTTGACGAAGACCTGGAGGCGATTATCGCCGACGAAATATTACGCATCCCCGACCTCTACAAGCTCATCAACCTGAACGTAGTCAGCGGAACGGCGGTCGTCCCCGCCGCCACGGTGCAGATCGAGATTGCCGGGAAACTCTACCAGGAGGCCGGCTTCGGGGACGGCCCCGTGGATGCCGCTTACAAGACGATCACCAAAATCACCAAGACCAAAAGCCGCCTGCTCAAGTTCTCGGTAAACGCCATCACCGGTGGCACGGATGCCCAGGGTGAGGTCATGGTCATCCTGGAGGAGGGGGCCATCCGGGTTACCGGCCAGGGGGCCCATACCGACATCATCATGGCCGCGGCCAAAGCTTATATCAATGGCCTGAACAAACTGGAATACCAGAAACGCATCAAAGGAGTCTGAGAATGAGTCGTCCTATGACCATCAGCGAAAAGATCCTGGCCGAACATGCGGGCCTGCGAGAAGTGGAACCCGGGCAATTGATTACCGCTCGATTGGACCTCGTTTTGGGCAACGACATCACCGCGCCCTTGGGCATCGAGGAATTCCGCCGCAGCGGGGCCACCAAGGTCTTCGACCCGGCCAAAGTCGTCCTCGTTCCGGATCACTTCGTCCCGAACAAGGACATCAAATCGGCCCAGCAATGCCAGCTCCTGCGCGAATTCGCCAAAGAGCAGACCCTGGTTCATTACTTCGAAGTGGGGGAGATGGGGATCGAACATGCCCTGCTCCCGGAGCAGGGGCTGGTCCTTCCCGGCGACCTGGTCATCGGAGCGGACAGCCACACTTGCACGTACGGTGCGCTGGGCGCCTTTGCCACGGGCGTGGGCTCCACGGACTTTGCGGCCGCCATGATTACCGGTGAGGCCTGGTTTCGGGTCCCCGAGACCATCCGGATCATCTACCAGGGCCGGCGGCGTCCCTGGGTGGACGGAAAAGACCTGATCCTTTTCACGATCGGCAAGATTGGCGTGGACGGCGCCCGGTATAAAGCCATGGAATTTGCCGGCGAAGCGATCTCCAATCTTTCCATGGACAGCCGGCTCACCATGTCCAACATGGCCATCGAGGCGGGAGGAAAAGCCGGCATCGTCGTCCCGGACAAAGTGACCAAGGAGTACGTGCAAGGCCGGGCCAAACGCCCCTACAAGTTTTTCCACAGCGATAGTGAGGCCAAGTACAGTCAGACTCTGGATTTTGACGTCAGCCGCATTGAACCCCAGGTGGCCTTCCCCCATTTGCCCTCGAATGTCAAACCGATCAGCGCCGTAGGAAGGGTATCCATCGATCAGGTCGTCATCGGCTCCTGCACCAACGGCCGGCTGGAAGACCTGCGCACCGCCGCCCGAGTTCTCAAGGGGAAGAAGCGCGCACCCTTTGTCCGCCTGATCATCATCCCGGCGACCCAGGCGATTTACCGCCAGGCCATGAAAGAGGGCCTTTTTGAAATCTTCCTCGATGCCAACGCCGTCATCAGCACCCCTACCTGCGGTCCCTGCCTGGGCGGGTATATGGGGATCCTGGCCAAGGGGGAGCGCGCGGTGAGCACCACCAACCGGAATTTCGTGGGAAGGATGGGCCATCCGGAGAGCGAGGTGTACCTGGCCAACCCGGCCGTGGCCGCCGCCTCCGCTGTCCTGGGGAGGATCGGGGGCCCGGAAGAATTGGAAATACCCACTTGAACCACAGAGGTCTCAGAGAAATACCCTGTGTCCTCAAAAAGAGTTTCACCCATCCATCTCCCGCTGTGTGCGGGAGATGGATGAAATGAAAGAAATGAAAATTGATGTTCTCGTAAAAAGTCTGAAAAGACGTATTTCCGTCATTCCGGCGAAAGCCGGAATCCAGTTATTTCAAACACTTAAAAATTCTCTGGACTCCGGTTTCCACCGGAGTGACGACTTTTTACGATTCCATCAAAATTGATCATTTCTCTGCGTTCTCTGTGGTTAGATTTTTGTGATATGCGCTTCTTGCTAAGGAGGATTTATGATTTATAAAGGCAAAGCCTGGAAATTTGGGACGAACTTCGACACCGACGCCGTCATCCCCGCCCGATACCTCAACACGACCGACCCGGCAGAGATGGCCTCGCATCTCATGGAAGATGTGGACCCGCAATTTCGCGAAAAGATCCAGCCCGGAGACATCATCGTGGCCGAAGACAACTTCGGCTGCGGCTCCTCGCGGGAACACGCGCCCCTGGCCATCAAAGCTGCCGGGCTTTCCTGCGTGGTGGCCAAAAGCTTTGCCCGCATCTTCTACCGCAACGCCTTCAACATGGGCTTACCCATCTTCGAAAGTGCCGAGGCCGTGGACGGAATCCAAACGGGTAACGAGCTGGAGGTGGACAGCGAGAGCGGGGATATAAAAAATATAAGTACCGGGCAAACCTTCAAGGCCCAGCCCATTCCGCCCTTCATGCAACAGCTCATCGAAGCCGGCGGGCTGATGAATTACATCAAGAAATTTAAGATGAAACAATAAAAGCCAAATCCCGATCCCGCCAGGCGGGACAAAATCCAAAATGACAAGGAAGCTTCAACTTTTAATGAAATCGTAAAAAGTCAAAAATACCCCCTCTCCCTTGACGGGAGAGGGTTGGGGTGAGGGTGTAGAATCGAGAAATTTCAGCAAGTTATTTATCCCCCTCCCCTTCATTCCCTCCCGCCAGGGGAGGGGAAATTCTACTTTTTACATGATCATCTACTTTTGCATTTTGGCCTGTGGTTTTGATTTTTGGATTCTTCTTTATTCCAGGGGGGAAAATGACTTACAAAATCGCCGTCATTCCCGGGGATGGCACCGGGCCGGAAGTGGTGAACGAAGCTCTGAAAGTCCTGCGGGCCGTCGCCGCCAAAGAAAACTTTCAACTCGACCTTGGTTTTTACAACCTGGGGGGCGAGCATTACCTTAAGACCGGCGAGACCCTTCCGGATTCGGTCCTCGGGGAACTCAGGAAAGTGCAGGCGATTTTCCTCGGGGCCATCGGGCACCCGGAAGTAAAACCCGGTATCCTGGAACAGGGTATTCTCCTCCGCTTACGTTTTGCCCTCGACCAGTACATCAACCTTCGCCCCGTCAAGCTCTATCCCGGCGTGGATACCCCCCTGAAGGACAAAGGACCCGAGCAAATCGATTTTGTGATCATCCGCGAGAATACCGAAGGCCTCTATAGTGGCGCCGGCGGATTCTTTAAAAAGGGGACACCCGATGAGGTGGCCATCCAGGAGTCCATCAACACCCGCAAAGGAGTCGAGCGCTGCCTCCGGTATGCCTTCGATTTCTGCCTGCAGCGTAACCGGCGGCGCAAGCTGACCCTGGTCGCCAAAACCAACGTGCTCATTTACGCCTCCGACCTCTGGGCCCGGACTTTTCAGGAGGTGGCCGGGGATTATCCGCAGGTGAAGACAGACTACGCGCACGTCGACGCCTTTTCCATGTGGATGATCAAGAACCCGGAATGGTTTGACGTCGTCGTGACGGACAATCTCTTCGGCGACATCGTCACTGACCTGGGCGCGATGATCCAGGGCGGCTTGGGCATTGCCGCCGGAGGAAATATCAATCCCACCCCGGGCGGGGTTTCCATGTTTGAGCCCATGGGGGGTTCTGCCCCCAAGTACACCGGCAAGAACATGATCAACCCCCTGGCGGCCATCGCCGCCGGCCAGATGATGCTTACCTACCTGGGAGAAAAGAAAGCTGCCCAGCGCGTCGAGAACGCCCTGGTTCAGGTCCTGGGGAAACATGTGAAAAACCTGGCCGCCGGAGAGATGGGTTATACCACCCAGGAGGTCGGGGATTGGGTAGTGAAATATCTTTAGCCTAGTCTCTTACAAATGAAGTTGTGCGCAACTTGGCACCAAATTTCAGAAATCCCCCCTAGCCCCCCTTTGACAAAGGGGGGTTGGGGGGATTTGCGGGGAATTTATCCATATCGCAACCTGCCCTGTTTGGTTCCGGCTCGGCCGGGTTAGGTCTATCGATCGAGTGATTGCAGGGGAGGAGAAAAAAAGAGGTGGGATCATGGAAGCAAAAATTTACAAAGTGGCGGACATCACCCCGAAGAAAATTCACGAAGGCTGTTTGACCCGCCTGGTAGCCGGGCGAAATGCCCTGATCAGTTTTTTGCACATCGAACCCCACACCTTTTTCCCGCTCCATCAACATTCCCAGGAGCAGTTGATGATCGTAGTGGAAGGAGAGATCGAGGAGATCGTCGAGGATAAAACCTATCTCCTGAAGAAAGGAAACGTAATCATCCTTCCTTCAAACATCGAGCATGGGGGAAGGACGCTGGATTCGTCTTGCGAGATCATCGACATCTTCTCCCCGCCGCGGGAAGACTATTTGCGCCTGTAGACCAAGATTAGCAATCAGCGATCAGCTTTCAGCCAGCTTAAGGGCCGCGAGAAACAGACCCCATGGACAAAGCGACCCTTCCGCCGATATTTATTTTTTTCTTTTTACTGCTGACCGCTGATTGCTGAACGCTATATTCCTCATGGAGTACTCTTAATGGATATACGCAATTTCCTCGACCCCATCTTCAAGCCCAAGGCGATTGCCGTCATCGGGGCTTCGGCTCAGGTGGAAAAATGGGGGCATCGCATGGTGGCCCGCCCCTTGAGCACCGGCTTTCGGGGGATGATTTACCCCGTCAATCCCAACGCCAAAGAAGTGGCCGGCCTGAAAACCTTTGCCACGATTCCGGACCTGCCGCAGGATATTGACCTGGCGGTGTTTACACTTCCCGCCCCGCAGGTTCCGCAGGCTTTGCGGCAATGCCTCCAGCATGGCATCCGGGGCGCGTTGATCATCTCCGCCGGTTTTGCCGAAGCCGGCCCGGAGGGAGAGAAGCTCCAGGAAGAGGTGGTGCGCATTGCGGCGCAGGCCCATATTCCCCTCGTGGGACCCAATTGCATGGGGCTCTGGAGCGCGCCGGTCAATTTGAACCTGGCCTTCGATGAGCTTCCCATTCGCGGTTCCATCACTTTTATCTCTCAGAGCGGCACCCTGGGCAACTACCTGATGCTCCTGGCCAAGGCCAAGGGATATGGTTTCCACAGCTTCGTCAGCAGCGGCAATCAGGCCATTCTGGAAGTGACGGATTACCTGGAATACTTCGGAGACGATGAAGAGACGCGGGCGATCATTCTCTACATTGAGGGCCTGCAGGATGCCGGCCGATTCTTTCGGGTGGCCAAGGAAGTCGTCCGGAAGAAACCTATCGTAGTATACAAGGCCGGCCGGTTTGCTGTGGGCGTGCGTGCGGCTCTCTCCCATACTGCCTCACTAGCCGGCAACGACCAGATTTTCGAAGCCCTTTGCCGCCAGGCCGGCCTCATCCGCTGCTACGACCCTCTGCACACCTGCGACATGGCCATGGCTTTGGCCAGCCAGCCGCTGCCCAAAAGCAACCGGATCGCCATAATCTCCGGCGGGGGCGGCTACTGCGTGACCATGGCCGAATCCGCCGTGGCCTGGGGTTTGGATGTCCCCCAGCTGGACCCATCGTCCTCGGAAAAAATCAGGAAAATCTTGCAGCCCTTTGCGCCCCCGCCCTGGAATCCGGTGGACGCTGCCGCAGACGTTCGCCCGATGACGTATGCCCGGGCCCTGGAGATTCTCCTGAGCCTGGATTACATCGATGGGATTCTAATGATGATCCCCTTTATGTTTTCCCTGCAATTGCGCTCCCCGGCTTCCATCCGGGAACTAATGGATGCCACCGAAATTATCTGTGGTTTCCCCGGCAAATTTCATAAGCCAATCATCGGAAATATGATTCCCGTGGTCAGCGTCGGCCCGGCCTTGGACCTTTTCAAAAAGGCCGGGATTCCCTTCTACTCCACCCAGGACGAATCCGCCCGGGCCATGCATGCGCTGGTCCGATACGCCCGAATCCTGTCAAACGGCCCCTCACCCCATCCCTCTCCCCAGCGGGGGAGAGGGGCGGGTGAGGGGGGGCATTGCGAGGAGCAAAGCGACGTGGCAATCTGATGAGATTGCTTCATTTCGTTCGCAATGACAGGCTTTAAAGCGATCATATCCACTATGCCTATTGACTTTAACAAAATCCAAACGCCGTGTTACGTGATTGATGAGCTTTTATTGCGAAAAAACTTAGAATTAATAAGACAAGTCAAAGAGGCTGCCGCGATTGATATTCTCGTTTCGTTTAAAGCTTTCTCGAATTGGGGTGTCTTTCCGATCTTCAAAGAATACGGTTTTGCCGCATCCGCAAGTTCAATCAATGAGGCGCGATTGGCATTTGAGGAACTCGGGGTAAAAGCGCATACGTATTCGCCTGCTTTTGAA
>Ga0315276_10001867_pt1 | contig 19026 bp, 18 predicted proteins | sample YL17G05_0_MG_FD_204542 | JGI IMG/M metagenome (GOLD analysis project Ga0315276, IMG submission 204542) | Sediment microbial communities from Yellowstone Lake, YNP, Wyoming, USA - YL17G05_0 | ecosystem: Environmental > Aquatic > Freshwater > Lake > Sediment | place: USA: Wyoming | collected... | reverse complement strand
TCATCGGTGACGGGCGAGGGGCGGGACCGGTTGTGGGCGGTCCTGAAAGAGCGGATTCGAACTTGATCTCGATGTAGGCCTTGTTCTTGAGGTCTGCCAGCCACGATTGGAAGACATCTTCGCTTTTCTGCTGAAAAACGAGTCCTTGGATTTCGATGCGGACTTCCTCAAACGGGCGGAACTGTTTGGGTTTCTTGTCTTCCACTCGCACGATGTGAAAGCCTTCAGAGGTCTCAATCATATCCGAGATGCCGCCTGGCACCAGGTTGGCGATGGCGCGCTCGATCGTCGGCAGGAGCTCCCCCTGCCGCACCAAGCCCAGGCGCCCTCCGCGCGAAGCATTCGGGCCGTCTGAAAAGCGCAGCGCTAAATCCTCGAAGGACTCCCCCTGCTTGAGCAGCGCCATCACCTCACGAATCTTCTCCTTCGCGTCGTCCGTATTGTCTGATGATCTTGGTTTGATAAAAATCTGGCTGAGGGTGTATTCCTCCGGGAGTGCAAACCGGTCTCGGTGTTCCTGGAAGTACCGCTTCATGTCGGAGTCTGCGACCATCACTCCACTCCGCACCTCGCGGTCGACGACCTTGAGCAGCGTCAGCTGTTCCCGGATGCTTTTCATGTTTGCCTGATTCGTCTCGTCGATCGTTTCCCCCTGTTGCTTCATATTCTGAACCGCTTGCCTGACTTCCTGGTCGGTGACTTCGACGCCTCGGGCTTTGGCTTCCTGGAGCTGCAACTTGCGTTCGATCATCGAGGTCAGCGCCATGTATTCCGCCATCTTGAGTCGACGCGCGAGGGCGTCACCGCGATACTCTTTCTGAATCCGCTCTCGCTCAGGGGCGAGTTCCCGCTTCATGTCGGACAGCATGATGAGGTCCGAGTTGACGATCGCGATGATTCGATCTTCCACCTGCGCGGCTGAAAGAAGGGACGCATGTGCGATCAGCACGAGCGCGAAGAAGATTGGGTGTCTCGGCCAGCCTGGTGCCATCGTGATGAACGGACGGATCCTGAGCATGGATATAGGCCTCGCTACGCGCCGCTGGATCGGCCGGTCGATGAGGTTCCGAGGGATTGTACACGAATTGCGGAGGACTTGAGAGTCTGAGTGAGGGCAATCTCGATCCGCGACGAGTCAGCGTGTGCCGACGTCGTCGGCGACATAGCGGGAGGCGTCGGCGAGGCGGATGATCGCCTTCGCGCGGATGTCGGCGATCACGTCGTCAAACCGTTTTCGGCGCTTCTCGTTGAGCAGTTCTTGTCGGAGGCGTTCCCGAACGGCCAAGTCCGCCTGAATAACTTCCTTGTCCAGAGGCGTAATCATGACGAGGTAATAGCCGGTGTCCGTCTTGATCGGCGCACTGACCATTCCGGGCTTGAGGGTATGAATGACATCGTCGACTTCGGGAATGACCAAGCCTTTGCGATAGGGGCCAAGGGTGCCCCCTTTCGCTTTCGTTTTGCCGTCGATGGAATAGCGCTGCGCAAACTTGGCGAAGTCTCCCCCCTGGTTGATCTGCTTTTCGAGATCTTTCGCGGCGGGAAGATTGGGCAGCAGCATCTGCGACACTTGTATCTTCAATGGCGTCAAAAGTTCGTGAGCATGCCTCTCGTAGAAGGCGTCCAATTCCTCCTTTGAGAGTTCAATCTTGGCCTTGATCCGATCCTTGAGAAGCTCATCGAGGATCAGTTGTTCCCGGTAGCGTTGCGCTCGATCGCGGATGGTATCGTTCTGGTCGAGTCCCTGCTTGCGCGCTTCCTGCATGAGCAGTTCGCGGGTGATGAGTTCGTCGAGAAAGCGTCGCTTCCCTCCTTCTTTCTCGTACCGTGCCCTGGTAGCCCCGGCTAGTTCTCCCCAGCGGGCTTCGAATTCATTCTGCGTGATCTGTCGCCCGTTGACGAGAGCGAGGACACCTTCTTCGGGTGGTGGCGTGCAACTGGTGAGCAACAGGAGGCTGGCACCGATGGCGCCGACCAGCAAGGCGAGAAGGCGGACTGCAATGAAGTTCATGGATGTGTTGAAGGGTCGAGTCATAGGTGCGTGAGACCTTATTAGCGAGATGATTGCGGGGACATTGCTGTGTTGGTATCACAGACTCCCAGGCTTTGCAAGGTTGCGGTGAGTTCTCGAAAGATGGAAGGCCAGTCCTGATGCGGCATTTGGAGCTCGAACGAGAGTGGAGACAGGAAGCAAATCCGTTTCTTGTACTGGTCCATCAGCCAGTGAATTGCCTGGCTTGAAACCCGGTTCTTGGCGTCGAGCGTGACGACGACGGAGTGGGCCTTGAGTTCGATTGCAGCCAGGCGCAATGCCTTGGCCTGGAGCCGCACCTGCATGACCTCGAACAGTCGCTCAACGGAGTCCGTGGCCAACCCATACCGATCCTGCATTTCGCCATGTAGCAAGGCCAGGTTTCCGACTTGGGAGCAGGACGAGAGTCGTTTGTAAAACGAAAGGCGCTGGTGGGGATCGGCGATGTATTCATCCGGGATGAAGGCGGAGACGTTGAGCCGGAGAACGGGGTCCGGCTCTTCTTCCACCATCTGGCCCTTGAGACGCTGGACGGGCTGTTCCACCATCTGCATGTACAGATCGAGTCCGATGGCAGCGATATGCCCCGATTGCTGTTTTCCGAGGAGGTTACCGGCGCCCCTGATTTCCATATCGACCGCGGCGATGCGGAAGCCGGCTCCCAGTTCGGTAAATTGCTGAATGGCGGTGAGGCGCTTCTGGGCGTCTTCGCTCAATTGTCCCTCGTCCGGCACCAGGAGGTAGGCGTAGGCTTGATCGCAGCTTCGTCCGACTCGCCCGCGGAGTTGGTACAACTGCGCGAGGCCGAACATGTCGGCGCGATTGATGATGATCGTGTTGGCATGGGGGACGTCGATGCCTGATTGGATAATGGCCGAGGCGATCAAGACATCCGCCTCCCGGCGAAAGAACTTCAACATGACGGCTTCGAGCGGTTTGGCGTTCATCTGCCCATGAGCCATCACGATGCGCGCGTCGGGCACCAGTTGGTGGAGCCAGGCTCCCGTCTTTTCCATCGTTTCGACCCGGTTATGGACGAAGTAGACCTGCCCCCCCCTTCCCAGTTCGCGCAAGATCGCCTCTCGGATGAGTTTGTCACTCGATCGGATGACCTGCGTGCGAATGGCCAGGCGGCCCACCGGAGGGGTCTCGATGATCGAAAGGTCGCGCACGCTCGCCATGGCCATCTGCAAGGTGCGAGGAATCGGAGTGGCCGTGAGCGTCAAGACGTCGACCTGGGTGCGGAGATGCTTCAATCGTTCCTTGTCTTTGACGCCGAACCATTGTTCCTCATCGATGATCACGAGACCCAGGTTGTGGAACACCACATCCTTCTGGATGAGCCGGTGTGTTCCGATCACCACGTCGACGCTCCCGGCCGCCACGTCTTTGAGAACGGCTTTGGCCTCCTTCGGCGATTGGAATCGGGAGAGCAAGGCCACGCGAGCCGGGAACGGCGCGAACCGTTCCGAGAAGTTGTCGTAATGTTGGTGCGCCAACAGGGTTGTGGGGACGAGCACCGCTACCTGGCGATTATCTTCCACGGCCTTGAAGGCCGCCCGCATGGCCACTTCAGTTTTGCCGTACCCGACGTCGCCGCAGACGAGGCGATCCATCGGTTTACTGGACTCCATGTCGTGGGTAATGTCTTCGATCGCTTTGAGTTGATCCGCCGTTTCTTCATACTCAAATGCGGCTTCGAACTCGTGGTACATCGTGCTGTCGAATCCATAGGCATGGCGTGTCACGAGCTCACGGTTGGCATAGAGGTCAACCAACTCGTGGGCCATCTCCTCGATGTCTTTCTTCACGCGCGCGGTCGTTTTGGCCCAGTTGGTGCCGCCCAACCGTTCAAGGCGCGGCGCATGGCCTTCCGCCCCGCTATACCGCTGCACATGGTCGAGCTTCTCCAGCGGGACATACAGCTTGTCGCCGCCGGCGAATTCCAGGATCAAATAATCGCTGTCGAAGTCCTGCACCGAGAGGCGTTTGAGGCCTTGATATTTAGCGATGCCATGTTGGACATGGACGACATAGTCGCCCACGTTGAGATCTTCCAACGAGGAGAGGAAGGTCGCGGCCTTACTCTTGGCCTGCGGCTTGTGGCGCGCGCCTTTGGCAAACAGTTCCTCTTCCGTCAGCACAGCCAGGCGCAAGTCCGTGGCGAGGAATCCCGCGGACAGATCTCCACGCAAGACGTAAAACGGTGTTTTGGTTTTACTGGAAACGGTCCAAGCCCCCGCAGTCCATTCCATCGCCGGCACATCGTGTTCGCGCAAGAGCGCCAGTAAGCGAGCCACTTGGCCATGACTTCGTGCAACGAGCACCACGCGGCACTCCTCTCGCAGGCGATCCATGATGGCCAGGGTCTGGCTGAAGGGCATCCCGCGAGCTCCGAGGCCTGCGCTGGCCGGGGTCTGAGCGGGAAAGGCCTGGACCGGATTCCAGGACGCATCGCTCGCGGTGAGTGGTTCGAGCGCGAGCGTGGGCCAGCCGTGCGTGTGATCCATGAGTTCCTTCCAGGAGAGAAATAACCGCTCCGGTGACGGGTAAGGTACGGTGGTCTCGCGATCGGCGTGGCGGAGATAGCCGTCGTCGATCTTGCTCCAGAGGTTCGCGCAGGCTCCTGTCAGTGCAGCCGGCTGATCCAGGACCAAGACAGGCTGTTCGGTGAAATAGTCGAAGAGGGTGTCCATGGCGGGATAGAGAGCCGGCGCGCGCCACTCGGCATCCACCGGAATGGGAGCGAGGGCATCCGGCGACGTCTCAGCACGCAGATATTCCCGCGCGGGAAGGACCATTGCGTGATCCAGCTTCGCGGTGGATTTCTGCGTGGCAGGATCGAAGAGGCGGAGCGAGTCGATGGTTTCGCCGAGAAATTCAACACGCAGGGGGTCGGCATAGGCCGTTGAGAAAATATCCACAATGCCGCCTCGAATACTGAACTCGCCGGGAATTTCCACCACCGAGACCCGGCGGTAGCCAAGACGTAAGAGTCCTCCGGTGAGGGCCTCTCGCTCGATCATGCCGCCTCGCTTGAACTGCAGGGTGGCACCGGTGAAGGTCGTGACGGGCAACAGTCGTTGCATCAGGGCCGCGATGGAGGTGATCAGGCAGGTTTGCTGGGCGGTTCGGATGTGATGCAGGGCATTCATCCGGCGCGCGATCAGACTGACGTGGGGTGCACTGCCTTCGTATGGCAAGGTTTCCCATCTCGGGAACAAGGCGAGGGGAGCCGTCGGAAGGCCGATGAGATAATGGAAAAAGTGCAGGTCATCAAAGAGGCGTTCAGCCGCCTCGTCCGACACGGTGACGATCAGCCACGATCGATTTCCCAGTTTGCCAGACTGAGGATGCAGGAGCGTGGTGAGGGCGAGGCCGGAAGTAGAGCCGTGCAAGCCGATGACAGAGGGACGTCCCGCCGTGGCTGCTAGCGTCGCAGCGACAGGAACAAACCACTGGGATGCTGAGGGAATGTGGATAGTATCGGACACTGCTACTGTTTATGTTGTGGTTGAGCGAATGCGTTGAATAAGCGACGTGGTGGAAACGCCGGGGACTATGGGAATGGTACGCACGACCCCGCCGCGCGCTTCCACGATCTCGCGGCCGACGATCCGTTCCACCGCCCAATCTCCGCCTTTGACGAGGACGTCCGGCTGCAATGCGGCGATCAGGATTTGCGGATCCGGTTCGTTGAACAGGATAACATAATCGACCGAGCTGAGCGCCGCGACCACTTCCGCCCGCTGAGCTTCCGAGACGATCGGCCGGTCCGGCGCCTTGCTCAAGCTCCTGACGGACGCGTCGCTGTTGACGGCGACGACAAGCAGGTCGCCAAGGTCTTTCGCAGCCTGGAGGTAGCGCGTATGGCCCACGTGCATGAGATCGAAACAGCCGTTCGTGAATACGATACGCTTCCCTTGGATCCGCGCCTGTTGTAGAAGCGGGACGAGCTGGTCTCTAGTCATGACTTTCACAGACATAGCTGCATCATACCGACTGCGCGTTAGGATGGAAAGAGACTGTACGCCTCGCAGGCATACTTGGTTTGGCCGTGCCCTTGTCTGCCAATGGAGAATTGACTAGACTGCTGGCGCACCAAGACGACCTGAAAGGACACGAGCCATGGCCGACAGTCCGGACGAGCGAAACGGGAAAGCCTACAGTCTCTATACGTCCATCAGGCGATATTTTGAACCGCTCCGGCAACACTGGGACAAATTGTCTGCCGAGGAGCAGGGGGTCGTCATTCAGGAAGTGGAAGCGTTCTTGAATTCAGTTCGCCCGCCTGACAGTCAACGCCCCGGCTAAGCCTGCCGGGCTACTCTTCTGGAATCCCGCCGAGACGCACAATTCGATTGCCATATCGTTCGATCAGCCCGTCCAGAGCTGCGACAGCCTGAGTCTGGCGCTGAGCAAAGAGGGATTCTGTTGCAGGCAGGAGGCTGGAAAGCGACAGGCCCACTAGCCGGTAGTTTGTGTGCGGAATGGCCAGGCTGTGGAGTGCCGATCGGATGGCCGGCCACATCGTAGGATCGTAGTTGAGCGGTTGCCGGAACTGCTGCTGTCGAGTGGTGAGCCGGAACGTCGTATCTTTTAGTTTGACGGTGAACGATCCCGCCGCCAGTCCCTGCACGCGCAGGTCATGCGCCAAGGTACCGAGAAAACTTCGAATTGTCTGTTCCAGGAAGGCGAGATCGCTGGTGTCGTATTCGAACGTCGTTGCATGCCCGAGGCTCTTGGATTCTCGATCAACCACGACCGGATCGTGATCAATTCCGCGCGCCAGTTCTTGCCATGTGACAACACGGTTGCCCCAGCGCTGTCGAAGAAACGGCTCGTGCTGCGGATCAAGCAGGTCACCGACGCACTGGACGCCGAGCGAATTCAACATGGCCGCAGACTTTGGTCCGATTCCCGGCAAGTCGCGCACCGGACGCGCCGCCAGAAACGATGCTTCGGTTCCCGGCTCGATCACTGCTAACCCGTCAGGCTTGTGCGCATCCGCTGCGACCTTCGCCACGATCTTGCCGGTGGCAAGCGCGACTGTGCAACGGAGCCCCGTGGCCTCGAAGATCGCCTCCTTTGCGCACCGGCCAAGGCGATACGGATCGGGATAGAGAGACTGCATGTCCGTCGTCTCCACGTAGAACTCGTCGATGCTGGTCCACTCGGTGACGGGGAGGAGGCGGCTGATGACGGCCTGCATCTGTTCATGTAGTCGCTGATAGAGCGGTCTGTCCGGGGGGACGAGAATGAGATGGGGGCAGAGACATTGGGCTTCGCCTGTCGGTATGGCGGAGTGGACGCCGAATGAACGAGCCGCGTAACTCGCGGCCGCGATAATTCCTCGCGGGGATGATCCACCGACAGCCACCGGTTTGCCCATAAGGCTTGGGTCTGACAGGACGGCCGCTGAGGCGAACATGGCATCCACGTCTCCGAACAGGATCTGGCGAGACCAGCGCATCGATTATCCCCAGGTACGTCGTTCGTCTCTCGTTGCAGATCCGAATTCAGAATTTTTTACGAGATACGCTTCACGGTCTTGGTGTTAGAGGACTCAGCATCTTGCTAGAACCTAAAGGACAATTGGATTCGTTGCAAGAGAGTGGGAGCGGGTGTAGGCCGCGGCTCATGCTGGATCCGACTCGCCGATCCCAATTCTTGTAATAATCCACGGCAGATGCCGCAATGGTGCCGCCGCGGCTGAATCGTCCGTCGCTGACGTCGGTACACTTGTCCGCATTGCCGACAGCGCCAGGCAAATCGCGTGAGCGCGAGCACTTCCTTCCGTAACGAATGGTAGATAGTGATCGCCAGGGTGCCGTCTCGGTTTATCTCGGTCATCTTGCGGAGAAAATCCGGTCCATGATTCGGCCGCCGCTTCAGGATGTCATACTGCCATTGATGAATCATTTCGTGCGCCAGCGTACTCACGATCTCCTGCTCGCCGCACGCTCTCTCTTTGGTCACCTGTTGGAGCAAGGGAAGGGATAGGCGAATCTCGCGCTTGGTCGAAGGGCGAAGGCCATTCTGATCCAGCCGTGGCTTCGGTCCACGACGACTCACGAACATGCCGACCGAGGAGGTTAGCCGGCGGCTCCAGACGAGATCGATCGGGGGCAACAGGCTCGAGAAATAGCGGCCATTCAGCTCGCTCCACATCTGGGTCAGATGCTGAGCGGTCACGGGAGGGGATTGGCGTGGAGCCATAGGAAGGGGGTCACCCCAATTCTTCGTACACTGCCGCTGCCAGCAACGGCACCATGATTTCGTGGTGGCCGATCAGGGAGTAACCTTTCCCGCCCTTCTGGGTCGGCCGCCGCACCACGTTGGTGAGGGGGCGGTAGTGAGCCAAGAAGTCCATGTTCACGGTCGTAATGCTGGTCAGATCGTGACCAAGATTGCGCGCCAGTGATACCGCCTTGAGGAAGACTTCCGGCAAAATGACGGCGGAGCCGAGATTGAGATACACCCCCCCTTCCATTCCTGACACGACGGCCGCGAGCCGCCGAAAGTCCAGTAGTGAGGTCGCTCCAATGGCGGCTCCGTCCGCGGCAGGATGCATATGGATGATGTCGGTCCCGATGGCAACGTGCACGGTCACCGGAATACCGAGCTTCGCTCCGGTCGCCAGGATGCTTGTCTCGCGATGGGGGAATCGCCCCTGGCGGCGGTTGATGTAGTGGCCGACGGATTCGCCGAGTCCTTCGCGATCGTGGGCCCCATGGACGATCGCTTCGTTCAGCATGCGGCCGGTTTCTTCCGCCATCCCGAAGCGTCCCTCGTCAATCTCCGCGTCGACTTCTTCAGACGTGTGTCCCATGAGCGCCAATTCGAAATCGTGAATGATCCCGGCGCCGTTCATGGCCACGGCAGACACGATCCCCTGCTGCATGAGATCCACGAGAATCGGACTCAATCCGACTTTGATGACATGGGCACCGATTCCCACGATGACTGGACGGCCTTTGCGATGGGCTTTTGCGATGGCTTTGGCGACCGCGCGCAAGGTTGTGACGCCGAGGATATCCGGTAGTGAGCGATAGAATTGGCTGAAATTGCCCCCACGCTTCCAGGGGCGAGCAAAGTCGGAGACGCGGACCTTGCTGTGCCGTTTCTTGAGCGGATAGGTCGTGAGATCCGTCACGTTGATCGGCGGGATAAAGCGCGGGGTCGTGACGAGGAGCCGCTGTCGGTCAGGAGGCTTTGCCAAGGAGCTGTTCCTCGATGAGTTCACACAGGACATGGCCGAGCGTGATGTGACTTTCTTGAATGCGGGCCGTGACGGTCGAGGGGACAACGAACGGATATTCCACCAGGCCAGCCAGTTTCCCGCCGGTCCCACCGGTCCAGCCAATGGTGGTGAGGCCACAAGCCCGCGCGGCCTCCACCCCCTTCAACACGTTCGGTGAATTGCCGCTGGTGCTGATGGCAATGGCGATGTCGCCTTTCTGGCCATGGGCGCGAACCTGGCGGGCAAAGAGTTCGTCGAAGCCGTAGTCGTTAGCGATGCAGGTAATGGCGGCGATGTCGGTGGCCAGGGCGATGGCCGGGAGCGGGGCACGCTCGCGTTTATACCGCCCGACAAACTCGGCGGCGAGATGAGCCGCATCCGTGGCGCTGCCGCCGTTGCCGAAGAGTAGCACTTTATGTCCGTCGCGAAAGGCCGTGGTCATCAGTTTCGCGACCTGCACGATGCGATCGGCATGGTCACGCGCGAACTGTTGTTTGACGGTCGCGCTTTCGGCAAAGGCGCTGAGTACAAGTTCTTTCATGGAGGCGATTCTAGGCAACCTTCCGTCACCTGTCAAACGTGATTCATAGGCTGTGACGATGTTGTGGAGGCACCGTCATAAAGAACGCAGCCAGAATGTTTTTTCTCCGTCCTATGTTATAGTCCACGCGCAATGGCGCACGACCAACCAGTCAAAGCCTTAGTGATCGCGCTCACCGACGATACGGAGGCGGCGGTCTATTCGATTAATCGTCTGCAGCCGGACTCGCTCTGTTTCGTGCTGCCGGAAGGGGCGAAATCGCTCGTCGAATCCGAGGTCCAACCGAAGATCGAGCACATGCCAAGACGGTGGGATTGGGTGGTTCTGGCGGAGACCTGCGAATTTGTCGGCTGTTATCAGACGCTCTCCCGGACACTCCCGGATCTGCTGCGCACGTGGGACGTGCAGCCAGGCGAGCTGGTTGTCGATGTGACCGGTGCCACACCGGCCATGGCTGGCGCACTGACGTTGTCCACCCTGTCTCATAGTTCGCGGATCGTCTCGCTCGTGCCGGCGCGAGAGGGGCAGGAGGACGAGAGGATCGATATTGCCGGACAGTCGTTCCTCTGGACGCAGGGGAATCCCTGGGATGAGGCGGCATCCGTCTCTCGCCGCGAGGGCTGTGATCTGTTCAATCGGGGATTATTTGCCTCAGCAGCGAAGCTGTTCCGCGAGGTCGAAGCCAGGGTGAGCGGCGGGCAGAAACCGCTCTATCGTGCCTTTGCAGATCTGGCGGATGGTTACGATTTGTGGGAGCGATTTCACTACCGTCAGGCCTGGGATACACTTAAGACTGCCGTGAAGGCCTTCGAAATGGCGTTGCTGTGGGGTGGACCACAGGGGCTCAAAGCGGTCCTGCCCTTGATCAAAGCGAATGCGGGGTTTCTTGAAAAGCTCGTCCTCGATCCTGCTCCCGTGAAAGACGTGCAGGCTCCCGATTTGCTGGCCCATGCCGGTCGGCAACTGCATGGGACGCACGACCAGGAAACAGCCATGGTCTCGCTCGTTCGTGCGCTCGAAGCCTTCGCTCAACGACAACTATTCAAGCAATACAAAATCAAAACCTGGGATGTGCAGCTGGAGCAATTGCCGCAGGCGCTTCAAGAGACCTGCCGGACTTGTTGGTTGGAAGATCTCGACGGCAAGTACAAATTGCCCTTACAGGCGCAATTTCGGGCGCTGGCTGGATTGGGCGACCAGATGGGCCAAGCCTTTCTGCGCGAGTGGCCGACGATGAAACCGCTGCTTGACGCCGCCAACCATGCCGTCCTCGGCCACGGCTTCGAGCCGGTCAAAGCCGAGCGGGTGCAGCAGCTGTACGATGTGGTCGTCAGGTTATCGGGCGTCAGTGAAACGTCACTACCAAAGTTTCCGGTGTTGAGCCTCTAGCACGACGTGCGAGACTGGCGCAAAAGACAATCTTTTGGCGAGTCGCGCCCGTCCCGTTTGTCTCGCGAGCAGAGAACATGAACATTCGCATTTATTATGAAGATACTGACTGCGGCGGGATGGTGTACTACGGGAATTATCTCAAGTATTTCGAGCGGGCGCGGACGCAGTATCTCGAAGAGCGAGGCCTGTCGATTGCCGGTCTCATGAAGGAAGGAACGGTGTTCGTCGTAGTGCATGTAGAAGTAGATTACCGATCTCCTGCCCGCTATGGCGATACGCTGGTCATCGAGACGGTTGTCTCTGACATGACGGCAGCCTCCTTCACGTTTTCGCACGTGATTCGAGAACGGGAGAGCCAGCGTGTGGTCGTCGAAGGATCGGCAAGGCTGGCGACGGTCAACGGGAGCAGAAAGGTCAAGCGCCTCGACAAGGCGATGGTCGCCGCGCTAGAGTCCGGTCCCACAAGGAGTCACTAAATGGACAAGCTCGGAACCTGGCTCGCCATCACTGGCGTGGCGATCGGCTTCATGGTACTAGGCTGGCTGCTGTTTTCGGATAATCCGTCGGACAAGAACAAGAAGAAGCCCTAACTCGAATGCAAGTCGTCCGTCTCTCCTTGTTCTTCCCATCGCCAGAATTATTCACCGCCAGCAATTCGTTCACGAATTGCGGCATGGTCTGTCTTTGCAAAGTCTCATTCTCGCTTTTGCAGCTAGCTATTGTCTGTGGCAAAGTCCCCATGCCGCCAAAAGCCAACCAAAATTCAATCATTTAAGGGATCTGGCTCCTTTACCGGGCTGAATATGACCAAAATTGTGAAAGTTGTCGGTTAGACCCTTGCCGATCGGCCGACGCATTGCTGACGCTCTAGCGTTACAGCTCCTCGACGTCTGAGCACTTCGCAGTCACTCGAAGCTGGATGCCGTCCTTCGTCTTGCCTTCGAACGTGATCTCGGCGCCTTTGCCCCTCATCGTTAGCGTGAGCGGCGCCTGATTGACGCTGTACTCAGTCGGCTTCTAGTCCGGATCTCCGAACGCGATGCGCACCTCGCCGTGCTTCGCTCCTGCGTCTTCGGGATTCGAAACGTTGATCCCCGCTTCGGCGATCACCTTCGCGTCGTGTGCGTTGAAGTCCTTCCACGCCGCCATGTAGCGCTTCTCCTTCTTCGCGTGTAGGCAGATGATTTCCGACGTCGGTGGCTTGTACGTCCCCGCGAGAGGTCCGTTGACGACGACGACTTCGAGCACGTTCGGCGGAGCCTGGACACGTGCCGCGGCAAGCGCACTCGCGCCCGTGATGACAAGGATCAGAGTCAGGATCAGGCGAACCAGGTGAGGCATGGCAATACTCCTGTTGGTAGATGGAAGGGACATATGCTCACTGAACTGTCCGGTTGAATCGGGCGTGATTGCTGACGCGTCTCACTTGGGCTGGGCCCTCCGTATCCGTACTTGGGTGGTCGGCAACTATGTATTATCTGGGTTCGGATAAGATTCTGACCGTCCTCGTCGCTGGATAAGATTCTGCGGCATCCTGCCAGGATTAGCGATCTAAGTCCAAGGGTGTTCTTGTCGATTTTGAGACGATTAGGAGCGGGGCTTCGCGAAGCCCTCTATTTGGAGCATCTCCGCCACATTCTGCTCATCCACAATAACATCGGCTACGAGGCGATCGTAGACATCTCGTCCATGCGGAACGATGCGAACTGGTCCGCTGCGAAGCAACTCTTCCAACCGCAGCTTGGCGGCTTGTCCGCCTGGCTCGTTCAGTTCCGGCGTGTTGATGCCTCGGAGTCTGACGCGCTCGGCCCCATAACGAAACGTGTCACTATCAACCACGTGGACCTGCCGACCGTCGACTGTCCGCTCGATGCCACCGAGTGGTGCAGAGGCTTGCCGACGGAGCATCGAGCGGAAACATTTGCTACTGGATCGCTGTATCCCTTTGGGCTTCTTGTGAAAATGGAGTCCTTTCTGACGGTGAAGTTTGTAGGGATGGACTGTGCTTCCGGCTCGTTGTTTAGGCTTCCAGAAGAGATCACAGGAGGAGCGTGGGTCGGTGATGGAGGCATCGGGTGATAACGGAGCAGTGGGCAATGAGGAGGACGGTGCGGTGGTTGACTGAGTCAGACCCTCATGAGGCATGGCGAACAAGAACGGGATGGTCCAGAGGGTGACCAGGAGACACCTACCCGGGACTCTTCTAAAGACGCTGGAGGTCTGTCGCAATCGTTCCATATATAAGTGTTGACCTCGCAGGGCTCATGCCAGAGAAGGGAGCCGTTCCAGCTTCATTGACAATGAAGAAATTCGCATGCTGAAATGATCCGTATGTCGGTTGGAAAGACATAAAGAAATAGAAGGGGGCCGTACTATGGATATGATGGGACGTGTGGGGCTGATCGAGGTTCCGATCTTGATCGCGCCAGATCAAAAGGTCTGGATGGATCGCATGATTAAGGAAGGCAAGATTGCCATTCCTCCAGGCGGGACGCTGGAAAAAGGCTCGCTTTATTCGATGTTTGTCAGAATGCTTCTGCATAACGCGATGGAAGAGCAGAAGCGACAGGAAGTGCTGGATATGGACGACGAGGACGACGAATAGGGAAGCTGGTGAAAACAACTGCCGGGGTTGTGATCGTTTCGCTCAAGGGCTCAACGTATTCAGCGTACGTTGGGCCCTTGAGCTAATTGAGGCTTTGATGGATGGCCGTTTTGAACAGCGTCCTAGAATTACCGTGCTGTATCTAACGAGATACGAAGATGCTTCACGAACGACGCGATTAGAGGCTCTTGAATGCGGAATGCGCGGCTTTGAGCGTGTATTCGATATCGCGGGGTGAATGGACGGTCGAGAGGAAGGCGGCTTCGAATTGAGAGGGGGCCAGGTACACTCCCTGGTCCAGCATCTTGTGAAAGAATTGTCCGTATCGTTTTGTGTCTGACAGTTTTGCGGTATTCCAATTCACCACCGGTCCTGACGTAAAGAAGGCACCAAGCATCGAGCCGACTCGGGTTTGCGTGAGCGGTACGCCAGCTTTTTTGGCGGCGTCTCCAATCCCTTTGGCCAGGGCTGCTGATTTCTCTTCCAGCTTCTTATAGACCCCGCGGGCTTTGAGCTGCTTGAGTGTTTCAATCCCAGCGGACACGGCTAACGGATTTCCCGACAACGTCCCTGCCTGATAGACCGGCCCAGACGGCGCGATCAGATCCATGATCTCTTTCCGTCCTCCGTAGGCGCCGACCGGCAATCCTCCGCCGATGATCTTCCCCAGCACTGTCAGATCCGGGGTAATACCATAGAGCGTTTGAGCTCCGCCGTAGGTCACGCGAAAGCCTGAAATCACTTCGTCGAAAATCAGGAGAATGTCATTTTCAGCGGTGATTCGACGGAGTGCCGCAAGGAATTCCGGCGCCGGAGGCACGACACCCATGTTCCCGGCGATCGGTTCCAGAATAATGCAGGCCAACGTATCCCGATGTTCCTTGATGATCTGTTGCACCGCTCGGATGTCGTTATACGGGACGGTCAAGGTGTGCTTCGCAAAGTCAGCTGGAACTCCAAGCGAATCCGGGATCCCCAGCGTGGCCAGACCTGAACCGGCCTTCGCCAGCAAGTAGTCGCTGTGGCCGTGATAGCACCCTTCAAATTTGAGGATGTTGTCTCGCTTCGTAAAGCCACGCGCGACACGAACCGCGCTCATGACCGCTTCGGTACCGGAACTGACCAGCCGGACCTTCTCCATCGATGGGAAGGCGTCGCGGATCATGCGGGCGAGAATCACTTCCAGCTCGGTCGGCGCGCCGTAACTCGTGCCATTCGCGGCAGTCTTCTTGATGGTGCTGATGACCGATGGGGCGGCATGGCCCAAAATCATCGGGCCCCATGACAGGACATAGTCGATGTAGGTGTTCCCATCGACGTCGTAGAGGCGGGCGCCTTTGGCGCGTTTGATAAACCGGGGTTGGCCTCCGACGGAACGAAAGGCCCGCACCGGACTATTCACGCCCCCGGGAATCAATTGCTGAGCGTCGGCAAACAGTTTGGCGGAACGAGTGGTTTTCATAATGGGGGCGCACAGTACCATGCGGTCGATCCTCGGTCAAGAAAGAGGAGGTCCATGCAGTGTGATAGAGCGACTGGGGCCCAAAAATGTCTCAAGAAAAATGCTTCTAAACATTTTTTGATACAGGCTGTTTCATCGCAAGACAGGGACTTTTTGTAATCTCTTGCAAATGTGCTGATTCATGCTACCAATCGAGTGAGGCCCGACTCTTGCCTAATTAGGCGAGCATTATTCGGAATTCTAGACAGCGATTAAGGGATCACCGATGAAGATTGTCTGTTCGTGGTGCCGACAAGAAGGGAAAACCGAGCTGGTGGGGGAGAAGGCGCCTCTCGACGACGCTCGGGAAACACATGGGATCTGTGTCAATCATCGCCATGCCGTCGAAGCCCGCTGGCAGGAATCGATTCACATAGTCTCAAACTCTGGAGTCGCGACCGGATTGTCTTCTTTGCTTTTCCGTTGGACAGGCTTGCTGAAGGTGACCAAGAAGATGCGCCAATAGGACAGGCGCATCTTCTTGTAAATCTACCGCGAGCTACGCTCCAATTTTCCCCTGAAACATCTTAAGTAGCTGGTCGATCCCGCCCGCCTCAATCTTGCCGTTCGGCGTCAATTTATCGATTAAATCGGGCAGCAAGTTAGACAGCTGAGAGCTCGCGGCATCGGGCGAGACGCCGGCTTTGCTTGCCAGTTGGCTCAGATAATCGCCCCCAAGGCCTTGCTTGATCTGATCCGGCGTGACGGGAAGATTCTTGCCCGTGCTCACCCAGGAGTTCACAATGTCTCCGAGTCCATTCTTCTGGAATGCTTGGACAAGACCAGCCAATCCCCCCACGCTGCTATTCTGCCCGAGCAAACTCGTGACAGCCTGCAACAGAGGGTTCTGTATCATCTGCCCACCCATCATCCCGCCGGCTGCTTGTCCCAATTGATCCATGAGTCCCATCGTCGATTCCTTTCCTCTTATAGTGTGTTGAAAAATGCCGCCAGCGTTATAGACCTTGATGGGTGAAGCACGAGACTTGCGCGAAAGGCGCGACGTGGACAGATTGGACTCCCGTCTCGCCTCGTGCGGCTATCCTGCCGGGTCGTGTCCTGATGCCTCAGACATGCGGACCATCGGATCTCCGGCGGGCCGGCATCGTTTGTTTGCAGCCCGCTAGGTCCGTTTTGTGGGATTCCGATGCCGTATTCCAGGCTCCCGAGTCGGTTCCGCATTGATTTCTTTCATCCCCCAGCGGGCCCGCTTGGTTTTCTCTCGTTCCGATACAGCGAACAGCACGTGAAATGGCGTCGCTTGTCGCGCGCCCATTCCCGCCTGTCCGTTCCCCCAGGCCTCTCCCGCGTCACGCAAGATCTCAAGAAAGGTTTCATACTCTTCTTCGTCATCGCACAACACTTGCGCAGCATCGGCGATGAGCAGGATATAGCCCTTGGCCGGCAACCACTCCAGGTCGGCCAGACATTCCTCCAAGGCGTCCCAGTTGTGGCCGAAGTAGTCCGGAAAATCTAAGGCGCGGGCAAATTCGGTCAACAGGCCAGCGGTGGTCTGACACTTGGCGCCCTTGATGACCCTCAGCACATATCCGTCCGGCGCATGCACGAGCGATTCAGCCCGCTGCCCGGTGTTGATTATAAGCAATATGGTCCAGGGGGCCTTCGTCGATTGGAGATAGGCGGTCAATGTCGGTGTTTGCCTTGGAGCCATGGTGTCTAATTCAACGGAATGAACGTTCGGTAATGGTCGCCGGTGTAATAGGCCTTTCCGGTATCTTGTTTGATGACGATCCGTTCCGCATCCCGCAAGCGGCCGCGCACTTTGGGATTCACATCATACTCGCAATAGTGACCGCGAGGCAGCCGTCTTTCACGATTCTGAAACGCCCCGCCGCCGATATATCCAGGGAGGGCTTTGCCCTCATGTTGCTGAATTGCCTCCAGCAGGTCTTTGGCCATTTGTAGGGGGTCCTTCGCGACTCGATGCAATTGTCGATCGAGAGGCGGCGTGGCATCGTGAAGAGCTGGCCCTGCAGACCGAACGGATGGGATAGCGGCAGACGGTAAGATTGGTTCAGACGACGAGCCGGCGATGAGGGAACCTGTGGGGCCGCCGAACAGTAGACCACCAAGGACAACGAGTATTCCATATCTTCCAAGTTCGATCCATAGTTTCGCGTTCGTATAACAAGGCGAGGCAGCACTGTACGAACCCTAGCACGCACGATCTCGGAGGATCAACGGGCGTGAAAGTAGCGGGCACTCTAGCAGGATGCTGAAACAGTCTGCCAGCGGCCACAGTCTGTGCTGCGAGACACGCGAGAAAAGTGCGGCGTGGACAGAGTGAGTTTCCACTTCGTTTCACCCGTCCCGCCAGTCTCGCGTGTCTCGCACGGCTATCCCGCGGAAGTGTACTCCTGTTGTGCCACACGTGGGGACCATCGAAGTTCTGCTATGCCGAAATGGTTTTTCCGCAGCCTGCCAGGCCAGGAAATGTTGCTATCGCTCATTCGCCAGCGTAGCATCCAAACGTATTCATCATGCTGAGAATGTTCTCCCGTCCGGTATCTCCCGGCTGCCGTACGGGCAGATCGGGCAGGCAGGATGGTCGTTTACGCAAGGACGAGCCAAGGAGGTTCAGATTGGAATCCGCAGTAGACCGGCTTGATTTTGTGACAGTCGAAGGGCTCCTGGGCTATGGAGAGATGCTGGCGCGACGCACCGCAAGTGAGGGAGTGACCCTCCCACCTGCCCCGGCTTCCTCGCTCGATCGACCACAGCGAACCCGTGACGCCATGGGGAAGATCAGGGCGTTTGTGCAGTGCGCGCAAGGGGGCTTCCCTGGGGCAGAAGAGTATCGGGCTACCCGTCGCGCGCTGATCGAAGAGGGTTGCCAGGGCGATGAACTGGTGTTCTTTGCCGCTTGGAATACGCTCCTCGCAGCAGGCGAGTTGGCCCCGCTCTTCCGCGTGCCAATCGGGTCAGTGCAGAAGCCGACGCATCGCCGGCCGGTAGCGATCGTGCCGCGCGCACAACTGACGCCGCAGTTGGTCGAGGATCGTATCGTGCTGGACTTGGGCGAGGATCGGTTTTGGCTCTTGCCGCGCGATTTAACCGGCCGCACGCTCCTATTCACGATGCGTCATGGTGTTTCACGCGTGGAGAGCGGCACTTATCGAGTCGGGCGCCGTCTCGCGAACGTGCTGGATCCTGAGCGAGGCGTCCCCAAGGCCAACGCAGTCGGTGCAGCCCTGGCCCGGATGCTGGGCGTGGTCGGGCAACAATTGGACTTTCTGCACATTCACAACTATCTCGATCCGCGAACCTTCGTTCATCTGGTGAGCCACAGCCCCAATACGCGACAACTGTATGAGCGGGTGCTCGCAGCGCTGATGCAGGGACAGGCGCACCATGCTGAGGCCCTCCCACCCGCCTGCGATCCCGCCTTAGACTCCCAGGATTTCGGATGGGTCACAGGTCTGGAGAAGAAGGTGGAAGCCGAGGAGGCCGCAAAGGCATTCGGCGTGGACGTGCAGACGGCCAAGCGCCTGATCAAACATCCCCTCTATAGCTACCCGGGCGGGCATTCCTTCTTCGATGTCTATGTGGATATCGTCGATGGCTTCCGCCGGTTGGGCCAGTCCCACCAGGGGAAGGCCGTGTGTGTGTACAGCCACAGCTCCACGTTGCGGGCGCTCATGATTTATCTCGATCCTCGTCCCTTTCGCGAAGCCTTCACCGAGTTTGGCGA
>Ga0315276_10001862_pt1 | contig 19047 bp, 16 predicted proteins | sample YL17G05_0_MG_FD_204542 | JGI IMG/M metagenome (GOLD analysis project Ga0315276, IMG submission 204542) | Sediment microbial communities from Yellowstone Lake, YNP, Wyoming, USA - YL17G05_0 | ecosystem: Environmental > Aquatic > Freshwater > Lake > Sediment | place: USA: Wyoming | collected... | reverse complement strand
GCGTATGGATGCGGCACGCCTGGCCGAAACATCCAAAAATGGTCAGCGCCCGTTCGCTACGATACTCACCTGCTCGGACTCAAGACTCCCGGCAGAGATTATCTTTGACACAGGTATCGGCGATATTTTCGTAATTCGAGTAGCGGGCAATGTGTGCGACACAGACGAGGCAGGTACAATTGAATACGGCGCAGGACATCTCGGAACACCACTGCTGGTAGTTATGGGACATACCGGCTGCGGCGCGGTAACTGCGGTAGCTACAGAAGCCAATGTGGGCGGAAATATCGCTCCTCTGGTGGCAAATATTAAACCTGCTGTCGCTAAAGCAGCGGCGTTAAATCCGCATCTGAACAAAGAAGAGCTTGTTCCAGAAGCGATCAAAGCCAATTGCTGGCAGTCAATTGAGGATTTGCTAAAGTCCAGTGAAGAAGCACGGGAACTGGTAAAAACAGGCAAACTGCAGGTTGTCGCGGCTATTTACAATATCTCGACAGGCAAAGTAGGCTGGCTCGGCGCACATCCTGAACAGAGCAAACTGCTGGCTGCCTTTGAATCGTCTGAGAAGAAAGAGGCTGCTGCGGAACCCGGCAAAGGCAAAGAAATCACTGCCGGTCAGACAGATGAACCCAAAAAAGACGAACCTAAAAAAGATGAAAAATCAGAAAGCCGTCATTAGTAGTCAATGAATCGAAAATAAGATATTAACAATTTTTGAAAGGAAAGTGAAAATGTTTAAGAACATGAAATTAGCAGCAAAGATAAGTATGGGTTTCGGGTCGCTTATCGTAATCGCGTTGTTGCTCGGCGGACTGGCAACCTGGAGTATGCTGGGCGTAAAAACCATTGCGACCACGCTGTCTCTCGAAAATGTACCGGAAGTCGGAGTCGCGACCAATGTCGAAAGATATTCACTGCATACAATGTATGCTACCAGAGGATATGCTTATACAGAGGAAAAACAGTTCCTCGATGGCGCAAGGCAGAATCTTGACGAAGTCAAGAAATATCTGAAAGAAGCCAAAGACCATGCGGCAAAATATAACATGGCCGTCCTGAAGGAAAACGCTGAAAAAGCAGAGGCCGAGGCCCTCGTATATGAAAAGCTTCTGAACGATACAGTGGCAAAGACCGAAGAAATGGGCAAGAACAAGGCCGATTCATTGGTAGCTGCGGAAAACTATATGAAGATTTGCTACGACTTTGCGGCCGGCCAGGCCAAGGCGATGGAAGCAGACATCAAGACTGTTGTCGCTGATACGAATGCAAACAACTTCACCGCAAACGAAGCCCAGCTTAATCAGCGAGCAAAGAAGATAGCGTTGTGCAATGATATCATTGACATAGGCAACTGGATAAGGACCGGAACATGGCAGGCAATCGCCAATCGCGACCCAAAACTCTTCACGGAAACAAGAAAGAGATTTGATGACGTCGCCGTCAAACTTGATGAACTCAAAAAAATCACCCATCTTGAAGCCGATCTCAAGCTGATTGAGGAGTGTCGCACCGCCGGCAAAGATTATGCCGCCTGTATGGACAGTTTCCTCGTAAACTGGCTTGCCAGAGAAGAAATCAACAAGGAAAGAGGCGTCGCTGCACAGGCTGTTCTTGACGCAGCACAAAAAACAGCAGGGGCCGGCATGAAAGATACGGAAGATTCATCCGCCAATGCCGCAAAATCATTATCTACCGCCAGCACAACCATGATAATCGGGCTTTGCGTCGCTGTTATCGTGGGTATAATTCTGGCGTTATTTATCACCAGAAGCATCACTGGCCCAATCAACCGCATAATCTTAGGTTTGACTGAAGGTTCCGAGCAGGTTTCTTCAGCATCCGGCCAGGTATCAAGCTCATCGCAGTCATTGGCTGAAGGCGCTACGGAGCAGGCCGCTGGTCTTGAAGAGACAAGCAGCTCTCTTGAAGAGATGTCTTCTATGACCAAGCAGAACGCCGACAACGCTCAGCAGGCCAACACACTGGCAGGCGAAGCACGCAAGGCTGCTGACAGCGGCTCAGAGGCTATGAGCAGGATGACTACTGCTATCCATGATATACAGAAGTCATCTGATGAGACAGCCAAGATTATAAAGGTTATCGATGAGATAGCATTCCAGACGAATCTTCTCGCTTTAAATGCCGCTGTTGAAGCTGCAAGAGCGGGTGAGGCAGGCAAAGGATTTGCTGTTGTCGCTGAAGAAGTTCGCAACCTTGCTATGCGTTCAGCGGAAGCCGCAAAGAACACAGCCAATATGATTCAGGAATCGGTAAAGAATTCCAAGAACGGCGTTGATATAGCTAATGAAGTCGGCAAGGTTCTCGAAGAGATAGTCCAGAGTATCGGCAAGACAACCAACCTTGTCGGCGAAATAGCCGCCGCTTCAGCAGAGCAGTCACAGGGTATCGACCAGGTGAATACTGCTGTATCGCAGATGGATAAGGTAACTCAGCAGAATGCCGCTAACGCGGAGGAATCCGCAAGCGCATCTGAAGAGCTAAGCGCACAAGCTGAACAGATGAACGGGATAGTACAGGAACTGATTAATCTGGTCGGCGGCAGCGGTAAAAATAAAGAACAGACAAACACCAAGACTATCAGCCATGCAACTGCACCGAAGACTCATCAGGCGCTGTCAAAGCTGGATCATACGTTTCATCAGATAGCCGGCACAGGCAAAACCAGGCGTATGAATGCCAAAGCGAACAAGGTCCCCGCTAAAGTTGCGGTTAGTACAGCGGCAGCCAAAATCGCTATTCCGCTTGATAACGACGACAACAACAAAGACCTCAACGAGTTCAATGCGTAAAAAAGTGTAATCCGAGTACGTTACTCCAGGCGGGTATTCAATGCCCGCCTGGGGTGATGTTTTGAAAAAAAAGTAAATTGTCCAACCGAATATAGGACAGAAAATAAGGTTAAAAACTCTTATGGCTAAGTCATTAATGATAGTAGATGATTCCGCAACGATGAGAAAAATCATAATGCGGACGATACGGATGTCAGGCCTCGATTTCAGTTCGATTGGAGAGGCTTCCAATGGAGCCGAAGCAATCAACAAACTGAAGGAAGCCCCTGTGGACATTGTTCTATGTGATATTAATATGCCTGAAATGACCGGCCTGGAAATGGTGAAAAAAGTGCGGGCGGAGATGCCGAACTGTGCAAATACAAAGATAATAATGGTTTCCACCGAGAGTGCACAGGAGCTTGTCGATGGCGTTATAAAAGACGGCGCCAACGGTTTTATAACCAAGCCGTTCACTCCGGAGAAATTTCAGGAAAAGTTGACCCCGTTTATGGGGTAATCCGACATAACAGTATTTAAATTTAAGAAAGCAGAAAGATAAATAATGCTCGATACAATAGCCTTAAAAGATGTGTTGTTGGCGGGGGCGAAGGAAGTTTTCGAAACAATGATTTTTATAGACATTGCCGAATGCTGTGAGCCGGACCGTAAACCGGAAGGCGAAAAATTACTCGGCTCTATAACATTCAAGAACAGCATAAAAGGATGTCTGGTTATATGCTGTAGCATACCCTGCGCTAAAGGCATAGCCATAAATATGCTCGGGATGGAACCAACCGCAGAAATCAGCAAAGAGGAAATCTGCGACGCCCTCGGTGAAGTAACAAATATGATTATGGGAAGCATCAAGTCTCGGATACACGATAGTATCGGAGACATACAGGTTTCGATTCCGACGGTTGTCAGCGGCAGAGAACTCGAAAGCAGTTTGGGAGAGGATGCAAATAAAATTACGTTAAGGCTCAACATCGAAGACAGGGACATTATGGAACTGTCGCTGTTGTACAAACAAAATCCCGAATAATTTTAGAAAACTCCTGGATATTATAAAAATGGCGGCGATTGCGGCAGAAACTGAAACGCGTGTTGTGGAACTGTCGGCGGAAGCGCTCGAGCTTTTCTGTCAGGACATTTCCGCAATGTTCGAAACGGATATGAACTGCAAACAGCAGGATGTTTGCGATGAGACAATAAATGGACTTAAAAAACGATTCAAAAATATGGCGGCCGTTACTTCCGCCAAAATGGAGGAAGAATTAAAGGGGACATTTCTGCTGGTTTTAGACAGGGAGGGTTTGTTTACGCTGGCCGGCATCCTGGTTATGCATCCGAGTCAGAAAATTATTGAAAACAGGAAACGAGGCACTATTAAAGATGCCGAGTATATAAGAGATACGGTACAGGAAGTCGGCAACCTGCTTGTTGGTTCGTGGAACAGGGTTTTTAATACTAAATGGAATGATCGCATTCATCTTCAGCAGACCGGCACCTTTATCGGGCTGCCCTGGGACAATCCGAATGAAAGTATAGGATTGGCTGTTGATGAAAAACTGCTGTTTATTTCTTATGAAGTAACTGTCGGTGATTATCCCGCCTTCAAATTAGGCGTTATTTTCCCGAAGAAGCTTTTTGATTTATCCGCCGCACCCGATATCAAGCAGGATAATCCCACGGTAAAAGAAGAAGAACCTGAGGCGAAAACCGCACCGGAAGCAACCGAAGAAAAAACGGCTGAGGTACCAGATAACAAAACAGAATCCGCAGAAGCGACACCAATAATCGCCGAAGACAAATCCGCCGTCGAAGCAGTTGACAAAGAAATTTTGTCCCCTGCTAATCCGGCAAAGGAAGCTGCCTTATCCAAACCGAATCAGACAATAACAGCTAATATGGGTTTCCTTGGTACATTATGCGCAAGGGATGTTATGGTGAAAAATATTGTCTGGGGAACTGGTGAGGACAGCGTAGAACAGCTTTTTATAAAAATGGAGCAAAACGGCGTTAGCCATGTGATTATAGGCGATGGAAAAGTGCCGGAGGGCATAGTATCGATGTCTGATTTAATGGGGGCAATGAGTCCTTATCTGCGTCCCGCTTTTGCCAAGTTTCGCCGGCCTCTCGATGAGGCGTCGCTCCAAATCAAGGTCAAGTGGATAATGGGCAAGCCGGTTTATGCTGTAAGGTCGGAAAAACCGCTCGCAACCGTTATGGAAAATATGTGCAGATTCGGTGTACGAGCATTGCCCGTTATAGACCAGCAGGGCAAAGTGGAAGGAATAATAACAGTTTTTGACATATTCGGGATGTTGCTGCAGATTTTTGCAACAGATAAAACAGCAGTGATGGAGCAAGATGCAAAACAGTGACAAACTTACAGGACTTGTAGAGCAAGCGGCTTCAGCGGTGAATATGTTGGATTCCGCTGATATGTCCGGAATCGAGGACCTTCGGACGGTTCTCGGCCAAATCAGCGAAGCTATTAACGAAACCGGCGGATTGCCGACACAAATAGCCGAACAGGCTAAAGGCAAGAGTTCCGATGCCTCAGATATAATCGAAAAGATCCTCCGTCAGGGTTTAAAAGATGACAGTCAATCGCTTCCGTTGTTATCACAGGCGGTAATAGGTCTTCAGGAACTTACCGCCCTAATCACGCAAGAAGGTATTGCACCTGCTCGGACGCAAAGTTCTTCCTCGCCGGCTAATACTGAAAATGTACCGCAGGAGGTTACGGTTATTTCGGAAGAGGACAAACCTTTGATAAAAGATTTTATCGGCGAAGCTACCGAACACATTGAGTCCTGTGAAGCCGGGTTGCTTACGCTCGAAAACAATCCCGACAATAACGAAACGTTGAATCTCGTATTCCGCGCATTTCATACCATCAAGGGGATAGCCGGTTTTTTAAATCTTGTGGAAATAGGTTCACTTGCGCATTCTGCGGAAAATCTGCTCGACCTTGCCCGCAAGAAAGAACTGGTCATAGCGGGCAAAAGCGCGGATGTCGTTTTTGAATCCGTGGATACGATAAAAAAGATGATAGCGTCCCTGAAAGACGCCGTGGAAAAGTGCGAGCCTGTCCGCAAACAGCCGCAGCTTCCTGAATTGCTTGCGAGATTGAAAAATGTTGCGGAGAACAAAGGGTGTGATTCCGCAGCGGTATCGGATAGCGATACAAAACTGGATTCAATTCTGACAGGCAGAGACCAGCCGACGGAAGAAATTGTCGACAAAACTAAAATCCACGCTGCGGACGAAACGATAAAAGTCAATACGATGCGCTTAGACAACCTGATAAATATGGTCGGTGAACTGGTAATTGCACAACTTATGGTGACTGAGGACGTAAATACGACTCTGACATCCCAATATAATCTTGTCCGAAAGGTTGGCCATCAAGGCAAGATTATCCGCGAGTTGCAGGAATTGTCGATGTCAATGCGGATGGTCCCCATAAACGGCGTGTTTCAGAAAATGACCAGACTTGTTCGCGACCTTTCGCGCAAGGCCTGCAAGGATATTAATCTTATCCTATCCGGCGAGGATACGGAACTTGACCGCAACATAGTAGATAAAATTGCCGACCCGCTTGTGCATATGATACGCAACTCTATAGACCATGGTATTGAGATGCCACAGGACCGAATCAAAGCCGGAAAAAATCCGACCGGCCAGATTAAGCTTCGGGCGTTTCACCAATCAGGAAACATCGCCATAGAAATAGAAGATGACGGCAAAGGTCTTAATAAGGAACGCATTTTGAAAAAAGCGATTGCGAACGGCCTGGTCGGCACAGAACAGCAATTAAGTGAACAGGAAATATACAAACTGATTTACAACGCAGGCCTGTCGACCGCTGAAAAAGTTACGAGCATATCCGGACGAGGGGTCGGAATGGATGTTGTCAAAAAGAATATTGATTTGCTGCGTGGAAGAATCGACATCAATTCTGTCTTGGGCAAAGGGACCACCTTCACTATTCGCCTGCCTCTGACGCTGGCGATAATCGACGGACAAATTATAAAGGTTGGAACGGAGCGTTTTATACTCCCGATAAGTTCGATAATTCAAAGTTTCAAGCCTTCCGTCGAGCAGATATCAACTGTACAAACCAGAGGAGAGGTAGTAATGGTTCGCGGGCAGTTATTGCCGCTGGTAAGACTGCACAGGTTATTCGATATCGCATCATCTGTTAACGACCTGACAGAAGCCTTGCTGGTCATAGTTGAAGCGGATTGTAAGAAGTGTTGTCTTCTTGTGGACGAATTACTCGGTCAGCAACAAGTAGTAATAAAAAGTCTCGGAGACGGTTTAGGCGGAATCAAGGGAATTTCGGGCGGAGCGATTATGGGAGACGGTAAAGTCAGCCTGATTCTTGACGTTCCCGAATTAATAACATTGGCGCATAGTTAATTGCTGCGGAGTTTGGAGAATTATGACAATTTTATCGGCGAATATCGCAGTTTTGAGTGAAAGAGAATTCCGCCAAATCAGCGACCTGGTCTATAAGCACTGTGGAATTAACCTTCACATTGGGAAAAAAGAACTGGTCCGGGCAAGACTGGCAAAATGGCTCCGTCAGAACAATTTCAGTACATTTAAGGATTATATAAACTATGTTCTGGAAGATAAAACGGGACGAGAATTCTCAACATTGATAGATTCGCTTAGCACAAACCTTACGAGTTTTTTCCGTGAGCGCCAGCATTTAGACTTTATGAGCGATAAATTTTTACCGTTCCTGCTGGAACGAAAGCAGAAAAAACATGACTTCAAAATACGCGGCTGGAGCGCAGGGTGTTCATCAGGAGAAGAGCCTTATTCGATAGCAATAACGCTTCTTGAATCCGTTCGGGGACTGGGGCAGTGGGATATAAAAATGCTGGCCACGGATATTTCAACAAAGATGCTCGGAATTGCAAAAGAAGGCGTTTATGACAAAGACAGAGTTTCTACAGTTCCTCCGCCACAAAAAAACAGGTATTTTATCATGACCTCCGTAGATGGCCTGAAAACATATCAGGTTGCTGATAGCCTGAGAAATATAGTGATTTTTAAATATATGAATCTGATGAAAGATTGGCCGGTCAAGGGACCGCTGGATTTTATCTTTTGCCGCAACGTAATGATATATTTCGATAAGCCCACACAGCAAAATTTAATAACTCGATTCTGGGACATGCTTGATTCCAAGGGACTTCTGTTTACGGGACATTCCGAGTCGCTTACAGGCATTGAGCATAAGTTCGAGTACGTTCAACCGACAATTTATATGAAGCCATAGGATTGTGATATGTCGAGAAAGATAATTATAGATATTTCCGATGCAAGGGTTTCCAATAATCCAACAGATGTCCTGACAACATATTCGCTCGGCTCATGCATCGGAGTTTGTTTATACGACCCGTCGACCGGCATCGGCAGTATGCTGCATTATCAGCTTCCCGCTTCGAGTATGGATATTCAGCGGGCAAAAGAATCTCCATTTATGTTTGCCGATACGGGCATGAAAATATTACTCGATAAAATGCTGTCAATGGGCGCGAACAAGAAACGCATACAGGTAAAAGTCGCGGGCGGGGCAGCAATGGAGAACGGTCCTGCTGGATTCGACATCGGCAAACGAAATTACCTGGCGATCAGAAAAATCCTCTGGCAAAATGGTATGTTTATCGACGCCGAGGACGTTGGCGGTTCGTCTCCGCGAAATCTTTATCTGGATATGTCATGCGGCACCGTAACGATCAAGTCCAATGGTTTTGAGAAAAATTTATAGTCAGGAGAGATGTTATGGCACTGAACATACTAATTGTTGACGATTCGCTCTTAACCCGAAAGGCAGTTAAAAGAATAATAGGGATGATAGGTCTGGATGTCGGGAATATTGTGGAAGCCGAAAATGGTGTGGACGCATTGAAAATTCTCGACGAAACAAAGGTGGATTTGGTACTTGCGGATTTGAATATGCCTGAAATGGGCGGCATCGAAATGATTCACAAAATGAAAACCGGTGAAACAACAAAGGCAATTCCAGTGGTCATCGTTACTACCGAATCCAGCACGACCCGCATCAAGGAGCTTTTGATGGAAGGTGTTAAGGATTATTTGCATAAACCCTTTACGTCTGAAGAATTCAAGGAAATTATTTCCCATACTCTGGAGAAAACAAATGGTTGATACAGAAAATAATCTTACAGAGGCCTTCTCGAAAACAATAGAGAAAATGGCTTTTTTGTCGGTTATGCCGATGGAAAAAGATATGGTCATACCGGAAAAAACTATTCTGGCAGAGATAAGCTTTACGGGACCAAAAAGCGGAACACTCCAAATACTTACAGGTGTTGACTTCACCAAGGTTCTTGCTGAAAACATAAGTGCCGGCGATGAAACCGGTGAAAATGCCTGTCTTGATGCTCTAAAGGAGCTTGCAAATGTTACCTGCGGATTACTGCTTCCTCTGTTATTGATCAGCCCGCAGGACGTTTTTGATGTCACCGTACCGACAGTTCTATGTGGAGAAAATTCGCCGCAGTGGAACGAATTTACGACAGGTCAGAGCAATTGTGTTTTGAACGTCGAAGGTTATCTGGTTGCCATCAGGTTATCTTATAATTAATGCGGAGCCGGCATAGAAGGATAAATATATTATGATGACAGGAAATTTTTCAGGAATAAGAAATAACGGTACGCTGCCGTGTCCCTCCGATATTAAGATACCGGACGACATCGGCGACCTGCTGAAAGATTATATAGAATCAACGACCTCATTACTTGATGAACTTGAAAAAACAGCCCTTTTGTACGAATCAGGCCGCAACCGGCAGGAAAATGCCGCAACGATACGCAGAATTTTGCACAAAATCAAAGGAGAATCTTCGATGGTCGGCATTGAAGATATAAGCGAACTTTGCCACCAAACTGAAGATGCTTTTGAGGAAATGCCCGAAGGCAAGCGTGGGAATATGCTGCTCAGGTTTAAGGACTGGGTTTGTGCGGCGATACAGAAACTGACTAATTAAATTTCCCGGAGAAATTTTTGTGACCATTGCTATTAGTACGAAAATCAAGGTTTTAATTGTTGACGATTCAGCCATAGTCCGCAAGATACTCAGCCAGCAATTGGCTCAGCATCGTGGTATTGAAGTTATTGGAACCGCTCCGGACCCTTATATAGCACGCGATAAAATTTTTACATTGCAGCCCGATGTGCTCATACTTGATGTGGAAATGCCCAAAATGGACGGCATAACATTTCTGCGAAAACTGATGAGGTATCATCCTATGCCGGTGATTATATTCAGTTCTCTGACTCCGCAGGGCGGCAAGACAGCTATGGATGCTCTCGGAGCCGGCGCCGTTGAGGTTCTATGCAAACCGGGACCTTCTTATAGTGTCGGTGATGCCTGCAATACTCTCGTCGAAAAAATAAAAGCGGCATCGAGAGCCAACATAGGAAAGATTGTTGTGGAAAGAAATGCGTCCCCGCCGAACCGATTGTCTATGTCCGAAACTACTAACAAGATTTTTGCAATAGGAGCGTCTACCGGCGGCGTACAGGCGTTGAGTTGTGTGCTTACATCCTTTCCTCCCAATGCGCCAGGAACTGTAGTGGTTCAGCATATGCCGGCAAGATTTACAACCTCCTTTGCAGAGCGTCTTAACACTGAGTGCGCGGTAACCGTCAAAGAGGCGAAGGATGGAGACCACGTTATTCCGGGGCAAGTTCTTATTGCTCAGGGAGGTTTTCAAATGATGCTTGGGCGTTCAGGCGCGAATTATTATGTTACCATAAAGGATGGCCCTACGGTCTGTCGCCAAAAACCAAGCGTTGAAGTTCTCTTTAACTCGGTGGCCAAATACGCCGGCGAAAATGCCGTAGGTGCGATTCTTACCGGAATGGGGGATGATGGCGCCAAAGGGTTACTGAATATGCGGCAGGCAGGCGCTCACACTATTGCACAGGATGAAGCGTCAAGCATAGTTTTCGGTATGCCTAAGGAGGCCATTGAGCAGGGAGCAGCCGAAAAGATAGTTTCTTTGACTGATGTGGCTAAAACTATGATTGATTTCGCACAAAAAATGGGATGAAAATAATTTCAAAAACTAAAAGGGAAAAACCCATGTTCAAAGCAAAAGATGTTATGAAGACGGACATAGTAACTGTTGGAAGACAAACTCCGGTATATGAGGCCATAAGAACTCTTGTGGAAAATAACATTACCGGCTTACCTGTGGTCAACGATGACGGGAGTATTGCAGGTATTGTTACGGAAAAAGATGTTTTGTCGCTGCTCTATAACATCGAGGACGGGGAGAGCAAAGTCGAAGACTTTATGACAAAGGGTGTTGTCAGTTTTAATCAGGAAGATAGTTTAATTGATATTACGGAATGCCTCATAGAGAACCATTTCAGGCGGGTAACTGTAACGTCGAATGGTAAACTCGTAGGTATTATCAGCAGAAAAGATATCATCGCATATATCTTAAAGCTGAGACGCAAAGATAAAACAGCCGTCTGAGAACATTTAAGATAGTTATATTGTGCCTGTTTTACGCTGATGTTGTTATAGAAGATGGTGTTTGCGGAGAGATTGAATAATTAATACGCAGGGGGGTGAGAAAAAGAGCTAAAATATTTATGAATAAGAGCATGAAAAAAACTAAATTATTTAAAATGGTTTCAGAAATATTGAGCATCTGTATATTTCTGAGCGGCTCGGCTGTGCTAATCGGCTGGATTCTCGATATCCCTGTTCTCAAAAACATTTCGCCTAACTTTGTTGCAATGAAAGCAAATACGGCGATATGTTTTATTTTGATTGGCTTATCGCTATGGCTGTCGCAGGAAAAGCGGCTGGGCAATCGGTTATGCCGCAAAATCGCCCGTTTTTGTGCTTTTGTTGTTTTTATGGTAGGGTTTCTGACCTTCTGGGAGTACATGCTTGGACGGGATTTTGGCATTGACCAGCTTTTATTTAAAGAGCCTGCCACATCTATCTTAACCCATTCTCCGGGAAGGATGGCATTCAATACTTCAATTATTTTTATGATAATAAGCACCACGTTATTTATGGCCGGATTCGAAACCGTATTTTTTTCCTGGCTGGCTCAGCTATTGGTTATTCCGGCGGGCATCATTGCTCTTTTATCATTTGTGGGATATTTGTATGATGCAAGTCCGCTCTTTATTGGCCTGAAATTCAGTACCGCTATGGCGCTGCATACCTGCGTATTGTTCATACTGTCCTGTGTGGGATGTCTCTTTGTCAGGCCCGAGCAGGGATTGATGAAGAACGTCAGCAGCGATAGCCATGGCGGCATAATGCTGCGGCGAATCCTGCCGATTGTTATTGTTATTCCGCTGGCCTTGGGCTGGTTAAAAATTCACGGAGAAGAAACAGGATTATTTGGTAATAAATTCGGCGTATCGTTTGTGGCAACCTGTAATTTATTTATAATCAGTTTATTCGTATATATACTCTCCGTTCAACTCAATAGGCTGGATGCCAAACGCAGGCAAACGGAGAAAACACTGCAAGATTCAGAAGTCAGATACACGGCGCTGTTCTCTACTGCGGTAGAGGGAATACTCGTGGCCGATGTGCAAGAGAAGAAATTCCTATATTGTAATCCGGCCATTTGCAGGATGTTGGGATACACAGAAGAAGAGTTAATGCATTTAGGCGTGGGGGACATTCATCCCAAAGAGGCATTAGGCCACGCGATGGCCGAGTTCGAGGCTCTGATGCGAGGGGAAAAGAAATTAACAGAGATCCCGTGTCTGCGTAAAGACGGCACCGTATTTGATGCTTCTATCGGCGCATCGGGTATAACCATAAACGGCCGCAATGGTCTTTTTGGCTTTTTCACCGACATCACAGAGCGCAGACGGGCCGAGGAGACGCTGCGGAAGAGCCGCCAGGGGCTTGAACTTGCGATGCAGGGTGGGGAATTGGGGATGTGGGATTGGTATCCTCAGACTGGCAAGGTTATCTACAGCGATCTCTGGGCTAAGATGCTCGAGTATAGGCCCGAAGAGATTGAGCCCAATGTGGATTTCTTCAAGCGGAACATCCACCCCGAGGATTTGCCGGCTGTTCTCGATAGATTAACAGGACATATTGAAGGTCGCTTGCCGATATATGAGTCTGAGCACCGGCTTCGCACCAAGTCCGGCAGGTGGAAGTGGGTTCATGATCACGGAAAGGTCGCTGAGAAAGACAAAGACGGTCGTCCTGTGCGGGTTACCGGAATAATCTCTGACATCACCGAACGCAAGCAGGCGGAAGAGGATATAAAGAAAACGCTGCAATGGCATCAGGGCATCAACATTCTCCAGCAGTCGCTTCTTGCACAAGCGTCCCTTGAGGATAAGCTCAAAACTATAACAGACAACATTATACAAATTTTCGATGCCGATTTCTGTCGAATTTGGCTGATACGGCCCGGAGATATGTGCAGGGACTGCGTCCATAGCGAAACGAAAGAAAAGTTGCATGTATGCCATTATCGCGATAAGTGCCTGCATTTGCTGGCCAGTTCCGGCCGTTACACGCATATAGACAGCAAAACTCATCGCCGTGTTCCATTCGGCTGTTATAAAATCGGTCTTATCGCATCGGGAGTTGACCACAAATTCCTTACAAACGACGTGCAGAATGACCCGCGAATTCATAACAACCAATGGGCGAGCGAATTAGGACTTAAGTCGTTTGCGGGATACCAGCTAAAAGTACCCGGCGGAGAAACATTAGGAGTTTTGGCCATATTTGCCAAACACCCTGTACGGCCTATCGAAGATACAATGCTCGATGGAATCAGCAATGCCATAGCTTCTGCCGTTCAACAATCGGTTGCGGAGGATAAGCTGTATCGCTCGGAGACGAAGTTCCACACACTCTACGATTCGACCAGCGATGCGGTGATGCTGCTGGATGAGAAAGGCTTTTTCGATTGCAACAAGGCAACCTTGACGATTTTAGGCTGCGCTGACCGGGAGGAGTTCTGCTCGAAACACCTCGCCGATTTGTCGCCGCCCAGGCAGCCTTGCGGCACGGATTCCCTGACGCTGGCCAACCAGCAGATCGCCATAGCAATGGAAAATGGCAGTAACTCTTTCGAGTGGATGCACAAGCGAGCCGACACCGGCAGGGAGTTCCCCGCCGAGGTGCTGCTTAATGCGATGGAGTTGGACGGCAAACCGGTTCTTCAGGCGGTTGTCCGCGACATCACCGAACGCAAGCAGGCGGAGAATGCGCTGCAGGAAAGCGAGATGCGCTACAGGGCTATCTATGAGACATCAGCCGACGCTGTCATGACTGCCGCGCCGGAAGAAGGGTTCTTAGGCGGGAATCCTGCCACTATCAGTATATTCGGGTGCTCTGATGAAAAGGACTTTATACAATACAGTCCTGCAAACCTATCTCCGGAATATCAACCCGACGGCAAACTCTCGATAGTGAAGGCACAGGAGATGATGAATATCGCGATGGAGAAGGGATCCCACTTTTTCGAATGGGTGCACAGGCGCAAGGACGGCATTAACTTCTTCGCTACGGTTTTACTCACGAGGTTGGTGTTAAAAGAAAAGAAGCTTCTCCAGGCGACGGTCAGAGACATCACCGATCGCAAGCAAGCAGAAGATGAGATCCTGAAGACGAATCGTTATCTGGAAGAAGCCACCGCACGTGCCAACGACATGGCCGCCCGGGCCGAGATAGCTGATATGGCAAAGGGCCAGTTTCTTGCTAATATGAGCCACGAAATACGCACGCCGATGAACGCGATTATTGGTTTTAGTGACTTGCTGGCAGAAGAAGAAAATCTAACCGATGAGCAAAAAGAAGATATTAATATCATCAAAGAGTCCGGCCATCACCTGCTGAGACTTATCAACGATATTCTGGATTTCTCCAAAATCGAGGCCGGTCAGCTTAATATCGAGATTGCCGACTGCTCATTGGCCGAGCTGCTTAATTCTATAGGGTCGCTGATGAGACTGAAGGCTGTAGAAAAAAGACTTGAATTTGACGTCATAAAAAGTAATGGTCTGCCCGCACAAATACGCACCGACCCGACCCGTCTGCGTCAGTGTTTAATCAATCTTACAGGTAATGCCGTTAAATTTACAGAAAAGGGATATGTACATTTGAATGTTTCTCTGGAAGATAGAGATAATCAGCCATATATCCGTTTTGATATTGAAGATACTGGTATTGGCATACCACTCGATAAACAAGAAAAGATATTTGGGGCATTCGAGCAGGCTGACGGGAGCACTACCCGCGAATATGGCGGTACCGGACTGGGCCTGACCATCACAAAACAACTTACAAAGCTTCTCGGCGGAGAAATAACTCTAACCAGTGAAGTTGGTAAAGGCTCTGTGTTCTCGCTGGTCATACCGGTCGACCTCGATGCGGCTAAGCAGCCGGTTTTGGACGGATATAATATTACCGACCAGTCAGATTCCAGGCACGATGTAACTGAAGAGCCAAAATTTTCAGGTCATGTACTTGTTGCTGAAGACGTAAAAACCAATCAAATACTTACTGAGAAACTATTAAATCAGGTTGGTTTGCAGGTAACGATTGCAGAAGACGGCAATGAAGCGCTGCAGAAAGTCCTGACTGGGAAATTTGACCTGATACTCATGGATATGATGATGCCTAACATGAACGGGTATGAAACAACAAGGAAAATGAGAAAAGAGGGAATAACAACACCAATAGTTGCAGTGACTGCTAACGCAATGATTGGAGATGACGAAAAATGCATCGAAGCCGGCTGTGATGATTATTTAGCCAAACCATTCAGTAAAAAGGCCCTGCTGGGAAAAATCCGTAAGTACCTGCTGTCAGAAGAGCAGGCTTCAATAGAAACAGCTATGTTAAATGATTAAAGGAGATAGTAATGAGATTTTTAATTGTCGAAGATGATTTTGCCGCCAGAAGACTGCTGCAGAGGTATCTGTCAAATGATGGCAATTGTGATATAGCCGTTGACGGAAATGAAGCTGTTCAGGCTTTTCGCCTGGCTTTGGACGAAAAAGAACCTTACGATCTGATATGTCTTGATATTATGATGCCGAATATGAGTGGACACGAGGCACTAAAAGCCATCCGTCAGATTGAAAGTGAACATGGTATAAATGGTCTTGAAGGAGTGAAGGTGATAATGACGACCGCATTAGGAAATTCCAAAAATGTTATGGGGGCGTTCAAAGAAGGTTGTGAAGCATATATAGTCAAACCCATTAAGAAAGACAAATTATTTGAAGAAATGGAAAAACTCGGTCTGAAAATATTTACATAGAATGTTGATAAATTTCATAAAGGGCTAAAGCAGTGTTTGAGACAAAAAAACTTATGACGACTGATGCAATAGCCGTTAAAAGGCACACACCTATAATCCGGGTTGTGGAAATTATGGTGGAAAAAATATTACAGGCTTGCCTGTGGTCAACGATGACAGGAGTATTGCAGGTATTGTTACGGAAAAAGATGTTTTGTCGCTGCTCTATAACATCGAGGATAGGGAGAGCAAAGTCGAAGACTTTATGACAAAAGACGTCGTGAGTTTTGATCAGAATGAGGATTTTATCGCGATCTGCGAGTGTCTTGTGAATAGCAATTTTCGAAGAGTTCCAATAACAGAAGATGGGGTACTCGTAGGTGTTATCAGCAGAAAAGATATTGTAGCTTATATTCTTAAATTTAGACATAAAGACAAAATCGGAAGCTGAATTTAAGTGAAGCGTTAAACACATATTTTTAACGAATTTATAAAAATGAATTCCGCCCCTTTCCGTCTTTGGCTCAGCTTCATATCTTTTGACAGGCATAACACATTTATTCACAAACACTTACAAAAACACCGTCAAGGGCGGTCAATCCGAAGGTTGAGGGTTCGAGCCCCTTCGGCCTCGTTTGCACAAAAAAAGGTTGCTTTCATAGCAACCTTTTTTTGTTGGTTTTGACTTTTTAGTTGCCGCTTGTTTTGATAGAATCTCTCGCACAAAGCCCATAAAGATTAAAATTTAGAACGATAAGGAAAAAGATGAAAAAACACAAATCGAACTGCCCGGGCCCGCTAAAGGGCGAGCCGCAGGCCTCGCGGCTTTCGAGCCGAGGGGTCTCGCCAAAGGCGGACAAGGCGAAATATCTGGCGGGGAAAAGAATCCTGCCGAAGCCGATAGGCAAAGACACAGACGTATTGAAGCTTATAGACTGTATGGATGCTTATAACGGCGGAAGATTACGGGCCGCCTGTCATCTACTAAGGGACAAATACTCCCAGAAAGATGTCACCATCGGGTTAAGTCTCGCGGGCGCATTAACTCCGGCGGGGCTGGGACCTTCGACAATAGTGCCGCTTATGAACCACGGCTTTGTCGACTGGATAGTAGCGACCGGCGCTAATATGTATCACGATATCCATTACGCGTTCAACCTGCCGATGTTCAGGGGCAGCCATAACGTCGACGATGCCGACCTGCGGGACAAAGGCGTAACTCGAATCTACGACATCCTGTTCGATTACGAAGACGTCTTAATGGAAACCGACAGGCGATTACGGGAAATACTCATCCGGCCCGAATTCCAAAAGGAGATGGGGACGCGAGAATTTTATTATCATCTCGGAAAAATCCTCGACGAGCATGAAAAGAAAAATAAATTAGGCCAGGTAAGTGTTTTGGCGGCGGCCTACCGCAACGGCATACCTGTTTTCACATCCTCGCCCGGCGATTCGACTATCGGAATGAACGTGGCGGGCGTCGAGCTTCTCGCCGAAGCTTCCGGCTTACTGGACAAATTCAAACTGAAAATCAATCCGAGTATCGACGTCAATGATTCGACAGCCATCGTCCTGAACGCCAAGAGATATGAAAAAGGCAAAACGGCCGTGATTTTAATTGGCGGCGGAAGCCCCAAAAACTTTGTGCTGCAGACCGAGCCGCAGATTCAGGAAGTGCTGATGATACCGGAACTGGGACAGGACTATGATATCAACATAACCGACGCCCGGCCGGATACCGGCGGATTATCAGGCGCGCCGCCCTCCGAAGCGGCGAGCTGGGGCAAAATCGACCCGACAAAAATTGAAGAAACCGTCACCGCATATCTTGATGTTACGGTAGCTTTCCCGATAATGACCGCTTATGCGATACAGTCCACCAGGCCCAAAAAACTAAAAAGATTATATGACAGAGGCGATGAATTGAGACAGAAACTTATTGAGTCTTATCTTGAGAACAATAAAGAGGTTGAAAAACTTAAAGGCCTTATAAAAAAACTGTAATCGTTTAGCAGTCGCCGGATACGGCGACTCTTTACACGAATCTTGTTTAGCGTCCGCCGGTACGGTGGACTTTTTAAGGTTTTGTTCAGCCGTTGTCGGCACGACAACGTTTGTCATTCCCGCGAAAGCGGGAATCCAGAACTGAGGGATATATTTATGGATAGAAACCTGCATTATCACTTTGCGGGCGCGCGCAAAATGATCGGTTTGCGCGCGTGCGCAAACTGATAGTCGCCAGCCGTAGCGAGAAAAATGACGCAGGAAAAGAACAGGACAACAACAAAAAACAGGTTTGAGTTTGGAAAACGTTGTTATTTTATTGCCGGTAAAGTAAAATGCCATAGGCAAAAAGTACGGGTGATTATTAGGTCATGAAGCCTACTGAACAATGACAGAAAGAGATAAGCATATTGCGTTTCTTTTTACAGCCGAACTTCAATTCCGGTTGGCTTCTGCTGTAGAAATAGCAACCATTATGGGTAAACAGCCGATCGACATCCCGCAAGAGTGGAGTCATGGGAAACACGTCATTAGTTATACGGAAGTGGCACTACGAAAAGATCAGGCAAAATTCGCTGCTTTTTTTATACATCGTTCTGCCACGTTCTTAATGGCAGTTGCAATGAAGGATGCCATCAAAGCTACTGTTCCAGATCCCAAAAATGCTGCGGATACCAATATTCAATCGGCATATCAGATTTCAAGAATGATTCGCAATGCTTTCACTCATAGGCCTTTTCACCCAATTTGGTCAATCGATGAAGATTGTCGTAATCGGAAATTTGAAGTGAGCAATATCATCTCATTTGATACAAAAGGCTTAAACGGAAAACCTTTTGATTGGCGGCATTATGGTGGGTCATTGGCCTTACTTCTCTTATGTAGGTATGTCCGCTTTGAGATTCTTAAAGATAAGCGGCGCAAGAGAGAAATTATT
>Ga0315276_10001861_pt1 | contig 19053 bp, 16 predicted proteins | sample YL17G05_0_MG_FD_204542 | JGI IMG/M metagenome (GOLD analysis project Ga0315276, IMG submission 204542) | Sediment microbial communities from Yellowstone Lake, YNP, Wyoming, USA - YL17G05_0 | ecosystem: Environmental > Aquatic > Freshwater > Lake > Sediment | place: USA: Wyoming | collected... | reverse complement strand
AAGTGAAGTAGCCAGCAGGAACATCACTGTAAGTAGGGGTCTCATGATTAGCTCCTTCGAGATTACGGTCATAAAAGACTACTTCAGCAACAGCATCTTCTTCGTTTGAACGACATCACCGGCTTGGAAGCGATACAGGTAAACTCCTGTCGAGACCAATCTGCCCGCATCGTCGGTTCCAATCCAGTCGATACGATATGATCCCGTCGATTTCGCCTCATTCACCAGCGTCCGTACCTTTTGACCGAGCATATTGAAGATCTCGATGGTGACATCTGTACGTGACGGAACGCTGTACTCAATCGTCGTCACCGGGTTGAAGGGGTTCGGGTAGTTTTGACTTAATTCGAAGCGGTATGGCAAGTTGTCATCGGGTTCATCCTCAACACCGACCGGTGACTTGGTCGTGAACGCGGCATAGGTACCGAGTTCTGTTATTGAAACTGTAACTTCATTCCGGGACGTGTCGACCAGGCCGCCGATGTATTGCCAGTTGTTCAAGCCTTCGTGCCACCGGTACATCTTCAGAAGGGATTCATCACCGATTGCGCTGTCACCGGCTTTCAGATCGTTGTCGCTGTACAGAATGGTTAGGTTGTTTGCGCCGATCAGAGACACACCCGGAGAGACACTCATAGCGTAAGCGTTGCCCGCCTGCGCGGCATCGGATTCGAGTCCGGTCATAATGGGAGGGTAGCTGGATGCTGCAAGGAGCGCTTTGGTGATGGTGCTGTTGCTCGACGACAGGCGGAGAATTGCATGTGCTCCGGGACCGAGGAGTTTCTCAAGCTGTGTCGAGTCTGTGATATCATATCTGATATATGAAAAAGGCACAAAGAACGAATTACCGACGCCGTCAACGGCATCCAATCGCGCCTGCCCCTCCGACGCAATGGTATCGTCGGGTCTGGCACTGTAGTTGTCGGTCAGTTGAATCACCGTGGGTGACATCGGTTGACCTGATCCGCTGAGGAACCCAAACGTCGGTAGCTGGCTGAACGGTTGAGCGAATTCCAGCCGCCAGCGCTGAGGCGCAATAGCTATGTCGGCTGTTAGCACCATAGGATATTCCCCATCGATCGGGTGCAGCGTAATACTTCCGCTATCTCCAACCATCGTGTTCACGTCCAAAGATCCCGTTAACCACTGACGACTCACTCCTGCCACCGACGTCGCCAATCGCTGATTGATGATGATGTAGTTGTGGCCGTACGTCTGGATATTGTCGGCATCTGATCCACCCAGCACCCAGATCAAGCCATCATCCCGAGTTTTCCCTTGCTCAATTACCCGCTCCCCGCCGCCAGTCAGATTCTTCTTCAACGTCACCTCGGCTCCGCCTACCGGAACACCATCTACATAAATATTCAGCGACCGGTTAGCCGGATCGGGCGGCATGATCGGACTGGCAAAGTAGATTTGCGCTCCAACATCATAATCCGGCACCGCCAGATTGTCATTCGGACCACGGATATAGTCCAACCCTATCGGCGTCAAATGCTCCAGCGTGTCGGCCTGATCCGGCCGCCGAATCGGCACATAGATTCCGTCAAATGTCCCCTCTGCCCACTCCTCAAACTGATCCCAGCAGGAAGTGTCATTCTTGATCAGCTGCTCCGTGTTGCGGCATGCTTCGGCTGCATATCGGTATCGACTCGACATTTCAGAAGAGCGGACACCACCTTCATCCCCCTCGTACTCGAAATCCATAAAGCCATAGTTTCCAGCAGGTAGCGGCTGGCAGTGCAGGTCGGGTACATCAGAACATTCCCCGGCTTGATTACAGAACAAGTACTCATCATAGAATGCAAGACCATAGTGGCCAAACTCGTGCGCCTTTGCGCGATAGTCCTCTGAAACCGCAGCATTGAGCGGATGGTTCTCATAGCTGTACCCGCGACAATCCTCCTCATTCCCGTACCACTTCCGCGGCATGTTGATCGGGTACCAGCTGGCATGGCCAATAGCATTTGGCTCCGCATCCGGATTGTGAATATTACTCGCCCGTATGCGGATATCCGCCATATCCCACAGCTCGCCGTCATCGACGATCGCCACCGTGTCCAGCCGCAACTGCCCGTCAGTGACATCGTACAGATAGTTCGACATCTGCCGAAAGTCCATCTGCAGGCCCTGCTGATACGCTCCCACGGCGTCCCATTCCACCGACACCAGTAGGTTGTACCGGTATTCGGTGTGGTTCAAAACTGCTTCAAGCCTACCACCCTGCAGAGTACCGAAGGACATGCTGCCGTCTTCATCGAATTGCACGTTGTCCAGATGCACCGAATACATTGTCCCGACGATCCCCGGATGTCGTACTGCCGGCGCGCTCTGCACATGCTTGGCGATCTTGAGACTGTCCCCGTTCACCAGCCGCTGTGTGCCGGTGCTCAAGTCCACGGAAAACGTGTCCACGGCAATTTCAGTCAATTCCAACTGTCCCTCGCTGTCAGTAGTAAACGAACCAAGGGTGTCCTCGGTGAAGAACGGTGGATCGTTCTTAACCTTTATGAGATTGAATTCTACATTCGAAATGATGTCATTCTTTGCATCGCGGACAGTAATCGTCTTGTTGGGAACCAGAAGGTACCAGAAGCCACCCGTCCCGTTACAGAGAATTTCCCCCTTATTATTGATATCAATTCCGTAATAAAGATGAATACCCAAGGCTGGATCGATCAAGGTGTTGAGGTCGCTTGTGATGCCATCTTGCCACACGGCCGCATGATTATGGCCGTCGGTACTTGTATATCCTACAACGACATCAAAATCATTGAGGCCACCGGTCGCATACTCACCCGATGTCCGGCGCAACCCCACCGGTATTTGAGTTCCGTCCTTCCATAGACAGAACCCGCCAGACCCGTCCTCGCCAAGTACATGGTTGGAGTTGTTAATATCATAGGCGCTGGAATTGGGGCCGCCCAAGATGCTGACTGTTCCATCGTGATATACGCTGGCTCTCCAAGACTCATCAAGAAATGACCAGGATCTGGCCGCAACTGCATTGGCGTCATTTATTGCGTGGAACTGAAGATACGCCGGGTCTCTTAAAGCCGACACCAATCCGGACCCGCTGTAAATGAACGGATAGTTCTCAACGCCCTCGGAAGTGTCCTGAATCTTTCCTATCATCATTCCAGACGTGTTGATGTCCATCACCCACAAAGGCACGCAACATGTCCCTCCATCGAGAATTCTCAAAGTGCCGTTCTGCCACATGCATGCGTTGATGCCCCATGATGATAGTGAGTCCGAGACCCATCCGACACTAGTTGAGCTGTTGTTGACGGCCATAACAGATGACTTGTATATTGAGCCACCTGTCGGTAGGTATGTGATTACTCCATCTTTCCATGTCCATGCGCGGTAATCAGGTGTTGTTCCAGCCACCACTGAATTGTCGTCGCTCAAACACCCACTCCAGGATGGAACCGGTATCTCGATCACCCGATATTCCGGTGACTCAGCGAACAGGAGGGAAGGGAGTAGAAGAAGAACAATGCTCACCAGGATGAGGAAAACGAAATGGTGCCGACACCTGGTGCCAGCCCGTCGAGATGCTTGATGTTGAAACCACGAAATGAGCTTTGGCACTTCAAAGAGTGCACTCCACACGTGTGAGGATCGCATCGAACAACTCTCCTTTCATCCGCCCGGAGTGGCGGAGAGACATCCAGCGAGTTGCTTATAAGATACTAATAGTTCGCCAATTTGCGACAGGAAAGAATTGAGCGATTAGACCGCATCCGTGGCGCACGTGGGGTCGAGTCCTCGCACACTTAGGTGGCAGCTAAACTCAGAATGCATTTTCAGTGGAGATTCCCACTGGGTGGGGAGTATGGACGCTTTATCAAACAGTATATAGGTCGATGTTTCCTACGATAGACACCGACCCATTGTGACCAAAACGTGACCATCGTCATCGTAAGTCATTGGTAATTCGTTGGGGGACATAAGGGGACGGGGGAATAGGTAATTCATCCTACCCCTTGTGCCACGGTAACTTAAAGGGACACAATGATTTGGAGGTGGGGGGAATCGAACCCCCGTCCGAATATAACGTCAAGCCGTCCTCTACGTGCGTAGTCGGTACTTATTTATTCGCCCCGATCGCTGCCTGCCGACTGGCCACGATCAGGACTAGCCGTTTATTTTAAGCGACCGAATCCGGCCTTCAGCCGCCGAGCCTTCCTTGACGACGCCGTGTCCCAAGCTCGAAGGCATAAGCTCAGGCACGACGGGCACATCAACTAACCTTGCGGTTAGGCAGCCATGGCGTAGTTGTTTTCGCCATTTGTGTGTTTGCCCGGTTTGTTAACGAGGACCCAGACAACCCCGGCACGCCAACAGCCCCCCGCCATACCCGTCGAAACCTGTCACCCCCAGATGTCATCTGGTTTCGCTTCGCGGACTCTAAACGATGTCGGTTATAACTCCCATCGCCAAGCCGCTTACGATTCGACGCGGAATAGAAGAGCGTTTGCTCTGCTATCCAGTTTTCAAAGAACCACTGCCAATATAGTCAGTATCGGCCAAATTGCCAACACCTGCCATATGTTTAACGCTTCTCGATGAGCGAAGTTTCGCCTTTTGACTAAATCGCACGCCGTGCGTAAGCGCATGAACCCCTTGCCGCTACCGATGAATATGTGCCTGTAAGAATTAAACTAAACAGGCGACTATGTCTTCGCGTCTGTATTCATGCGTTTGCTCGATAATTCGAGGACCGTAGGAGGAAGCACCATGCCTTTGCGCCTCGCGCTCTCAGCCATTCTTGCACTGGCTCTGTCTGTATCTATCAGGGCCGGTGAAATACATCTTGCAGTCGACCGAGGAGACTCTGTTGCGGTCAAGTCTATTCTGGACAGACAGCCGGACGACCTGAATGCCCGCGATTCTCTCGGCATGACCCCGCTCAATCAGGCTGCGTTCAAAGGGCATATCTATCTGGTTCGAATGCTGCTGGATCGAGGCGCCGACTTCCGGATCGGTGACAAAGACAGTAGTCTGCCGATTCACAATGCCGCAGTCGCCGGTCAGACTGGTAGCATTGCGCTGCTAATTGACAAAGGATCTGATATCAACGCTCAGGACAGAAACGGTGAGACAGCTTTGCTGTTTGCGTCCTCTTACCGGAAGTTCGAGACCGCTGCTTGGCTGATTGAGAAGGGAGCCAATGTCAACCTCGCCAACCTGCGACAGGAAACGCCTCTCCAAACGGCCGCTATGAGCGACAATATGGAACTTGCTCGCCTCTTAATTGAGCATGGCGCCACAACCGAGCTCCCCGACAGTTATGGCCGCACTCCGCTGCTGCTGGTCGCCCGAGAACGCGGCAATGCTGAGATGGCCACCTTTCTTCTTGATCACGGTGCCAATATCAACGCGCGAGATCGCTTTGGGGATACGCCCCTCTCTTTGGCGGCCTGGCGAGGATTCCGATCTCTGTGCGACCTGTTCCTTGCACACGGAGCAGCGCTGCCGTCAACGGCCGAGGCCCGAAAACAGATGATCTCCAGTTGTGCGGAGCGCGGGCTGGCAAACCTTTTCAGAGCTCTTGTCGACTCAATCGATGTCGCTTCAGAAACAAGTGGCTCAAACGGCACACTCCTTCACGAAACCGCCAAGGGCGGCTCCGGTGAGCTGTGCGCACTCCTGATTAACAAGGGTCTCCACGTCGACGACAAGGACTGCTGGAGCCGTACCCCTCTTCACTATGCCGCAGAGCGGGGCCGCACGGAAGCATGCAGCCTGCTAATCTCAAAGGGCGCTGACATAGACGTTCAGAGCCGAGCTGGTCATACGCCACTGAGTCTCGCGGTTGAGTTCAGGAAAGACACGACTGCAGCCCTATTGCGAAAGCTCGGTGCTAAGATCGAGCAACCTAACTTCCCTCGGCTACAAGGACCATATTTCGGGCAGAAACCTCCTGGTGACCAGCCGGAGCAGTTTGCGCTCGACATTGTGTCGTCAAGTCGCTTCAAGCATGGCAGCATTACGTTCTCCCCCGATGGACTTGAGGCATATTGGTCGTCCGAGTACACCTTTAACGACTCCGGTTACTCGGTCGGAGGGACGCTAGTCAGCCGGATTGAGAATGGCGCCTGGACAGTGCCAAAATTGGCTGAGTACTCAACAGTCGGAAACGGCGACGATGTTCCGTTCTTCTCACCGGACGGGAATCGCCTGTACTTCCTCTCCCGACGTTCGTCTACGCCCGGCGGCCGACGTGGTGCTGAACGCATCTGGTATATGGATCGCGCGGCCGACGGCTGGTCCGCACCGCATCTAATCAATGGCGGCCCAAACAGCCATGGATTACACTGGCAGTTCTCTGCCGCCGCCAACGGAAACATTTACTTCTCCTCTTCTGACCCACGCGGCCTTGGCAATGGAGATATCTGGATATCAAGATACAAAAACGGTTCTTGGCAGACTCCTGAACACTTGGGAGCGGTTGTCAATTCCCCCAGAATGGAGATGTGTCCGTTTATTGCTCCCGACGAACGCTATCTCATTGTCATCACCAGCGATAGCGGCAGTTCGGGAAATATGTATCCTGAAATTGCCTTCCGGAAGCCCGATGGTGCCTGGACAGAACCGAAACCAATTAAGTCTGCCGATGGTAGAGCCATCAGCGGCATCTGCCCTATAGTTTCCAGCGATGAAAATTACCTGTTCTTGAATTCGTCGCAAAATGGCGCCATGGATATCTACTGGGTCGATGCAACCGTCATTAAAACCATGAGAAAGGAGAAGCTGAAATGACTCAACGCTTGAAGTACGGGTGTGTCACACTCATTATTCTCCTGTTGATAGGAGGATGTAGCACTATGTCACAGAAAGTGGATCCCGTGGCCGAAAAGGCCAAAATCGAACAAGTGATTAAGAACTCCATCAGGTGGGCGCTGACGAAAGATACGGTCATGTCCTACAGTTGCTTCGCACTGGATTCTTCGCTGTTCTGGTTCTCTCCGGACAACGCCGGCAACCTCTCGGGCGCTGAAGCGTTCAAGAAGTTGACGGAGGAAGTGTTCGTGAATCCGGCCTTCAAAGCCGTCCGGTCGGATTTCAAGGACCTGCGGATTAATCTCTCCAACTCCGGCGACTGCGCCTGGTGGTCTTGTTTCCTTGATGATGTCAATGAATGGAATGGCCAGCCGGCGAGCTGGTTCAATGTTCGATGGACCGGCGTGCTGGAGAAGATCGATGGGGCGTGGAAGATCCGGCAGATGCATTTTTCGCACGCGCTTGAGGATTTCCGTAAGACGGCCAAGCCGTCGGACAGCGCTGAGACCAAGAGCTAGACGAATCAGACGATCTTATAGTATCGTCCGAGTTGATCTACCGACTTTCAGGAGCCTTATGTGAGCCCAGTAGTGAATGTCGCTGCCTGTTTCGAGAAATTCCATGACACGTTCTCTCCGAAAATCGTCGGTGAACTGAACGGTCAACAGGTTCTTCTCGTGCGCTGCGAAGGAGACAAGGTGCCGTGGCATACCCATGACGACGAAGACGAGATGTTCTTCGTGCTGGACGGTACACTGGTCGTTCATATGCGAGAGAGTACGGTGGAATTGCGGGGCGGCGAGTTCTTCATTGTGCCAAAGGGCACGGAGCATCGGGTCGTGCCGAAGGGGCATGTCAAACTGATGTTGTTCGAACCGGCACTGACAGCTCATACCGGCACCGTGCGCTCGGAGATCACCAAAGACCGCTTCGACCGGTTGATTCCCTAATAGCGTCAGCACCATGTCCTAAGCCTGCTAAATGAACCACATGGCGGATATTATTAGTGGTCATTCATTCAAAGCTATATGCGATTTTTTTCGCATCAGGCGAAACTTTTCGCATACCCCCGCCGTAAAACCGAGAGAATGAACCAATGAGCAGAGGCTGATACATGGCAAAACCCGACTATCAATTGACCAAACGCGAACGGCAGATCATGGATATTTTGTACCGGCTGACTGAAGCCTCTTCCGGTGAAATCCACTCCATTCTGCCTGACCCTCCCACCTATTCCACCGTCAGAAAGCTCCTGAGCATTCTTGAAGAAAAGGAACTGGTACGGCATATCGAAAGAGATCGTCGCTATATCTATCAGCCGGCCAGGCCGAAACGCGAAGTTCGTCGTTCGGCCCTTAAACATGTGGTTGAGACTTTCTTTGAGAATTCCACCGAGGGAGTTGTTGCGGCTCTTATCGATATGAAAGCCGCCAAACTGTCGGCAGAGGATTTCCAAAGACTGGCAGACCTGATCGAACAGAAACGAAAGGAGCGAGGCTGATATGGACTACTGCCATTTGCTTCCGTCCGGTTCCGGCACTTCGATGTTCCTCTCCTGGTGCGTCAAGGCGTCACTGATCCTCGGTACCGCATTGGCCGTGAACACAATATCCCGACGAATTTCCGCGTCGATTCGCCACCTTCTGATGTGTGCGGCGCTTCTTGGAACAGCGGCCCTTCCTCTATCCTCGCTCCTGATTCCGCGTTGGGAGGCGCTCTCTCTGCCCGCGTCAGAAGTCACCGATCTCTCCAAGACGCCGCTCCAATCCGGCACAAGTGCGAAAACTTCACGCATTGAAACTTCCCCACCAACAGGAAGCCTGTCGGTGTCTCGAGCTTCTCGGCCAAGCTCAAGTTGGTGGCGCTATCTCCTTCCCGCGGTCTATCTGCTCGGTGCGGGTGCAATGGCGTCAAGAATCGCCCGAACGCTCTTGCAGACACGCCGTTTGCGGAAGACAGCCAGATGCGCCCCGGAAACCGACCGGCGGTTCGCGCAACTGGCTTCCGATGCTGCAAGGCGCGCACAAATGAGTCGTCCAGTGAAAATCCTCCTGTCTTCGCAAGTGTCCGTTCCAATGGTGACCGGACTTGTTCGGCCCGTCATACTCCTGCCGGAGCAAGCCACCAACTGGTCTGGCGATAGTCTCAGTTCGGTCCTGCTCCATGAAATGGCGCATATCAGGCGCCGAGACTACTTGACCTCCCCATTGATCTGTTTCTCTGGGATCTGGCAGTGGTTCAACCCGCTTTCATGGGTGGTTATGAAACGATGCTATGTCGAGCGCGAGAAGGCCTGTGATGATTTGGTGCTCGCAACCGGCGTAGCAGATACTGACTACGCAACGCACCTCTTGACCGTCAGCCGTGCAGCCACGTCGTCCGGCTGGTTGATGCTGGCCGCGTTAACCACCGAACACCGCACCGGATTCGAGAGTCGCCTCCGGGACATCCTTGATCGCAGTCGAAGCCGAACTGCCGCGACAGCCTCCAGGACATGGTTGGTCGGGCTACTGACGGCTGCAATGGTGCTCCCGTTCGCAAGTCTGGCGGAAAGACCGGGACAAGCCCGGCTCATTGCCGTTACCGCCGCGCAGAAGGAGACCGTTCTGGCAACGCTCCGAGGTCTTTTTGACGCCCTCAGTGACGGGGTAGATTACGATAGTACTCGAGCAACATATCTCTCGGCACATTATTTTGACCAACCAGACCTCACGATGGAAAACCGGGAGCGCGGCGAGTGGGACACTATTCGAAAGAAGATGACCGTCTCATTATATAATCGCAAGGTTCTGTTTCACCCTATAGCAACGGGGGATATCAAAGCAATACGGGCAGAAGACGGCAAATTCTCTGTATCTCTGCTGATAAATGTCTTCAATGACGCGGGTATTGACTCGGGAGTCTATTTCGTCAGAAACCTCGAGAGCATTGTCGAGATCGTTGAGGAAAAGGGGGGATTGAGGATCTCGAGTATTGATGGCGGACTGTCTCTCATGCGAATGGATGTCAATAGTCCCTACGGACCGATCTTTCTTGTTTGGATGAAAGACATGGGAAGCGTCATAACCCCCTATGGACCGTTTATTGTCAAGGTCATTCCGGAATCAATCAGGCAAGAAAACTCGTACACTCTGTATTTGGAGTTGGAGGAATAGTGTGAGATACCCATCCGTAGCAATCGGAATTGCCGTATTGTGTATCATAGTAGTTCCCAAGGCAGGCGTTGGAGCGGAGATTCATGACGCGGCAAAGGACGGCAACCTCGAACAAGTGAGGCAATGTTATGGCCGAGACTCCAATTCGGCCAGTGCTACTGACCAAACCGGCCGCACACCTCTGCACTGGGCGTGTCGGGGCGTCCATTTTGACGTGGTGAAGTTCTTGGTAGATCACGGCGCCGATGTCAACGCCGTCGATGTCAACGGTATCACTCCCCTGCACAGTGTAGCATCCCGCGGTCATTCTGAAGCCGTGCGGCTGCTGATCGAAAAGAGGGCTGGGCTTGACTTCAAGGGGAAGCTCGATCAGGGCACTGCTTTGCACTATGCGGCCCAAGGAGGTCATGTAGAGGTCGCAAAACTCTTGATCGAGGGCGGCGCTCGTTTAGATGCTCGAAACATCGATGAGAGAACGCCTTTGCTGGTAGCAGTGCAGGCCGGTCAGACTGGAATTGTGGCTCTGATAGCAGATCGGCTCAAAGCGAAGGATTCGGAAATCCTGAATGCCCGGGATTTTGACGGCAACACTGCTCTGCATCTGGCCTGTCTCAACCGTGATACCGCAAGTGTATCGATTTTACTCCGGGCCGGCGCCAACGCCAATGTCCGAAACACAATTGGTCAGACACCTTATAATCTGGCAGTCGATGGCAATTCAAAAGAAATAGTCGATCTTCTCACAACTAGCGGAGTTGACCGAAGTCCGCAGCAATTTCCTACTCTGAAAGGGCCCTATTTTGGTGAAACACCTCCTGGGGCCACGCCGAAGCTCTTCGCAAAAGGGATTATCTCAACCAGCAATGGCGTGCATTCGAGTATTGGGTTCTCTCCTGATCTCAGTGAAGTTGTCTGGAATCATCGAGACACTATCTGTTTCATGAAAATGGAAAATGGCGTATGGACTGCTCCATTAAGGATCCCCTTCTTCAAGCCGAATTTTGGCCTTGATGCTCCGTTCTTTTCTTTTGATGGAAACCGTCTATATTTCCTTGCCGGTCAATTGAGTCCAGAGGGGATGTCTGGCGATCAGGATTTCTGGTACATGTCCAGAACGGCCGACGGTTGGTCGGAACCTGTTCTATTTGATTCCGTCGTCAACTCGATACCAATCCACTGGCAGATTTCAATGAGCAAGAATGGAGATGTTTACACCAGTAACAAAGCCATCTTCTGCTCCCGGTTCGACAACGGCCATTATGTCACACCGCAGAGACTTCCTTCAACTATCAATACTGTACCGGATTCTCCCGATTTGGCCGGCTGTGTTGCGCCATTCATTTCTCCGGACGGAGATTACCTCATCTTTAATAGATTCAATCCTCGTCCGAACTTTTCCGTGGATTTTCTCATTAGTTTCAGGCAATCCGACGGTGGCTGGACGGAGTCTCAGGATTTCGGCAAGAAACTTGGTGGCGGTGGCATGGCCGCTCGACTGTCTCCGGATGGGAAGTATCTCTTCTTCATGAGTGATCGTCCGGGCAGCGCCAGAGAACGCTCTATCTACTGGGTTGATGCGAAGGTGATCGAGGAAATGAGGCCCGTTGATCTGAAGTAGCCGGCCGAATAAACAGAGATTGACTCCCCTATCTTATTCGCGTATATGGAACCGCAGCATCTGTTCAACTAAGGAGAGACTGTGAATAAGAAGCATTTGATCGATGTCAGCAGGAAACTGATGGAAACGGCCAATTCTGTTTATCTCACCACCGTGAGCGGACACGGCATTCCGTTTACGCGCGCCATGCTCAATCTGAAGAATCGTAAACAGTACCCATCCCTTGTCAAATTCTTTGCCAGGCAGAAGGGAGAAGTGGTCGTGTATTTCACGACCAACACGTCATCGGACAAAGTGAAGCACGTCAAGAAACACCCCTATGTCTCGGTGTATTACTGCAATCCGAAAGCGTTTCATGGTCTGATGCTTGGTGGCCGGATTCAGACAATTAAGGACACCAAAGTGAAGAAGGCGCTCTGGCAAAAAGGATGGGAGCGGTACTATCCAGGCGGGCACGATGATCCCGATCACACCGTGCTTAAACTGGTCCCGCTGGTCGCCCGTGGCTGGTACAAAACTGCGCCGTTTACGCTGAAACTGAAGAAATAGTAGTGATGGTCTGTTGGCGTCATCCTCCGCCGGTTGACGCCTGACCAAAGGCGCTTTCGGCAATTACTACGGCTGCATCCAAGTGCCATTGAAATCATTGGTAAGAATGTCCGTCAGCGTCTCGCAAAGCAGGCGTGGATTGAAGCCAAGTTCAGCGCGCGCTTTTGACGAGTCCCATGCCCAGTCGTAATCCAGCATCTTCACCAGATCGGGATAGAACGATTGCTTGCTGCGACCGGTAAACCGATTCCACGCCACGGCCATGTGGGCCGAGAGATTAAGCGCAAATCGTGGGATCGGAATCAAGAGCAGTTTGAGATTCAGCATATATGACGCCACGCGTACCAATTCGATTGCTTTGATGTTCTCACCCGCCAGAATATATCGTTCTCCGGCTCGTCCCTTTTCCAGCGCCGCCAGCATTGCCGGTGCGATGTCTCGGATATCAACCAGATTCAGGTAGTTGTCGAGTCTGGGCATGACCTTGTACCGGAATCGCTTCCGTGCTTTGCCCCGGTCATCTCCGCCTCGGGATGGCGCCACCACGATCGACGGATTCACAATCACTAACTCCGGTCCGCCTTCCTCATAAAGTCTGCGAAGCTCAACTTCGGCCGCGTGCTTGGTTATGATGTACGGAATGCGAAGGTGGTCCAGATTGAATTCGAACGTCTCGTCAGCCGGAATCATTCGTTTTCCACGACTTCGCGGCACCGCCCCCACTGCTGCGACGCTTGATACGTGGACAAATCTCCTGACACCGGCGTCGGCCGCCGTTCGATATAGATTGGCTGCCCCAAATACATTGACACCGGTGAATTGTGTCAGCTTGTCTTGCCGGAAATTCACCCATGCGGCGGTATGCATGACGGCGTCTATTCCCTGAACCGCCTGAGCCAATTGCTGCTCGTTGCGTAAATCCGCCACCCGCTTCTCCAGGCCGAGCGAATCGAGATACTCCGTGTTGGAGCCGGCCCTCACCATGGCGATTGGGCGGATCCCCCGCTTCGCCATTTCATAGATGAGCTGTCGTCCGAGGCTCCCCGATGCCCCGGTGACAAGAATCCGGTCGAAACTCAACGCTTCTCCTGCGCAAATTCGTTAAGCGCTCGAATCAGGCGATCGATATCGCTGTCGTCGTTGAAGAGATGCACCGCCACTCGTATTGACCCTTCGCGCCGCACCAGGATGATCTTGCGATCAAGCAGAAACCGGTGCAGTGCCGGGAGGTCCTTGCAGGCAAAGGTGAAGATCGACGACCGGTGCTTTGTCTCCATGCAGGCGGTAATGTTGTAGAATGGATTGGTTTCTATATATTCGACCAGCCGATCAATCAACGCGTGGTTGTGTCTCTGAATGTTCCTGATCCCCAGCATCTGGAAAATCTTCACCGCTTCTTTCAGACCGCTCAAGTTCATAGCCGGGTAGGAGGCGGTCTCAAATCGACGGGCGGAGTCGAAATAAGGCCTCTCGTAATGCAGCAGATCGCCGAAATTCATTTTCCAGTCGACCCCCAGCCAGGTCATGAACGGCGTGATCAGTCGGTCGCGCACTGAATCAGCCAGATAGAAGAAGCCGGTGCCGTGCGGGCCAAGCATCCATTTCTGACACCCACAGGCGAATACATCGACCGGCAGTTTCCGGAGATTGACCGGCTCCGCCCCCATCCCCTGAATGCCGTCGACCACAAAGAACATCTTGTGCTTCCGGCAGATCTCTCCGACCGTCGCCAGGTCGTTCTTGAAGCCATTAAAGAACTGCACGTAGGACAAACACAGTAGCCGGGTTTTTGGACTGATCGCTTTCAGTAGTTCGTCGATATCGAAGCGTAAACCGCGCGATTTGACAAACCGCACCTTGAGCCCGCGCGTTTTCGCGGCACCCTGAAAGGTGTAGACCGCCGCAGGGAACTCGATATCCGACAAGAGAATTTCATCCCCCCGCTTGAGCGGCAGGCCGAATGCCGCCAGATTCAATCCGAAAGTTGTGTTGGTCGCCAGCCCGATTTGTTTCTTGGACGCGCCCGTCAATTTGGCGAAATCCTGCCTCAACTCATCGGCGGTGCTGAACGCAAAATGGGAGTCATCCCGTCGCGCCTCGGTGCGGAGTTTCACGTTGTCGTCGATCGCCCTGCCGACCGTGCTCGCAAACGGTCCGTACGCCGCTGAATTGAAATAGACCACATCCCCTGTGTGCGGATACAGCGCCCGCGCCTGTTTGAATTTTGCCTTGATGTCGTCAGTCATCGGTCGTCATCCCATAGTTATCATGGCGTGGGTGATTTCTTAAAGTGAGTACAGGTATCCAATAATCGCCAGCGAGCCGCCGAGTTTCAACAGGTGTGACACCATCAAAAAGAGCATGTACGGCATCGGGAGTTTCAACCTGACCGAGAGTCGCATCCCGAGCGGCGCCGCTCCCAGAACAAACGCAAACAGCGCCCCGGCCAGTCCGGCTCGCACTCCGGAGATCGGCAACAGTTGATAGAAGAACGCATAGGCCGTGCTTGGAATCGCGACAAAGAAGAGCGCTTCCATGACAAAGTTCATGACAAAGAACGCGACCCCCGCGCCCTCCACCAGTTCGGCCGGTATCCCCTCCGTAAGCCGGAGTCTCTTCTCCGCCAGATCAAGCAACAGCGACAGGCCAAGAAGGTATCCGCTGCCGCATCCCAAACACCAAATGAGCAATTCCCGTGAAATCATCACATCCACCCATGTTCTCTATACCAGGCAAACGTCTCGCGCGCCCCTTGAGCAAACGACACCTGCGATTCAAATCCAAGCTCCCGTCGAGCCTTCTCGGTTGATACCTCCCAGCTCCCCAGAAGTTCATTCGCCTTGTCCCGCGTCAGCATCGGCGTCCTGCCGACCATCTTGAAAACCATCTCCGATACCGCTGCAATTACCTTGAATACCGGACCCGGAACATACAGCGGAAACCCTTTCTTCCCCGATGCCTGTTCCAGCAGCGTCACCATTTCTCTCAGCGTGTAGGAGCGGTTTTCCGCAATTGCGTAAGTATTTCCTGATTTCACGTCTGCAAGCGTCGCTTTCAGAACGCCGCGACAGACATCATCGACATGCACCATTTGCATCATCCGATCTGTTCTTCCGAACAGCGGCTTGAGGCGGCTATTGGCGATCTGGAAAAACGATAGCGCCTCTTTGTCGCCGGGTCCATAGACGCCATGCGGTCTGACAATCGTGATCGGCAATTTATTGGAGTACTCAGCACACACCCGCTCCCCGGCCAGCTTCGACTGACCATACGCTGTCGCTGGATTCGGCACAGTCTCTTCGGTAATCGGTCTCCCATCCCGCGAGGGTCCCACTGCTGCCATCGATGACACCAGTACGAACCGCTTGATTGTCGGATTATGTTGGGCAATTGCCTGAAGCAGATTTCGCGTCCCGTTGCTATTCACGGCATAGAACTGCGGAGCTGATTTCGCCTTCACGATCCCGGCGTTGTGAGTGACATAGTCGACACCGGTCACCATCGCCGACAGACCCGCCGGGTCCGTTACGTCGCCATACCGAAACTCGACCGCCAACTCCTGAAGCATGTTCAGATCAGCGCTTTTTCGCACGCCTGCGTACACCCTGAACCCTTCCTTGAGAAAGAGCGCACACAAACGCGAGCCAATGAACCCATTGGCGCCGGTTATGAGCACTGACCGAGCGGTTGAGCCTTCAGACATGCGGCGAATGTAGCGAAATGCAAAGGCGGGAACAAGAGGGGATGTTACTTGTTGACCATGCCACTCCTATTAAACGCCGCCACTATTAGCGGTATCAAAACAATCTGCACCGCTATCCCCGGCAGCCCGGTCACAATCGCGCCACCGGTCGAGAAGAACGTCGCTGCAGTATACGGCAACTCGATGAACATCCCCAGCACAAACAACCCCAGCCCGAACATCACCCGCCCGACTATCATCGCCAGCACCAACGCGATATAGATGTTCAGATGCAGCTTCTTATAGGCGATCCCCGCCACCAGGCCATACATCGGCAACTCCAGCGACATAAGCGGCACCGCATAAGTCGGCGGCATGCCGGTCAATAAGTATGACACCAACGGCGCCAGCAGCCCGACTGTCACGCCGCTCGATGGTCCTACCAGAAACCCGGCCAACAGCGGCGGAATGTGCATCGGAAGAAACAGCCGTCCCCCCAACCCGAACGCGTGAAACGCTATCGGCAGCAGTACCGACAGCGCGAGATAAAGCGCGCTGTGCGTAACGAATCGGAACCGAGGGGTCATGGCGGCAAACTCTGTTACCTATTGTGAGTTGATCGCCGACGCGAGATACAGCCCCGGCTTATCTTCTATCTTCACATGAACGAATCCTGCTGCCTCAAGCAACGGCGTCATCTCTCCGGCGTCCGGCAGCGCATCATGTGCCACTGCGCCACCCACCCGATTATGCATCTCCGTGATTTCCGTCGATGACATTAAGTGGATGACATGAAACGGTGCCCCCGGTTTGAGGACACGGCGTGCCTCGACGAGCGCCTTCTGCCGGTCGGAAAAATGCGGAAACGATGAGAACGCGATGACCATATCAAAGCAACCGCCTCGAAACGGTAACGCGACGACGTCGCCATCGACCACATTCACATTGTCGAACGGAAAATTCCGGTGCGCCCGTGCCGCCATTTGAAGCGAAAAATCCACCCCCGTCACACTCCCCTTACTCTCCACCTTCCTGCGGAGCATGTCAAACAAGATGCCGGTACCGCACCCGAGATCGAGAATATCGAATCCCGCGGTAATCTGCAATCGATTCACGACCCGCGTGAGCCGCTCCAGGTCCTCCGCGGTAAACGAAAGGTCCCATTCCTCCGCAAGTCGGTCGAAAAACTCCTGGTGTACATCAAGCATAGAACTCCAATATGCCGGAATGTCCGGTTGCAGTCAAGGAAACGGTACGAACGAGGGTGCTGTCAGGCGTCTCTGCCTGACAGCGGGTGAAGACTCACATGCTGAGATATGAGTCGCTGTGCCGAGCGCAGTCGAGGCACGTTAAACAATTCGGTTCTCGACTCCGTTCGAACCAGCGGACCTCCTGACTCCTTCACACTGTTCCGTCAGGTGTTGATTCCGCGAAGCGGAATTGTCACCTGACGGTACGCACAGTATCAATCCAGTCCTCCTTGCTCGCGGCTCCCTTGTCTGCTATTATTCGGTCATCAGGAGATCAAACATCGAGAATATTGATTATTGCATATACGGAGTCACATATGGAAACAGTCGCTGAATTCCACGCCAAACTGAACGACGCGGTCACCTATATCAAAAGTCAGGTGAAATTCGATCCGACCATCGGCATCATTCTCGGCACCGGGCTGGGCTCGCTGGTCGACGGTATCGAGATGGTCGCCACGGTGAACTACGAAAAGATTCCGCACTTCCCGGTCTCGACCGTGGAGTCGCACGCCGGGCGACTGCTGTTCGGTAATCTGCGTGGTAAGAAAGTTGTCTGCATGCAGGGGCGGTTTCATTATTACGAAGGCTACTCGTTCCAGCAGATCGCCTTTCCGGTGCGGGTGATGAAAGCGCTCGGGATGCAGACATTGATCGTCTCTAACGCCGCCGGCGGCCTGAACCCGAATTTCAAGCCGGGGGATATCATGCTCATCAAGGAGCATATCAATTTCTTCCCCGGCAACCCGCTAATCGGCCCAAACGACAATAGTTGGGGAGACCGTTTTCCGGATATGTACGAGACCTACACGTTCAAACTCCAGGAGTTGGCGAAATCGATTGCGGTAGAGCAGAAGCTGAGGCTCCAGGAAGGTGTCTATCTCGGCCTAACGGGACCTTGCCTTGAGACCGCCGCGGAGTATCGGGCGTTCCGGACATTGGGCGCGGACGCGGTCGGGATGTCTACTGTGCCGGAAGTGCTGACTGCGCATCACCAGCGAAACCACGTTCTTGGTTTTTCGATCATCACCGACATGGGGCTGGCCGACCACATGCACCCCTGCTCGCTCGATGACGTGATCGGCGCCGCCATGCGCACCGAACCGAAGCTGCGGGATTTGATTGCAGGATGTGTGGAGAGGATGTAGGAGGGCGAATTTGGGTCGTCTACCAAGGAGTGAAGAGATGACAACATCTCCCATCGCCCGCTACCTAGAAGAGGTAGGGGCAACAATAGGCTTGGCAGAAATGGACTCCATCTCGAAAAAGATTGAACGAAATGGGCTCATGTATTCCCTGAATGAGCCTCCTTTGACATTGCGACTCAAGAACATCTTCCGTACCAATACACAGATAGTAAAGAAGAATCTTCGACCGGAGCAGAAGCTGATTGATTCAATCATCGACCGCCAATATCGAATAGCATCCTACTACTACTTGTCTCTGACTCCCCGTGCGGGAATTGACACAGGACCCATGTCTTCGCTGCTGTTTTCTTGTTTCCACAAGAACCTGATTTCATTCGTAGGCACAATTGTGTTGACGCAGCAGGGGTTATACGGCCCTGCACGGCCCCTTCTCAGACAGTCGTTTGAAGCACTCATGATAGCTAAGTACTGCTCTCTTAACGGATCGCATGAGCTTTACAATAAGTGGGCTCAAGGCGAGAAATCGATTTTTCTGACAAGTGATGTACTTAGGAATATTAGCGACCCCGACCATTCGATCTTCGATGACTTTTGGAAGATGATGTGTGAGTATTCACACGCTACAATCTTCTCGCAGCAAGTTTCATTCAGTCCACCAGACATGATTGTTCAGTCAAAGCTGAACTATGATCTTACATTGATACTTCTTGAGTGCAATTACCATGTACTCAGTATACTGCTCCCCATTAATGCGTGATTGGCGCTAAGGAAGTATCTTGTGGCTGATTTCACAAAGGAGATCGGTCATGAAGCGACGGCAGTGGGATTCGAAGACAAAGGCAAAGATCGTGTTGGA
>Ga0315276_10001859_pt1 | contig 19065 bp, 16 predicted proteins | sample YL17G05_0_MG_FD_204542 | JGI IMG/M metagenome (GOLD analysis project Ga0315276, IMG submission 204542) | Sediment microbial communities from Yellowstone Lake, YNP, Wyoming, USA - YL17G05_0 | ecosystem: Environmental > Aquatic > Freshwater > Lake > Sediment | place: USA: Wyoming | collected... | reverse complement strand
GGCCGTCGAGAAGAACACGTCCAAGTAATAGTACTGTGTGATGTCCGTGACGGTCAAGGGCAAGGTTACAATCTCAGAGGGCGAAGAGCCCACGGGGTAATTGTACACGTAGTCGTAACCGGTCGTTGCGGCTTGGCCCGAAGCTTGAAGCGCGGTCCATGAAGTCAAAGAGGCCGTCTTGCCTATAGCCACCTTTGCGACGGGCTGATCGCCGACGATGACACAGGTCACCTGGTACAGACCGGCCGTCAAGAACTTGAGGAGACCCGTTCCGGCCCCGAACTGCGTGACGGCCTGGGCCGCCTCTTGTGCGAAAGACGACAAGTTCACGTGATAGCCCGAGATGCCCGGACCGGCGGTACCTGTAGAAAAGGCCGAGGGCAAAGTGTACCCGCCAGAGCCGAGGCTAAACAATATACCCTGCGAAGTGCCGGAGCCGGAACCGACCGAACCGCCCGACGAAAAGATGTTGCCCGTGACGACGAGATTTCCACTGAAATAGACGTTCCCGAGACCCGTACCGGACGACATGTTCGAGGACATGATGATGTTGTTCGTGATGAGGTTGCCCGTGGTCACGGAATTTGAAGAATAAATATTGCCCGTGACGTTCAGGGACGTTTGACCGACCGCGCCTGATACGTTGGCCAGGCCCGTGCCGACCGAACTGATCTCGGCCAGGGCCCTCTGACCCCAATATACAGTCTCTGAGGCCATGTTCTATTAAGGGTCGAGAAATTAAGATATGACGGCGAGACCCGTAGGGTCTCGTCTCGCCGCCGGGGCCGCAAAGTTCCAGGGCGACTCAGAATTTATTAAAATAGGGCCCTGTGCAAAACTCGATTGGGGCCGGCGTCATCGTGTCCAGCACACCCACGTTCGCAGCCGTGTTGGATACGAAAACGACCCGCCCGTCCGGAACCAGAACGCCCCCACTGAACCCGCCAGAAGTTCCCGTCACGTTCGAGTAAGCTCTGGTCGTCCCATTCACCAGGCCGACGTTCGCTGACGTCTGAGGCACGAGGACCACATTTCCGTTTGGCAGAAGCACGCCCCCGCGGAAAGACGAGAGTCCGGCGCCGGTCTGGACGTTCGAGAATGTTCCCGCGCTCGGGTTCCAGATACCTACGTTCGAAGAGACGGGTGTGAACACCACGTTTCCGTTGGGAGTGATCACGGCCCCGCTAAACTTGGCCGAAGTTCCCAGTGCAAAATTAACGTTCGAGACGGTTCCGACCGCCGGATTGAACTGGACCACATTGGCGTTGGTCAAGGGCACGCACACCACGTTGCCGTTCGGCAGCAAAAGACCTCCCGAAAAGTTCAGGGTCGTGGGCCCGCCCGGTCGAGTCGCCACGTTTGTAAATGTCCCGGTCAGCGGGCTGAACGATATCAAGTTGCCCGAACCGGCCGGGATTCCCACGACGTTTCCGTAGGGGTCGAGGGTCGCACCCGCAAAGACGTTGCCGTGCGCCACCAAGTTGGAAAAGGCGCCCGACAGAGGATTCAGGGCCGAAATGTTCGACGACCCCACGATCACCACATTTCCTGAAGGAACAACAACTGAAAAACCACCCCCAGGGACCTTCAAGGTCGAGACGGAGTAGAGGCCCGTCGAGGGGTTCCAATACCCCACGTTGCCCGTGGCGCTCGGTGTGAACATGACGCGCCCATCCGGAAGCAAAACACCCGAATTGGAATAGCCGGGGGTGGCCACGGGTGACGCGTTTGCATAGACCGGCTGGGCACTCTGGGACCACCAGGACCCTGAAGTCGCATTAGAGACTGACCCTATCCAATTCTGGATCGCAGTCGCATTGGTCGGGTTGGGCTGGATCCACGCAGCCTGTTTGACCAGATCGACGCCGTACGAGAGGTTCGTCGTAAAGACGTTCTGGGCCGAAATGTTTCCAGTCGCGACGAGATTACCACCCTGGACGAGTAGATTTGACTGGAAGGTGACGAGACTGTTCGTTCCGCTGATGTTGCCGACGTTGATCGTGGCGATGTTGGCCGAAGTCACAAAGTAATTTGCGGCTGTAATTCCGTTCGAGGCGTAGATGTTGCCTTGGACCTGAAGGGTCGCGCCGAGGTTCGTCGAGGTACCGATACCCACGTTAGAATAAAGACCGTAAATTGCGAGGACATTCAGAATGGGCACATTGGCCGTCCCGGTCGCGTAGACGTTCCCAGTCTGGACCGAGTTGGACGCGTAGACGTTGCCCACGACGTGCAGGTTCGCAGTGGGTGTGCCGGTCCCAACCCCTACGAGCCCCCCAGAAGTTCCAAAGAGGCTGGTGACGTTCATCGTAGGGACGTTCATCGTCGTCGCAAAGATATTTGGCGTCTGAATTGCGTTCGAGACGTAGACGTTTCCAGCCACATGCAGCGTCGCACCCGGAGTCAAAGTTCCAATGCCCAAAAGCCCAGCGGGTGAGTAGATGGATGCGGTGTTTGTCGTTCCAGAGACGTTCATGACAGCCGTGAACACATTCGGAGTCTGGATCGCGTTCGAGACGTAGACGTTGCCTTGGACCTGAAGAGTCGCCCCTGCAGTCGCCGTACCAATGCCCAAAAGCCCAGTCGGCGAGTAGATGGATGCGGTGTTTGTAGTTCCCGAGACGTTCATGACAGCCGTGAACACATTCGGAGTCTGAATTGCGTTCGAGACGTAGACGTTACCCTGGACGTGGAGGGTCGCCCCGGGCGAGGCCGTACCAATGCCCAAAAGACCAGCCGGTGAGTAAATAGAGGTGGTGTTGATCGTCGGGACGTTCATCACAGCCGCAATGATGTTAGTCGTCTGGACCGAATTGGACGCGTACAAGTTACCGTTGACTTGGAGGGTCGCGCCGCCGACCACCGGGGTCTGCCCGACACCCACGACGCTCTGAGTCCCGTAAAACGACCCGACGTTCAGGGTCGTGACGTTCATGGTTGTCATGCGGACATTCGGAACGAAAATCGTATTGGAAATATTGACGTTGCCGGCGACATCGAGGGTCGCCCCAGGGGTCAGGGTACCGACGCCCGTGAGTCCCGCAGGGCCAAATATGCTCGTGACGTTCGCGACAGCCGCATTGAGAGAAGTTTGCGCCGAAACCACCGGAGCCGAGAGAGCGTTCGACGCATAGACGTTACCCTGGACGTGGAGATTCGCTCCAGGCGTCGCAGTTCCCACGCCCAAGAGACCTGCGGGCCCCCAGATCGAAAGGGTCGTGAGGGTCGTGCCCACGGTGACTGACGTGGCGTTTCCGATCGGCGCGGTGACTGCGTTCGATGCCCACAAGTTACCCTGAATCTGAAGATTGGCGCCTAGGGACGTGGAGGTTCCAATTCCGACTGAAAATCCGGTGGCTGCAAATATGGCTGTGGTATTCATGACTGCCGCATTGACGGACACCGTACCAAAGACGTTCGGAGCTGATAGGGCGTTCGACGCCCACAAGTTGCCGCCTATTTGGAGGGTCGCGCCGCCCACTCCCGGCACGGCCCCGATACCTACGACGCCCGAAGTTCCGTAGATGTTCGTGACGTTTGCCACGGAGCCGACGTTCACAGACGTCGTCGCAAAGATGTTCGGGGTCGTGAGGGCGTTCGAGGCGTAGATGTTGCCCTGGACGTGAAGGGTCGAGCCGGGCGTCAAGGTCCCAACGCCCGTGAGTCCCACAGGTCCGAAGATTCCTAGAATGTTGGCGGTCCCGGCATTCATAGAGACGGTCGCAAACACGTTCGGGGCTGAAAGGGCGTTCGACGCAAAGAGGTTTCCGCCTATTTGGAGGGTCGCGCCGCCCACTCCCGGCACGGCCCCGATACCTACGACACCCGAAGTTCCGTAAATGTTCGTGACGTTTGCCACGGAGCCGACGTTAACGGACGTCGTCGCAAAGATGTTGGGGGTCGTGAGGGCGTTCGAGGCGTAGATGTTGCCTTGGACGTGCAGGGTCGAGCCGGGCGTCAAGGTCCCGACGCCGGTGAGACCCGCAGGGCCGAAGATTCCTAGAATGTTGGACGTGGCGGCATTCATAGAGACGGTCGCAAACACCACGGGGGCCGTAAGTGCGTTCGAGGCGTAGACGTTGCCCACGACATGGAGGGTCGAGCCGGGCGTCAAGGTCCCAACGCCCGTGAGTCCCACCGGTCCGAAGATTCCTAGAATGTTGGCGGTCCCGGCATTCATAGAGACGGACGCAAAGACGTTCGGCGCCGAAAGGGCGTTCGACGCAAATACGTTGCCCACGACGTGCAAGGTCGACCCGGGGGTCAAGGTCCCGACGCCGGTGAGTCCCACCGGTCCGAAGATTCCCAGAATGTTGGAGGTTGAGGCGTTGAGTGACGTGGAAGCAAATACGACCGGGGACACGAGTGCGTTCGATGCAAAGACGTTACCCTGGACGTGGAGGTTCGAAGTGGGTGTAGCATTTCCAATTCCGACCAAAAATGCAGGACCATAAATCGAAGTCACATTAGTCGTGGTGACGTTTGCACTCGTGGCGAACACAGAATTGAATTTGGTCGTCACGTTACCAACCGTCGAAGCGGACGTTCCGGCGAGTAAATTACCTGAAAACGTCGAGTAGGCTCCCTGGACGAACAAATTCTGTTGAAGGGTCGTGTTTCCTGTCGTGACCATGTCGCCGAAATTCGTGACGAGTTTCGACATCTAGTACTACCACTAGCAGTGATTAAAATAAGGCGCCAAACAGAAGTCCTTTGAAGGCGCCGGAGCGAGCGTCTGAGCCACTCCTACATTTGAAGACGTCCACGGACACATGACGACCCGACCGTCGGGCAACAGACTTCCTCCTGAAAATCCACCCGGACAGTCGGCCGCATTTGAAAAGGTCAGTGCGACCGGATCGAAGAGTCCGACGTTAGAGGCTGTCAGGGGCACGAACATGATGTTTCCGGTTGGCAAAAGAACGCCCCCAGAAAAACCGGCCGATCCAGGAACCAGGGACAAAGTCCCCAGGTCGGCGCTCAGCACACCGACGTTCTGAGACGTCCCGGGGACGAATACGACGTTCCCAGAAGGAACAGAGAGCACGCCCCCAGTGAAACCACCGGGAGTTGCAGGCGGCCCCAGACTCCACCCCAGAGTCACAGGATTGAAGATTCCGACGTTCGGTGCCGTATTTGGAACGAAAATAACGTTCCCGTTCGGCGCCAGAACAGCCCCAGAGTATCCAGGGATCGCAGTCACGTTCGTGAAACCCAGGGTCACCGGATCGAAGACGCCCAGATTGGCGGACGAGGGGCCCGGAACGCACACGACGCGGCCGGTGGGCGCCAGGATCCCCCCTTCGAATCCAGACGCGCCCGCAGACACGTTGGACCAGCTACGGCTCTGCGGGTTCCAGAGGCCCACGTTGGACGCTCCGCTCGGCACGAACACCACGTTCCCGGAAGGGACGGCTACGGCCCCCGAAAACTTACCGGAGCCGCTCGGAAAGCCAGAAGGTACGACGGCCGAGAAGGTGCTCAGGGCTGGCGAATAGACGCCAATGTTACTCGCTGACCAGGGCGCAAAGACCACGCGCCCGTCGTTCATGTACGCCGAGCCGCGGTAGTCTGGTCCTGCCTGAGGGCCGTTCACGACGTTCGAGTAGACGCACGTGGCTGTTCTGAGCGCGCTCAGCTGAAAGTTTCGAACGAAAACATTCGAAATGTCGAGAGTGTACTGAAGAGACCCCGCGTAGACCTCAGCAGACAAAGTGCTATTGGTCAGCGGAACGTCACCCGACACCAATACGGAACTCTGGATGACGGCCGGATTTGTCTGTGTCCATATGGTTGTCGTATTTATGGTTGCAAAATTGGCTGTCGTGTTGTCTATCGCCAAGTAAGTTCCAGTCAAGTTGGAGACCCAGATATTACCCTGGACCTGTAGATTCGCCCCGAGGTTCGTCGAGGTCCCCACGCCTACATTTCTGCCCGAAAATGAGAGGATGTTCGCCAGGCCCGCAATGTTCATGGTCCCTGACGCCAGGACATTGTTCGTCTGGACGGAGTTTGAAGCGTAGATGTTACCCGTCACTGGTTGGAACACGCCTCCGGTGAATCCCAAAGAGGTCAAATTGAGGGTCACTGCATTCGCCACGAGCACTCCCGCGAAAGAACTCGAGATTGAATTCGACGCAAAGAGGTTTGCACCCGAGGCTAGGGTCAGGGTCGGACCACCCGCAACGTAGGCGGTCCCGAACCCCACGTTCGAGTTTATGAAACTCGTGTTCAGGACCGATGAAATGTTAGCCTGGATGAGACCTCTCACGTCAGCCGTGATTGCGTTCGCCGCAAAGAGGGTCGCACCGAGCGGCAAGGCCAAGTTTGAGCCACCCGGCGCGGTTCCGAACCCTACGTTCGAGTTTATGAAACTCGTATTCAAGGTTACAGACAAGTTGGCGAGTGACGCGCCGTTGATTGGGCACGATATGGAGTTCGAGACACTCAGGGTTAGAATCGGATTTAGATTTGAAATTGTCGTGACGTTGATCGTAGAGACGTTGAGGACACCGGGCGTCAAGCCCACACCAGTCAGGGCGTTTGAAATCTGGAGATCACCCATGACGTTCAGGGTCCAGCCACCCGGGACGGTTCCGACGCCCAAGCTGCCCGCGAAAGTTGCCGTGTTGATCAGTGGCGTGTTCGCAGAAGTCAGGGCGAAGACGTTGGGTGATTGGAGCGCGTTCGATGACCAGAGGTTCCCGCCGACCTGGAGCGACGCTCCGGCCGCCGCTGGAATAGTCCCCACGCCGAGAACTGAACCGGGTGTGAAAATTCTGGGAGTTCCAGCCAGGTACGTAGCCTGAGCGAACGTGGCGTTCGTGAACTGGAGGACGCCCGTCATGGAGTTTGAAACCCATACGTTACCCTGGATGTGAAGATTCGCACCGAGACCTGTGGACGTTCCGACGCCCAACACGCCGCCACTCGTTCCAAAGACTGAATTAGTAATCAGAACAGGAGCATTAGCTGAGGTGCTCACGGTGACGACCGGGGCCGAGATCGCATTCGAGGCCCAGAGATTTCCGGCGATTTGGACGTTCGCACCCTGGACAGACGTACCGAACCCCACGGTGTTTCCGAACGCGCGCCAAATCTGCGAGACGTTCATGGTCGCCACGTTCGCTACATTGGCCAGAACGACGGGAGTCGTCAGGGCGTTCGATCCAAAGACGTTTCCGGCCACGTGGAGGTTCGAGCCGGGGGTCAAAAGCCCTACGCCCACCAAACCAGGGCCTGAAGTTGCAAAGATGGACGCGGTGTTAAGGGCGCCTACGTTGGCCGATGTGCTCACGATGACCACGGGGGTCTGAAGAGCGTTCGAGGCCCAGAGGTTTCCGCCGATTTGGACGTTTGCACCCTGGACAGACGTACCGAACCCCACGGTGTTTCCGAACGCGCGCCAAATCTGTGAGACGTTCATGGTTGCCACATTGGCCACGTTCGCAAGGACGACGGGGGTCGTCAGGGCGTTCGAGGCATAGATGTTTCCGGCCACGTGGAGGTTCGAGCCGGGGGTCAAAAGCCCTACGCCCACCAAACCGGGGCCCGAAGTTGCAAAGATGGACGCTGTATTTAGGGCTGAAATGTTGGCCGAGGTGCTCGCGTTGACGACAGGGGCCGTCAGAGCATTCGAGCCGAAGAGGTTTCCGGCCACGTGGAGGTTCGAGCCGGGGGTCAAAAGCCCTACGCCCACCAAACCAGGTCCTGAAGTTGCAAAGATGGACGCTGTATTTAGGGTGCCCACGTTGGCCGAATTGCTTGCGATGATCACAGGCGCCGAAAGAGAGTTCGAACCAAAGACGTTACCCTGGACATGGAGGTTCGCGCTTGGTGTCGAAAGCCCCACACCCACGCGACCGGGACCAGACGTCGCAAAGATGGACGCGGTGTTAAGGGTGCCTACGTTGGCCGAAGTGGTCGCAAAGACATTCGGGGCCGTCATGGCATTCGAGGCCCAGAAGTTACCAAAGACGTCGAGACTGTACCCAGATGACGTGGTTCCGACGCCGACCGATCCGGCCGTTCCAAAAATCGACGTCGTATTCAGGGTCGAGACGTTCAGGTTCGAACTGAAAATGGCCGAAAACCCCACGAGGTTGCTCTTCTGAGTCACTGCTGGATTCACATTTCCAGAGAAAATTGAGTAATTTCCCTGGGAAGTCGAGTTTTGGAACAAGGTGGTGTTCCCGACGGTCGTGACGTCACCAAAATACGTCACCGTATTGGCCGCCATCCACTACTAAAGCCCTCGATTTTGTTTCATCGTTGTTCGATCCAACCCAGGGCGGCGATGGCCGCCTTGTTTGCGTTTGTAGCCGCCATGACGAGCGTCAAAATGTCACTGGCTGTACCGAGCGCCGTTCGGCCGAGCTGAAAATTTCCAGTGGCGTCTCTGTTCAGGAGCGAAATGTTGTTGGTTCCGGGGGTTGTAAACCCCTCTTCGATGATTCTTCCACCCGTGTATGCCGACGATGATACGTCGTACTGAACACTGCTATCGGCCGTGGGGTGGTTGGTCCAGTTGGCTCCGGTCAACGTAGTATTCAACACGAGTTTAAAAAACACGAACGTGTTGTCGAGCGTACCCGCCTGGAGAGTTTGAGGAACGACGACAGCGTGTAGGCCCCCGTTCGTCGACTTGAGTCGAATCGAAAGAACCGGGTAAAAAGTGTTAGCGGTTGTCAGTGTGATACCCGTGATCGGCGTCGATATACTCGCGGGTATTCCGAGATTGTTGGACGCGCCCTCACTGGAATGACACTGTGAAAAATGAAACATGGAATCACCCAGGACTGACGACACATTTTCAATCTCCACGCGCATGGGAATGAACGGTGTTGAACACCAAGGCGTCGTGAGAATGTTTGCAGAATAGAACGTGTGCAGGATGATCGTCTTATCGCCGATGACGAAACTGAATTTTACGGCACCGGCGCCATACCATTCGTAGTCGACGACGATCACCTGCGTCGCATTCTTATTCAGAATGACACCACTCGGACCGCTTCCATCGAGCTTATCGCCGTTCCAGCTCGAACGAGCTACACGATTTTCAACTACAAATCCGGTCGTCGAGCTTCGAATCACGCAATTGTATTCACCCGTAGCGTCCTGTTCGAGGAAAAACCCATCGTTTTCATCAAATTGCCCGATTCTCTTCCTGATCCCGCTCACGGGCGTTCCCCAGAAGTATGCGGTTGAAAACTCAGCCGGACGGCCTGGAATGTAGCCCATAACATTTTTCGTTTGGCGAATCGCTTTGGAACCCGGCGTGCTCTTCACCAGACACTGAACGGAGCTCAGATTCGAATCCCACGTGACGGTCGCATTGGAAGTCAGTGATTCGTCCCATATATCGTCCGACTTGCCATGTTGAAATGTGTTGAAAAATCCCGTGCTATATGTCGAAACTTTCATCCGGTACTTGCTCGTCGACTGAACATTAGCGAGTTGGGTGTACACCGGAGTTTGTGGAGAAGAAGGAGAAGACCTGTTGGAACCATTGGCGATCGACGAATCGCACATTCTAATTTTTACACAGATTTAAGTGAAGCCTCTAGAGCCGCCTTTTTCCCCCTCTGCATAGACATGATGACCAAGAGACCTGCGACCGCCACGAAAGCTATGATCCAAAGGCGGTTCTTTTCACCTGAATAGTCCCATTCGACCGGGTCTGGAAGGCCCATGGGTCTCATGGGTTTCAGATCCTCCACGATCGTTTCGAATCTCAAAAGGAACATGTTCCGACCGAGATCCAGGTTCCACGTCGGGTCGTAGTAAGGTGCGCCCGAGTTGGGTTGGCGCCATGTGATGGTCAGGCGGTCCAAAGTGTCTATAGGGTAAGGGTACTTGGTTCCTATGCGATAATTTTGATTGTAAAATTCGTACGTTCCTGAAACCTTGATGGGCAAGACGGCAAAAGCGCCGTTGAAAGAGTTGGACGTGACGGTCATGACGTTCGAGCGGGTCGAGCGGGCCAGGGCGTCAGCCGTCTGGTTCTGAGGCGACCTGAGCTCTAGGATGTCGAGACAGACAAACTGGGACACGTTGATACTTGGGAGCATAGCCGAGACGAGCTCAGCCCTGACGATATTCTTGATCGGAGTCGCCAAGTGCAACGTGTACGAATTTGAGTTGGGAAATAGTGTCTGATTTCTGTTGTTGGAATCTACGTACACGACGTAGTCCATCTACTAAAGAAAAACATTGTTTTTCACCGGATTAATTAGGGTACAAACACGGATTGTTCTTCGCGCAGGTGAAGCGGAAGGTCATGAAGGTCGGCCCGAGAGTTATGTTCGGTGGGACGCCTGCAGCGTTGAAGATGCTCACGGTCAGCTTGGTGAGCTGACGGATAGGCTCCAGGTACTCGACTTCGACTGGAAAATAGTTGCCAGTAGTGAAAGTCGTACGGTGTTCGCTCGCACCGTCACTGACCGGGATGCACACCAGCGACTGAGACAAGTAGCCGACGTTCGAGACGGTCGAGGTCGAAGAGCCGACGTTGCCCGTCTGACCAGCCACGGACACGGAGTATTTCAGGTCCGTGCGGTCCAGAAACTTGCTCTTGAGTTCATCCACGTGTACATAGTAAGAGCTCGTCGTCGTGGGTGCAGTGGCGTTACCGTGGAGACTCACACACAGGAGCTCAGCCTTGACGACGTTGCGTAGGGGGATATTGAGGTACCCTACGAAACTCACGTTCGAAGTTGCGAATGCAGAGTCGACACGGACTGTGTAGACTTCCGTGTCACACATTTACTTTAGAGGGAGGTTTTTTGCGGGGCCGGGAGGCACACAGTTCCTTCAGGGTCACGACCCAAGGACCCTGCGGGTCCTCGAGTCGGTCTACTTCTCCAGCAGCGAGCCACCGATGCCGTCGGCAATCGCAAAGTCACGCATCTGATCGTGGATGAACGACTGGTCACCGCACAGGCCACCTGGGGTCAGGCCAGACGACAGGTACGAGGACTTCTCGGAAGGGCCCGGGGTGCACTCCAGGGACGGCTTGATGGCAAACAGGCTCGCGGGCTGGGCCTGGACGGCCGGGCCGGGCTTGGTCACGAGGGGAGCCGGCTCCCAGGTGTAGCGGCTCTTCTGGCCCTGGACCAGCATCACGAGGATGGTCACGAGCAGACCGATGATGAGGGCATTCGTCACAATCTTTCCAACCTTAATCGCCATTTGATTTTTGCGGATATTATTTTTGAACGGGACCCGAAGGGTCCCTTTCAAATCCGACCTGAGGCCCCCCTTCAAAAGTCGGCCCTTCGGCCCGACTTTCACCTAATTCGCGTTAAAGCCAAGAGGAACATTTCTATAAAGGTCTTAATGGGCGACATCTCTATAGACATGAGCGGTGATGGTCCTTCTATGAATCTGAATGACGACGAGTCGCGCCTGATGGATGAGATTTCTATTCAGATGCCGGGCAAGAAGACCGTTCCTCTGCGTGCCAAGCCGTCCCGGCCGAGCCCCTTTGCGAAGCGCGCCCCCGGCCCTTCGCAGCCGCAGTTTGCGCCGGACGATGGTCTGGACATGTTCATGAATCCTGGGAAGCGTACGGCCCAGGCGCCTCCCCCTCCCGAGGAGTTTGACGGGGGTGAGGGTGACGAGTACGAGGAGGGTCCCGAGGGACCCGACGGTCAGCAGCAGTTCCAGGGTGGTGGCGGTCAGGTGCCTTCCGAGGGTTACACCTCGATCGAGGACGAGAAGGCTGACCTCCTGAACAAGATTAGCCGTCTGATCAAGAAGGGCTTCAGTTCGAGCGCTCGCCTGAACATCTATTCGGACATTGACGAGATCCGCACCGAGTACAAGCGCATGACGTACAGCATCGAGGTCGAGCGCTCCATCAAGTTCCAGCGTCGCATGCTGGTCGCAGCCGTGACTGGATTTGAGTTTCTGAATGAGAAGTTCGATCCGTTCGACCTGGAGCTGAACGGCTGGTCCCAGAACACCATGGAGAACGTCGAGGACTACGACGGCGTGTTTGAGGATCTGTACAACAAGTACAAGACGAAGGTCCAGGTGGCTCCTGAGGTCAAGCTGATCATGATGGTCGGCGGCTCGGCTATGATGTTCCACCTGACCAACTCTATGTTCAAGGCGGCCGTCCCGAACGTCAGCCAGGTGATGAAGCAGAACCCAGACCTGATGCGTAACATGGTCGATGCGGTCCAGCGCACTCAGGGCGGTGGAAACGGCTTTGGCTCGCCGGTCGAGGGCGCGGGTCAGCCACCCCAGCAGGGCCTCCGGCGCGACATGCGCGGTCCCGGAATGGACTTTGGGTCCCTGATGGGCATGATGGGCCCGCCCCCACCGATGCAGACGCGTCCGGGTGGCGGTGACGACGAGTCCGTCTCGGACATCGTGAGCGTGGACATGGGCGACCCGGACACGCGTGAGGTGTCTGTCGGCGGCCCAAAGAAACGTGGTCCCAAGCCAAAGAAAAAGGAGGTGCAATTGTAAATGAAAGACTACATTCTCATGGGGCTCATCCTGATCTTGGCGGTCCTCCTCGTCGTCCCGCGCGTCTCGGGCTACACAGCCTCGACACCCATGAGCATCATGGACTTGGCTGAATTCAAGGGGCTTCCGGATGACGTCAGACAGTTTTATCAGGACCAGCTCGTGAATAGACTTTTGCCGGCCGTGAGCGCCAAGTTCAGTACGACGTGGACTGCGGTACCGGCCGCCCGCAAACAAGAGATTCTGGCGGGTCAGCAGCGCTGGGTCGATGACGTGATTAGCAAGGTGAGTGCCTCATCTCCAGTTATTTCTTAGTCTAAATTAATGGCCGCAGCAGTCACGGGTCTGCCTTCCGTGTCTGCACCTCCTCCTATATCGGTCAGCGGTCTTCCAGCCGTCAGTGCGCCGCCCACACCGCTCACACTCGCGCCAGCGCCAGCAGGACCTCTCGACTTTACGACAGCCCCGTCGTACGTCCTGCCTCTTAAAGAGGATGAATCGAAGAAACTGAAAGCCTGGCAGATCGTGCTCATCATCCTGGCCGGTCTTTTGATCCTCGGTGGCGGTGGGTACTTTCTGTACATGATGACGCCGCCCCAAAAAATCTCACCCCCTAAGTAATAGTAGATGGGTCTGTCCTACGCCCCGTTCGAGGACCCGGTCGCTCCCCGACCACCATCCTATTCGCCCGTGGCGCGCCTAAAGAACCTCTCGGCGCCCCAGCAGGATGCGACCGAGTGCAACTACCTGGTGATGTTCTTCGTCGTGGGGGTGTTTGCACTCGCGCTATCAGACACTATGAAATCTCAAAACTAAATTGAAAGGATGGGCCAGTTCAGGACGTTCATGACCTGGCACCGCCTCAAGAGCAACCAGAAACATCTTTTCTTGAAGATTTCTGCTGCTAAATTCATTAACGAACAACCCGTTTCGCTCAAGGATGCAGATCAATTCAGCCTCGAGACGATTGAAGGGACCAAGGAGATACATGAGATCCTCGCGGCGGACAATCGTCTCTTGGTTGTGAAGCTCGACTTGCGCGGGTTTGACTATAGCCAGATGCACGTCTTGCCCTTTATGAGATATGTGACCCGCGCGGCCGGTCAGGGTATGGATATAAACTACTTCGAGGTTTGGGGGGCTGGGGAGTACTGGACGTATATGATGTCTTTCGCGCCAAAGTACCTTCGGGACCGCATGGTCATCGTCACGTGAACATGCACCGGCCGTCGTTGATTGGCTTCGCGGCGGGTTCGGGTTCGGGTGCCCCTTGACCCATTTGAAACCCACCCTCTGCATACACCTTGCACCTCTTGCGGTACATGGCGTGAAAAACAGACCAGTGGTCGGCCACGTCGTAGATCAGAGGATCGTTCAATTTCCCCTTGGTTTCCCTCATAATACGCCCTATAGACTGTACGATGTCCGATTTGGGCGTCGCCAAGATGACGGTGTCCAGAACCGGAATGTCGAGTCCTTCATGGGCGAGCTGAAATGTGGCGACGACCACGCGCTTCTCGGCCGACTTTGCCAGCTCAGCCTCTTTCATGCCGCCGACGTACAAGCCACTTAAGGCGTCACCCAATTTACTTTGCAAATAGAAGCAATGCTCGCGTCGGTCGCTCAGAATAAGTACACGCCTCTGGAGAGCGAGGGCCTCGTGGACCGTCCGAAGAAGCATGTCGTTCCGCGCCTCGATTTCAGTAAGTTGGCTGATCATTCCGGCCATGTTAATCTTCCCAAACCGCGTCACCGGCGGCGCTTCTTTGAACGCTTCATCAACGTAATGAAGCGTCTCGACCCGCGTCGACTTTTGGGCCGTCCGCGTTATCCTGAAAAACTCGGGCCCTAGGAACCAGTACAGGAGGCGCGTCAGACCATCCTTGCGGTCGGGTGTGGCTGTGAGCCCCAAAGTGTACTTGGGGCAAATTTTGAACATGAATTGAGAAAAGGCGGGCGCGCCGATGTGATGAGCCTCATCCACCACGAGCAGACCTACAGAGTCGAACGCGTCCGTGGGAAATTCACGCATGCACATGGTCTGAATAAGAGCAATCACAAAGTCCTTACCCTCGACATCGAACGTGTCCCCTTGGACCCGTCCGATGGTGGCACCTGGGCAAAACGTCTGGATCCGGTCCCTCCATTGATTCGCAAGGAACTCCTTATGGACGACGATCATCGTCTGGACCTTCAGATGTGCCGAAAGAGCCAGGGCGCATACAGTCTTTCCATGGCCCGCTGGGATCGATAGAACGCCCCCTCCGACCGTTTCAAAGGCTCGAACGCCTGCAGCGAAAGCTTCGTCCTGTCGTGTCGGTTTCGCAAGCGATCCCACAAACCCAATAGGCCGATCAGAATCAGGGGCCCTCCGGGAATCCCTGGTGGGCGGCCCGCACCGCTCAAGGCCGAAGTACCGTGGGACCAAAAGTCGGCCATCGGTGGTCCGTCTCCAAACCTTGAAGGAAGGTGATGGAATCCCGATCGCATCATTCGTCACTGGTCTAACAGTGAGCTCCTTTTTTATCAGGTCCTGATCTTGACCAGAAAACAGGTAACCGTTCCTGGTCAGACTCATTTATTTCTGTATATAAATTAGAAATGTCGCAGCCCTTTAACAGCCCGGGGGCGTCACCTGCGACCGACGCAAGTTTCGATCTGGGGACGGGTGGGATCAGTGTGAATTTCCCGGGCGCCCCATCGCCCTCCACGGGTTCTGTCGCAGACCTGGTCCTGACCGGGTCCATGACGAATTACATGGACTTGGGTACGAAGGGAATGGATGCACCGGCCAAAACTCCAGGCTACCCGAACACGTGGTCCAGTATGACGATGACGCAGTGGCCAGATCAAGGCGCCCAAGCCGTCAGTTCAGGAACGAATCTGCCGAGCCTTCAGGCCTGGAACCTCAAGGATGATCAGGGTCAGCTTTACGAGGTGGTCTATACGGGCTCTTCAGGAACGTCCAACGTCCTGTACAAAAGCTCCACAACCAAGCCAGAGCACACGGTCTCTTTGACTCCGGGTGGGTCGAAGGTCGAGCCGAAACCCGTCAGCGCCACGCCTTCTCCAGCGGCGGCCGAAGATGCGCCTCTGTGGGTGAAGGTTTCGTCGTGCTGCTCGAGCTTCATTTATTGCGCCGGTATCGTGTTTTTGTCGTCTATGCTTGTCCCAAAGAAATGATGACGTAGTGCGTCGCGCCATCCCACGTCTTGCGTTCGAGGAGCCCTTGGACGCTCTCACCCTTTTCAAGTTCCTGAACCGTCTTCAGTCCCGTCACGCGACACATGACGCGACCGTACCGGAAAGGAACCTTAGCCCTGTAGACGACCCCGTCATCGGTACGCACCTCCATGTATTTGCGCCCGCCCCAGTCGTAGTAGGGAGTCTCGACGACTCCTTGTACCGTCACCAGACTCGCCATTGACTTTTCAGCGCCAGATATTTTTATAGGGAAATATCAGATGAAGGTCCCACTGATACTTTTGGTCCTTTTTGGGATATTTCTAGCCTTGCCCGCAACCTTTCGTACGACGCGTGACCTTTTGGGGTCGTGGGTCGCGGACTCAGCCGGCGACCCCACAGGCGCGGGGTTCTTTTTTCACGCGCTTGTGCTCACGATCCTGGTCCTAGGCTTCAGCAAGACGGTCTCGACTTTTGTTCAGCCTTCGTACGCCAAGCCCACGTGCAAGGTGAATGGCGCGCCTTCGTCTAGCAGCCCATGCCCTTCTCCTACGATGTTTGACCCTTCAGACGTGGGTCAGAAGTGCCGATCCGCAACAGACCCCAAAGGTGTTGCACTCGGATGGGTCCAGCCCGATCTTGTGTCGTGCAATTTCAACGCACCGCCGGCGCCACCCCTCCCTACCCGTTAAATTCTGAATCAAAATATATAAATTTTATTTTAGAACGATGACCCATTTCATATGCAGCAGAGACGGACTCTTCGTATTTGACGAAAATAGTGCCCATGTCCAAAAGATTCTGGATGGGCACTATTTTGGAATTGCACGCAAAGGGAACCGAGTGTACCTATTTGGTTTTTTAGAAGGCACGACCCATGACGCCTCATTGACGGGATGCATCTGGTCTTTCTACTTTGTAAAAGGTAAGATTTTCAATTTCAAAAAGGAATTAGGCGGTCTCGATACGGGGTGCCACCAGATGACTATTTTTGAAGACCATATGTACATACCCGAAACGTACCAACAACGACTCATAAAGGTGCGTATAGATGAAGACGGTGATCTAGTACCAGACAGTCTCGAGTATATCTATCTATGGCCCAAGGCTAAGATATACCATCGGACCGAAACTCAGAGCGAGAACGTCGATTACCTTCACGTAAACGCCGTGACCGTTCAGGATGACCGGTTCTTCTTCATGTGTCCTAGACTGTGTGTCCCAGACACCAAGGAAAAATCTACAATCCAGGTCTGGAACCCCCGAGACTGGACGATGATAGACGAGTACGACCTCGACCGCTGGTTCTGCCATGACCTCGTGGTCGTCGGTCATGAGATTTACTTTTGTGACGGTCTCGATTCTGTTTGTAAATTGAACATGGTGACCCGGAAGGTGACGAACGTTCACATGACTCCCGGGGCGGATCTGGAAGATAAACATATATGCCGGGCGCTGTCTATGAATTCTGATTGCGAATTCGTGGCGTCGACTCCCATGCCGTCGGGTGGGTGTGTCATTTTCACCAAGGATAAGAGGTTTGAAATAGACGTGATAAATAATTCAGCGACTATGATCACTCGCATAGATGGACTCGACTATAACAACCAAGATTGCCCTCTTAGAAGGTCATGGGTGAAGACCATTCCGGCGACGTCTATACCTTTCTTTTCGAAGATGATGGCGCCCTCGGACGCTCTATTGACCACGGTGAATAACCACGTGTTCACCCCCGAAGGTGTGAACCATCACGTGAACAAATTCTTGTCCAATACTTTTGCTCCAAAAACGATTGACGAGTTTCTTTGTCCATTGTTCGACAATATGTTGCATCACATGTCGTATATAAATCATCACGAAAAGCGAATCATAATGGAGAATCCAGACTTTAAAGAGTTGATTTTGCCAGACGAATTCCTCGGGTCTAACGTCTATGAGATGTCGGGGCACTTTTATCACTACCCCATGGGGCACGGGATGGGTTGGCATACGAACACGACTCAGCTCGATGCGCGTCCAAGCCTTGGGTTCAGGTGCTACTTCGTCAGGACTACAGGAGGTACATTCTTTTTTTATCGACACCCATTTTCAAACAAAATTCACGCAGTACATGACGTCGACTACTCGGTCAACGTTTTCCATTTGACACCCGGTCCTGGTTTCTTTTGGCATGCGGTCGGATCCGTATCAGGCGACAGGTTTTCCATCGGGTACAGAACTGGAATATACGGCATACAACAATTGGGCATAGACCCCAAATTTTATCTATAGTAAAATTAGATGTCGTTTCAGACTAAGGCGATACCGCCCATAAACCCATCGACGAGCTGGGCCGGGTGCTGCCACGGGGACGGCCCGTGTGCAAGCTGCGGGTCCAGGCCGTGGTGGGACGGGCGCGACGGTTGCGAGAGCGACGGTGACGACATTATGTGTCTAAATTGGGACAATGGTGGCAAAGGGTACTGTCCAGCCTATGGTCCCGTCGTATCTGCGGAGTCCCAGGGTAATCAGTCTCAGCGGATCAAATGCACATACTCGAGTATAGACCGCCTAAAGGTTTTTGACGACCAAGTCGCGAAAAGTTTCGAGACGGACACGATTACGGGGCCGAATGGATACCGCAAACAGTACTGCATGAGCCTGGCGAACCCTAACGATCTCATAGCCGATAAAGACAACTGTCTTGCTTATTTCGGGGGCGGTAACGAAACTGTCTTTAACGGTCGTGTGATAGACTTGTGCGCCGCCCTCCCAAACAATGGGTGGCAATCCAATGGCGGTTGTGTGGACGCCGTGCGCAGAACCGTGAACATGAACGAGTCCGGAAACACCCAGAAGGCCTACGACATGATGGCCAAGTGGTGTCGGGGTGGTGACGGGCACACCGACAAGAAGGGTATGGGACCTGGTCGCACGGCCAACGATCCACGGTGTGCATGCTTCAACGTCCGTGATTACGGTTTCAAAGACGCAGATAGCTGCATATCCGACAACCGCAAGAACCTAGAGGGGTGTAACCGCATGCACGATCGCCTCAAGAACTTCCTCGAGAGCGGTGCAACCGGCCTACAGGTGGTCAAGGCGATGAACGTTGACGCTGGATGCCTTTCACTGGACTGTGCAGACGCCAAGGTGCAAGGCAATACAGACGACATCTTCCCGTACGAGTCCGAGGGGGTGGCATGCGGTGACGTGACTCTGAACATATGCACTATCAAAGTTGAACAGCGTGTCGCCATGAACTCGGCGGTAAAGGCCGAGTGTAACATGGGAGATGATGCCGCCGCCGGAGGCTCAAGCACACCTGGAGCGGCCGGCGCTCCCGGATCTGCACCATTCGATGAAGACTCCAAGAAGCTTCCGGTGACGTGGGGGCCTTTCGCCAAGATATTCGATACGGAAACA
>Ga0315276_10001857_pt1 | contig 19071 bp, 18 predicted proteins | sample YL17G05_0_MG_FD_204542 | JGI IMG/M metagenome (GOLD analysis project Ga0315276, IMG submission 204542) | Sediment microbial communities from Yellowstone Lake, YNP, Wyoming, USA - YL17G05_0 | ecosystem: Environmental > Aquatic > Freshwater > Lake > Sediment | place: USA: Wyoming | collected... | reverse complement strand
CCGCACCGCGGGCGACGACGGCGGTGACCTCTGCGTCCGAGAGCGGCTCCAGCTCGACGACCGCACAGCGGGAGAGGAGGGCCGCGTTGACCTCGAAGTAGGGGTTCTCGGTCGTGGCGCCGATCAGCGTCAGGAGGCCGCTCTCGACGCCCGGGAGCAGCGCATCCTGCTGGCCCTTGTTGAAGCGGTGGATCTCGTCGAGGAAAAGGATTGTCCGCTTCCCGTTCGCGCCGAGCCGGTCGCGGGCGCGCTGAAGCACGCCGCGGACGTCGTCGACGCGGGCCGAGACGGCGGAGAGCTCTTCGAACGCGGCGCCGGTGGTCTCGGCGACGATGCGTGCGAGCGTCGTCTTGCCGACCCCCGGAGGGCCGTAGAGGATCATCGAGGGAGGGCGATCGCCCTCGATCGCGAGCCGCAGCGCGGAGCCCTCTGCGAGCACGTGCCGCTGGCCGACGAGCTCGTCGAGCGAGCGGGGGCGGATCCGCTGCGGCAACGGCGCTGTCTGGCTCTGGTGTGTCGCGGCAGCGTCCTCGAACAGGTCGGTCATGGTGGGAGTGTAAGGCGTGCCCGTCCGGCGACTCTCGAGCGGCCGCTGTGGGCGCACTGGCGGCGATTGTCGGCGGACAGGGCGCGCGCTCGGCGTCGTTGGGCGATCAGTGAGGCTCTATGCTCTGGTCGTGTCCCCGAGCGACGCCACGGCCATGCCCGGGAGCACCGCGACCCTCCGCGACGAGGTGACGGTGCTCTTGCAGGCGCTCCTGCGGGCGAACACCGTCAATCCGCCGGGGAACGAGACCATTGCGGCGGAGCTTCTGCGCGACTACCTCGAGCAAAGTGGGATCCCGTGCGAGCTCGTCGGCCGGACTCCCGACAGGCTCAATCTGGTCGCGCGGCTACCGGGCGGCGACGGCCCCTCGCTCGCCCTGCTCGCGCACACGGACACCGTGCGCGCCGATCCCGAGGAGTGGGTGCGCGATCCCTGGTCGGGCGACCTCGTCGACGGTGAGATCTGGGGTCGTGGCGCGCTCGACATGAAGAGCCAGGTCGCGGCAAGCGCGGTAGCGTTCGCTTCGCTCTGGCGCGAGGGATTTCGTCCCGCCGGCGACCTGATCCTGGCGCTGACCGCCGACGAGGAGGTGAACGAGGACTACGGGCTCTCGTGGCTCGTGAAGGAGCATCCCGAGCTCGTGCGCGCCGACTACTCGCTCAACGAGGGAGGAGGCGAGCGGTGTGTCCTCGGAGGCAACGTCTTCTACCTCTGCGGGGTCGGTGAGAAGATGAGCGCCCCGTTCCGCGTGCACGTGCGGGGCCGCAGCGGCCACGCGTCGGTTCCCTCGATCGCCGACAATGCCCTCGTCAAGGCTGCGCCGATCATCGAGGCGCTCGGCCGCTACGAGCCCGCGCAGGCGTACATCCCAGAGGTGGAGCGATTCCTCGAGGTCGTGCTCGGCGAGGTCCCCCCGCTCGAGGTGGCACTGGAGCGCGCCCGGGCCTTGCACCCGATGGCGGGTGAGCTGATCGAGCCGTTGCTCTCGTTCACGCTCTCGCCTACGATCATCGAGGCGTCGAAGCAGCGAAACGTCATCCCCGCGACCTGCGTCGTGACCGTCGACTGCCGTCTGCCCCCGGGCATGACCCCCGAGGACGTCGATCCGCTGGTGCGTGCGGCGATCGGGCCGGGCGACTACGAGCTCGAGTGGTACGAGCGCGACGGAGGCACCCGCTCGTCGCTCGAGACACCGCTCTGGTCAGCGCTCGAGGGCTGGGTCGCGGAGCTCGAACCGGGAGCCCGGCTCGTCCCGCTCGTCTGCGCCGGCTTCACGGACTCGCACTGGATGCGCGAGGCGTTCGGCACGGTCGCCTACGGCTTCTTCCCGCAGAAGGCGATGGACGGAGCCCTCGCCGCGCGACTGATCCACTCCGCGGACGAGCGGGTTCCCGTCGACGATCTCGAGCTCGGTGTCCACGCGCTGCGGGCCGCTGCGACTGCCGTGGGGGCCTGATGGCCGATCCGGTGCGCGTCACGATCGTCCCGAACGAAGTTACAGCCGACCTCGTCTGCACGTTCCTGCGTGCCGAGGGAATCCGCTGCGGCCACCGGGTCACGAACATGGGCGCGGGCGGCTGGGACGGCGTCCCGAACGTCGGCGGGGCGCGAGAGGTGCTCGTCGACCCGGCGGATCTGGAGGTTGCGCGGGAGGCGCTCGCCTCGGCCGAGCTCGGCGAGTTCTCCTCCTGAGCTCCAGGCGGCTCAGCCCGGGAGGATTCTGCCGTTCGGGAAGCCGCTCGAAGGTGAGTGCGGTCTCTGCGGACGTTCGACCGGATACTCGGTCTCGATACAAAGGGGAGGCCCCAGCCTCGCCCGCTCATCGGGTTTCCTCGCCTTGAGCCGGCACGCGAGGCCCTGAAGCCTCGACCCCGACCGCGCTCGGTGCTGTCTCGGGTGCAGCGCTGTGAGGCACCCGACTCGCTCTAGGAGGCGGGCTTCTCGTGATGCCCGCCGAACTGCTTGCGCATCGCGGACAGCACCTTGTTCGCGAACAGCCCCTCGTCGCGGGAGGAGAACCGCGAGTAGAGCGCGGCGGTGAGCACGTCGGCCGGCACGCCCTCCTCGATCGCTGCGATCGCCGTCCACCGGCCCTCGCCCGAGTCGGAGACCCTGCCGGCGAAGCCCTCGAGCTCCGGTGACTCCTGCAGCGCCGCGGCGGTGAGATCGAGCAGCCACGACTCGACGACGCTACCGCGCCGCCACACCTCCGTGATTGCCGGGATGTCGAGCGCGTAGGAGTAGAACTCGGGGTGGTCGAGCGGCGCCGTCTCGGCGTCCTGGTCGCGCTGTCGCAGTCCGGCGTCGGCGCCGTGGAGGATGTTGAGCCCCTCGGCGAGGGCGGCCATCATTCCGTACTCGATCCCGTTGTGCACCATCTTCACGAAGTGCCCTGCGCCGGCCGCGCCGCAGTGGAGGTAGCCGCGTTCCTCGGGGCCCGGCTCGCCGTCCCGCCCGCGCGTGCGCTCCGCCGCTTCGATGCCGGGCGCGAGGGAGGAGAAGATCGGCTCGAGAGCGGCATAGGCGTCGTCCGCGCCGCCGATCATGAGGCAGAACCCGCGCTCGAGGCCGAACACGCCGCCGCTCGTCCCGCAGTCGATGTACGAGATGCCCCGCTCGCCGAGTTCGGTCGCTCGGCGGATGTCGTCGCGGTAGTAGGAGTTGCCGCCGTCGATGATCGTGTCGCCGGCGTCCAGGCGCGAGGCGAGAGCGTTCACCGTCGACTCGGTGATCTCCCCGGCCGGAACCATGATCCAGGCCCGGCGCGGCACCTCGAGCTTCGCGACGAAGTCGTCGAGCGAGGTCGAGCCCGTTGCGCCCTCGGCAGCGAGTACCTCGACCGCATCGGGGCTGACGTCGTAGACCACGCACGAGTGGCCGTCCCGCACGAGGCGGCGGACGATATTCGCGCCCATCCGCCCGAGACCGATCATGCCGAGTTGCATGCCCCGAGCCTATACGCTCGGCGGTGTGGCGAAAGCCGTTCCGCGGAGCTCGATGCACATCGGCCGCCCGGCCTCGGCCACCCGGGGCGTCGGGGAGAGCTCGTGACCGGTCCGGACGCGATCGAGATCCACGACGCCGGCGGCGCGCTCGAGCGGATCGAGGCATGGCTCCGCGACCGCGGCTTCTTCGTGCCCGGTGGCGAGGCTCTCGTCGCCGATCTCTACCTCGGCTACGGCCTCTCGGCCTCGCTTCGCCGCCGGCATACCCCGGCGCCACCCGAGCCGTGCCCGCTCCCACTCGCAGCCTGTTCCGTCCGGCCCGAAGAGTACGTTGTCGGATATGACAATGCCTTGCACGAGCCGCTCTCGTTCGGGCCCTGGTTGCAGACCTGGACCCCCGGCGACTACGCCGGAGCGGTCGCGCGCGTCCGGGAGGCAATCGCCCGGGGCGACGTCTATCAGGTCAATCTCGTGCAGCACCTCGCCGCCGATTTCGCGGGCGGGGCAGGCGCGCTCGCCGCCCGCCTCGCGAGCCTGAATCCCCACAATCGAGAGCCCTACAGCGGCGACGGGTGGGCGGTCGTCTCGGCCTCGCCGGAGCTCTTCCTCGCGCGGCGCGGCCGGCGTGTCTGGACGCGCCCGATCAAGGGAACGCGTCCGGCGGGAAGGGCCGGCGAGCTCGCTCGGTCGGCCAAGGATGCGGCCGAGCACGTGATGATCGTCGACCTGGAGCGCAACGACCTCTCGCGCGTCTGCGAGCCGGGGAGCGTGCGCTGGCCCGAGCTGATGGCAACCCGGGCCATGGCGGGCGTCGAGCACATGGTCTCGACCGTCGAGGGCACGCTGCGGGACGGCGTCGGCCTGGCAGAGCTCCTGCGGGCGACGTTCCCCGGAGGGTCGATCACGGGTGCCCCGAAGATCGCGGCCGTCGACCTGATCGCGGAGCTCGAGCCCGTCGGACGCGGCGCGTCGATGGGAGCGCTCGGCCGCGTCTACGGCAACGGCGACGTCGACCTGGCGCTGACGATCCGCACGTTCGCGATCGCGGAGGGACGTATCCACCTCTGGGTCGGTGGTGGCGTCGTCTGGGACTCGGACCCGCGGGCCGAGATCGCCGAGTCGTGGACGAAGGCCGATCCGCTGCTGCGCGCGATCGGAGCACCCAGGCTCGGCTCCGGCGGCGGTCCCGGGAGCCCCGGTCCGCGCACGGCGGTGGCCGTACGATGACCGCTGTGATGTCGGCTCTGACGACAGCTGTGTTGTCCACTCCGACCGTGGCTCTGACGGCGGTTCTGACGGGGTGCTCGCTCCTGGTGCCTTGTCGCGGTGGCGTTTCCCGGGCCGGCTCGCGCCTGCCGCAGCAGCCGTCGCACGCCGGCGGAGGGCTGCGCCCGTGAGCGCAAGCCCACTGCTCGCAGTCGCGGTCTCGGGGCGGGGGCTCGTCGAGCCCGGTGAGCCCGTGCTTGCCGCTGACGACGAGGGGTTTACGCGCGGGCGGGCAGCGTTCGAGACGATGCGGGTCTACAGCGGCCGGCCGTTCCGGTTCGAGCAGCATCTCGCCCGGCTCGCCGTCTCGGCGGAGCGGATCGGCCTCGAGCCGCCTGATGCGGCAGAGATCGAGCGCCTGGCGGCGCTCGCGCTCGAGCACGCAGGCACGCCGGAGGCGGTCCTGCGGTTGTACTGGACGCCCGGGCCGCCCGGCGGCGAGCACTGCGCAATCGCGCTCGTCAGCGCGATCCCGGCCTGGATCGAGGAGGCCCGCGCGCGCGGGCAGCATCTTGTCTCGCTGCTGCAGCCGCGACGGTCGGCGCCGTGGCTGCTCCCGGCGACGAAATCGACGAGCTACGCGGTCAGCATTGCCGCCGAGGCCGAGGCGAAGGCGCGCGGCGCCGACGACGCGATCTTCGTCGACGCGGACGGCATCGTCCTCGAAGGCCCGGTGACGAACATCTGGTGGCGGGAGGGCGACGTGCTCCTCACCCCGTCGCTCGAGGTCGGGATCCTGGCCGGCGAGACGAGGGCAGCCCTGCTCGAGCTCGCCGCGCAGACCGGGCAGGTCGTCGAGGAGGGAGTCTTCCCGCTCGAGAGGCTCCTTGCAGCCGACGAGGCCTTCACGTCCTCCTCGGTCCGGGAGCTGATGCCCGTCGTGGCGGTGGACGGCCGTCCCATTCCACGCGGCCCTGCCGCGGTGGCGCTCCAGGAGACACTGCGGCAGGAAGCGCGGGCCTGACGCTCGTCGTCCGTTATCCAGCCGGGGCTACCTCCCGGCCGCCGTCGACGACGAGTTGCGCACAGCCGACCGGGTCGTCGCTCTCGACGTAGCGGTTCTCCGACGGCATCCAGACGTCGACCCAGGTGGCCCGCGCCGCCTCTCCGTCCCGGGCCACCCCCCGTGCGAGCCGCACGTCGGCAGGAGCATCCACCCAGATGCGCACTGCATAGGCGTCGCGCAGCGTGCGATGAAGCGCGCACACTCCCTCGATCACCACGATGCCCTCCGGCTCGACCGTTCGGGGCCCTCGGGGTCGGCGCGCCGACCAGTCGTACGACGCGAATGTCGCGGCGGCCCCAAGCGAGAGCGGCGCGACGACCTCCCGCGAGAGGCGCGCGACGTCGAAGCCCTCGCCGGTCCAGAACTCGTCGGTCGACACGATCTGGGCGCCGGGGATCATCCGGGCGAGCGTCGTCTTCCCGGCAGCTCCGTGGCCGCCGATCCCCACGAGGACGACCCCGTTGCCGCGGTCTGCTGCTGCGATGAGGTCCAGCATCGGCCGTGCGTCCATCGCCGAACGGTACCCTCACCGCATGGACAAGCTGCGGCTCGGTGGAATGGCGCTCTCGAACGGTGTCCTCGTCCACGGCCCGACGTCGTGGGGTGCAGCCGTGCGCGGCCCCGACGGTGCGATCCTCGCAGCCTCGGGCACGAAGCGCCGTTTCGCAGCGAACGTGAGCACCCCGTTCGTCAGAGGCCCTCTCCGTCTTGCCGAGGCCCTTGCCGTCCTCCCCGATGTGCGACGCGCGCTACCCGAGGCACGCTTCCCGTTCGAGCGGCCGCGCGTTGCGGCCGCCGTCGTCGCCGGGGCCGCCACGGCCGGCATTGCACGCCGCTCCGGGCTCGGCTTCGTGGCCCGGGAGGCCATCGTTGCGTTCGCCTCGCTCGCCCCCGCCGCAATCGCGCTCAGGGGTGGCGAGCTGGCCTCCTATCACGGTGCCGAGCACATCTCTATCGGCACCTACGAGACGGGGGAGCCGGCCACGAAGGAGCACGATCGCTGCGGTGGCCACCTGGTGGGCCCGCTGCTGCTCACGAGCATGGCGGCGAGCGCGCTCGCGGCCCATGCCCCGGCCCGGGCACGTCCCACGGCCCGGGCGCTCGGCGCAATCGGCGCGGTCGGTGCCGCCGTCGAGGTCTTCGGCTGGATGGGGCGACACCCGGACCATCCCGTCTCGCGTGCCCTCGCCCGACCGGGCCACGAGCTGCAGGCCCGCGTCTCGACCGCAGAGCCCTCCGCAGCCCAGCTCGCCGTCGCCGAGTCCGCGCTCGCAGCCTGCCTCGACGCCGAACAGGCCGCCTGAGCCGGGCCGACCGGGGCGGCGAGGTGCGCTGATGGAGACGCCGCCGCTCGTCAGGCGCGCACTTGCGCTGGCCGAGGAGCAGGGGTTCGACAAGTCGTGCCGGCCCGAGGACGGAGCGCTTCTGCACGTCCTCGCCGCGCGGCGAGGGATCGCACGGGCAGCCGAGATCGGAACGGGCGCAGGCGTCGGGGCGGCGTGGATCGTGTCGGCACTGCCTCCGCGGACGCCCTTCTTCACGGCGGAGCTCGACCCTGATCTCGCGGCGCTGGCGGCCGGGCTCTTCGTCGACGATCCGAACGTGACGGTGCAGGTCGGGCCGTGGCGGGAGGTGCTGCCGCCCGAGGCGCCGTTCGACATGCTCTTCGTCGACGCGCGCGATGCGAAGGATGACGTCGACGCGGTCGTCGGCCTCCTCGCACCCGGCGGCACCGCAGTGCTCGACGACTTCTGGCTCGACCCGGCCCGCCCCGATGCGCGGCGTGATGCGTGGCTCCAGCACCCGCTGCTGACGGCGATCGAGCTCTGGGTCACACCCGAGCGTCGGGCGCTTCTGGCCGTTCGGCGGTAGCCCTTCAGGTTGGCGACAGGCGTGCCGATAGACAGCCCGTGGTTACCTGGCCCCACTCCGTTGACGACATCGGCGGCTTCCTGATCACGTGGCTGCCGATCATCTTCTTCGGCATCATCATCTGGCTTCTCCTGCGCACGATGGCGCTGGTGCCGAAGGTGAAGCCCGCGATGGTCGACCGCGACACCACCGACACGGTCGGCTGGGATGACGTCGCGGGGGCGGACGAGGCGAAGGAAGAGCTGAAGGAAGTCGTCGAGTTCCTGCGCGACCGCAAGAAGTTCGAGCGGCTCGGCGCCCGTGTTCCAAAAGGCGTGCTGCTCTACGGCCCCCCCGGCACGGGTAAGACGCTGCTCGCGAAGGCCGCCGCGAACGAGTCGGGAGCGAACTTCTACTCGTCGAGCGCCTCCGCCTTCGTGGAGATGTTCGCCGGCCTCGGCGCAGCGCGGATCCGCAAGCTCTTCGAAGAGGCACGCAAGAACGCACCCGCGATCATCTTCATCGACGAGCTCGACGCCGTCGGTACCGCCCGTTCGGGCGGCTCCCACAACCGCGAGCACGACCAGACCCTGAACCAGCTCCTCGTCGAGATGGACGGGTTCGGGGGTGCCGACGAGGTCGTGATCATGGGCGCCTCCAACCGGCTCCAGGATCTCGATCCGGCGCTGCTTCGTCCCGGTCGCTTCGACCGCCAGGTCAACGTCGCCCCGCCCGACCTGCACGGCCGCGAGGAGATCCTGCGGGTGCACACGCGCTCGAAGCCGCTCGGCGCGGACGTCGACATCACGGTGCTCGCGCGCCGCACCGCCGGCCTCACGGGGGCCGATCTCGCGAACATCGCGAACGAGGCGGCCATCTTCGCGGCCCGCCACGATCAGCAGTACATCAGGCAGGAGGACTTCGAGGGCGCTATGGAGCGCGTACTGACGGGCCTCCAGAAGCGTCGTGTCGTGACGGAGAAAGAGAAGCGAATCCTCGCCTATCACGAGGGCGGCCATGCTCTCGTCGCGTACCTGATGGGCGACGTGATGCCCGTCCAGAAGGTGACCATCGTGGGCCGCGGCGACGCTCTCGGACTCGCCTACTACCTGCCCGTCGAGGACCGCTACCTCCACACGAAGGAGGAGCTGATCGACGTGATGAAGGTCGCGCTCGCCGGACGGGCGGCCGAGGAGATCGTGTTCGGCCGCGTCACGAACGGAGCCGCCAGCGACCTCGAGAAGGTGACGCAGATCGCACGCGCGATGGTCTTCGAGTTCGGCATGTCCGACGTCGCCCCATCGCGGACGATGCGGGCCGATAACTACGCGCTCTCCGAGGAGACGAAGCGGATGCGGGACAGTGAGCAGGCACGGCTCACCGATCACGCCTACGAAGAGGCCCTCCGCCTGCTCGGCAAGCACCGCGTCTCACTCGACCGGCTCGCGGGTGCGCTGCTCGACAAGGAGACGATCGACCGGGACGAGTTCCTCGCCATGATGGGCGACCTCCCGCGCGAGTCCCGCTCGGCCGAGACCGTCGGCACTGTGCGCGCACTCGACCGCGAAGCGCTGTAGAGGACGCCTTTCCTTGTTGCAGGCCCGCCTGGCGCGTATCGCAGCATCCTTACAGCCATGCTTTCTGCACGCTTCGCGTGATCCTGAAGCCGGGAACCTACGGTTCCCCGTGACCCCTTCCTCGCAGCAGCCCTACAGCTAGTACGGCCCCAGCGACTCGGTCTTCCCGCCTACGCCAGCGCTCGGGAAGTAGCATCGGAGTCGTGCAGCCGGGGGGCATCCACCACGTCGGTCTTGCCGTCACCGACCTCGACGAGGCCGTGGCTACCTATCTGCGTCTCTTCGAAGGAACGCTCGAGCACCGCGAGATCGTCCCCGACCAGGGCGTCGAGGCCGCTTCGGTGCTCGTCGGCGCGAGCCGGATCGAATTGCTCGCCCCGACCGACGAGGACACCCCGGTCGGTCGCTTTCTCGCCCGCCGTGGCCCCGGCGTCCACCACCTCGCGTACGAGGTGGACGACGTCGCCGTCGCACTCGACAGTCTCGCCGCGGAAGGCGTCGAGCTCATCGACACCGTCCCCCGCCGCGGCCTCTTCGGCCTGCAGGTCGCCTTTGTCCACCCCGACGCCGTCCACGGCGTTCTCACGGAGGTCGTATCCGTTGCCCGAGTCACCTGATTCCGTCCGCATCGAGGTCGCCTTCGCCGGCGGCCCGATCATCGCCGCCAACGTCTCCCCAGCGAGCGCCGACGCGCTCGAGCACGCACTCGCGTCGGGCTCGCAGGGAACGCACCAGCTCGACACCGACGACGGCCGGGCGGCGATCGTGCTCGGCCGCGTCGCGTACCTGAAGCGGTTTGCCCGCGACTCCCGGGTCGGCTTCGGCCTGTAGCCGGCGGACTCGGGCAGTGCCTGCACCACGCCCGACAGCGGCAGATACTCGCGCAATGGCGTCCGCGGACAGAGCCCTGAACGTGCGGCCGGCCACGGAGGCGGACCTGCAGGCGGTGACCGAGACGATCTCGCTCGCCTTTCACGCCGACCCGACCTGGAGCTGGGCGTTTCCGGACGAGGCTCGCAGGCAGGAGCAGTACGCGGTCTTCTGGTCGTTCATGATCACGGCGGCGCTCCGCTATCCGTGGGTGCTGATGACGGACGGTGCCGAGGGCGCAGCCGTGTGGATTCCGCCGGGCGGGACGGAGATTGCCGAGGAGGACGAGGAACGGATCGACCCCTTGCTCGAGGAGCTGCTGGGCCCTCGCGCGGGCGAGGCGAAGGAGCTCTTCGCCCGCTTCGACGCGGCGCATCCGCACGACGAGCCGCACTACTACCTCTCCCTGCTGGGGACCCACCCCTCGGCCGCAGGCCGGGGGCTCGGGATGGCGCTCCTCGCCGAGAACCTCGCCCGCATCGACCGCGAGCACATGCCGGCCTACCTCGAGTCCAGCAACCCCGCGAACAACCACCGCTACGAGAGGCTTGGGTTCCTGAAGACCGGAGAGTTCTTCCCGCCGGGCGGCGAGATCCCCGTGACCACCATGTGGCGCGAGGCACGCTGACGACTCGCGGAGGCAGAGCACCGCGGAACCGAACGGGCAGCAATTCCTTGTAACACTTTGGCACAAGCAATTCGGCGCTGGAGTGCGTCGGCTCTTCTGGTCTGAGCGCTGCCCCGGGCGGCTAGGCTGGCCGCCATGGCACTCGAGGTCGGCATCGTGGGGCTCCCCAATTCGGGCAAGACGACGCTTTTCAACGCGCTCACGAAAGCGGGCGCCGAGATCACCGCGTACGCGTCCCAGACGGACAAGTCGAACGTGGGCATGGCGACGATCGCGGACGAGCGCCTGGAGCAGCTCGCCGAGCTCGTCGGAGCGAAGAAGATCACCCCGGCGGCCGTGAGGGTGCAGGACGTCCCCGGAACGGGCCCCGCCCTGCTCGGGGGCCTCCGCCAGGTCGATGCCCTCCTCGCTGTGGCGGATGGGTTCTCCGGCAACGGCGACCCCGAGAGCGACATCGAGACGCTCAAGCTCGAGCTCCTCGTCGCCGACACCGACCACGTCGCGAAGCGGCTCGAGCGGGTGGAGAAGCAGGCCAAGTCGGGTGACGCCGCCGTCCGCAAGGAGGCGGAGATCCTGCGCGAGGTCCTGGCCCACCTCGAGGCCGGCAAGCCGTTGACCGAGTGGCCGCACGAGCTGCCCGACGAGCTCGACCCGCTGACGACGAAGCCGCTGATCGCGATCGTCAACGGTCCAGCCGGCATCGACTGCAAGCTCGAGGCCGAGCTGGCGGAGATGTCCGACGAGGACGCAGCGGCCTTCCGCGAGGGAGCCTCCGCGCTCGACGAGGTGGTGCGTCGGCTCAAGGACGCCCTCGGCCTGATCACCTTCTTCACCGCGGGCGAGAAGGAGACGCGAGCCTGGACGCTGCGCGACGGCCAAACCGCGCTCGAGGCCGGCGGCACGATCCACTCGGACATCGCCCGCGGGTTCATCCGCTGCGAGGTGATCCGCTGGAACGACCTGCTCGACGCCGGCTCCCACGCGGAGGCGTCGAAGCGCGGCACCCAGCGGCTCGAGGGCAAGACCTACGTCGTCGAGGACGGCGACGTGCTCAACATCCGCTTCAACGTCTGAATCTCGACGCCAGGCTTCAGCCTGGCGTCGCACGCCAACCGAGGACGCCCTCTCCACACCCTCTGACGCCAGGCTGAAGCCTGCGACGCTCTCAATCCTCGCCGACCGGCCGGGTCGCGGCCATGGCGTCGAGCTGGTTCGCGTGGTACAGCACGGAAGCCTCGGCGGTGCGGGCCGCCTGGCGATCGTGGTGGACTGCGACCGCGTGCAGCAGCTCGGCCCGAACGGCCGCGTCCAGGCCGGCGCACCGCTCCTCGATCCGGCGGAGGCCGAGGTGGACGTGGCCGAGCAGACGTCCCTCCTCGGTCTGGCGGAACGACGGGCCGCGCCCCAGTTCGACGGTGCGACCGACGTCGTGCAGGAGCGCGGCGGCGAGCAGAAGGTCGTAGCGGAGTCGGGGGTGGAGCTGTGCCGTCTCGCGGCAGAGCGTCGCGACGCCGACCGTGTGCTCGAGCAGCCCGCCGGCGTAACCGTGGTGCCCGTCGGCACCGGCAGCGGGTAGCGCCCGGAACGATGCCCGTACGCCGTCGTCGGCGAATGTCCCCACGACGACCGCACCGAGCCCCGGGTGCGTGATCTCGGCGGCGAGGAAGTCGAGATACCCCTCCAGCTCGTCCGGATCGCGACGCATCGCGGGTGTCAGGTCACCTGGGTCGGCGTCGGGCGCGGCCTCGACGGCCCGCACCTGCACCTGGAGCCGGCCGCCGAACCGCTCCACGCGCCCGAGCACGCGGACGGCGTCGCCTTCCTCGAAGCGGCCGTCGAGCAGCTCCACGTCGTCCCACACCCTCGCCTCGATCCGCCCGCTCGCGTCGACGAGCTCGAGCGCGAGATAGGGCGCGCCGGCCTTCGTCCGCCGGCGCTCCTTGCGACCGACGGCGTAGACGCCCTCGACGGTGCGGTCCTCGGCGAGCTCGGCGATGGTGGTCATACGGGCAGTCTAGGGCTGCCCGGAGGTACGCTCGGGACGTGGCCGATGTTGCCCCGTTTCGCGCGATCCGCTACGCCCGCCCGACCCCCGAGGTGACGGCGCCGCCGTATGACGTCCTGACACCGGAGGCCCGTGACGACTTCCGCGCTCGAGACCCCCACAACGTCGTCCACCTGACCCTGAACGACTCCGAGGACGAGGCGGGGCGCCAGTTTCGGGCCTGGCTCGGCGAGGGCATACTCGTCCGTGACGACGAGCCGGCCGTGTGGGCGCTGAGCCAGGACTACGTCGGCCCGGACGGGGTCGCGCGCCGCCGCGAAGGCCTTGTGGCCTCCCTCGGCGTCGAGCCGTACGAGACCGGCGTCGTGCTCCCGCACGAGCGCACCCACGCGGGGCCCAAGGAGAGCCGCCTGCGGCTGCTGCGCGCCGCGCAGGCCCAGCTCGAGCCGATCTTCCTTCTCTACGACGGCGAGCCTCCCGTTGCCGTGCCGGATCGTGAGCCCGACGTGGCCACCGAGGGCACGAGGCTCTGGCGGGTGCCGGGCGAGGGCGTCGCCGAGGCGTTCGCCGACCGGCAGCTGCTGATCGCCGACGGCCACCACCGCTACGAGACCGGCGTTGCCTACGCCGCGGAGGTGGGGACTCCCGAGAGCGCCCGGATGATGGTCGTCCTCGTCTCGACCTCCGACCCCGGCCTCGAGATCTTCCCCACCCACCGGCTGTTCCGTGGCCACGAGGAGGCGCTGCCGCCTGTCAGCGTCGGCGACTCGGCGTCGCCGTTGGCAGCGGTGACGCGCCTCGCGGGCCTGCCCTACGACCGGGCACACGCGGTCGGCTACCGCAAGGGTGCCACCTTCCCCGTCGTCGGGGAACCGGGTGAGCTGGATGTCGAGCTCGTCGACCGGCTCGTCGGCCACGAGGGGCTCGGCTACACGGCCGATCTCGATGAGGCGGTCCTCCGCGTCGATTCCGGCGAGTTCGACGGGGCGTTCCTCCTCCGCGCGACGCGGATCGACGACGTGTTCGAGCGCGCGCGCCGTGGCGAGGTGATGCCGCAGAAGACGACCTACTTTTTCCCCAAGCTGACGAGCGGCCTGCTCTTCCACCCCGTATGACGGTCGACTGGCTCAGCCTCTGCCGCGCCTGTGTCGCGGACATCGATCTCGTCCTCGCCGAGCTCCCGACCCGCGCCGAGAGGGAGCCGGTGCTCCGGCGCGGTGAGGGCGGCGACGACACGACCGCGATCGACGCCGCTGCCGAGGATGCCGTCGTCGCCCGGCTCGAGGCGCTCGGGGCCGATTTCCTCCTCGTCTCGGAGGAGCTCGGCGAGCGCGCCTTCGGCTCGGGCGGACCTGTCCGCGTGATCGTCGACCCGATCGACGGCTCGGTGAACGCCAAGCGGGGGATCCCGTTCTTCTCGCTCTCGCTCGCGGTCGCGGAGGGCCCGGCGATGGGCGACGTCACCTTCGGCTACGTGTACGACTTCGGGGCCCGGGAGGAGTGGACGGCCGAGCGCGGCCTGGGAGCACGACTGAACGGCCGGCCGCTCGACACCCCGGCGCCGAAGGACCCGATCGAGATCCTCTCGTTCGAGGCGACGACGACCGCGTACATCGCCGAGAGGGCCTCGTCACTGCTCGGCGTCGCCGAGCGTCTGCGGGTGATGGGCTCGCTCGCCCTCTCGCTCTGCCATCTCGCCGCGGGCCGCGTGGATGCCGTGTGCTCGCTCAAGCCGGCCCGCTCGATCGACATCGCGGCGGCGCAGCTTCTCGTGCGCGAGCGCGGCTACGCGATCGAGCTCTTCGAGGATCCTCCCTTCGCCGCCGCGCCGCTCGACCTCGAGGGGCGCTCGCGCGTCGTCGCTGCCGCCACGGACGGGTTGTGCGCAAGCCTGGCGGAGGCCCTGCGCCGGAGGTAGCTCTTCGGCACGGGTGACTGCCGACTGCACGTACTTCTCCGTAAGTCCATCGGTGGAACACCCGATGCCCCGCACGAGGGCTGCCGCCACCATGCAGAAATTGAACAGATTGCGCACGAATCGCTCAGAAAGCGCTGGTACAAAGGAAATACCGTCTTGCCCGGCCGCACGGCCGGGCACCACACGAAGGGAGCCACACAGATGAGGTTTCGCGTTGTAGCCGCAGTTGCGGTCGGGGTCGTTGCAGCGACCGCACTCCTGGCGGGTACGGCGGCCGCCGCGACGTCGGCCTCCGCCAAGGTCGTCGCCTTCAAGGGGAGCTATGCCGGTAGGGCGATCGTGAGGACGACGGGGAGCGATTCAGCGAACCTCTCGGCCGCGGGGAAGGGCACTGGCACCCTCATCGGGGCGAGCGCTCTCGTCGGCACCGGACTCGGCCTGAACTCGGAGCCGTGCCCGGTCTTCTCGGGCAAGGGCACTCTCACCGCGACCAAGGGCGGCGCCAAGATCTACTTCACCGTGTCGCCGGGTGCGACGTCGTGTGCCGGGGCAACCGAGGCCGATCCGAGCGCTCTCAAGGGAGTCGCCAAGGTCGCCGGCGGGACCGGGATCTTCAAGAAGGCGCGTGGAACGCTCAAGCTCGCGGGGACCTACAGCCGCGCGACCGGCAAGTACACGATGACGCTGGCCGGCCCGCTGACGGTGTAGCAGTCCGATCCCTGTCGTCGGCGTGGCCCGGGCGCCGGGTTACGCCGACGACAGCACGTGCAGTGGCTCGGCCTCGGGCGCCCCTATGGGGCGCCCCTTTCGTTGGTGCGGGGTGGCTCAGCGGGCAACCGAGACACGAGCGGCGAAGGCGCCACGCGTACGACCCGGGCAACGTTCGCCGGCAGCCACCAGTTGTAGCGGCCGAACACCGCCATGAATGACGGGACGAGCACGGCCCGCACGATCGTCGCGTCGAGCAGGACCGCGAGCGCGAGTCCGACGCCGAGCACCTGCAGACTGGCGATGCGGCCGTCGGCGAAGCCGAGGAACGCAGCCATCATGATCACCGCCGCCGCGGTGATGATCCGCCCTGTCCGTTCGAGCCCGTGCGCCACGGCGCGGGCGTTGTCGGGGATGTGGTCCCAGGACTCGCGCATCCGCGACACGATGAAGACCTCGTAGTCCATCGAGAGACCGAAGAGAACGGCAAAGAGGAAGACGGGAATCCACCCCTCGATCTGATCGCTTCGCTGCAGCCCGACCTGCTCTGCTCCGATGCCCCAACGAAAGACGACGACGAGGATCCCGTAGACGGCGGCCACCGTGAGCAGGTTGAGTACGACGGCCTTGAGCGGCAACAGGAGCGACCGAAAGGCACGGAGCAGGACGACGTACGTGAGCGCAAGGGCGAGGAGTACGAGCCAGGGAAACACGCCGTATGCACGGGAGAGGAAGTCGACACCCTCGGCCGGAGCGCCTCCGACGGAGACCCGCGTGCCGGCCGGGAACCGGGCCTCGGGGATGTACTCGTTCCGCAGCCGCCCGACGAACCGCAGCGTCGAGGGTGCGCCGTACTCGTTCACCCCCGCGGTGATCACGCGTGCGTACCGGCCGGTCGGGTCGACGTAGGGTGGCTTTGGCCCGCTGGCGATGCCGACGAGCTCGAAGTCCTCGAACAGCCGGTCACCGAGACGGTCGACGGCCGCCTCGACGGCGGCCTCGCGCGCGGCGCCCGGGGCACCCGCGTCGATGATGACCTGTGTCGGCGTGATCACCCCGGGGCCGATGCCGCTACGCAGGAGCGTGTAGCCGCGGTTCGACTCGAGCGATCCCGGGATCCCTGAGAGCGATCCGGGAGACAACTGGACGAAGAACGCCGGCAGGGCGGCGGCGATCAGGAGGGCGACACCACCGGTGAGGAAGACCACGGGGCGCCGCATGATCGACCGCGCCAGGCGGGCCCAGACGCCACGGTCGACGTCCGTCGTCCCGGGCAGTGTCGGCAGAGGCAGCCGGAGACGATCGCGGAGCGTGGCGGCGACGGGCAGGCGGCGCGTGCCACGCCGCCCGAGGATGGAGAGCAGCGCCGGCTGCAGCGTCACCAGAGCGGCCATGGAGGCGAGCGGGATCAGCAGGCCCCCGATACCCATCGAGCGGATGAACGGGACGGGCATGAAGAGCAGCAGGGCAAGCCCGATCGAAACCGCCACGCCCGAGAACAGCACCGTCCTGCCCGCGGTCGCCATCGTGCGCACGATCGCCTCGTCGGTCGTCGAGGCGCGATCCAGCTCCTCGCGGTACCGGTAGACGACGAGGAGCGAGTAGTCGACGGCAAGGCCGAGCCCGATCAGCTGGACCAGGATCGGCAGGTACGTCGCCATCGTCAGCCAGTGGGCGAGCACGTACACGGTGGTCACCGTGGCGGCGATCGTGCAGGCCGCGAAGACGAACGGGATCGCAGCGGCGAGCGAGAGCCCGAAGACGACGAGAAGAACGACGAGCGCGACCGGCACGGCGATCGACTCGCCCCGACGGATGTCGGCGGAGATCACCGGGTCGACGTCGTGCTGGATCGCGGGCTGGCCCGTGACGAGCGCGGGTGGCCCGGCGGTCCCATCGCGTAGCGCACGCCGAACCTCGTCGGTGTAGGCCGCTGCCTGCTGCAGGCCGAGCGTCGTGTCGATGGTGGCGTAGAGGATCCCGTCGCCGTCCCTGAGCTTCTCGAGGTGCCCTGTCGGCACGGCGTTCGCGGCGGCCTCGAGGCGCTCACGCACCCGGGCCCGAACCTCGCGGTCGGACGTGCGCTCGACGGGGAAGACGACCGTGAAAGCGCCGTCGGTCCTCTCGTCGAAAGCGCGCTCCAGGACGGCGCTCGCCCGCGCCGACTCGGTGCCGGGCACCGCGAACGAGATCGTGAGCAGCGCCGGCAGCCGGCCCGCCGAGTACACGCCGGCGCCGAGGACGACGAGCCAGCCGAGCAGCACGACGATGCGGTAGCGAAGGACGATGCGGACCCAACGCTCGAGCACTATCCCAGCGTACCGGCGGCCTGCGGGCTGGTTCCTCTCGTCGGCGCTGGGACTCATGTCGCCTGGGTGCTCGACGAGCGGGGTCGAGAGAGACGACGGGGCCGCCCATGGCGACCCCGTCGTCTCGAGCTCGTGCCGCGTCTACTTCACGATCGTGTACGCGAAGTGATACGCGGGAAGCCGGTACCCGAGCGCGAGCATCGGGTAGTCGGTGCGGTAGGTCAGGAACGGCGTGGCGCCGTACCAGATGTCGTTTCCGCCCTTTTGCTGCTTGTAGATCGTCGGGAAGAAGTCGACGATGTGCGTGCCCGGCTCACCGCTCGCGATGAGGTCGAGCTGCGTGTCGCCGGCGCTGAAGAAGCCGCAGACGTAGCCGATGTACTGGTTGTCGACGGTGACCGCGAGGATGTTGTCCATCTCGGTGAAGCCGACGCCCTTGAAGTGGAACAGGACGTGCTCGCCGCGCTTCACGCGGGTCTTCGAGATGCCGCCCTGGTACAGGCTCTGGTCGATCCGGTAGGCGACGGAGGCCTTCGTGACCCCGCCCTGGATGATCTCGATCGCGTGCCAGCCGCCGACGTCGTCCGGAACCGTGAGACCCGTATCGAGCGTCCCTGAGGCTGAGACGGTGGCGTTCGCCAGCGGCGTGTACGTATTGGAGTAGCCGGCACCCGTGCGTGTCCCGATTGCGGTGTTCCACTGGATGAGGGCTGCACCCGGCGCGAGACCGGAGGCGGTGAGCTGCGTCTTGGAGCCGACCGGGCCAAAGCTCGGGGAGAGCTTTGCGGTGACGCCCGCAAGAGTCGCAGTCCGGAACGTCGTCTTCTCATCGCTCGTCGGCGTGAGGTTCAACGGCCAGGTCACACTCGTCTTCGGCGGCCCGGCGTCCTTCGTGACCGTGAACGTGTACCGCTTGAGACCCAGGTACCCCACGGCCGACTGCGTGATGTTGAGGAACGGCGTGGTGGCGCTGGCGGGGACGAGTTCCAGCGTGTGCTTGCCCGGAGGGCCTGCCGCCCGGATTGTCGCCGTTGCCTGTCCGCGCGTCGTCACCGATGAGAGGAAGCCGGCGTACTTGTTGTCCCAGATGACCGCGACGGTGTCCATGTAGCCCAACCAGCCGAGGCCATTGAGCTTGATCGTGATCGTCTGCCCGACCGGTCCCTTCAGTGGGCTGACTGCGTAGGTGCGCTCGACGAGCACTCCGCCCTTGGCAAGCTGGACTCCGCCCGCGACGGCGTAGATGTCGTGCAATGCGCCGTAGTCCTGCGGGAATTTCAGGTTCAGGCTGAGGTTGCCGGAGGCATCCGTCCTCCCCTTCGCGAGCACCACGGCCATAGGGTTGAACTTGCGGCCGTAGAAGTCGACGCTGTCGGGGACGACGTCCATGATGTATTGCTTCGTCGCGGTGCTCCACGTGATGTCGACGTCCGTGTTGGGC
>Ga0315276_10001854_pt1 | contig 19083 bp, 16 predicted proteins | sample YL17G05_0_MG_FD_204542 | JGI IMG/M metagenome (GOLD analysis project Ga0315276, IMG submission 204542) | Sediment microbial communities from Yellowstone Lake, YNP, Wyoming, USA - YL17G05_0 | ecosystem: Environmental > Aquatic > Freshwater > Lake > Sediment | place: USA: Wyoming | collected... | reverse complement strand
ACTCCTCACTGTGCGTGAGCACCCTCGTCACTCGCCTCGTGGCCGACCTCTCGCGGTCCCGCGACTCTTCCGACGAATGCTGTTGGACGTGGTGGCTCATCTCGCTTCTTCGACCTCCGCCGGCCGGAGTTCAGTGTAGCCGAAGTCGCGGGGTGAGCAACCGGCGGGTCCCGTGCGGGGCCAAGGCTGCCGGCGATGCACACATAGCGATTCGCGCTGAACGGGACGTGGCGTTCCGGATCGCGTGGTGGCTGGCTGCGTAGAGCGCAGCGCCGCCGCTGTCCGCGGGCCTACTCGTACCTCATCGCATCAACGGGCGACAGATTCGTGGCCTTGAGGGCCGGGCAGGTTCCGAAGATCAACCCCATGAGGATCGCGGCGCCCATCACGACGCCCAGCGTGGTGGGCGCCGTGCGAAGCGGATGGGCACGCAGGGTCTGGATATGGCTCGGCGGGGCGGAGAGCCGCAGGCCGGCGTCCCTGCCGAGCGGGCGCTGCTATCGATCTTCCCCCCGCGTCTTCATGCGCGTCCACGCCCGGAAGGCTCTGTTGACAAGCGGTGGAGTCAGCGGGCGCGGGCCGGCGAGTGTCGAGAGGTTCGCCAGGAAGGCGCGCAACTCCCGCACGTTGCCCTGCCACGGGTAGTCCTTGAGCATGTCGACGACCGCGCGCGACAGCACGGCATCGCACGCTGTCCCCTCGATGACTCTGGGCCACAGGAACTCCGCGATCATCGGGATGTCGACGGGATGGCTGCGCAGGGCGGGCGTCTCGATGACAAACGAGAGCAACCGATAGTAGAGGTCCTCCCTGAAGACTCCGGCGTCCACGAGCTGCGGGAGGTACCGGTTGGTCGCCGCGATGATCCGCGCGTTGCCTTTTCGGTTCTTGTGCGAGCCGACGGGCCGGTAGTCCCCGTCGTGCAGCATGCGCAACACCTTGGCCTGGTGCGCCGGGTGCAGGTCACCCACCTCGTCAAGGAAGAGCGTGCCGTTCTGAGCCATCTCGTAGAGACCGGGCTTGTTCGAGACGGCACCCGTGAACGCGCCAATGGTATGCCCGAAGAGCTCAGACTCGAAGAGGTCGTGGGCGATGGCCGCGCAGTTGACCGTGATAAAGCTGGCGTGGCGGCGTCTGCCCAACTGGTGGATCTGGCGCGCGACAATCTCCTTGCCCGTACCTGTCTCGCCCATGATGAGGATCGGATGCCCGGTGAGCGAGGCCATCACGATGCGCCGCCGTACTTCCTCGGCCTCGCGCGAGGCTCCCACGAACGCCTTCCTCAACGAGTCGGGAATCGCGACGTCTTCTCCGTCGACGTCGGCCGTCCAACCCGGGAAGCCAGGTGCCTGCCCGCTGCCGAGCGAGGCCCGCGCATCTGGAACGACGGGCCCGGCGAAACAGGCACGCGCCCAGAGCTGGTCGAAGAGCTGCGTGTCGATCTCGAGGAGATAGACACCAGGCCAACGCTTGCCAGCGCGCGATCCGGCCAGATCGCGGATGCCACGCTCGGCCTGTCCGGGTTGGCGGTACGATGCCGACACGTGCACGGCCAGGGCGCGGGCCGGCACATAGATCGAGAGGCCCTTTCTCGCATCCTTGACCTGTTGCCGTCGCCCCTTGAGACCCGGTACTGACTTCACGGCAATCGATCCCTCGTCGCGACTGACCACGATAATCGCGATGCTCTTCGGGTCCTCGCCCTTACGGGCAATTGCGTCGGCGCTCGCCGGCAGCGATCGTGGCGCGAGCCTGTCCGCCTCGATGTCGTAACAGAGCGCGCGCCAAGTCTGCGGCATGGGTTACTCCACTGTAGAGTCGCGTGATTCTACTGGAGGATTCCGGATAACTCAACAACTCGGAGAGCGGGACACGGCGACGGCCGTAGAGACAACCCCCTAGCCGCGAAGGAGATCCGCCGGCGGTGGACTCCGCGGGCGCTGAGTCCCCGTGTCGGTACGCCCCTTGCCCTTCCTGGTGGCGTCGCCGGTTGCGGCACGCGGCGCGGCGTGAGTCGCGCGCGCCTCCGCAAGTCCGGCGGACAGGAGAGCGCGGTCGCCATGAGCCGGGTTCGCACGCCGCAGACGCCTCAACCGCCGACGAATGCGCCGGGCGGATCGAATGGCCCGAGCACGCCGAGCCGACCATCCGCGCCCGCGGGGAACCTGCCCCGCCGCCCACCGCGGCGTTCGGTCGGCGACCTGCTGTGGGAACTGAAGCAGTTGCACAATATCGCCGTCCGGCTTGAAGAACGGATCGGCGATCTGTTCTGGGACCTCAACCATGGCCTCACGCATCCGCCGGCAGCTGGGGCCAACAATGGCGGCCGGGGGCCGCGCCCAGGTGCGGGGAGGACGCTGCGGTCGACGACTGCGCCTGTCGCGTGGGTCACGAAGCTCACCACGCAGCAGAGGCCCGACGGGTCGCTGCTCGTCAGCCTCAACGGCAAGGCCTCGTTCCTGCTGCAGCCGCACCTCGGCGCCCTGCTGCTGGCGCTCGCCGAGGATACCGGCATGAGCAAAGACGAGGGGGTCGGCTTCAAAACGCTGCGGGATCTGTCCGTACGGATCGGCAAGCACACGGGCGGCCGGGCGCCGACCCCCGACACGATCAATAAGTACGTCTGCAAGTTGCGAAAGCAGCTCTGCCGGACTGGCCTGCAGAGCGACATCATCCAGACACACCGTCGGCTCGGGCGGCGGCTGGCCGTGAGGCGGTCGAGCCGCGCGGGCGCGTAGGGCCACTCAATCCGTGCGCCTCGTTCTGCCTGCTTCGCCACCACCAGGCGTCAACAATGGCGCTTCGATGGCGTCAGCGAACATCCTCCGCGTCGCCTGCGTACCTCGCGAATCGCCAGGGCTCAAGCGCCTCTCTTCACTGGCGGCCTGGTCGATCCTTGAATCAGCCGATCGGGAGAGGCTCCGTATTGCACCACCACGCCTGGCTGTGGAGGCTGCCGCCGCCACGATGCCCGGCCAACGCGTGGAACAATGCCGAGGCGATGGCGTATGCCTCCGGCGACATCCGCTCACGCAGGTCGTGCAGCACCGGCTCCATCGTCCAGGCCATTTGCGCGTCGCCGTCCGGTCCCAGCGTCTTGATCCGGCCGATCCACGGCGAGGCGTCGGCCCCGTCGATCAGCGCAAAGAGGGCGAGGAACCACAGCGTGCGGCCCACGACATACCTCGGTCCGGCCGAACGCTGTTCCCACGCGGCGATGGCGTGGGCCCTCGCTTCAACCTCCCGCCCCATCTTCAGGGACACCCTCGCGAGGTGACAATGGGTGCCGGCAACGTCGAAGTCCTCGTTGAGAAGCGTGTGCAGGATGCGCTGCGCGGTCTGGCAGTCACCGCGCAGGAAGCAATCCAACGCGGCGCTCCGGCGCTCGAGCGGGTTGCCGTCCCCGTCCGACCGTTCCGGTCCCGAGGGGAACTCGAGCGGTCGCGCCGGCGGCCGGCGGTCGGCCTGCTTCTCAACCCGGTTCCAGCGCTCCTCGGTCTCGAACGGGTTCGACAGGTCGAGAGCGGTGTGGTCGGCGTGACTGACGATGGACTGCCAGGATCCCGCGAACGCGGCACGGTTGGGCAGCACGCGCTTGATCACCTCGCCGCGCAGTTTCGCCCGCCCGATCGTGGGCGGGTTCTCCATGGCGTGCTCGATGTTGTCCACGCCGGGCATGTGATGCGTGAGCACGCCGGCGCGATCGAGCGACGCGAAGATCCCCTCGCCGCCCAACTGGCTGAACCGGACGTCGCACTCGAACAACTCCTGGCGCAGCCGGATGAAGGCCCCGACGCCGTCCCATGTGAGCCCCTTTGCGTGCACGAGCGAGCTCGCCGCACGCATCCACCCCTGCAGCGCGTCGGAGGGGGCCAGCAAGTGTTCGACCTGCGGCATCTCCTCGATTGAGCTGTCGTCGCGAAAGCGCGCCCACATCTCGACCAGCACCTCCGTCCAGGCCGCCACCCGCGCCCAGTCGAACCCGCGGCGGGCCAGCACGCGTTCGAACATGGTGCGCTTGATGGCCCAGTCGAGGATGGTCGAGACCGAGCCGGGCGCGCCTTCCAGCCGGTCGAGCATGACACGCCATTGGTGGCACGCTGTCTCCGCCCACGGCGGCATGAAGCCGGCGCGGGCGTGCGCCTCCGCCAGGCGGAGGTAGTGCCGCTGAATCTCAAGGGGTGTCACGTGCGTGCCGCCGGCAGCCACGCGACCCCGGCACGTCGGGTCACCGACAATCGCCCGCAGCGCGCCGACGGGGTTGTCGAGAATCATCTCCGCGCCCGGCTGCACATCACCCTCCACCATGGCCACGACGAGCACCGTTGTCGCCGTGCGCAGCCACATGGCAATCTCCGAGCACAGACTCTCGCCGCAAATGATGTGCAGGCGCCTGTGGCCGCCGTTGCACAGCGCCTCGTCCTTGGTATGGAATATGCCACGCCCACGGGTTGAATCGGCGGAGGTCGAATGTTCAATCACCAGCGACCGCGGCGACAGCACGAACTCCACGCCGGGCGAGAAGGGGTTGAAGCCGCCAGCCCCCGTGTAGATTACTCGCGACACGAGGTGCGGAATGATCTGAGGCGGCAGCCTCGCCGGATCGATCCTGTGCAGGATGGATTCATGACATCCCCAGGACGATCGCGTCAGGTAATCGATGTTCGTCTTCAGCAGGAGCGGGCCGGCCGCGTTCGCCTGTCGCGGCGTCGCGAGCCGCTCGAGGATGCGCTCACCTGCCAGGATATACCGCACGACATCCCAGGGATTCGCGACTTCCGGCGTCGTCATCTCGGGGTGGTGTCCGCAGTCAACGTAGAAACGCGCGCCGTTCTGAAGGAACACGCCGTTGCCCGACAGGTCCTGGATGCCCGGCACCTCGTCGCGCGCGCGTGTCGCGAGGTCGTACGCGATCGCGTCGCGCTGCACCCCGTCCTGGTCGCTCGTCGCCCCGACGATGCCGTACTCGGTCTCGAGACCGAACAGCCGCTCGGCCATGGGTCATTGCTCCTCGTGCTCTCGGAACGTGCAGGCGGCAATGTAGACATGCGCGATGTCCAGTTCGTCGCGGCCATCGATCCGCGCCCGCGCGCACGCCGCGTCGGCAAGGGCCAGCGCCGTGGCCGGCAGATGGCCGGCCAGCGTGGCCGCCCGCTCCACCAGCGGTCGCACGTGATCGTCGGCGACACGTACCCGGTGGTGCGCCGAGATGCACGGCAGTACGGCGCGCACGACGTCGCAGGTGTCGTCCACTGAGAGCGCCGCCGCGGGAATATGGTGCAGGTGCCGAGCGAGCGGCGAGTCGTCGAACATCGCCAGCGACGGCGCCGAGAGCGTGGCTACGATGCGCGCGCCGCCCTCGACGGCCCGGGCGAGTGCGGCCGAGCCGTGGCGCGTCTCGGCGCGCACAAGATCCAGCCGCTCGAGCGCCAGCACGACGTGCGAGGCCTCGGCGGCATCGTCCAGGACGGCGGCCAGCAGATTCTCGCGCTCCGATTCGAGGAGCGTGCCCATGAAGAGATGGCCGAGGTCGATGCTGACCACCGTGGTCCCGGGAGCGATGGCAGGCAGGCCGCCGGCCAGCAGCGCGAGCAGGTGGGACTTGCCGACGCCGGGCTCGCCGAGGATCACCGGAAGCCGCGGGTGCAGCGCGACGAGCGACGCCGCGATGTCCGCGATCGTCTCACGGCCGTCGCGGCTCTGATCGCCGGGCGGCGCCTCGACCTCTCTGCCGAATCTCGCGAGCATGCTGCCGCGGGGCTGCGTCGCCGGCGCCGCCCCCGGTCTCCAGCCGGGCTCTTCGTCTTCGAACCCGACCGCGCGGAGCGCATCCTCGACGACGACGGCGAACTGGACGTCGGTGCGCGAGTCGAGGAGCACGATGCGCCACCCCTGCTGCGTCGTGCCGCCAGCAAACGCTCTGGCCAGCACCGGATCCGTGCCCGTGTATTCCAGGTCCTCGTCGACGGCGATCACAACCGGGAGATTCGCCTTCGTCCGACTGACCATCAGGTTCGTGCCCGCCTTGTTGAAGAAGCGGCGGTTCGCCGGCACGTTCTGCAGGATGAGCGAGTCGGGGCCCTCAGCGCGCACGCGCACACGTCGGGCCTTGAGCCGCACCCCGAGCGGCGACTCGGGGTCGAGGCCAGCCGTCGCGAGGTGCGCCTGAGCGCCGGTGCCGGGCATGATGGTCGATCCCGCGGCTACTCGCCGCCTTCCTGGCGGGAGGATCGCAGGAACGCCTCGCTGTTGCCCGAGAGGGCCCGCTCGATGGCCTGGTCCCCCGCGCGCAGGAAGCGCTCGCCCGCCGCTCGCGCGGCCTCACTCGCTCCAGTGTCGCCCTCACCTGCCGGCGAGTCCGGGCCCCGCCACTCGCGCACATCCGGTCGTCGTTCACGCACGTCCATCGCTGCTCCTCCGTTCGGTTGGGCCATGGGCCTCAGAGACCATGGCATCAAGCCTGTCTGCGATCTCTCCAAGGTCCGAGTGGTCATCGAACACTTCCGCGGCGCGTGTCTGGTCCCACGCCAGCGGGTCCGCCAGGTGAATGGTCCGCGGGATGCGCCACCCGCCGCGGCCGGTCGAGGCGATGCGCACCCAGTCCCAGTTTGCGTCCTCGACACCCGCCGCGCCCGCCTGCCGCAGCAGCATGCCGCGGGTCCAGGCGCGCGTGCATTCGGGGGGATGTTCCACGAGCCAGCTCACGCGTTCCTCGGACACCAGGCGCTCCACCAGGCCCGCGCGCTCGTAGGCCCAATAGAGGCCTTCGTCGAGATCGAGGCTGGAGTAGACGTGGTCCAGGTGCTTGACTTGAGGCGAAGACCATCCGAGGCCAGGGCGCTGCGCGATGGCGCGATCGAGGATCGACATCTTGAGCACCCAGTCGAGCCGGGGGACGAGCGCGTCGAGGTCCCTCGCGAGCAGCCGGTCGACCGTGTCCTCCCACAGCGCCACGATGTCTCCGGCGCGCGGCACGATGCCCTCGCAGCCCCCGTCTTCGACAAACGCGCGGGCGGCCTCGACGAACCGCGCCTGCAGTTCCGCCGCCGTCGTCTCGGTGCCGTCGACCAGTCGCGCGCGTGCCTGCAGCGTCGGGTCGTGGCTCCAGCGCACGACCGCATCGAGGGGATCATCGAGGATGAGACTCGCGTCGACGTTCCCGGCCTCGATCATCGCCAGCACGATCTGCAGCGTCCCCAGCTTCAACAGCGTCGCGACGTGGCAGAGCGTGCTGTCGTAGAAGATCACGTGGAGCCGGGCCTTGTCGTCGGTCGGGCTCGAGTAGTACGGGCCGCGGCCGAGACCGCAGAGGGCCTCGTCGCGCGAGTTGACGATTGGGCGGCGGCAGGTCGTCTGCGGACCCGTGAGCGTCTCGAAGAAGTCGGCGCGCTGCGAGATCTGGTATCTCACCGGCGGCGCGTCGTTCTCGCTGCCCACCTTGCCCTGCCCCGTGAAGACGATGCTCGATGTCTGGAACGCGGCGAGGTAGAGCAGGTAGTGCACCTTGCGTTCGAAGATGGTGTTCCACGCGACGCGGCTCAGCAGCATGTTCAGGTGGCTGCCATAGCTGCGGCCGCTGCCGTCACTGTTGTTGACAAGCACCTGCAGGCGCTGGCCCCGGGGCTGCCTGGCGTTGGCCGCCGTGAGCGCCGCGCGCGCCACGCGCAGCAACGCGTGCACGCAGGCGAGCTGGTCGTACGCGCTTAACGTTTCGGCGGACGCGAGTTCCAGATGATCGAGATCGATGTACGCGCACGAGCCGTTGGCCAGGAACTTCCGTCCCCAGTCCTGCCGGTCGTACGCGGAGGCCGGCAGTCCCGCATTGTAGAAGGGCGCAATCGCCAGCACGCGGCCGGAGTCGGCCGTGTCCGGCACGCAGGTCCCGACGGCGGTACTGTCCTGCTCGCGGGCGCGCATGCCGTAACGTCCGCTCCATCCGTGATGCCCGCCCGTCCACGCGGAAAGGCACGAGTGGTTCGTGCGCGCCTGCGGGTAGCCCTCGATCTCGCGCAGCAACGCGCGCGAGGCTTCCGCTCCGCTCCCGGCCGCACGCTCCACGCCACAGATGAAATTGCCAACCTCGACGTCGGTTCCGCACAGCTTCGGCAGCCTGGGATCGCTCGCGTTCATCGGTTACCCCTGCACCATGTAGCGTTCCGGGCGAGGCACCGTGCGCTCGATCATCTGGACGCTGACCACGTCGACATCCTGCGGGAGGCCGGTGAGATAGGCGCGGCAGTTCGCCGGCGTCAGCACGCGCGCCGCGCTCGTCATCTCGGCGTCGAGCGCGCCGACCACATCATCGAGGCGCACGCCGGGAGCGCCCTCGCACGCTTCGCGCACGCACGCACGCTCCACGGCGGCGAGCGCGATCTTGGCCAGCACCGCGCCGCTCACCAGGTCGCGCGCCTTCACCTCGCGGCGTTTGCCATCGCGGAACATCATCACGGCGAGGTCGCTGTCGCCGTTGGGCGCGAAGAGGCGCGCGATGGCCGCGTCGAGGATCTCCTCGCGGGTAGCCGCCGCGTCGGCGCCGTGACCGTTCTGCGCGTACGGGATCCCGGGGCGCAGGTGTTTCGCGAGCACCGCCCGCGCCGCCTTGCGGCCCGGCGCGGGCACGTGGATCACGCAGTCGCCGAGGCGGCCGGGGCGTGTCAGGCCGGGATCGAGCGCGTCCCGGCGGTTGGTGGACGCCACCACTATCACATTGCCGCGCGACTCGAGGCCGTCGAGCTCCGCCATGAACGCCGTCAGAACGCGGTCGTCGACGCGCGCGCCGGCGTGGCTGCGCGCAGCGCCGATGGCATCGACCTCGTCGAAGTACAGGACGACCGGGATATCGGGGTCGCACTCGCCCGCCGCCCGCGCGGCGCGAAAAATCTCGCGATAGTTCCGCTCCGATTGTCCGAACCACATCGAGTTCAGGCTGCCCGGCTTGATCGACGCAAAGCGGGCGCGGCACGAGCGGGAGATCGCGCTCAACTGGTTCGCCAGCGCCCGCGCGAGCATGGTCTTGCCCGTGCCGGGCGGCCCCCAGAGCAGCACCGAGCGCTTCGGCTTGAGGCCGTACTTCGCGACGAGCGCGCCGTGGCGGAAGCGCATCAGCACGGCCCGCTGCAACTCGTCGATCTGCGCGTCGAGGCCGCCGATATCAGCGAACGTCTCCGTCGGCGTGTCCTCCAGAAAGATGTTGTTCCCGCCGGAGCGCTCGACCACTTCGAAGGCCATGCCCATGGCGCGGTCCCACCGGACGAGGTCGCCGCCCTTCAGCCCGCCCGGCCCGAGGCGCGACGCCGCGTCGACGATGGTCTCTTCGTCGCGGGAGTTGAGGATGAGGCGCCCGTCCGGCGTGTAACGATCGAACACGGCCACGTCGCCGACGCGCAGCATGCTGGTCTCCGACCGGGCGACGATGGCGTTGAGATCCCTCGTGAGGAACACTTCGTCGCCGGCCGACAGCATGTCAAGGCTCACGCCGTCATTCATCTGCACGATGCGCCGCGACGAACCATGGGCAACCATGGCGGCCGGGCCGCCTGCCGTGTGTGCGGCGCCGAGAAACACCGCGGGCTGCCAGGGCGGCGCGGTCAGCCGGTCCAGCAGCGCCTTGAGTTCCTCCTGGGCCTCGCGCGCCCGCGTGAGTCCGCCGTGGTAGCGGTAGACGTCGCCGAGCAGGGTCCGATCGAGCGTGTCGTTCAGCTCGGGCGTGTTGCGGCGGCACTCGGTCAGCCACTGCAGTTTCTCTTCCGGTTGGGGCGCGCCATCGCCCATGGCCGACAGCCGTTTGGCCGACGCCGCATCCAGTTCAGGTCCCGCCTTGCGCGACATGGTTCGAGTCCTCCGTGATTTCTCACCCGCCAGCGTCTCCATCAACGACTGCAGGCCGCGTGCATTCATGATGCCGGCGCTCGGACGACGACCACGCTGCGCGCCTGCAGCATGCCGAGGCTCCAGCCGTAGGCCGAAAAGCGCACGGCGGCGGGCGACACGTCGTTGGCGACAAGCGCCACCGCGTGCGCACCCGCGAACACCGTCCGGTGCACGGCCCGGTCGTGCTCGCTGAAGATGTCGTTCGCAAGCGCGCACGCGTCGTGCTCGCGCTCCGGGCACTGGTTGAGCCGGCACCACTCGCGGACCGGGTGGCTGTGCCACCAGCCCACCATGAGTTCGTCATAGCCGCGCTCGCCGATCTCGTGGCGCAGGCTCGACCAGGTGTCGGCGGTGAACATGAGCCGTACCGCCGACGCCTCGGTGTGCTTCGCCGGAAGTTGAGCGGTCACGCGCGTGAACACTTGCCGGGCCCGGGCGTCGCGGAAGAGGTGGCCGACAAGCGCTCCCCCGGTTTCGAGCGGCGCGGCCTGCTTCGTCAGTTCCGCGATCTCGTCGAGCACGTGCTGCGGAACGATGGCCGGCGCCTCGTGCGGTGCCGGTTCGCCGATGGTCACCGACTGGCCGAGCAGCGGGAGCAGCGACGCGTTGACGAGGGTGGGCGGCGGCGTGACGTCCCGCACCGTGAACGCCGGCGCGCCCGCCGCACCGGCGTCCCGGGGTGGGGCTGTCGCCAGCAGGAGGTACCGAAACACGTCGCCGACCGCAAGGCGGCCGGCCTCGATGAGTGGGCCCGCCGCCTGCTGTGCCAAATCGCGGAAGTACTGTGCCGGGAAGTCGCAGAACGCCTCGCGGGGTTGGCCTTCCGTCTCGATCGCGACACGGAATCCGCTGAACGCCGCTCCGCCGCCGCGGGTCCAGATCGGGCGCACCTCCGCGTTGTTAAGCGCGCTGAGCGACCGGCCTTCGTTGAGGGCCGACAGCCGCACCCATTCGAGCGCGGGCTCCCAGTCCGGGTCGACCCGGGCCTGGGCGAGCGGCGTCCAGTCCTCCCGGTAGACCGCCAGCGAGTAGTCCCAGGGGTTCCTCAGCATGGGCGCCTGGCGCCGGCCTCGATGTTCGGGGTCAGCACCACTTTGTCGCCCGACTGGAGCGCGTCACCCACCGTCTCCGCGCCGTGCAGATGGCGGCCCTCGCGATCGAGACGCGCGTGATAGACCAGCGGGCGGCCAGCGCCGTCGTTCTTCGGCAATTTCATGTCGCCCAGCACCCCCTTGATCAGCTCGCCGACGGTGCAATCGGCCGCGACGTTGCCGACGCTTCTGAGCTTCTGGCCTGTCACGTCGCTTACCTGCAGGTCATCGATCGCGGTGCGGACGGTTGCGGCTGCGTTTCCCATGTGTCTCTCCTCTGTTGTGTGTCACCGTGTGCATGAGACGGCCCACCCGCGGGCCGCCAGGTACGAGCGTGCGAGATCAAGGTCCATGAGCGCCTTCACCTCGCGGCCGGCCATGCGGCAGGCCACTGACAGGGCCGAAAGCGCGTGATGGATCTCGGGTGAGGTGGCAGCGCTCTCGATGTTCGCCTCGACGAAGACCGCCGTCGCCCCATCGAGCGGATCGGCGCCCGCCCGGACGAAGCGGACGACATGCGCGACGGTCAGCAGCAGGACGGCAACGGCCGCGCGCGTCTCGTCGGCCACGTCGCCCAGCCGCGCGAGTTCGACCCGGACGCGGCATCCGCCCGCGTTGCGGGGCTCGACAATCGCCTGGTGGAACTGGCCCGGAACGCCGAGGTCGATCGCGAGGCGCCCCGCGGCGCGCTGCACGAACGCCCAGCCTGCTTCGGCCACCAACGCACCGAGACCAGTCTCCGGGGCGCGGTCCGCCTCCACGGTGTCATCGATCTTGATGGCGTCGTCGACCGTGCGGGTGGAGGACGGGGCTTCCTTGGCCTGCGCCTTGTCGAAGGCAGCCCCGTCGTCTGTGCCGTTGTGGGACAGGGCCTCAGCCCTGTCGTCACAGCCCTCGGCCAGCCGCTTCATCCCCTCGCGCGCCTCGCGCGCCCGCGCCGCGACATCGATCCCATCCTCCGTCGGGACATCCGCGCGCAGGACCAAGGTCCGCGCCGAGGGGGCGATCACGAGTTTCGCGAGGCCGGGCGACGCGGCGGTCCGCCGCAATGCGTCCCATGACGACCGACTGCGCGCCGCGTCGGACAGCTCGCCGCTGAGCACGAGCCAGTCGCCCAGTCGTTCCACGACGATGTCGAGCCGCTGCTCGTCGCTCACGGCGGTCGGCGTGGTCATGACGCCCCACCGGCCGCCGGAGGCGTCTCGATCCTGAGCTTCATCGACCGGCGCTTCAGTGGGCGGGCATCCACCGGAAACCGGTCCTGGTTCTGGCGCGCCCAGGCCGCCGCGTCGTGGTTGAGCGCGTCGTGCGTGGCGTAGCGCTGGTACGTGATGACCTCGTAGAGTTGGTAGAGGATCTCCACGAGACGCGTCCCTGGCCCGAGCCGCCCGAGGCACACGACCGGCGCGCGGTTCGAGATGTTGGGATGCCATGCCTCCGCCGGACCCAGCCAGACCAGGACCTGGTACGGGTCCGTGCGGCGCAGGTAGTCGTCCGGGAAGTAGATGCCGACGGCCGCGCCCTGCGTTTCCGTGATGTCGCCGGCCGGGGTGCGGCAAAGCCCTGAGCAGTGGAAGCGCGCTACGTAGCGCTGCACCGGTGGCGGGCCGATCGGCTCGAGGTCGAGGAGGTCGCTGTCGCGCGAGAGAGCCATTCCGTCTTCGTATTGCCGCGCCAGGAACGCCGCGAGGATCTTGTCGTTCACGATGCGCCTCCTACTGCACGCCCCGGGATGCCGTCTCGCCGGTGAGCTCGTAGAACCGCGCGTGCCCGCCCCGGCTCAGGCTGAAGATGTCGCCGGTCTCGAGGCCCAGGCTCCGGAGCGTGCGTGCCGGGGCGTCACCCGGCAGCGCGTCGCCGCAGAGCCGATCGGCGATGTCCGGGCCGAGGGCCTCCAGCCGGCCGCGGCAGGTCTTGCACGTTCGCTCGCGCTCAGTAAGCGATCGGCGCAAGCGAAGCGTCGGGACCATCGCGCCGCAGCCCAGGCAGGTGAGCTTCGTCACAAAGGGCGTGCTCTCGACTCGTAGCGAGGCTTGATGCGCCGCGTCCGCGCCGGCGCGCAGCGCCAGCGCCTGCGCGATCGTGACGTCCTCCGGCAGGCGTCTGAGCTTGTGCACCTCCCACGCGTCGTGGTCGGCCAGCCGACAACCGTTGCGGCGCGGGAACTTCGTCACGAACTGCCGGTGAGACGAGGCGTCGATGACAATCTCGTGGCTGCCGAGATTCACATCCGCGTCCCCCGCGAAGAGGCGCCGCAGCTCGATGGCCTGCACGGCCGCCGCGAGCGCGCCCAGTTGCGCCGGCGCGTTTGTCGGCGCCGGTGTCCGGCCTTCCGGCTGACAGGGATAGCTCCACTCGATCGCGTCGTAGTCCGCCTGGTCCCAGCCGCACTCCAGGCATGCGCACTCCGGTGCGCCGTGGAAGATGGAGACGCGTACCAGCGAACTGTCCGCCTGGACGCCCGAGTCGACAAGGGTCACGCCAAGGTGCCGCGCGGCCTGGTTCAGGTACTGGCGAGCCGCGCGACTGTCCACACACGCCAGGATCGCGTCCGCGCGGAGGCGGCCGAGCGGCACCGCCTCGACCGGCGCGGGGATGCTCGTTACATCAATCGACGGGTTGATCCTCCGCAGACGAATACCCTGAACCCGTGCCTTGCTTCTACCCACCTCGCCCGGCGTGATCGCCTGCGTCTCAACATTCGTCTCGTGATACTTCCCGTGGTCGATCAGTACGACGCGGCCGATGTCGCGCATCCGGGCAAGGTGGGGCGTGAGTTGCGATCCGACGTTGCCGAGGCCGACGACGACGACTGTGCGACTCACGTCAGAACTCCTCCGGCTCCCAGCCGTCGCCGCCCGTGGTGGTGGCGCAGCCGCACGCCTGGCAGAACGGCACGGCCGTCCAGCACGGAAAGTCGCCGTGTTCCTGCTGGTGGTACCAGCTGTTGCAGACCGGGCAGCTCACAGCCGGGCTTGCGGGCGCGATGTCGCACGTGCAGCGAGCGCAGCGCACGGGGTGCGCGGCACCGGGGAATGGCTCGACTCGCGCGAGATGCTCGTCAGTGAACACCGCCGCGGTGTGCCCGCATCGGATTTCGTCTCGACTGTCGAGGACGCGGATGCCTGTCGGGACCGGCTCGCCGTTTACGGTAGCGTAGGCGGCATGGTTGGCGACGAGGACCCAGGGGGCGGCCGGCCCGGCGCCCGCACGGATGAGCGCGACCCCCGCGGACGCCGCGGGCAGCGCGACCGTCGGGCCGCCCAACGCCACCTCGACTCGTTCTCCCTTGTCCCCGCGCATCCACAGGCTCGCCATCGCAACCTCGCGTGTGCACGATACGGCTGTGGGAACAGACCAGGGGGATCGGGTCAGGCAGGACCAACAACAATGAGGGGGATCACGCGGGAATTCGAGAATCCTGGCCGCGACATTCGCCGCGCATCACATTCAGTCACCCTGAGGGTGTGGTTCCCTCGTTGCAGATCCGACGACAGCAGGTTGCGATTGACCGTTGATAACATGGTCAAGTACTGTTGCGCTTGATGTCGGACTGAAAACGAGGGAATCGTGGATAACAAGTTGCTTCTGGGCCTTGTCCGGGTCGAAACAGATGCAGACCTGCGAGCCGCGTTCGAGACCAAGTCCGGCAAGTCGGTCGTCGACGCAACGAACGCTGAGTTGCTCCAGTTCATCAGTGAGGTGCTGAAGGGAACAGACGAGGCCCTAAGAACGCGTGTCACGGAGGGGTTCGGCCGATTTGGCGGCGATCCGGCATCCACTGCGCAACGATTGCTGGACCTGCTGCTAACCCCGACAGGGAATAGTCTTCTGGAGGGAAAGTTCGCACCCGACACCTCTTATCGGAGTTCGGGCACCACCGACCGTGCGATGTCATCGCGTTGAGCGGGACTAGCGCGTCTGCTCTGTGCGGCGGTGCTACCACTGATGTCCAAGATCCGCGCAGGCGGTACGCTGCCAGATCTCAAGTGCGCCAAGGGAATCAGTCACCCGTGAGTGTCTCTCGGCATCGAAAAGGGCGCTCACGAGTGCCCCGGCGTCCCACTGCTCGGCGCGTGCCTCGCACCAACAGGCTGTCGGCTCATGGTCCCATGATGGGTCGACGGAGACACTCGTCAAATCGGATCGGCTCAACAGGACCCTTATCTGACCGAGCACGACATCGGTTCGCTCGGCCCTCAGAACGGCAAGGACCGCCCGAATAACGAGAATCCTGAGTCCCAGACGGTTGTCTCGGACGCCAGCAATCCCCCACGCCTCGCGCAGCAATTCAGACGCACGCTGTAGGTCGTCCTTCATCATCAAGGTGATAGCCACGTTAAGCAGCCGAAGCGCCACCTTTGGGTGATTCTCGCCCCGGCGTTCGCGGTCGATTCCCAATGCTTCCAAGTGGCATGCGACGGCCTCATCCAGACGATTCTGGTGCCGAAGATTGACCCCGAGGTTGTTGTGATCGATCGCGACCGTAGGACTCCGCGCTCCGAACACGGCAGTATCAATAGCAAGAGCCTCGCGCAGCAGCGGCTCGGCGTCCCCAATCCGTGCGATGCACTCAACCACACGCGCGAGATTCCGCAGGTCGACCGCCAACTGCCTTCTGTAGCCGAGTGGAAGGGATCTGTCGATGGCTATCGCACGCTCCAGCAGTGCGTGTGCACGCTGGGATTGTCCCGCATCCTGGAGCATGTTCGCCAAGGCACTCAGATCCCCGGCAACCACATTATCGTGTGGGTCATCGCACTCCTGATCAATCTTGAGAGCATCGGCTGCCGCTTCTATGGCGTCGGTCAGTTTGTTCCGCTCACGCAGTACTTTGCCGAGGTTGGAGAGCCGGATCGCAATACGAGGGTCGCCCGAACCGAACCTGGCACGATCGAGCTCCAGCGCTTCGCGAAGGTGCGCCTCGGCTGCCTCATTCCGGTCAGTTTCCCCATAGAGTGCTCCCAGGTTGCTTAAAGTTGTCGATAGCCAAACACCTGAGGTTTCGGTGTCTGACCGGCATTTATCCAAAGCTAGGCCAAGGAAGCGCTCCGAGAGTTCGTAGTCTCCGACGTGCAGGCATGCCGAGCCCAGCACGTTCAGACACGACATGTACTCGCCCCCAGACGCAGCGAGTGTGGGCAGCACTCGGCGTAGCAGCCGAATCGTCTCTCTAAAATCAGAGCGCCGGTGCAGAGAGTAGCTGACGTGGAGACCCAAGTAGGATGCGGCGTGCAATCCGGCGTCGAGCCAGGAATGGCCAGTCTCCCGCAGTGCGGCAAGTTCCCAATCCTGACCGGAGCCATCTAATCCGAGCTCGACCATGAGGGCGCGCCCAACAACGAACGTCTGAATGGAATCCTCGACCGCGTCCACGCCCCTCTGTGTGCGCCGGACGATGTCCTGCACAACCCGATGGATCCGCACCAAGACCGGTCCGCTCCCCTCAGAGTCCACCGTGGACTTCTGAAACAGGCGCAGACTGAGAAGGCGGCGCAGAAGGGTCAGCCATGGATCCGGATAGCCGGGTTCCGCATCCGTTCCAAGGTTCGAGAATACCTCGGCGACGAGCGCCCGAATCCAGGACAGCGCAACGTGATCGGCGGGAAGCAGGGAGGCGCAACGCAACGCCAGTTTCTCTGGTTCGGAAAGGCGGTCGAGTGTCGGCCCCAATGTGGCAACGACGCTCTTCTCGCCATGCCGAACGCCTTCGCCGGATTGCTCCGCGGCGCTGTCGAGCCCGGCCAGACCTTCCTTCTTGAGCCGAGCGAGAAAGCTGACGCACGTCACGTCGTCAGCGAACTGCCCCAGATAGACGGCGGCCGTTTCGACTCCCAGGGTGAACCGACTCAGCAAGCTCGCGACTTCCCGCGCCGCCTCCCGCTCGGAATCACTCAAGAACGATCCGCCGGGCTGATAGGTTTCGATGAGTTCGACGGCATCCGCCTCGGGTAGTTCGTCTACGGGCAGGAAGACGCGATCCCTGTGCTTGCCGTGCATCTCGCTTCCGCCCAGTCGAGTTGTGGCGACGACGTGAAGCCAGTCAACTGGAGGCAGACACTGGGTCTGGGCGGGTTCGAGAAGCCTGGGTCTGTCCACGTTGTCGAGCAACAGCAGACTGCGATGCGGTTCATGAGAGTCGGCCAAGCGCCGCAGTTCGGCCAACACGCGCTCGAACTGGCGAGCGGTGTCTTTCCCTTCGTCCTCGTCAAAGCCAAGACCCAGTGGGGAGGAGAGTTCTGCAATGACTGCGCGTAGGTCCTCCTTGCCTTCGGTGCGCACCTGCCAGCATCCTCCGCCGTATTCGTGCGCGAAAGCGCGGGCATACTCGATCGCCAAGGCTGTCTTGCCCATGCCCCCCAGGCCGTGAACGATCGTCAGTACACCTGCTCCTCCAAACGCCACGGTTTCGCGCAGCCGACGAAGTTCGGTGGTTCGGCCGATAAAGTGAGGATTGTGTCCGCCCACGTTGCCCAGCCTGTGCTCCGCACGCTCACCTCGTGTGATGCGATCCTTGAGTTGGACATTGAGCAGGCTCATCCGCTCTCGTACAGCAACCTCGTGCAGGCTCTCCTCGCCGAGGTGAAACCATGGCCGGAGATCGAAGTGCTGACGACGGCGGAGTTCAGCCACCCAGGTGCCATACTTCTGCTCGAATCCCTTTTCCCCCCAGCCCGGTACCTCGACGAAGTAGATGGGTGCCACCCCGTCGCCGAAGTGGGCGCGGGCGATCTCATGTTTGAGGTATTCGTTGAACTCCCATTCGCAGTATTCGCTCTTGAGGTACGAGGGCGACAGGCAAGCCAGCAGCAAACGTGACTCGCGCAGACCTTGCAGGATGCGGTGACGCCAATCCTCCATGCCGCGAATCTCCGTAGCGTCGAAGAACGGCACCAAGGGGCGCCCGGCAAATGCGGCGAATTCGGCCTGGATGCTCTCGACGAGCTGAGTAATGCGGCTTTGTCCGTTGTCGCTGCGCGAGTAGCTGACGAAGAGATCGTAGGCCACGGGACCTCCTGCGCGGAGCGAACACCTTCAGCAACCCTAGGCGCGGGCATTGTAGCTGAGGATGGTGGCTGTCTCGCGCCAACCATGTCTCTTTCGCGTGGGGCGTCGGCGCAGCGACGTCCCTGAGCGTGCGGCGGCGCCCCAATCCTGCAGCGGACGTCCCTGCAGCGGATGTCCCTTGACATTGAGTTCTGTCGCTTCCTACACTCTCAGTCGATCTCGGAACATAGGAGCGTGTTCATGGCATGGAGAGACCTCTTTCGCACATCAGGCCGAAAGGCGCTGGTTGAAGCAGTCCGGCGACACAGCCGCTGGCAGGACGCGTTCACGGCGAAACACGGAAAGCCAATCGCCCGAGCGTCAATGAGCGAGGTCGTGACCTTTGTCGACAACATAATCTCCGATTATGAGAGGCTCCAATCCGAGAATGCCAAGCTTCGGGCTGAGGGCGCCAAGTCTCTGCCGACATTCAAGAACCTGGCGTCGCTCCTTGAGCAGCCGGACTTGTTGCGCGCTTTGGGTAACAGACAATTGACCGACTCCTACCGGTCGTCTGGTACCACGGATCGCGCGATGTCCTCGCGCTAAGCCGAACCGTCGCTGGTTCTTGGCCGAAGAAACTGGGAGTTGAGCCCGTCTCAGCCCGCTGACGGCGCCGGGGAACGGCTCGACGCGCGCGAGATGTTCGTCGGTGAACACCGCTGCGGTTTGCCCGCACCGGATTGCGTCGCGGCTGTCGAGGACGCGGATGGCTGTGGGGACCGGTTCGCCATTCACGGTGGCGTGGGCCGCTTGGTCGACGATGAGGACCCACTGAGCGCCACGTTCGGCGCCAGCGCGGATGAGCGCGCCCCCCGCGGACGCCGCGGGCAGCGCGAAGGCCTCGCTGCCGAGCGCCACCTCGACACTTTCTCCCGTGTTCCCACGCATCCACAAACTCGCCGTCGCAACCTCGTGTGTGCACGATATCCGCCGATAGTTGCAGGCCGTCGTGCTTCATGGCGTAGAGCAAGTCGTAAGTCTTGCGCCACCATCTGCCGACCCGAAGGGGTTCTGCGCTGAACACCCGCCGCGACGATCAACGACCGAGGACGGTGACCGCGCCCAGCTTGGC
>Ga0315276_10001853_pt1 | contig 19087 bp, 18 predicted proteins | sample YL17G05_0_MG_FD_204542 | JGI IMG/M metagenome (GOLD analysis project Ga0315276, IMG submission 204542) | Sediment microbial communities from Yellowstone Lake, YNP, Wyoming, USA - YL17G05_0 | ecosystem: Environmental > Aquatic > Freshwater > Lake > Sediment | place: USA: Wyoming | collected... | reverse complement strand
ACGACGAACGTCCAGAACGTGACCGGCATCTTCTTGCCGAGCCCCCCCATGTTCCGTATGTCCTGCGCGTCGGTGTGGTGGTCGTTCTGATGGTGGAGCGCGTGATGCATGCCGTGGATCACCGACCCGGAGCCGAGGAAGAGTCCGGCTTTGAACATCGCGTGCGTGACAAGGTGGAAGACGCCGGCGGTATAGGCCCCGACGCCGAGGGCCATGATCATATAGCCGAGCTGACTGATGGTCGAATAGGCGAGCACCTTCTTGATGTCGTTCTGGGCGATCGCGATGGTCGCCGCGATGAACGCCGTGACCGCGCCGATGTAGGCGATCACCAGAAGGGCGTCGGCGGTCATCAGCGGGAAGAGGCGCGCGACCAGATAGACGCCGGCCGCGACCATCGTCGCCGCATGGATCAGGGCGCTGACCGGGGTCGGACCTTCCATCGCGTCCGGCAGCCAGACATGCAGGGGGAACTGGGCCGACTTGCCCACCGCGCCGCAGAACAGGAGCACCCCGGCCGCGCTCAGCCACCACTCGGACCCGAACGGAAGGCGGCCCGAGCGCACGCCCTCGAAGATCTCCGTCAGCCCGAAGGTGTGGAACGTCATGTAGAGGATCGCGATGCCGATGAAGAATCCGAGGTCCCCCACCCTGTTGACGATGAAGGCCTTCATCGCCGCGTCCGACGCGCTCTTCTTCTCGTACCAGTGTCCGATCAGCAGGTACGAGCTGATGCCGACAAGCTCCCAGCCGACGTAGAGCAGGAAGAGGTTGTTGGCGAGCACGATCAGGAGCATCGAGAACGAGAAAAAGCCCAGGAAGGCAAAGTAACGGGTGTAACGGACGTCCCCGCGCATGTAGCCGATCGAGAAAAGGTGCACGAGGGCGCTGATCAGCGTCACGACCACGAGCATGATCGCACTCAAGTTGTCGATCGCGATGCCCAGGACGACGGTCAGCTCTCCGATCCCCGGAACGTTGTGGAAGTCGATCCAGGTGAAGTTCAGCGACAGGGTCTCGCCGTGGTGCGCTCCGAGCTTTCCGGCCAGCACGACGAACGCCAGAGCGAGGGCGGCCATGATGACCGAGGTGGAGAACCAGTCCCCCTGCCGGGGGAGTTTCCTGCCGGCAAAGATCATCACCGTGAAGGCGAACAGCGGCAGCAGGAGGATCGCGAGGGCGAGCGTGAGCAGTGTGTCCGGAGCCATGGTGTTATTCTTTGAGTGAGCTCACTTCGTCGACGTTGACCGTCTGGAAGCGGTGATAGATGTTCAGGACGATGGCCAGCGCGACGGCGGCTTCCGCGGCGGCGAGAATGATGACGAAGATCGCCGCCACCTGCCCGTCGAGGTTCGTGCCCGTGTACCGGGCGAACGCGATGAAGTTGATGTTCGCGGCGTTGAGCACCAGTTCGACCCCCATCAGGACGAGGATCGCGTTCCTGCGGGTGGCGATGCCGTAGATGCCGAAGGCGAACAGGATGGCGCTGACGATCAGGAAGTGCGCCAGCTGCACGTGCGGTAGCCAGGCGACGAATTCACGAGCGAAGCTTTCCAGCGAACCCATGGGTTTCTTTCCGGTTATGCTTTTCTGTTGCGGCGCGCGGTCATGGCCGCGCCGATGAGCGCCACCAGGAGGATGACCGAGGCGATCTCGAACGGGAGCAGATACGACGTCATGAGCAGCTCGCCGAGCGTTCTGGTCGTCGCGCTCACCGACGCCTGCGGCGAACCGGTCGTCCTCCACATCGAGTAAAAGAGGCCGGCCAGCGATCCGGCGACCACCGCCACCAGGATGAGGGCGGGCACGGTCTGGATCGTCCCGGTCTTGATTTCCACGTTGATCACCTTGTTCGTGAGCATCACGCCGAACAGGAGCAGGACGAGGATGCCGCCGACGTAGATGAGCACCTGGGTGACGGCCAGGAAGTCGGCGTTGAGCAGGACGTAGAGACCGGCGACGCCGAAAAAGGTGAACAGAAGCGAGAAAGCCGCGTAGATGATGTTCTTCGAGAAGACCACGATGAACGCCGAGACGACCGTGATGAAGGCGAACACGTAGAAGACGATGTCGAACAGTTGCATGGGAATTATACCTTGCTGTCGGGTGGGGAAGTCGGATCCTTCGCCGGCGGAACAGGCGAGGGAGCCACGGGGGCCGGCGAGGCCGCAGCTGCAGGCGCGGCCCCGGGGGCCGCGGCGGGCTTCGGCGCTGCGGCAGCGGCGGCTTTCTTGGCGGCCTGGTCCTTCTCGTGGGCGGCGAGTTTCGTCTTCGCCAGGTCGATCTCCGCCGGGGCCATGGTCGCAAACCTGTAGATCAGGTTGTTTCGCTCGAACTCCGAGAACTCGTAGACGTCGGTCATCTTGATGCACTCGGTCGGACACGGGTACACGCAGAGCGCACAGTAGCAGCACTTGGCGATATCGATATCGAAGACCGGGACATACAGCCGTTTCTTCGTCCCCACCGAGGTGAGACCGAGATCGACGTCCGGCGTGGATTTGATGGTCTCGATGGTGATGCAGTCCACCGGACAGGCCATCGCACACTGGTCGCACCCGATGCAGTCGTCCATGTTGACGTACAGACGGTTGCGCGCCCGTTCGGGAAGCTTCAGCTTCACGTCGGGATACTGGATCGTCACCGCCGGCGTGAACAGATGCCGCCAGGTGATCCTCATCCCGATCAGGACGGTGAAGATGCCTTCCCACACATCGACGAAGTACCTGCCCATACGAAACCCTTTCTCAGCGAACCGCCATGACCCAGAAACCGACGCCGATCACCACGACAAAGGCAAAGGGGATCAGGACCTTCCACCCCACGTACATCAGCTGGTCCACCCGGAGCCGCGGCAGCGTCCACCGCAGCCACATCTGCACGAAGATGAAGCCCATTCCCTTGGCCAGGAACCAGAGGAGACCCCACCAGGGTCCCGAAAGAAAGTCGCCGAAGGGACTGTTCCAGCCCCCGAGAAAAAGCGTGGCCGCAATGGCCGACACGGCGAACATGTTTGCATACTCGGAGAGGAACAGCAGTGCGAAGCGCATCCCCCCGTACTCGGTGTGATATCCCGCGACGAGTTCGGACTCCGCCTCGGGTATGTCGAAGGGGGTGCGGTTGACTTCCGCCAGCGATGCAACGAAATAGATCAGCATCGCGACGAACAGGAGCGGAAATTTCTGGAACACATACCAGTTCCAGAACCACCCCGATTGCGCCTGGTTGATCTGCTGGAGGTCAAAGGTGCCCGACACCATGATCACGGCGAGAATCGCGAGCGCGACCGGGATCTCGTAGCTGACGATCTGCGCCGCCGAACGCATCGCGCCGAAGAGCGACCATTTGTTGTTCGAGGCCCATCCGGCCATCAGCAGGCCGACCACGACGACCGACGAGATCGAGATGACGTAGAAAAGTCCGAGGTTGATCTCGCTGCCGACGTAGGCCGCGCTGAAGGGGATGGCCGCGTAGGCGGCATAGGAACCCGCAAAGACGACATAGGGGGCGAGGATGAACAGCCGGCGGTCCGCCGCCGAGGGGATGATGTCCTCTTTCTGGATCAGCTTGAGGATATCGGCGATGGTCTGCGACCATCCGTGCCATCCTCCCGTGCGCATCGGGCCGAGACGGTCCTGCATGTGCGCCGAGATCTTCCTTTCCCACCAGACGGCGAAGAGAGCGAACGGAACCACCCACACGAGCGGCACAACCGCCATCAGCGTGTAGACAAGAATCTCGTTCTGGAAAATGCCGATCAGGAATTCTTTCATGAACCTATGCCATGTCGTGAAACAGGAATGTCGTTCCGTACTCTGCGGGCCTCAGCGGTCCACCTCCCCGAGCACGATGTCGATGCTCCCCAGAATCGCCACGACGTCGGCGACCATGGCGCCGCGGGTCATCGCGGGGAGGGCGGAGAGGTTGACAAAGCAGGGAGATTTCACCTTGACCCGGAACGGGCTCGCCGACCCGTCGGCAATGACGTAATAGCCGAGCTCCCCCTTGGGCGTCTCCGTCCGGACATAGACGTCGCCGGCGTCGGGACGGATGCGCTTCGGGACGGCCGACTGCACGTCCCCGGCCGGAAGCTTCTCCACCGCCTGCTCGATGATCTTGACGCTCTGCTCCATCTCGTGAATACGGACCATGTAGCGGTCCCAGCAATCCCCCACCGTCCCCATCTTTCCTTCCCCGACCGGGATCTCGAAATCGAACCGGTCATAGACCGAGTACGGGTCGTTCTTGCGGAGGTCCCACTTCACCCCCGAGCCGCGCAGGACGGGACCGCTCACCGCATAGTTGAGCGCGACCTCGGCCGGGAGCACACCCACGTTCGCCGTCCGTCGGACGAAAATCTTGTTGTACGAGAGGAGGTCGTTGAGCTCCTTGATGGTCGGCCGGAAGTAGGAGCAGAAATCCTTCACCTTTCCGACGAAGTTCGGCTGGACGTCATGCGAGAGGCCGCCGACCCACATGTAGTTGTACAGCAGGCGGGCCCCGCAGGTCTGCTCGAAGATGTCGAGCACACGCTCGCGGTCGCGCATGCAGTAGAGGAACGGCGTGAATGCGCCGATGTCCATGCCGTAGGTGCCGATGGCAATGAGATGGCTCACGATGCGGGAGAACTCCGCCATGATCACGCGGATGTACTCGACACGTTCGGGAACCTTGATCTTCAGCATCTTTTCGATGGCGATGACATAGCCCAGCTCGCTGCTCATGGCCGCGACATAGTCCAGGCGGTCGGCGTAGGGGATGACCTGCTGGTAGTTCGTCATGTGCTCGCAGTGCTTCTCGAAGCACCGGTGCAGGTAGCCCAGGTGCGGGATCACGTCCACCACAACCTCGCCGTCCACCACGAGCTCGAGCCGGAGCACGCCGTGCGTCGACGGGTGCTGCGGCCCCATGCTGATCACCATCTCCTCCGTCTTCAGCGCCCGGCCGAAACCGGCGACGCTCGTCGGCTGTGTCATCGTCGCGTCCATCAGTAGGGGACCTTCATGCCGTTGTAGAACTCGGGGACTTTGTAGTCTTTCCGCAGGGGGTGCCCCTGCCAGTCGTACGGCATCAGGATGCGACGCAGGTCGGGATGCCCGTCGAACACAATACCGTAGAGGTCGAAGGCCTCGCGCTCGTGCCAGTTGGCGGTCTTCCAGACCGATTCCACGGACGCGACATGGGGGTCGTCCACGGTCACCTCCGTCTTGACGACCAGCTTGTGGTTCCGCTTCATCGAGTGCAGGTGGTACACCACGCCGAGCCTGCCGCCGGTGTAGTCCACGCCGCTGAGGCACATCAGGACGTCAAAGAGCATCTGCTCGTTGTCGCGAAGGAAGAGCGCAACGTCCTTCACCGGGCCGGGGGCCACCTTCACGAACGGATCGAGGACGCCGTCGATCCTCGACTCAAGGACGGCATCGCCGAAGGTGGCCTTGAGAACGTCAGAGATTTCCTGGGGAATCATGGAGATGGTTGAGTGATGGTGTCAGAACGAAGACGGCAATGGCCGGTATGGTGTCGGGAAGGGGGCTGCGATCTTATGCCGACTTCTTCTTCGCCAGGCTTTCCGTCCGGATCTTCTCCTGGAGCTTCAGGAGTCCTTCCATGAGCGCCTCCGGCCGCGGAGGACACCCGGGGACATAGACATCGACCGGAATGATCCGGTCGACCCCTTTGAGCACGTGATACCCGTGTTCCCAGTACGGCCCCCCGCAGTTGGAGCAGCTCCCCATGGAGATGACGTAGCGCGGTTCGGACATCTGGTCGTAGAGGACTTTGACGCGGGACGCCATCTTCAGCGTCACCGTGCCCGCCACGATCATCACGTCGGACTGCCGCGGCGTGCCGCGGAAGAATGTCCCGAAACGGTCGAGGTCGTAATGGCTCGCCCCCGTGGCCATCATTTCAATGGCGCAGCAGGCCAGACCGAACTGCATCCCCCAGATCGAGGAGAGGCGGGCCCAGTTGAGCAGGCTGTCCATCGACGTGATGATGATGTTGCTGTTTTCGAATTTCTGGTCTAAGAGTCCCATGCGTCTCCCGTTACACGACGATTTCTTCTTCCCTCAGGTGCTCCTCCCGCACCCCGACCCCCTTTTCGTAGGTGGGGATCTTCGGTTCCGGCCTGTCCCAGTCCAGGTCCCCTTTGCGCCAGACGTAGGCATAGCCCACGACCAGGACGCCGAGGAAGACGAGCATCTCGATGAACGCGGACCATCCGAGGTCCTTGTAAACCGTCGCCCAGGGAAAAAGGAAGACGACTTCTACGTCAAAGAGGAGAAAAATCAGGGCGACGACATAGAACCGGATGTTGAAGCGGACGCGGGTATCGCCGACGGGGACTTCGCCACATTCATAGGTCGCGAGTTTACTCGGGTACGGTCGGTTCGGGCGAAGGAGCCAGGCGACAACCAGGCCTCCTGCCACGAACACGCCGCCGACGATCAGGAAGATGAGCACCCGGCCGAATTCGGTGAGCATCACGAAGGATCTCCGTAACGAGAGAGGGTGAGAACACTCGAAGGGCGACAAACTCACCACGAGTTCATCGCGACAAGGAACGACTGAAAATATAAGAAGAAGCTCGCGGAATGTCAAGAAATTCGTGAGGAGGCCCGCGCAAAAGCAGGACGCCGGCAGCGCTCCTCGCGGGCACCGCCGGCGTCATTGAGCCGGAGACCTCCGTCACTTGGAGGCGGGTTTCTTGAAGACGTCGTCCTTCACACCCGCATTGATCGTGCAGACCTCGAGCGTGAGCTCGACCACCTGACCCATCGCGTTCTGTTCGTACTTTGTGGGCAGGAGGAGCCCTTTGAACTCCTTGTAGTCCGCGAAGTCGGTGATTTGCTCGACGCTCCCCTGGGGCGTGGTGATGAGTTTCACTTCACGGAGCTTCAGGAAATCATCGGCGGCAAAATAGTGGCGGATCACGTCCCCCTTCCCGCGGGTAAACGTCAGTTCGTAGCAGTCCTTCCCCTTGATGGTCTTCATCCCGGAGATGGTCGCGGAAAATCCCATCTTCTTATACGCGGCGTAGAAGTTCATGACCGCCTGCTGCTTGATCCCCTCGAGCTGCTCGCCGGTGATCTCGCCCGATCCCTGCGGCGATACCATCCATGCCTTCTTCCCGTCAAAGGCCATCTGCTGCTTGAACATGCCGGTGACTTCCATCTCCGTGTAGAGCTTGTTCGGCGCCTTCTGTACGTTCTTTATCTTCATGACGAAGTTCTGCATCTTCCCGCTGAACTCCATTGTCCTGTCCTTAAGCGCCGCCCACGTCGCCTTGCCGCCGGTCTTCTCGATGAAGCGCGACAGCACCTCATCGGGCTTCATGGTCAGCGCGGCGCTCGGGACCACGATGGGTTTTCCCTCCTCATCGACCATCGCAACAGCTCCGAACTTCCCGAGTCTGGACTTGATCTCCGAGGCGGGTCCGACCAGCGCGATGAGCATCTTGTCGGGCGCCAGGTACACGCGCGCCGTGCGCTGCACGTCATCCGCCGTCACGGTGTCGATATTCTTCAGATAGTTCTGGTAGTATGCCGCGGGAAGCTTGTACCGTTCTATGTCGATGGCATTGGAGGCGACGCTCGAGGCGTTCTCCAGACTCCGGACGAACGCCCCGCTCAGATAGTTCTTTGCCATTTGCAGTTCCTTGTCGCTCACTTTCTCGTCGCGGATGCGGCGGATCTCGGTAAGGATCTCGTTCAGCGCGCTGTCCGTCACGCTGCTTTTGGCGGAGGTCTTGACGCTGAACGACCCGATGAGCTCATCAGCACCGATGCTGCTGTAGGCCCCGTAGGTGTAGGCATGTTTCTCGCGCAGGTTACTGAAGAGCCGGAAGGCGCTCCCGCCGCCCAGGACGGTGTTCATGACCATGCTTGGAATCACATCAGGTGAGGTGCGGGGGAGCTTGACCGTCCCGGCCACCCTGATCACGCTCTGCGGCGCACCCGGCCGGTCGACCAGCGCCACCTGGAGGCCGTCGAGCCCCTTCGGCGGTTCGAACGCCGGCGCCGGGATCGGCCCCTGCTGCCAACCGCCGAAGTATTTGTTGACCAGGGCCATCGCGGTGTCGGCATTGACGTCGCCGACGATCGCCAGGATCGCCCCGTTCGGCCTGAAATAGGTCGTGTAGAGTTCGAGGCACTTCTCACGCGTCACCCGTGCGGCGGTCTCCTCGGTCGCCACCTCCCCGTAGGGATGCTTCTCGCCGTAGAGGATCCTGTCCCGGACGACCTCGACGATCATCTCCGGGTCTGTCTTCCGGTACTTCAGTCCCGAGACGGTCTGCGTGACCAGCTTCTGGAGCTCCTCTTTCGGGAAAGACGGATGAAGGACGATGTCCGCGGTCAGCGCCATCAGTGCCTCGGTGTAGCCGGAGAGACCCGACGCAAAGACGTTGGTCCCGGACGAACGGATCGACGCGCCTATCAGGTCGATGGCGTCGTCGAGCTGATCCTTGGTCTTCGTCGCCGTGCCGGTACGGAGCATCTGACCGGCGATATCGACGTATCCCGCGGTGTCCCCTTCAAGGATCGCTTTCCTGTCAATCAGCAGCTGGATGTCGATCGTCGGCAGTTCGGTGTTCCTGACGATGATCACCCGGATGCCGTTGGGGGTGACATGTTTTTCATAGGCCGGGAACGCTACCGCGGGGGCCGGCCCCGGTCCCGGCATTGTGGTCCTGTCCACCTGCGCAGGGAGCGCCTGGAAGACGAGAACGAGCAGGATCAGAAGTGCTGCAACTTTTCGTGTCATGGCTGTCGCTCCTTATGCGCTACTGTGCGTTGGCTTTGGGAAGATAATAGAGGACCACCCGGTTCGTCGGCGTCAGATACTTCTGCGCAACGCGGCGGATGTCTTCTTTTGTCACCGCCATGAACTTGTTGATTTCGGAATTGATCAGGCCGCAGTCGCCGAAGAAGAGATAATAGTTGGCGAGCTGAACCGCTTTCCCCTGCACCGTCTTGTTCTTCTCGATGAAGGAGGTCTCTTCCTGATTCCGGATCTTGGTGAAATCCTCGTCGGAGATGAGGTCCTTCTGCACCTTCCCGACCTCCTCGTCGATCATCACTTCCGCTTCTTTGGCCGTCTTTCCGAAGTTCGTAACGGCAAGCGTGATAAACAGCGACGGATCTTCCAGGGGGAGCGGGATCGACTGGGCCGCAACGGCGACCTTCTCCTTGTCCACCAGCCGCTTGTTCAGCCTGGAACTCTCGCCGCCGGAGAGAAGCGTCGTCAGCATGTTGAGCGCATAGTAGTCGGCAGTTCCCTGTGCGGGCATGTGGTACGCCTGGATAACGGCGGGAAGCTGGATTTTGTCGTACACCGTGTCACGCACCTCCGAGGTCTGAGGAGGTTCCACGAGCGCCGGACGGTAAATGACGCCGGTCCCCCGCGGGATGTCGCCGTAGTACTTCTTCACCATCTCCTTTGTCTTCTCGATGTCGATATCACCGGCAATGGCCAGACAGGCGTTGTTCGGCACGTAGAACGATTTATAGAACCGCCGGAACTCGTCGATCGTGGCCCTGTCGATGTACTGCGCCGTCCCGATGGGGGTCCAGCGGTACGGATGCACTTTGAAAGCGTGCTGCATGGTCTGTTCGAGGAGCGACCCGTACGGGCGGTTCTCAAGGTTCTGCTTCCGCTCCTCTTTGACGACGCCCCGCTGGGTCTCCACACCGGTCGAATCGATCTTGAGCTGGAGCATCCTCTCCGATTCGAGCCACATGAGAAGCTCGAGCTGGTTGGTCGGCGCGGTGATGAAATAGATCGTCTGGTCGAAACTCGTGGAGGCGTTGAGCGTCCCCCCCGCGTTCTGGACGATCTTCATGAACTCCCCGCGACCGATGTTCGGCGAGCCCTCGAACATCAGGTGTTCGAAGAAATGCGCGAAGCCGGTCCGGTCGGGCTGCTCGTTCTTCGAGCCGACGTGGTAGACCATCACCTGCGAGACGATCGGCGCCGACGCGTCGCGGTGCAGGATGACGTGCAGCCCGTTCGGCAGATCATACTGCACGTACTGGATGTTGACCTGGCCGAGAAGCATGACCGGGACGACCGCCAGCAGGGCGATGAGCAAAAGTATTCTGGACACGATGTGCTCCTTTGTCGTTTGTGATACGATGGATCTGTTATTCCCACCGAAACAGTTTGACCGCGATCGCGCAGGACACCACGGCCCAGACGGCGAGTCCCCCGATCTGGGGCGCCACCTGAGTGAGCGTCGCCCCGTCGATGGCGACGCTCCGGATCCCGTCCGCCAGATAGGTGAGGGGGAAGTAGTCCGTGACGGTCCGGAGGAACCCCGGAAGATTGGACCGGCTGAAGAAGATGCCGGAGAGGGCCATCATCGGCAGGCTGATCACGTTCGCCAGAGGCGCGACCTGGTCCTCGGACTTCGATATGCCTGCGAGCGCGAAGCCGACACCGAGGAACACGATCGCCCCGAGCAGCCCAAGAAGATAGATCAGGGCGAGATTGCCGATGAAATGAAGGTTAAGAAACATCATCCCGACCCCGATCATGACCGACATCTGCACTACGAGCACCAGCAGCCTCATGGCGACCTGGGCGACGATGAAATCATTCGGGTTGATCGGGGTCACCCAGAGACGGCGCAGGATCCCCCGTTTCTTCAGCGAGACGAAGCTGAAGGCGACGCCGAAGATCCCCATCTGCATGATCGACATCGACAGAACCCCGGGGAGAAGGAAATCCATATACGTCAGGTTCCTTGTTTTCACCCCCTCGGTCTTCACCAGGGCGCGGGCGGCCTGCGGGGCTGCCGACAATGTCGCTTCGTCAAGGACGCGCTGGAGGACGAGAGAACCGATCTGGGCCTCCCGCGGCTTCGCCTCCACGTCCGCATAGGCGGTCAGCGTCACGGCACTCATCGGCGTGTACCCGGCGGGGACGATCAGCACGAGGTCACGTTCTCCCTTGCCGAGCTCGGCGAGCTCCCCCTCACGGGTCCCCTCCACCAGTTCGAACGAGCGGACTCCCCTGATCGTCTCCACCAGCCGGCCCCCCGGCTCCCCCGCCTCGTTCACGATCCCGAGGTGCACACGGCCCATACCGTCGAACTTCACGAAGCCGAAGAGGATCACGATGAACAGGGGGAAGAGAACCGTCCAGATGATCGCCTCGCGCTGACGGAAGAACATCTTGATCGACGCGATGGTCAGCATCCACTTCACTTTCATACCCTGCGCCCCCGGCCGTGATCGTTCACTCAGTCTTCCCTCAGGACATGCCCCGTCAGGCTCAGGAACACATCTTCCAGGTTCGCGAGCCGTTCCACCCTCTCCTTCGTAAATCCCCCCGCCACCAGCCGGGCGATCATCTCCCGGGGAGGGGCGAGCGCGATGATCTTGCCGCCATCCATGATCGCGACGCGGTCGCAGAGCTCCTCGGCCTCGTCCATGTAGTGGGTCGTCAGGACGATGGTCTTCCCTTCCGACCGAATGCGCTTGATCACCCCCCAGAGGTGGCGGCGGGCCTGCGGATCGAGGCCGGTGGTCGGTTCGTCGAGGAACAGGACCACGGGGTCGTTGACCAGGGCGGCCGCGATCGAGAAGCGCTGCTTCTGTCCCCCGGAGAGCTCCCCTACCTGCGACCGTGCCTTGTCCTGGAGTTCCACCTCCCCCAGCAGCTTCACGGGATCCACCCTCCGGCCGTAGAGCGACCCGAAGAGGACAAGGAGTTCAACCAGGCTCAGCTTGTCGAAGAAGGAGGACGACTGCAGCTGCACACCGATGATCCGTTTGACCTCCTGCCTCTGACGGCGGACGTCGAGGCCGTTCACGGTGACCGACCCGCTGTCGATGGGCCGGAGCGTTTCAATGCATTCGAGCGTCGTGGTCTTCCCCGCACCGTTCGGGCCCAGGATGCCGAAGATCTCCGTCGGATCGACGCCGAAGCTGATCCCCTCCACGGCCGTGAAGTCGCCGTAGCGCTTGACGAGATTGCTGACCTCCAGAATATGCTCTGCCATGATCCTCTGCTTGTTACAGGGAGACGCAGGCCCGTCGCGGTCGATCCCCCCCCCTCGCAGCGGGGCCTCAGGGTCAGGACCGGGATGAGGACGTCCACTTGATTTCGGAGATGCCGGCCGTGTGGTTGGCGTAGCGGGCCAGGACGAAGAGGAGATCGGACAGCCTGTTCAGATAGATCGTGATGCCAGGACCTATGTCTTCGTTGCGCGACATCCGTACGACGGCCCGCTCCGCCCGCCGGCAGACCGTCCGCGCGAAATGGAGCCGCGCGGCGTCGGCCGAGCCGCCCGGCAGAATGAAGCTGCGCAGGGGCTTCAGGTGCGATTCGATGCGATCGATCTGCTTTTCCAGCGTCCGCGCGTCGCGCGGTTCGACCCGCCGTATGTTCTTCTTCACAACGGAGCGGGGGGTCGCCAGGTCGGCGCCCAGGTCAAAGAGCTGACTCTGCACCTGCGTCAGGATGCCGGCGACCCGGGGGTCGGGAGATCCGGCCAAGACGATGCCGATGACGGAGTTGAGCTCATCGACGGTGCCGTAGGCCTCGATGCGGAGAGCATCCTTCGGCACCCGCTGGCCGCCGAACAGCGACGTGTCCCCTCTGTCGCCGGTCTTCGTGTAGATTTTCATTCGTCGGGGGTTGGTGGTTCAAGAATGTACCCATTCCGCAGCTAACAATCAATGAACGGTCGAATTGACACTCCTCCCCGCTTTGCTTATGTTGCACTGACATACTCGTCCACCATAAGGCTGCAGGTCAAACGTCTTCCGCATGACAACCCGGGAACGTCTTTTCCTCCTCGATGGCATGGCGCTTGCCTACCGCGCCTACTTCTCGTTCATCACCCGCCCGCTGATCAACAGCCGGGGGGAGAACACGAGCGCCGTGTACGGATTCGTCACGGCCCTGATGAAGATCCTGGACGAGGAACGGCCCGAGCATATCGCCGTCGTCTTCGACACCAAAGAGCCGACGTTCCGCCACGCGCTCTACGCCGACTACAAGGCGACACGCCAGAAGATGCCCGAGGACATGGCCGCCCAGATGGAAAAGCTCAAGGAGGTCGTCCGGGCCTTCAACACGCCGCTCCTCGAACTCCCGGGATTCGAGGCGGACGACATCATCGGCACGCTCGCCCGCCGCGCCGAAAAGGAAGGCGTGCTGACCATGATGGTCACCGGCGACAAGGACTTCATGCAGCTCGTCTCCCCGCTCATTAAGATGTACAAACCGGGGAAGTCGGGAGGCGAACCGGAGATCGTCGAAGAAGAGGGCGTACTCCAGAAGTTCGGCGTCGCTCCCGAGAGGGTCATTGACGTGCTCGGATTGACCGGCGACGCCTCCGACAACGTGCCGGGAGTCCCCGGCATCGGCGAGAAGACCGCCATTCCGCTGATACAGAAATACGGCAGCATAGAAGAACTGTACAGGCACGCCGCCCAGATACCGCAGAAAGGGCTGCGCGAAAAGCTCCTCAACAACAGGGAGCTGGCGTTCCTCTCCCGCAAGCTGGTCACCATCGACACCGCGGTTCCGCTCGAGCTCGATTTTCACTCTCTCCGCGCGGCAACGCCCGACACCTCCCGGCTCATCGCCCTCTTCGGCGATCTGGAGTTCAAGTCGCTCGCGGCGAAGCTGCGCGCCGCGGAGCAAGCCGACCCGGCCTCAGGAGCGGGTTCCCCCGCCCCTCAGGACGAAACGCCCGTCACCGACATCACGACCGACCAGCACACCTACACCCCCGTCACCTCCCTCCGGGCGCTCGACGAACTCTGCGACCTGCTGAAGAAGTCGTCGTTGATCGTCTTCGACACGGAAACAACGTCGAAGGATCCACTCCGGGCCGGACTGGTGGGGCTCTCCTTCAGCGTCCGGGAAAGGGAAGCGTTCTACGTCCCCGTCCGCTGGAGCCCGGCCGGGGAGAGGGGGAAGGGGGGTGGCGCGCAGGGCGAGGGATTGTTCGCCCCCCCGGAGAACCACACCGCGGGCGCACTCGACCGGGACCTCGTGCTGAAGAAGCTCAAGCCGATCTTCGAATCCCCCTCGATCGCCAAGGGGGGACAGAACGTCAAATACGACGCCCTGGTGCTGATGAACCACGGGATCATGGTGGAGGGGGCCGTCTACGACACGATGGTGGCCGGCTATATCCTCCGGGCCGACGGGCAGCACAACCTGGACGCCCTCGCAATGGAATCGCTCCGCTACAGGATGATCCCGTTCGAGGAACTGGTCGGCAGCGGAAAGAAGGCGAAGCATATCACCGAAGTTCCCCTCGAGGCGATCGCGGACTACTCGGCGGAGGACGCCGACATGACATTCCGGATCCGGGAAAAGCAGATTTCCCGCCTCAAGAAGCTCGAACTCCTCTCCCTCTGCGCGGATATTGAATTCCCGCTGGTCATGACGCTGGCACGGATGGAATTCGAGGGAATCGCGCTTGACCTCCCCTGCCTCGGCGAGATGTCGAAGGATCTCGAGCGGCAGCTTGACAACCTGGTCACTGACATCCACCGGCAGGCCGGAGAAACGTTCAATATCAATTCCACACGGCAGCTGGGAGAGATCCTCTTCAACAAGCTGAAACTGCCGACCGTACGGAAGACCAAGACGGGCTTTTCCACCGACGTGAACGTGCTCGAGACCCTGCGCAGCATGCATCCGATCATCAACAGCCTTCTCGACTACCGCCAGCTCACGAAGCTGAAATCGACCTACATCGACGCCCTCCCCTCCCTGATCAATCCGGCGACCGGCCGGGTGCACACCTCCTTCAATCAGACGGTGGCGGCCACCGGCCGCCTCTCCTCCAGCGATCCGAATCTCCAGAACATTCCGATCCGGACGGAGATCGGACGGTCGATCAGAAAAGCATTCGTCCCCCGCCGTGATGGGGCGCTCATCATGTCGGCCGATTACTCGCAGATCGAGCTTCGGGTCATGGCCCACATCTCGGGAGACTCGGCGCTCATCGGGGCGTTCCGCAACGACGAGGATATTCATACCACGACGGCGGCAAAGGTGTTCGGCGTGCCCGCAGCAGAGGTGAGCCGGGATATGCGCCGGAAGGCAAAAGAAGTGAACTTCGGGATCATGTACGGGATCGGACCGTTTGGTCTGGCGAACCGGCTCGAGATATCGCAGGGGGAGGCCCGGGACATCATCGCAAAGTATTTCGAGCGGTTTCCCGGAGTGAAAACCTACATCAACGAAACGATTGCCGCGGCACGGCGGAACGGATATGTGTCAACGCTCGCGGGGCGGCGACGCTACCTGCCGGAGATCAACAGCCGGAATCAGAATATCCGGGGAAACGCGGAGCGTCAGGCCATCAACATGCCGATCCAGGGGACGTCCGCGGACATGATCAAAATGGCGATGATCAGGGTCGACCACGCCATCCGGGAAAAAGGGTTCGGGAGCAGGATGCTGCTCCAGGTACACGACGAGCTGGTCTTTGAGGTGCCGGGGAGAGAGAAAGAGCAGATGGTGAAGCTCGTGACCGAGAGAATGCAAAACGCCATGACGTTGGCCGTCCCCCTCAAGGTGGACGTCGGGGCCGGAGGGAACTGGTTCGAGGCCCACTGACGACCCCCCACCCACCCCCCGACTCACTCCGGGAACCGTGGCCTCACCTGGAGGGAGAGAGGACGTCCTCCTTTGATGGATCCTTCCGCTAGGTCCGCCTGGTTCGGTTGAGCAGCAGAGCCGCACCGAAGGCAATGAGCGCCAGCGGCCAGTAGGCCCCGAGGAACGACGAGACATCCCACCTGTTGAAGTAACCGAGTTCCACACAGAGGACTCCCCCGCCGACAAGGAGGAAGAAGGCCGATGGGACAAGGACATACCAGTCCCTCGGGACGGTCAGGAACATCAGCAGGAATGCCGTTCCCAGGGTCAGCAGAAGGCCCGCCACCGTGAATCCCGGTTCCGGGTCGATCACCCCGAACTCATGCAGGAGAGCGAACGTACCCAAGGCAAGGAAGAGCAGACCCCAGAACACCCCCCCTCTCCTTTTGAGAGTGAACCCGTTGAATATCTTAAACGCCCCCGCAAGAGCAACCACCCCCCAGAGGACGGTGATCCAGTCCATCGACACGACATGGAGGCGGTGCAGGAGCATGACGGTGCCGACGAGTATGAGGACGATTGCGAACAGGGGAAAGCGAAGCGTATGCATGGCGTATTCCTTAGGCTAGACGACCGGAGGGGAAGGAGGTTTTCCCCATCATGGATCTTCTCAAGGTTTCACAACGGCCGGTTCTTCCGGCACCACGATGGCCATCAGGACATACAGCAGGAGCATGAACCCGAATGACGCGAAGGTGGCGATGATGAACAGGAGCCTGATGATGGTCGGGTCAGTGCTGAGGTAGGAAGCGATCCCCCCGCAGACGCCGAAGAGTTTCCGTTCGCCGCGCGACCTGGTGAGTCGCACAGCCGGGAGAGTCGGAGGAACGCTTCCTGCCGGGGCGGCCGACGGGGTGTCAGCGACGCTGCTCGTGGTCAGTGAGTTCCTTCCACCGTAGATGAACGCCACGCCGGCCAAGATCAGGAGCACCGGCAGGAAAACGTCCCAGGAGAAGCCCCACCAGTTGTGCCAGAAGGGAACCCCCAGGTTGTCAAGGAACCAGACCCCCCCCACGACGATGAGCAATATGCCCCAGAATCTGGTGTTCCGGTGGTGGCTCCCGCCGGGTGTTGCAGCAGCCTCCCCCGGATTCACAGGCATGATGATCATTGCCACCAGGTACAGGAGGATCCCCGAACCCCCGAAGAGGGCCGCCAGAACCCAGGCGATCCGCACGAGCGTGGGATCAAGTCCGAAGAACTCCCCGACGCCGCCGCAGACGCCGTCCAGCATCCTGTCGGTGCGTGATTTGTAGAGCCGGCGTACGCCTGAACTCGCGGTCATGGTTGCCTCCACTGTTGGTTGAGGGAAACCCCTCAATCCTTCATACGCAGGGGGAATGCGCATGTTTCGTCCCCCCCCCCCCCCCGAACAAACGCGAACGCCGGCCTTGCGGGCCGGCGTTCTTTCATTCAACGAGAGGGGGAGTGTCAGACCTCCATGATTTCCTTTTCCTTCTGCCCCAGGAGGGTATCGATGTCTTTGATCGCTTTGTCGGTCATCTTCTGCACCTCCTGCTCCCCCTTCTTCCGGTCATCCTCGGACATGTGCTCTGCCTTCTCCGACTTCTTCAGGTGCTCGATCGCATCGCGGCGGACATTCCGGACGGCGATCTTTCCGTCCTCCCCGAATTTCTTCGTCAGCTTGACGAGCTCTTTGCGGCGCTCTTCATTGAGCGACGGGATCGGGACGCGGATGATGTCGGCGTCCTTCACCGGGTTCAGGCCGATGTTGGCGCTCAGGATGGCCTTTTGCACATGGTCGAGCATCCCCTTGTCGTAGGGCTGGATGGTCAGCGTGTGCACATCGGACACGCTCACATTGCCGACGTGCGCCAGCGGCGTCATCGTCCCGTAGTAGTCCACCTTGATGGTATCCAGCAGAGCGGTAGTCGCCTTGCCGGTGCGTATCTTGATCAATTCCTGGCGGACCACTTCGGCCGCCTTATGCATCTTGTCTTCGGCTTCTTTCAGCACTTCCTTAACCATGATGGCCACCGTTCCGGATTGTTAGCGAACAGACGACGAGAGTTCCAGCACAGTTGTTCCCACCTGTTCCCCCATGATGAGGCGCTTGAAATTCCCGGGGGTATTCATATTGAAGACGAGGATCGGGAGGTTGTTTTCCTTGCAGAGCGTAATCGCGGTCATATCCATCACCTTGAGGTCCTTCTTCAGGACATCGAGATACGATATCTCCGTGAACCGGAAGGCGTTCGGATTTCTCTCGGGGTCCGAATCGTACACCCCGTCCACGCGCGTCCCCTTGATGATCGCGTCGGCCTCGATCTCCACGGCACGAAGCGCCGCCGCGGTGTCGGTGGTGAAGTACGGGTTCCCCGTCCCGGCCCCGAAGATCACCACGCGGTCTTTTTCCAGGTGCCGGACCGCACGCCTGCGAATGAAAGGCTCGGCGATGACGTCCATGCGGATCGCGGACATCAGCCGCGTCACCAGCCCCTCATGTTCGAGTGCGCTTTGCAGGGCCAGCGCATTGATCAGCGTGGCCAGCATCCCCATGTGATCGCCGGTCACCTTATCGATCCCGTCGGTGGAGTGCGAAACGCCGCGGTAGATGTTGCCGCCGCCGATCACGATACCTATCTGCACGCCGAGGGCGTTGACGGAGGTGATCTCGGAGGCATACCTTTTCAGAACGTCGGCATCGATCCCGAATTCCTTGTCGCCCATCAGGGCCTCGCCGCTCAGCTTGAGCAGGACGCGCTTGTATTTCGCGGGCATCTATGTCGCCTCTTCGCCCAGCTGGAATCGGTGGAAGCCGATGACATTCGCCCCCTTGCCGGCCTCCGTGATATACTCCCTGACGGTCTTCGAACCGTCCTTGATGAAGATCTGCTCCAGGAGGCACATCTCCTGGTAGAACTTCTCCAGGCGGCCGAGCGCGATCTTCTCCTGGATCGGCGGCGGTTTCTTTTCGTTCGCCGCCTGTGTCTTGTAGATCTCCAGCTCCCGCGCCACGACGTCCTTCGCGATCTCTTCCCGGGTGACGGTCATCGGATTCATGGCGGCGATCTGCATCGCCACATCACGGCCGATCACGGTCCCCGGCGCGTCGTTGGCGAGCGTCGAGCATTCCACCAGGACGCCGATCTTGTTCCCCAGGTGGGTGTAGGAGAAGATCGTCCCCTCCTTCGCCTCCACCACGGTGAAGCGGCGGACCTCAATCTTCTCGCCGACCTTGGCCAGTAGATCGTTCATCAGGTCGGCGATTTTCTTCCCTCCCGTCGCCGGAAGGGAGGCCAGCTCTTCGGTCGTCGCCGGGCGCCGGGCGGCGACGGTCTCCGCGACGGCCTCGGCGAAGGCGACGAAGTCGGCGCTCTTGCCGACGAAATCCGTCTCGCAATTCACTTCCACGACCACGCCGGTCTTACCGTCGGGGCTGACCTTCGTGACGATCATCCCCTCGGTGGCGGAGCGGTCGGCCCGCTTCTGC
>Ga0315276_10001851_pt1 | contig 19097 bp, 18 predicted proteins | sample YL17G05_0_MG_FD_204542 | JGI IMG/M metagenome (GOLD analysis project Ga0315276, IMG submission 204542) | Sediment microbial communities from Yellowstone Lake, YNP, Wyoming, USA - YL17G05_0 | ecosystem: Environmental > Aquatic > Freshwater > Lake > Sediment | place: USA: Wyoming | collected... | reverse complement strand
CCGGTTCGGGACGCGGCGAAGCGGCCTTGTCCTTTGCCGGCTCCTGGCGCGAAGCACCAGCCGTCTTCGCTTCTCCCTCCGCGCCGATACGCGCCACGACGGTGTTGATCGGGACGGTGTCGCCTTCCTTGACGAGGATCTCGAGGAGAACACCTTCGGCGGGCGACGGGATCTCGGCGTCCACCTTGTCGGTCGAAATCTCGAAGAGAGGCTCGTCTCTCTTGACGCGGTCACCGATTTGTTTGAGCCACTTGGTGACGGTACCTTCCGCGATGCTCTCGCCCATCTGGGGCATGATGACGTCGGTGCTCATTTGGCCTTCCTTCGTTCGTGGATCAATCGAACCAGAGTATTTTTGACATTCACACGCGCGGCGGCTACCGGCCATCCGCCCACGGCCGTGCTCGCTAGCGCTCCGCGCGGGCGCCCGTGGCCGCCACCCGCGCCTATGGCAACCGGCCCCATCCGCGCCACCCGCGCTAATAGTCGAGTAACTTCCTCGCCGCTTCGAGCACCCCGCCGACCTGCGGGAGGAAAAACTCCTCGAGCGGCGGGCTGTAGGGAACCGGCGTATCCTTCGCGGCCACGCGGACGACGGGACCGTCGAGAAAATCGAACGCCTTCTCCGCGATCCTCGCGGCGATTTCGCCACCCGCGCCGCCGGTGAGACAGGCTTCGTGGAGCACGATCACCTTGCCCGTCTTCGCCGCCGTCGCAAGGATCGCCTCCTCATCGAGCGGGGCGAGCGTCCGGAGGTCGAGGACTTCGGTCTGGACCCCGTCCTTGGCCAGCGTGTCGGCGGCCTCGAGGGCGGTGTACACCATCGCGCCGTAGGTGATGATTCCGAGGTCGCCCCCTTCGCGCCTCAACGCCGCCTTGCCGATGGGGACCGTATAATCTTCGCTGGGGATTTCTTCCTTGATCCGCCGATAGAGATACTTGTGCTCGAAGTAGAGCACGGGGTCTTCGTCGCGGATCGCCGCCTTGATCAGTCCTTTTGCGTCGTACGCGGTGGCAGGCTGGACGATCTTGAGTCCCGGAGTGTTGAGGAAGAAGCTCTCCACGTTTTGCGAGTGGAACGGTCCGCCGTGCGTGTTCCCGCCGCTTGGGCCCCGTACGACGATCGGCACACCGGCGCCCCAGCGGTACCGGCTCTTGGCGGCGAAGTTGGTGATCTGATCGAACGCGCACGAGATGAAGTCGATGAACTGCATCTCGGCGATGGGGCGCATCCCCATGTACGCCGACCCGATCGCCGCGCCGACGATGGCCGACTCGGAGATCGGCATGTCGATCACCCGCTTGGGCCCGAAGTGATCGAGGAATCCCGCCGTGACTTTGAACGCCCCGCCGTACACGCCGACGTCTTCACCCAATATAAAGACGCGCGCGTCCCGCTCCATTTCCTCCCAGATTCCCTGGCGGATCGCTTCGAGATAGGTCGTTTGCGCCATGTCCGTCTCCCGCTTTCCTCCGTTTACCGTTCTTCGAAATAAACGCCCTTGAGAGCATCCTCCGGGTCGGGGAAGGGGCTCTTGTCGGCCCAATCGACGGCGTCGTCGACGATCGCCGTGATCTCCGAGGCCATCCGCGTGAGCTCGTCGTTGGTGAGCTCTCCCTCGCCGAGCATGTGCCGTTCGAGGCGTTCGATGGGGTCTTTTCCCTTCCACTCCTCCAAAAGTTCCTTGGGGACGTACCCCGCGTCATCGTGCGCCGAGTGTCCGGTCATGCGAAACGTCTTGTACTCGACGAGGTAGGGTCCCTTGCCGGATCTCGCCCAGTCGGCGGCGCGGCGGGCGGACTCGTAAACGGCGAGCACGTCGTTGCCGTCGACCACCTCTCCCGGGATTCCATAAGCCGGTGCCCGGTCCGCCACGTTTTCGACCGGCATTTGCAGCGACACCGGGGTGGAATACGCGTACTGGTTGTTGTTGATAAAAAACACGACGGGCAGCTTGTGAACCGCGGCAAAGTTGACGCCCTCGTGCCAGTCGCCGCGGCTCGTGGCCCCTTCCCCCGAATAACAGAAGACGACACGGTCTTCTCCCCGCATGGTGAACGCGAGAGCCGCGCCGGCGGCGACGGGGACGTTGTCGCCAAGATGGCTCACAAAGGCGATGATGTTGTGCTTGAGATCGCCCATATGCATATTCCCGTCTTTTCCCCCGGTGACGCCCGTTTTCCTCCCCATGTACTGCGCGATGATCCGGCGGGGAGAAATCCCGCGTATGAGAAATATCCCCATGTCACGGTGCGTGGGCGCGACGACGTCGTTCTCGCGCATGAGCATACCCGTCCCGACGCTGATCGCTTCCTGTCCGCGGCCCACATAGACGCCGCCGACGATTTTCCCCTGGCGGTAGAGCACCCTCTCGATCCGGTACTCGATATCCCGGGTGAGCTTCATGTAATAGAGAAGCTGCTTCTTCGTTTCGGCCGGGATCCCCTTCTGCCGCGCCGCTGGCGCCGTCTTACGATTCACCGTACGCCTCCATTGAGTTCGAGCGTTCCTCTCCCAGAAGCGAAGCCTAGACGTGGATCGCTTCTCCGTAGACGCTGTGCGCCGCCTCGAGCATCGCCTCGGAGAGGGTTGGGTGGGCGTGTACCGTCCTGAAAATCTCTTCCACCGTCGTCTCCAAGCGAAGTCCCATGCACGCCTCGGCGATGAGCTCGGTCGCCTTTGGTCCGATGATGTGTACGCCAAGAACCTCGCCGTACTTTGCCTCGCTCACGATCTTTACGAAACCGTCCGTCTCTCCAAGAATCATCGCCTTGCCGATGGCCGAGAAGGGGAATCGCCCCACCGCGACCTCGTACCCCGCCTCTCTCGCGGCCTTTTCGGTGAGACCGACGCTCGCCACTTCGGGACGGCAGTACGTGCACGCCGGGATCTTTTTGTAGTCGATCGGATGAGCCGGTTTCCCCCCGATATGATCCACGGCGAGGATCCCCTCGGCCGAGGCGACGTGGGCGAGCCACGGTGTTCGAACGACGTCACCGATCGCGTAGATGCTCGCGACACTCGTTTGCATGAACTCGTTCACGACGACGTAGCCCTTGCCGTCCAACGAAACCCCCGCGGCCTCGAGCCCGATCCCCCGTGTGAGAGGTCTTCGGCCGACGGAGAGAAGCACTTTCTCGACCAGGAGCTCGGTTGTCTTTCCCTTTCCCTCGACGGCGAGTTTTGCGCCGCCGCCCGACAGGTCGAGCGTTCTTACCTGGCTCGACGTCATGGCCTTGATGCCGCGCTTCGCGAAGATCTTCTCGAGAGCCGCCGATATTTCCTCGTCTTCGAGGGGAACGGCCCTGGGGAGAAGTTCGACCACGGTCACGTCGGAGCCGAACGAATTGAAAATCGAGGCGAACTCGACACCGACCGCGCCCGCGCCGACGACGACCATCGATTTCGGGATCGTCTGCAGCGTGAGGATGCCATCGCTGTCCAGAACGGTCTTCTGGTCCACTTGAATGTGGGGGAGATCCGCAGGGGTCGATCCCGTCGCGATGATGAGGTGGCGGCCCTTGATGATCTCGTCGCCGTCTTTGCCCTTTATCCGAACGGTCGTCGGATCGATGAGGCTCCCCGTTCCCGTCAAGACCTCGATTTTCCTTTTCTTCATTAGATACTCGATGCCCTTGGCGAGCTTGTTGACGATCGCCGTCTTGCGGGAATGGACCTTTGGGAAGTCGACCGTCACGGGTCCCGTTTTCAACCCGTGATCGGAGGCGTGTTTGAATTCATCGTACAAGTAGGCCGTATGAAGGAGCGCCTTGGTCGGGATACACCCGCGGTGAAGGCAGGTGCCTCCCAGAAAGGGGTCCTTCTCGACGAGCGCCGTCTTGAGACCGAGCATCCCCGCGCGAACGGCCGCAACGTATCCTCCGGGACCGCTTCCGATGACGATGACGTCGAACTCTTTCAAGAGAACCCCCTTATTGGACTCGCATAGAGGGCGAGCGCAGGGACGTTGAGCGTTTCCCGCATCGACATGAACTCAGCGAGAGGTGTACCTGGCTTGGCGACGCGGGAAAGCGGACATCCGTATTTACGCGTTTCCGCATGGAGAGGCACGGATTAGATAATCAACCGATAATATACGGCGACACTCAGCAGAGTACAAGTAGAAACCTATATGAGGAAAGAGATTAGATCAACGGGGGAAACAATGGCCGGAGACTTTTTCCTTACCGCTCGCGCCAAGACCTCGAAGAGAAGGGGAGAAGTGCGGTCTACCTGGTGAGCGACATGTCGGCCGGTGTGACCGGCGAGACGATCCACGTCGACGCGAGGTTCAACATCGTCGGCCCATAGCTTTTTCCGCCCGGACCACACACCACCTCAGACGAGAAGCTTCACCCAAACGACGACCTGCGGTAACAGGAAAAACACACCGACGGGGATCATCCTTCTTCGCCCGGCGTGGAGAGGATTCATCGCGGCCAGTGCGGCGAGACCCGCGCCGGCAAGAAGGATGAGGAGCGCGTACGCGAGGGGACGAAAAAGGGGCGGGGCGCCATCCCCGAGTACTGCCCCGACGGCGATGGCGACACCAAGCAGCCATGATACCGCGAGGACGCCCCGTCGAGAGGGACCCAGGCGACGGACCGTCCCGGCGAGAAAACCGGCGAGACCGAAGGCGGCATACGTCGAATGAATCTCACCCTCCCAGGACGCGCGAATCGTGGCCGCCTCCGCCACGAGAGCGGAAGCGAGCCCCCGGTGATCCCCGGCAAGCGCCGCCGCGCGAAGGGGACGAAAGGCTTCGCCCGCTCCATCGGACCCCGCAAGCAAATGGAAGGCCGTCCACGGGAGGGCGACGGCAAGCGCGAACCGGAGGGGAAGCGTCCATTGCCGGCGCGCCACCGCGACGGCGACCGGAAGGAGGGCCGCTCCGACGATCGCGCAGCTCGGCTCGATAACGCACGCCCCCGAGAGATAGAGCCCCGAACGCACGGCGTTTGCGCGGGTGAGATCGATGTCCAGGATTTCGAGCACGGCCCCCGAGATCAGGAGCAGGGCGAGCGGGTAAGCGAAGGATTCGGTGACCTGGGCGACGAATGGAACGTAGAGGGCCACCGCATAGACGCTGAGGAGCCCGGTGGTGCGGTCCGAGCCCGTCACCCGGAGCGCCAGCCGGGCAAAGACATAGAGGAAACCCAGGACGGAGAGATAGACACCGGCGAGCGCGGCGAAGGTCACCGGCGGGGCGGCACGGACGTGCCCCGGCGGAGCGTACCCGGATAGACGAACAAAAAGGGAGACCCCGGTGGTCAGCGCCGCGCACAGAAGAAGATGGAGCCAGAATCGTTTGGTCATGGCAGAAGGGAGGCGTATTTCTCTGCCAGTATCCGTGCGGGAAGGGGGCGTTGTCGAGAGCTATCGATCCGGGGCGCCGCTAAAGACCGCCGGGAAACGTCTCGGCTGAGTAGTTTCCGGAGAGGATCTCCTCGCGTATGTCCACGCCCGCCTCGAGCGTCCCCGAGAGCACGACTTCCCTGAGGCCGAAACGCACCGCGTTGTCGCGGGTGGCAAACCAGATGTCGATCCGGTTCGTCCAACGGGAGTTCATAGAGTCTTCCACGATGAAATCGCCCACCCCGTAGACCTTGACGCGGTCGCCAAAGGAAAACGGGGCCCCGGGGGTGTATTCCCGCAAGAGGTTCTGCGAGACGGCCAAGACACCCGGGCGTGAAGGCGTGTTCGCCGCGGTGATAAAGGGCGTTGAGTCAGTCTCGGCGATCGAGCTCGAATAACCCGTGGCGAGCACCTTGACGTACACTCGGTTGCTGGAATAGAGCGTGTTTCCGGATTCCAGGACGAGGTTCGTGAGGCGGGACTGCTCGTCCAGGAGCCCTCGGACCGTGGATTCGAGATACAGGGTTTCGGTCGTCGAAGAGACGGTCAGTTCTCTGAAGGCGCGGCGGGTGTCGAGGTGCCGGCCTTTCTCGACGTAGTAAAGCGTTGAAGGTGTTGCAACTAGGCCCGCGATACCCAGGCCCGCCAGAACTCGCAGCGGTGTGAGCCGCCGGCGAACGGAGTAGGGCATATGCATGATCCCCTCCGCGAAACACCGGGCCCATAAGACCGCCGTCATCCACGCGCTCAAAAACGCGATGGTGATCTGATTGAATTTCCACGTGGCTTTCTGCCTCAGCTCAGGTGCCGCTAAGAAACTCATCGTTTTCCTCCAGTGCTCTGATAAAAAGACGACCGGTAACCGGTCCTCACCACTGGTCCCGATGGGGCTCCACCGGCGCTGGGGTCGATTTAGTGACTTCTAATTATATTCTTACGGTTTACCAGACGTCAACCAGAAAAACCGGCGATTATACGTAACTGTTTTAAAATAAGCCGATTAACGTGGCGGGTCGCCGGGCCTTCCTACCCGTACCCCGGGTCGCGCCGCCGGACAAACGCCTCCGCCGGTGCCTCGGGACCGTCACCGGCTCTGGGGTGAGGTCGGGGTCTTGTATCTGGGTGCCGGGTGTTCACCGAATGCCTCCTTCAGGAACACCTCGGTTTGCGTCGCGGGGAAATCCATGTACACCGGTATGTTGCGGTCAGGATCGACATACAGGAAAAAGGGGGCCGAGTTCTGGAATGCCACTCCGTACTTGTTGCAGACGGTCGGACGTGGGCGTGTGGCGATCTCGACCTCGCTTTCCGTCGCCGCTACGGCCGTGAGCGACACCATGTCCGACGGGAAAACCACCGAGAACCTCGTTTGGAGTTTCTTGGATGCCGCGGCGTGGCGCCCGATCAGAATTAGATGCTCGGGGACGTAGTTTTCGAAGAAGAAGGTGGGGTCGACCCACGCGATCCTGCTCGTGTACGGCGTGCCCTTCGCCTCGAGCTCGCCCTTGGCCGAGTCGGCGTCGACGCGGACGGTACCCGACACGCTTTCCCCCTGTCGGCCCCCCTCGTAGTGAAACGAGCGGGCACGGAGGGTCCGTCCGTCGAGCTCGGTCCGGCACGCGAGCTTCTGGCTGTAATCGCCAAACCCCACCTCTTGCGAGGACGAAAAGACATAGACCCCGTTTTCGAGGGTCACGGTCACGTCGGATTGCCCCGCGAATCTCCCTTGCACGTAAAAGAGATACGTGATCTTCGAAGGGAATTCGGCCGGCAAAGCCAGCTGCGAACCGGCGGCGAGCAGGGTAAGAGCAATGAGACCAATGCGCTTCATCTGTTGTCCTTTCGAAAGACCGCCAAACGGGACGACACGTGGAGAGTCCGGCTACGGACGTCCGGAAACGGGGAACTCATCTTTCCGTTCGCTTCCACGTCCCTTTCTGTGTCCCCCTCAAGTAACTGACAAAACCGTGGGCGAGCGCCATGTTCATCGAAATGAAGTAATGGGGCAGCCGGAAAAAAACCGAGTCCTTGTAAAGAAACCCGATGGCGAAAAGGAGGTACATCAGGATCTGGACGCCGAGAAAACCGGCGAAGAAGATGCCCTCCGAGAACGTCGCGATATTGGACAAGAGAAGCCCAAGGAGAAAGAAGGGGGTTGTCCATCTGAGAACCTTGTGGGACCAGAAAGCGAAACTCACCGCACCGCTCCTCGGGTCGAGGAAACTCCCCGCCAGCCGTATGCTCTGCAGGTCCCCCGCCCCGATCCTCACCTTTCGTTGGTACTCGTCCACCAACGACGGCGCGCTCCGCTCGTAGGCGATGGCTTCCGGATCGAACAGCGTCTTGAAGCCTTTCCTCCTCACGTTCAGAAATATGACGAAGTCATCGATGATCGTCCCGTCCGGTATGGGGATGAACGCGTCCTTTCGAATGGCGTATATCCCGCCGTTCGCCCCCAAGGTCATGTCGACGCGGCTCTCCATCAGCTTGAGAAAGTTCTCGAACTTCCAATAGACGCTTTCTTCAACCGTGGCGTCGTCGAAAGGTTTGACCCGCAGTTCGCCGCACACGCCGCCGATCTCGGCGCGGCGGAAATGCCTTACGAGTTTCAAGACGGCGTCCTTTTCGTACATCGTGTTGGAATCGGTCAATAGCAGGATCTCGCCTTTGGCTTGGGGAATCGCCCGGTTGAGCGCGAAAGACTTGCCGTTCCTCTCGTCGAAGGCGAGCAGTCTCACACCCTCCGCGGCATGACCCTTGACGATATCGTTGGTCCGGTCCGTGGACCCGTCGGACGCGATGATGATTTCCATCCTGTCCCGGGGGTAGTCGACGGACATGCAGTTCGCTATCCGGTCCTCGATGATGCGCTCCTCGTTGTAGACCGCGATGATCACCGATATCGTGGGTAGCGAGGTGGTCTCGGGCAGGACCGCCCTGCGTTCTTTCCGCGATAACACGTATCTGAAGTCCCGTCTCATCTGGACGATCGACGCCAGGGTGAATACGATCAGGGGATAGAGCACGTACACGTACGCGACCAGGAAGAGACACAGCAAAAACACGACTTTCACGGGCAAACCACTCTTGTCACAGTAGGACGGCTCTTCAAGGCATGTGCGGACCGGTGGACCGTAACGGGCCCTTCGCGGGAACGAGCGAGGATCGCCCGCCGAAGACGGGAAGCCGAGCGAAGTGGAGCGCTGGGCCCGTTACGGTCCACCAGTCCGCAGCACACGCTCCTGGAATATTGTACACCGGAGCGGCTACCGGGGTCCTGTCAATTCCGCTGCCTCGCGGGCCACGAGCCCCAGGAATCGCACGGTAAGGTCCACCCCGTACCCCGTGGCGCCCTTGATCTGATAAGGGATCTTGGTGTCCTGGGTCCAGGAGGTGCCGGCGATGTCGACGTGGACCCATGGCGTGTTGCCGACGAACTCTCCGAGCAAAGCGGCTGCGGTGATCGTCGAGCCGTCCCTTCCGGCGAAGTTCTTGTAGTCGGAGATGTCGCCCTTGATCATCTCGGTGAAAGATTCGTCGAGCGGGAGCTGCCAGACGGGCTCGGCGGCGGCGCGTCCCGCGGCGATGAGAAGATCGATGAGATGCTGGTTGTTGCCCACGGCGCCTGCGATCCGGGTACCGAGGGCGATGCTCACGGATCCGGTCAGCGTCGCCACGTCCAAGAGGACGTCGGGTTTGAATCGGAGCGAGTAGGAGAGCGCGTCGGCGAGGATGAGGCGACCCTCGGCGTCGGTAGAGATCACCTCGATCGTTTTCCCCGAATGGGTGACCACGACATCGCCGGGTCTAAAGGCCGTGCCGTCGGGCATGTTCTCCACGCACGGGATGAGCCCAACGATTTCGACGGGAAGCCTCAACCGGGATGCGGCCGCCATTGCGCCCATGACGACGGCCCCCCCGGCCATATCCCCTTTCATCTCGTTCATGTTCTGCCAGGGTTTTATAGAGATTCCCCCCGAGTCGAAGGTGACCCCTTTGCCGACGAGGCACACCTTGGGGCAGCGCTCGCGAGCCTTCGCGCCCTTGTTGTAGTGGAGCTCGATGAAGCGGGGATCGTTCACGCTTCCCCTGGCGACGCTGAGCACCGCACCCATCCCAAGCTTCTCCATCTCCCGGCGGCCCATAAGGCGGCATTCGAGGCCGTGATCGCCGGCGAGGTCTTTGGCCTCCTCGGCCATACGCCGTGGGGTCAGATCAGCGGCAGGCCGGTTGACGAGATCTCGCACGTAACAAGTGTACTCGGCGACGACGCGGCTCGTTTTCAATGCGCCGGCCGGCTTCCTCGGGTCGTCGGACAGGATGACGAGGCGCTTCACCCCTCGCCGGTCGTCGCGGGTCGACTTGAGCGAGAACGTATACTGAGCGAGTAGAAACCCCTTGAGAAAAGCGCGAAGGGCGTCCTCGCCATCGTCCAAATCGAGGAGGGGGTCAATGACGAGGTGGCAGGAAGAAAATCCGCGCGATTTGACGGTCTTCGACGCGCTCCCTCCGGCCGCGGCCATCCGCTCCGGACTCAACGACCGGCGTTCGCCGAGCCCCACGAGGAGGACGTGATGCGGGGCCTTGGGAAAATCAAAACCGACAAGAGCGGTTTCTGCGGTTTTTGGAGTGAAGCGCGATTTCCTGATGTAGGCGCTAACCCCCGAGCGGCAGAGTACGTCGATTTTTTTCCCGGGACCCTTGAGTTCTCGGTGTCCTTGGAAAAGCGGAAGGACGACGACGTCCTCCTTGCCGCTGAATTCGACCGGGGCATTGACGATATTCTTGATCATGGTCAACCTGATCCTTCGTTCGATCGCTCGATATACAGGGCTCCCACCGGGCAGACCCGGACGCACACGGAGCAGTTGTCGCACAGGTCCTCGTCGAGAACGAGCTCGAGGGCGTCCATGCGGAGCGCGAGCGTGTGACACACGGAGGGGCACGCGGCGCACGCCACGCACTCCTCCGGTCGTATTCTCAAACGGCATGCCGCCGGCACCGCTTTCACCAGGCGCACCTCCACGCGTCGATCCGTAGTCGATCAACGCGCTCGATCCGATCGGGTTTTCGCCGCGCGCTCACCATAGCATCCGTTTCGCCTTCCACAGCACACCCGGTGTCGTCCGAGCCGCCGTTCTGAACAGGTCCGCGTAGTCGGCGATCCGTCCATCCGTCGCGCGTACGACCTTGTCCAGCACCGACACCAAACCGTTGAGATCGTCGTCGTTGAGCTTGAAGAAAAGCTCGCGGAGAAGGGCGAACTTCCGTATCGAGCGGCCGTTCCTATTGTGCCACGCGGCGTCGTACTCCTTCAAGGCCTCCGCGGACGTATCTCCTCTCGAGAGGGCCTTGGTGACGACCTTGTGCGCCTCCTCGGCGCCTTCGAGGCTGTTCATGATCCCGCCGCCGGAGAACGGATTGTTGTGCCGGGCCGCTTCGCCTGCGAGCAGCACGCCGTCTCCGACCATCGTGTCGAGAGGCCTCGATCCGGAAACGCCCCCCGCGATGAATCTCAGCCGTGCGGCGCCGGGGTAACGTTCATCGATAAAACGGTCGAGGTAGTCGCGCGCCGTCCCGTCTGTCGCCATCGTGGGGTGGACGCCGATCCCGACGTTGGCGACACGGTGTCCTTTCGGAAACACCCAGACGTATCCGCCGGGGGCGATCGCGGTCCCCACGTAGATCTCGATGGTGTCGGTTGGGAATCCGTTTCCCTCGAGGAGATACTCGGCCCCCGAGTGGATCTCCTTTGGACGGAGATGTCGCGTCAGCCCGGCCCATCGACCCACGAAGCTCTCGATACCGTCGGCGCCGATCGTCACGGGGGACGCGATCGTGTAGGAGGCACCGTTCGTGTGGTCTTTGACTTTCACGCCCGTCACCCGCGAGCCGGCTTTTTCGAGGGCGACCACCTCATGGTAGGTGCGGATTTCGGCGCCCCGGCGAACCGCCTGCGCGGCGAGAGCCTGATCGAACTTGTCCCTCTCGAGCACCACACCGAAACCCGGCATCCTCTTCTCGAAGAACGTCATGTCCGGAGCGAACCCTCTCGCTCCGTTGAGCTCCACGGCGACGAATTCCTCGTCAACGGGGATGAACTTCGAGATCTCTTCCTTGCTTCCCGCCGCCTCACCGCATCGGACGGGGACTCCAATCACGGGGCGCTTCTCAAGCACGACGACACGAAAGCCGTCGCGGGCGAGAAGCCCCGCGAGGAGCGACCCGGCGATTCCGCCTCCGACGACGACGGCATCCGCTTTCTCGTTCGATGTGGACCGCATTCGAGTCCCGGGGCCACTCGCCCGTCAGAAGAACTTCGCGACGCCGACGCTGAGGATGAACCCCGTGTAGTCGACGTCGAAACTGAGATCCTGCGTACCCGATGTCGTCGGGTATACGATCTCGAACTTGCTTTGGGCCATCTGGACCCGGCCTTCCATGTTGAACGCCATCGTGGGCTTGAAGTGATAGAGGAATCCGAGGACCGCGTGGACCCCAGGCTCGAAGCTCCATTCGGACGTCTCGTAGCTGCTGTAGGATTTTCCCGTGTCGTAGTCGGTGCGATCCTCACTGTACGTCGCGTATGGAATGTAGAGGCTGAAACCTCCGCCGATGTAGGTCTGAAATTCCTTGACCGACGCGTCCTGGAAGAAGAACAGCCCTGTCGCGTCAATGGAAAACAGGAGGACGTCAAATCCCCGGTCGAACCGAAGCAACAACGTGTCGGCCGGCGCGGGCAGGTTGGGGTCGATCACACCTTTGCCATCCGCCCCGAGAAAACTGAGCCCCGCGCGCGTGCGGATCGCGAACTGGGGGTGGACCTTGACCGCGTAACAAGCGTCTAAGGAGAGCGCCGCCCCGAAATCTTCGGTTTCGGTTTCATCCCTAAACACATCGTCGATCTGACGATCGAGGAAATCCCACATCTCCTCGTTCGTCGCGCCTCCGAACGCGCCTATGCTGATGGAGAAGTACCTTTCCGGAATGGGACCGCTGTATTTCCGCGGTTTGAGTATCGGCTCGGCGGACGATTCTTCTGGTGGGGAGAGTACCGCGATGGCAAGACACACGGCAACCACGCTGAAGACGAAAGTCCTAGAGTTCATCGCACCCTCCTTGAGTCTTTCTTTTATATTGAATAACTATCACTGTGTCAACTCGTTACTTCCAGACCCGGCAAAAGCGTCCGTAGATCGGCTCGCACGCGACGCGGCGCGCGGCGCGCGGCGGCTTCCCGCTTGACAGGGGGATTTTCCGTTGTTAGAGTCGGAACGATCCCACGGGAAGGTACGGATTTTGAAGAAGTTGCTATTCGTCTGCTCCGGAAATACGTGCCGAAGTCCGCTGGCAGAAGGGATTGCCAAGAAGATTTTCCCCGAGGAGCTGTTGACGAAGGTTGCGATATCCTCCGCGGGCTCCTCGGCCGTCGACGGCCACCCGGCCTCGCCGCTCGCCGTGGAGGTGGCGGGGAAAGGGTCGATTGACCTTTCGGGCCACCGGGCAAGACTCCTCGACAGGAGCCTGGTCAAAGACGCCGACCTGATCATCACCATGGGGGCGAAGCATAGGGAAACGGTCGGAGTCATCGATCCCGCCGCTCTCCGCTACACGTATTTATTGACGGACTTTTGTGACGATGAAAGCGGTGACATACCCGATCCGATCGGGTTTGGGATCGACGAGTACGAAAAGACCTATCGGGTTTTGGAAAACTGCATACGCCGGTTGGCCGAACGGATGGAGACGTTCGACGGCTGGAAAGAGTGAGGACGAGTTCACCTCGACAGGAGGGCTGAGATGCCGATGGCGAAGAGTGAAAAGATCTGGATGGATGGCAAGTTCGTAGACTGGGACGATGCGAAGATCCACGTGTGCTCGCACGTGGTTCACTACGGCACCGCTGTTTTCGAGGGGATGCGGTGTTACAAGACGCCGATGGGACGCGGCGCGTTTCGTCTCGGGCCCCATGTGAAGAGGCTCTTCAACTCGGCGAAGATCTACAGGATGGAGATCCCGTTCTCGGAAGAACAAGTCTCGGAAGCGGTCGCCGAGACCATCCGCGTAAACAAGATGGACGAGTGCTACGTACGGCCGCTCGTCTACCGCGGGTACAACGAACTCGGGGTAAACCCCTTTCCGAACCCGGTGAACGTCTGCGTAATCGTGTGGAAATGGGGTAAGTATCTTGGCGCGGGCGCCATAGACGACGGGGTGGACGTGTGCGTGTCGTCGTGGACGAGAATCGCGCCCAACACGATGCCGGCGCTGGCCAAGTGCGCGGCGAACTACATGAACTCGCAGCTGATAAAAATGGAGGCGATGGTCAACGGCTACGTCGAGGGGATCGCCCTCGACCACGCCGGTTACGTCAGCGAGGGGAGCGGAGAGAACATCTTCCTCGTCTGCGACGGCAAGCTCATCACGCCGCCGCTTGGCGCGTCGGTGCTTCCCGGGATCACGCGGGACTGCGTGATCAGGCTCGCCGCAGATCTCGACATACAGGTCGTCGAGAAGATCGTTCCGCGAGAGATGCTCTATCTCGCCGATGAGGTGTTCTTCACGGGGAGCGCGGCCGAGATCACTCCCATCCGCTCGATCGACAAAATCAAAATCGGGATCGGAAAACGCGGTCCCGTCACGAAGGCGCTCCAGGAGCGTTTCTTCGGGATTCTCTCCGGCGAGGTGGAGGACAGATACAAGTGGTTGACGATGGTCTAGCCACCGGGAGGGCGTTTTGAAAGACAAAGTCTGGATCAGCGAGGATTTCGAGCTTCTCGAGAAGGTCGACCCCGACGTCGCAGACGCGATCAAGAAAGAGGTGCTCCGCCAGGACGGACAGCTCGAGATGATCGCCTCGGAGAATTTCGCGAGCCGGGCGGTCTTGGCTGCTCTCGGGAGCGTGATGCAGAACAAGTACGCCGAGGGGTATCCGGGAAAGCGGTACTACGGCGGGTGCACCGAGGTCGACAAGGTGGAAGTGCTCGCCCGCGACAGGGCCAAGCTGCTCTTTTCCGCCGACCACGCCAACGTCCAGCCCCACTCGGGGACCCAGGCGAACATGACGGCCTACTTCTCGTTTCTCCAGCACGGCGACAAGATCATGGGTCTGAGCCTTAGCCACGGGGGACATCTGAGCCACGGTCATCCGGTGAATTTCTCGGGTATGTTCTACCAGGTCGTGTCGTACACGGTAGACCCGCTGACAAAGACGCTCGACTACGACGCGCTCGAGGAACAGGTGCTCAAGGAGAGACCCAAACTCTTTGTCGCCGGGGCGAGCGCCTACGCGAGGACCTGGGATTTTCCTCGCCTGAGGGCGATATGCGACAAGGCCGGGTGCTTCCTCATGATGGACATGGCCCACATCGCCGGTCTCATCGCCGCGGGGATCCATCCGAACCCCGCCCCGTACGCGGACGTCGTCACCAGCACGACGCACAAGACGCTCAGGGGGCCGAGGGGCGGTTTCGTGCTGTGCAAGGGGGAACACCAGGAGAAAATCGACAAGTACAACTTTCCCGGCACGCAGGGCGGGCCGTTCATGCACGCCATCGCGGCCAAGGCGGTCTGTTTCAAAGAGGCGATGTGCGAGGAGTTCAAGGCTTACCAGCGGCAGGTGGTGTCGAACGCGAAAACCCTCGCGGGACGCGTCATCGAAAGAGGATTCGAGGTGGTCTCGGGAGGCACCGACACCCATCTTTTCCTCGTCGATTTGACCAACAAGGGTCTCTCGGGCAAGAAGGCGGAGAAGGCCCTCGAGGCGGCGGGAATCACGGTGAACAAGAACACCGTTCCCTTCGACGAGAGGAGTCCTTTCGTCACCAGCGGGATACGAGTGGGCACGCCCGCGCTCACCACGCGGGGGATGAAGGAACCCGAGATGGAGCGAATCGCGGATTTGATGTGCCGGGTGCTCGAGAACACGGAGGACGAGGGCGCGATACAGGCCGTGAGGAAGGAAACGAAGGCCCTTTGCGAGGCGTTTCCGTTGTATGCCGAATATCGACGCTAGTAGAGCCGCGAGGTACGCGTAGTAACCTTTCCCCAACCGGTCTCCGTGGAGTAGTCTACCAGGGCGGCCCCGAGCGGTCGTCCCGCTGCGCCGCGGTCCGTTCGCCGGTCACCCGTCCGCGGCCCGGGGGACGGGACCAGGGAAGAAAGGAACTCGGATGAAGTGCCCTCAATGCGGTCATCTGGAGGACAAGGTGGTCGACTCGCGCACGGCCAGGGACGGAGAGGCGATCAGGCGGCGGAGGGAGTGCCTCGAGTGCGGCAAGCGCTTCACCACCTACGAGTACATCGAGAAGGCGCCGCTCATGGTGGTCAAGAAAGACGGGCGGCGCGAAGCGTACAACCGCGAAAAGCTCCTTGCGGGTCTCTTGAAGGCGTGCGAGAAGAGACCGGTGTCGAGGGACCAGCTGGAGAAGCTCGTGGACGACGTCGAGAGCGTGACATTCGGGAAATTCAAACACGAGATACGCTCATCGGATCTTGGCAACGAGGTGATCGAACGGCTCCATGCGCTCGACGAAGTGGCTTACGTGCGGTTCGCGTCGGTCTACCGCCAGTTCAAGGACGTCGGGCAATTCATGAGCGAGATCAAGAGTATCCTTAAGGGGAAGGACAAGAACGGGTGAAATCGGGACATCTCCGCGACCCGGACGGGCCGAGGGCGGGGTGTCCGGCATCGGGATCAGAGCGACAATCAAGCGGATAGGTGAAAGGCACCATCGCTACGTCCACGGACAAACGGGAAAACCTCAGGGAAATGTCCTTCCTCGATCACCTCGATGATCTCCGCAAGGTGATCGTGCAGGCGGCCATCGCCTTCACCGTGGCCATGGTCGTCTGCTGGTTCTTCAGCGGCCGTATCCTCGATTTTCTCGTCCGGCCGCTCCCCGTCGAAAGCCTGGTTTTCACCGACCCCGTCGAGGCGTTCATGGTGAGGGTCCGCATCAGCGTCGTGGCGGGCCTCATGATTTCTTTCCCCTTTATTCTCTTCCGCGTGTGGGCCTTCGTCGCTCCAGGGCTCTTTGCGCACGAGAGGAAGAAGATCTTCCCCTTTGTCGCCGCGAGCTCGACGCTCTTCTACACCGGGGTGGTTTTTTGTTATCTCGTATTGATCCCGATCGTGCTCCGGTTCTTTCTCGGGTATCGAACGCCGCGTCTCAACCCGCTGATCTCGGTGAACTCGTACTTCGCCTTCGTCGCAAAACTGAGCTTTGCTTTCGGGATCGTTTTCCAGCTGCCGATCGTCGTCCTCCTGCTAAGCCTGCTCGGGATCGTTACCCCCGGGTTGCTGATCCGCCAGTGGAGGTACGGCGTGCTGGGAATCGCCATCGCGGCCGCGGTGTTCACCCCGCCGGACGTGATCTCGATGACCGCGATGGGGGTGCCGCTCCTCGTCCTGTACGCGGCGAGCGTCGCCCTGGCCTTCGTCGTCGTGCGGAAGAAAAACCCGCGCGGGTGAGCGCGCGGGTATATTGACACCGGTCGCGGTCGGGCGGTACGTTGTCGCCGCGCGCCCGCTCGGACGAAGTGGGAACAAAGAAGGAGTCCCGATTGGTGAGAAGAACCAAAACAGTCGCCAAGAAACTCGTCGAGTTGGTGTTGAGCAAGAAGGCGGAGGACGTGGTCCTTCTCGATCTTCGAAAGATCACCACGATGACCGACTTCTTCCTAATATGCACGGGGAGATCCGACGTTCAGGTGAAGTCCATCGCCGATGCCGTCGTCGATGGGGCGAGTAGGGAAGGAATCAAGGTGTATCACGTCGAGGGACTCCAAGCGCGCACGTGGGTGCTCCTCGATTTCGTCGATGTTGTGGTTCACGTGTTCCAAGCCGAGGCGCGCGGTTACTACCAGCTCGAGAGGCTTTGGAGGGACGCCGAGGTCGAGGAATTCGATTACGAGAAGGACTAGCCGGTCGTGGGATTCAAGAAAACCATAGAGGATTGTTTCTCGGAGGCCGTCCGGGCGGCGGGTTTCGCCGGCGCCGGAATCCCGCTCGTTCTCGAGAAGCCCCGGCTCAAGGAGCACGGGGACATCTCCACCCCGATCGCGCTCTCGCTTGCCCGCGAATTCAAGAAGAACCCGATAGAGATCGCCGAGAGCATAGTCCGCCGGGCGGTTTTTCCCGCCGACACCATCGCTTCCGTGGAAATCGCCAAGCCCGGTTACATCAACCTCAGGCTTGCCGGCAAGGTCCTCGTCGAAAACCTCGGCGAGATCCACGCGCGCTCCGACTCCTACGGCGCGAGCGATCTCGGAGGGGGGAGGAAATGCCAGGTCGAATACGTATCGGCGAACCCGACCGGTCCGCTCGTCGTGGTGTCGGCGCGCGCGGCCGCCGTTGGCACGGCGATCGTCAACCTCCTGCGGACGGTGGGGTATCGAGCGGAGAGCGAGTACTACGTCAACGACTACGGCAACCAGGTTGAAGCGCTTGGGGCTAGCCTCCGGTTTCGCGCTCGGGAGGCGCTGGGGAGGCTCGACCCGGGAGAGGAGATCGGCGCTTATCCGGGCGACTATCTGAAAACGCTCGCCGCCGGTCTACCTGAAGAGAAGGTGCGGGAGTGGGAGGCGAACCCCGCGGGCTTGATTGGAGCGTACGGGGCGTACGCGACCGAAGCGCTTCTCCAAACGATTCGCGCGGATCTCGATCACTTCGGCGTCCGATTCGATAATTTCTTTCGCGAATCTTCCCTACACCCCGATGGCGTCGTCGAGGCCCGCGAGATCATCGAGAAGAAGGGGTATACGTATACGGAGGACGGCGCGCTCCACTTCCGCACGACCCTTTTTGGAGACGAGAAGGACCGGGTGCTAGTCAAGAGCGACGGCAAGACGACCTATTTTCTGGGGGACATCGCCTATCACCTGACAAAGGTGCGCCGCGGGTACGAGTGGATCATCGACATCCTCGGACCGGATCACCACGGACACATCCCCCGCATGAAAGCGGCGGCCGCCGTGCTCGGCGCCGGCGAGAAATGGTTCCAGGCGCTCCTCGTCGGGTGGGTCCGCCTCATGGAGGGCGAGAAACAGGTAAGCATGAGCAAGCGCGCCGGCGAGTTCGTGAGTCTGAGGGACCTCATTTCGGACGTGGGCCCCGACGTGGCGAAGTACTTCTTCCTCATGCGCCGCGCGGACTCTCCGCTCGATTTCGATCTCGAGCTCGCGCGGAAGCAGTCGGATGAGAATCCCGTCTACTACGTCCAGTACGCGCACGCGAGGATCTCGAGCGTGTTGCGGTTCGCCTCGGAGAAAGGTATGGGAGGAGGCGCCGCGGCGGACCTCGCCGCGCTGTCTTCGCCGGAGGAGAGGGATCTCATGGTCCACCTTCTCTTCTTTCCCTACGTGATCGAAGGGGCCGCGCTCACCCGGGAGCCGCATCGGATGACGATCTACGCCAAGGATCTCGCCACTCTCTTCCACCAGTTCTATCACGCGCACCGGATCGTCACCGAGGATGTTCGTCTCTCGACCGCGCGTCTCTATCTCGCCGAGGCGACGATGCAGGTGTTGAGAAACACCCTCACCCTCCTCGGAGTCAGCGCGCCGTCGAGCATGTAACCGGGGCGAAGCAAAGCGAAGAGGCGCAAAACCGCGATTCTCGCGGGGAGAAAACGGGCAAGGAGAAACAATGCCGGCGCAGGAACAACATTCGGACATACTCATCGTCGGGTCGGTGGCGTTCGACTCGATCGAGGCAAAGACCGGGTCCGTCGACCGCGCG
>Ga0315276_10001849_pt1 | contig 19102 bp, 13 predicted proteins | sample YL17G05_0_MG_FD_204542 | JGI IMG/M metagenome (GOLD analysis project Ga0315276, IMG submission 204542) | Sediment microbial communities from Yellowstone Lake, YNP, Wyoming, USA - YL17G05_0 | ecosystem: Environmental > Aquatic > Freshwater > Lake > Sediment | place: USA: Wyoming | collected... | reverse complement strand
CGTCGTATCCCGCAAACCTACTATCTCTACCTCCTGCCCTACTTTTATAATGCCCCTATCCACCCTACCCGTCACAACCGTACCGCGCCCTGAAATGCTAAATACGTCCTCAACAGGCATCAAAAACGGCTTGTCTATGCTCCGCTGCGGTTCCGGTATATACGTATCAAGCGCATCCAGTAGCTTCTGAATCGCTCCATACCCCTGCTCATCATTCACGCCGTTCATCGCCTTCAACGCACTACCTCGAATAACGGGAATCTTGTCGCCGGGAAATTCATACTGGTTCAGCAACTCCCGAACCTCCAATTCCACCAGGTCCAATAGCTCCGGATCATCCACCATGTCCACCTTGCTCATATATACAACTATCGCAGGAACTCCCACCTGCCGCGCTAACAATATGTGCTCCCGCGTCTGTGGCATCGGACCGTCTGATGCACTAACCACCAGTATCGCACCGTCCATCTGCGCAGCTCCCGTAATCATGTTCTTCACATAGTCCGCATGCCCGGGACAATCCACGTGAGCATAATGACGCTTGTCCGTCTGATATTCCACGTGCGCCGTTGCAATTGTAATCCCACGCTCCTTCTCCTCAGGAGCTTTGTCGATCTGATCAAACGCCATCCAGGAGGCCTGTCCCTTCTCGCTCAGATAACGCGTAATTCCGCTCGTTAACGTCGTCTTGCCATGATCCACGTGCCCGATCGTACCCACATTCACGTGCGGCTTCGTCCTTACAAATTTCTCCTTTGCCATAAATCCTCCCCTAAAAATTTCTAAATTCGAAATTCTAAATCCTAAACAAATCCAAAATTCTAATTATCAAAATCCAAAACTTGCTCCGTTTCGAATATTTAAATTTTAAACATTTGAATTTGTTTAGAATTTAGATATTAGAATTTAGTATTTGCTTTTCATAATCCCTGCGCCTTTGCGATCACCTCGTCTGAGAGCTGCTTTGGCACCCTGCCGTAATGAGAGAATCGCATTGTGAATGTCGCCCTTCCTTGTGTCAGAGACCTTATATCCGTTGCGTAACCAAACATCGAAGCCAGAGGTACCGTTGCGCCGACGATCTGCGAGCCCGCATGAACCTCCGTCTTTGAAATCTTTCCCCGCCTTGCGTTTAAATCGCTCGTCACGGCTCCCAAAAACTCATCCGGCACAACCACTTCCAGCGCCATCACCGGCTCCAAAAGAATCGGATCGCCTCTACGCGCGGCGTCCTTGACCCCCTTTGATGCCGCTATCTTGAACGCAATATCCGAGGAGTCAACATCGTGATAGGATCCGTCAAAAACGGTTATCTTGATGTCCACCAGCGGATAACCTGCCAGTGCGCCGGCATCCAGTGCCTCTTCAACACCCTTTTTGATTGCCGGGACATATTCCCTGGGAATTACTCCCTGCTTTATCTCATCTAAAAACTCAAATCCCTTGCCTGCCGGAAGCGGCTCGACACGGAGCCAGACATGACCGTACTGACCGCGTCCGCCCGTCTGCTGAATGAATTTCGATTCAACCTCGATGGGCTTTGAGATCGTTTCCCTGTAAGCCACCTGTGGCTTGCCCACATTGGCCTTCACCCCAAATTCCCTCAGAAGCCTATCGACGATGATCTCGAGATGCAGTTCGCCCATCCCTGAGATGACTGTCTGACCTGTATCCTCATCAACTACGAGGCGTAAAGACGGGTCTTCGGCAATGAGTTTCTTAATTGAGATCCCCAGTTTGTCCTCGTCCGCCTTCGTCTTGGGCTCTATCGCAATGCTGATCACCGGTTTTGGAAACTCAATCGTTTCAAGCACAAGAGGTTTTTCTTCATCACATAAAGTATCGCCTGTCGTCGTGAACTTGAGGCCAATTGCCGCCGCGATGTCACCAGCGACAACCTTCTTTAACTCCTCGCGCTTGTTTGCATGCATGCGCAAAATTCTTCCAATGCGTTCCTTCTTGCCTTTTGTCGCGTTGTAGATACGGGAACCTGCATCAAGTGAACCCGAATAAACCCTGAAATATGTCAGCTGGCCAACAAATGGGTCAGTGGCAATCTTGAACGCCAGTGCTGAAAAGGGTTCCTTTATCTTTGCATGGCGAAACTCCACCTGCTCATCATTATCAGGATTCCAGCCTTCAATCGGCGGGACATCAAGAGGCGAAGGCAGATAGTTAACAACTGCATCCAAAAGCTGTTGAATACCCTTGTTTTTAAAGGCGGCCCCGCAAAATACCGGTGTTGCCTTCATGGCAAGTGTTGCGGCCCTTGCTGCCTGACGAATCTCATCAACCGAAAGTGTGTGGCTTTCAAGATATTTATGAAGAATCAATTCATCAGATTCCACAACCGTTTCGATCAGGCGCTCACGCCACTTGGCAATCTCATCCTTCATTCTCTCGGGTGGATCACTCACTACGAGTTTTGCCCCGGAGCTTTCTTCATCATATCGGATGGCCTTTTTCTCGATCAGATCAACCACGCCTTCAAATTTTTCCTCCGATCCGATTGGGAGCTGAAACGGCACTGCGTTTGCCTGCAGCCTATCGTTCATCATCTCAACGACCCGCAAAAAATCTGCACCGGCGCGATCCATCTTGTTGACAAAAGCAATCTTCGGAACTCTATAGCGATTGGCCTGGCGCCATACGACCTCAGATTGCGGTTCAACACCGGCAACTGCGCAGAAAACACCGACTGCACCATCCAAAACCCTAAGCGATCGCTCGACTTCCATGGTAAAATCGACATGGCCCGGCGTATCGATAATGTTAATATGATGATCATTCCAGAAACAGGTAGTTGCTGCGGCCGTGATCGTGATGCCTCTCTCCTGCTCCTGCTCCATCCAATCCATGACAGCCGTGCCCTCGTGGACCTCGCCCATCTTGTGCGTGATCCCCGTATAATAGAGGATGCGTTCCGTCACCGTGGTCTTTCCGGCATCGATATGCGCTATGATTCCGATGTTTCTGTTTTGTTTTAAGGTCACTGTTTCCATGTCTGATCAAACATCCTTAATGCCTTCTGAATTTTTAAGAAGGCGAACGTAATTATTGGTGTTATCAAAGAGCGAAAAACATTTTACCACCGATAATGTGCGAAGGCCTTGTTGGCCTCGGCCATTTTGTGGGTGTCTTCGCGTTTTTTGATCGCAGCCCCCTTGTTATCAAGGGCCTCCATAATTTCGGAGGCAATCCTGTCTTCCATATTGCGCTCGCCTCGCTCACGCGCCGCATTGATAAGCCAGCGCAGGCCCAACGAAACCCGCCGCTCCGAACGGACCTCCACCGGCACCTGATATGTTGCACCGCCCACGCGCCTTGAGCGCACTTCAACCACGGGCTTAATATTTTCCAGCGCCTGACGGAAGAGTTTGATCGGGTCATCGTTTTTCTTTTCTTTGATCGTATCAAACGCCCCGTAGACAATGTGCTCTGCCGTTGACTTTTTCCCGCCCCACATGAGCGTATTGATGAACTTGCTCACAAGCTGATCACTATATTTGGGATCCGGCAGAATTTCTCTTGTTAATGCTGCTCTTTTTTTCCGTGGCATATAAATAACGTGACCCGTAACCTGTAACTTGTGATTTTCTTTCGAGTCACGAGTCACGAGTTACGAGTTACGAGTTACGATTCCTATTTCGGTTTCTTCGTTCCGTATTTTGATCGGCTCTTTTTGCGATTTTCAACACCGACTGTATCAAGCGTTCCTCGCACAATGTGATAACGCACGCCCGGCAGATCCTTCACGCGCCCGCCCCTCACCATCACCACCGAATGCTCCTGAAGATTGTGTCCTTCGCCCGGAATGTAGCCTGTTACTTCCATCCCGTTTGTGAGACGAACACGCGCAACCTTGCGAAGTGCAGAATTGGGCTTTTTTGGCGTCGTCGTATAAACGCGGATGCAAACACCGCGTCTCTGCGGACATCTTTGAAGCGCAGGTGATGCAGAGCGCATCTTGAGCGATTCCCTTCCGCTTCTCACCAGTTGATTTATCGTCGGCATTTTTTACCTCATCAAATTATCTATTCGACAAAAATATCGGACAACCAACTTCGTACTATTCTTTATATTTCGATATGTTAGACACTTCGCACACCACTTTTGCAAAAGGCGGCGCACCCTAACAAACCGGTTTCGGAAAGTCAACTCATTTGAGGGGGTCAGGCGATTTTATCCACCCCTCATCCTTCAAGCCCACCCACATCAGCCCGCAACCCCTTGACTTGCCGTCAATTCTGCACCTGAAACAACGGCCTCTTCGACCCCTTTGACCTTCTCAACCTCGACGTCAAGCCCCTTGTATTTCTTAAGCCCTGTACCTGCAGGTATCAAACGACCCATTATGATATTTTCCTTCAAGCCCCGCAGATAATCCACACGGCCCGAAACCGATGCCTCGGTTAAAACCTTGGTCGTTTCCTGGAATGATGCAGCGGAGATGAAACTTTCAGTCGAAAGAGAGGCCTTTGTGATGCCCAGGAGGAGGGGCTCGGCAATGGCGGGCTTGCCTCCCTTGGACCTGATTTTCTCGTTGACCTCCTCAAACTCCCACTTCTCAACCTGCTCATCGTCCAGCCATGTGGTATCGCCTGGATCAACGATCCTGACACGTTTTAGCATCTGGCGCACAATCACTTCGATGTGCTTGTCGTTGATTCTCACGCCCTGCAGCCTGTAGACCTCCTGAATCTCGTCCACGAGATACTTTGCAAGCTCTTTTTGCCCCAGAATCCTTAAGATATCATGCGGGTTTGCAGAACCGTCCATGAGAGATTCCCCGGCACGCACAAAGTCACCTTCATGGACCGAAACGTGTTTCCCCTTGGGAATCAAGTATTCCTTAAGTTCGCCAACGTCGGGTGTCACATAAACTACACGTTTGCCCTTCTGGTCCTTTCCAAATGAAACCTGTCCGTCGATCTCGCTTATGACGGCCTGCTCCTTTGGCTTCCTCGTTTCGAAAAGTTCAGCGACACGCGGCAGACCTCCTGTGATGTCCTTGGTCTTCGTCGTTTCGCGCGGTATCTTTGCAAGCACGTCGCCTGCCTGAACTTCCTCGCCTTCTGTCACGACAATATTGGCGCCCACCGGCATAATGTAACGAGCTTCTCCGCGTCCTGAGGGGAGCTGCAGTGTTTTACCAGCCTGATCCTTGATGGAGACACGGGGCCTGCTCGATGGATCCTTTGATGCCGTGATCACTTTTCTTGATAGACCCGTCACCTCATCGACCTGTTCGATCATCGTCATACCCTCGATGATATCGCCAAACTTAATGCGGCCTGAAATCTCAGTGAGGATTGGAACCGTGTAGGGATCCCATTCGGACAGCAATGTCCCAACTTTAATACGGTCTTGATCCTTGACCCGCAGATAAGCACCGTAATTGATCTTATATCTTTCGCGTTCGCGGCCGCTCTCGTCTGCGATGATGATGTCTCCGTTTCGGTTCATGGCGGTTAAGTGGCCTTCCTTGTTTACGACAGTCTGAAGGTTTTCAAATTTCACGATGCCTTCATGGCGGCTATCCAGCGTTGACTGCTCAACGCGTCTGGATGCGGTGCCACCGATATGAAAGGTTCTCATCGTGAGCTGCGTTCCCGGCTCGCCGATGGACTGCGCTGCGATCACGCCAACCGCCTCGCCAATGTTGACCAGGTGGCCTCTTGCCAGATCGCGCCCGTAGCACTTGATGCACACACCTTGCTTGCTCTTGCAGGTAAGCACGGAGCGGATCGTGATCTTTTCAAGACCGGAATCCTCGACCTTGGAAACGAGATCCTCAGTGATTTCGCTGCCTGCCGGCACGATCGCGTCATCCGTATAAGGATCGCGTATATCTTCCAGCGCAACGCGGCCAAGTATGCGTTCTCCCAGAGGCTCGATGACCTCACCGCCTTCAACTAGTGCCGATACTACAAGCCCGTCCAATGTGCCGCAGTCATCCTCCATGATCGTTGAATCCTGAGCGACGTCGACAAGACGGCGTGTCAAATATCCGGAGTTGGCGGTTTTTAGAGCCGTGTCTGCCAAGCCTTTTCGCGCTCCGTGTGTCGAGATGAAGTATTGCAACACATTGAGGCCCTCGCGGAAATTCGCGGTAATCGGCGTTTCGATAATTTCGCCGGATGGCTTGGCCATCAGACCGCGCATACCAGCGAGCTGCCTCATCTGCTGCGCGCTGCCCCTGGCCCCCGAATCCGCCATGATAAAGATGGGATTGAAACTCATCTGATCGCGAGATTCGCCTGTTGGCGAGACAGCCTTCTCGACGCTCAGCCCCTTCATCATCTCGCCCGCGATCTCCTCTGTTGCTGCCGCCCAGATATCAACCACTTTGTTGTATTTTTCACCTGCCGTAATAAGACCTTCCGTATACTGATCTTCCACCTTTCTCACCTCTTCAAAGGCCTCGTTTAAGAGCTTCTCCTTCGCCGGCGGGATGACCATGTCATCGATACAAATTGAGATGCCGGCCTTCGTCGCGTAATGGAAACCAAGAGACCTTAAATGGTCGCACAAAAGCACGGTCTCCTTGTCCTTGCAAAGTCTGTAACACTGGTCGATCAGGTCAGCGACCTTGCCCTTATCCATCACCTTATTGATGTACGAAAAATCAATCTGAGGCGGAATCACCTCGTAGAGAAGTATGCGGCCCACTGTGGTCTCGAAAATCTTTTGTTTCATTCGCACCTTGATGCGTGCCTGCAAATCAATTGCGCCCGCATCATAGGCAATGCGCACTTCATGCGGAGACGAGAAGATACTGCCCTCGCCTTTCGCAAACGCACGCTCACGCGTCATATAATAGAGTCCCAAAATCATGTCCTGTGTGGGGACAATGATCGGCTTGCCGTTCGCAGGAGAGAGGATGTTGTTGGTTGAAAGCAGAAGGACGCGCGCTTCGATCTGGGCTTCAATCGATAACGGCACATGCACGGCCATCTGGTCACCGTCAAAGTCAGCGTTGAACGCTGCACAGACAAGCGGGTGGAGCTGAATTGCCTTACCTTCAATAAGCACTGGTTCAAAGGCCTGGATGCCAAGACGGTGCAGTGTGGGTGCACGGTTCAGCAAAACCGGATGTTCCTGGATCACTTCGTCTAATGAATCCCACACCTCAGACGTCTCGCGCTCCACAAGGCGCTTGGCACTCTTAATAGTCGATGCCAGCCCCTTCTCCATGAGTTTCTGAAAGATGAATGGTTTGAAGAGCTCTCTTGCCATAACTTTGGGAAGGCCGCACTGATGCAGCTTAAGTTCCGGACCAACAACGATCACAGAGCGTCCGGAATAATCAACGCGCTTGCCCAAAAGGTTCTGGCGGAAACGGCCCTGCTTTCCCTTGAGCATGTCGGACAAAGAGCGAAGCGGCCTGCGGTTGGGACCCACAAACGGTCTTCCGCGCCTGCCGTTGTCAAAGAGCGCGTCGACCGCCTCCTGCAGCATGCGCTTCTCATTTCTGATGATGATATCGGGGGCTGAAAGTTCCATGAGGCGCTTGAGTCTGTTATTGCGGTTTATTACACGCCGATACAGATCATTGAGATCCGATGTCGCAAAGCGCCCGCCGTCCAGCGGAACAAGCGGCCTAAGATCCGGAGGCAAAACCGGAATCACCGACATCATCATCCACTCAGGCCGGTTTCCTGCCTCGCGCAACTGTTCTACGAGCTTTAGCCGCTTGGAAAGCTTCTTGGCCACTGCCATTGATTTTGTCTTCTTCAAATTTTTGCGCAGTTTCTTTGAAAGTTCATCAAGATCGATTTTAACCAGCAGGTCGCGAATCGCGTCGCCGCCGATACCAACGCGGAATGTGGGCCCGAACTCCTCAATGGTTTTTTGATATTTATCTTCAGTCAGAACCTCCTGCTCAGCAAGCGTGGTGTTGCCGGGATCCAAGACTATATAGGCCTCGCAATAAAGGACGCGCTCCAGATCACGCAGCGGAAGATCAAGAATCGTTCCGATGCGTGAAGGCAGGCTCTTGAGAAACCAGATGTGGGCCACAGGTGTTGCAAGCTGGATATGCCCCATTCGCTCGCGTCTGACTTTGCTCTGGATGACCTCCACTCCGCACTTTTCGCAGACGATGCCGCGGTGCTTCATTCGCTTGTATTTTCCACAGTTACACTCGTAATCCTTCACCGGGCCAAAGATCTTGGCACAAAAAAGGCCGTCGCGCTCCGGTTTGAAAGTGCGGTAATTGATGGTCTCCGGCTTTTTTACCTCGCCGTGCGACCATTGTAATATGCGCTCGGGGCTCGCTATCATGATGCGAATCCCCTCAAAGCTTGCAGGGTCTTTGGGTTTCTCAAAAAAATGGTAAATATCCATTTAGCCTCCAACAAAAGTCCGAAGTCCGAAGTCGCCGGTCCGAAGTCAGTCTCTTGACATCGGACTTCGGACTAATGACTTCGGACTAAAGACATAACTATTGATGTTCCAAAAGCTCAACATCCAGGCAAAGTGCTTGAAGCTCTTTTATCAAAACATTAAATGACTCCGGCAAACCGGTCTCCAGCATCTTTTCGCCTTTGACAATCGCCTCATACATCCTCGTTCGTCCGACGACGTCGTCGGATTTGACGGTCAAAAATTCCTGCAGTGCGTATGCGGCACCGTAAGCCTCCATGGCCCAGACTTCCATTTCACCAAGACGCTGGCCGCCAAACTGAGCCTTGCCGCCCAGCGGTTGCTGTGTCACCAGCGAATAGGGCCCGATTGAGCGCGCATGGATCTTCTCATCTACGAGGTGATGCAGCTTCATCATGTACATCACACCAACGGTTATCGGTGTGTCAAAGGCCTCGCCTGTCCGGCCGTCGAATAGTATGGTCTGACCATCGTGTGGAAGACCGGTCTCGCGCAGGATCTCCTTGATCTCCGCCTCAGTGGCTCCGTCAAAGACCGGTGATCTCATCGGAACGCCACTGATGCAGCGCATGGCAAGCTCGCGAAGCTGCTTCTCAGTTGCGTCATCAATAAAGGAATTGACATCCGCTGTTCGATAATTCTTCTTGAGTGCGCGAGCGAGTGTTTCGCGTTCGACTTTCTCCTCCAGCATCTTCTGTATCTGCTCACCCATCGCCTTGGCACCCCAACCGAGATGCGTTTCGAGAATTTGGCCTACGTTCATTCGCGAGGGAACGCCCAACGGATTGAGGACGATATCGACCTGGCGCCCGTCGGCAAGATAGGGCATATCCTCCTCAGGCAAAACCCGGGATATGACACCCTTGTTGCCGTGCCGGCCGGCCATCTTGTCACCCACAGCAAGTTTTCTCTTGATGGCTACATAGACCTTCACCATCTTAATGACTCCGGGCGGGAGCTCATCGCCCTTCGTGAGCCGGTTGAGCCGCTGATCATACTGCATCTTGACCAGCTCTTCTTGCTCCTCGACACCCTCGAAGAGATCCGCAAGTTCCTCTTCAATCTCTTCGCCGCCCTCCACAGAGATCTCTGACCACTTTGAGAACGGAATCTTGTTCAAAATATCCTCTGTGATGGTCTTGCCTTTCGCAAGGAGCACCTTTTCTTCCTGCTCATCCATGACCCTTGATGTGGAGACACGACCGATCAAAAAGTGTTTGATCCTCTTGGCCGCCGACTCGCGAATGCCCTTGAGTTCGGCATCAAGATCCTTGTTGATCTTCTGGCTCTCCTCGCCCTGAATTTCCTTTGTGCGCAGGTCAGGCTCGATGCCTTCCCGTGAGAATACCTGCGCATGAATGACAATACCTGCAACACCCGGCTGGACCCTGAGGCCCGTGTCTTTCACGTCACCGGCCTTTTCACCGAAGATTGCGCGAAGCAAGCGTTCTTCAGGTGAGAGCTGTGTTTCGCCCTTAGGTGTCACCTTACCGACAAGTATGTCTCCCGGTTTGACCTCCGCCCCGATGCGGATGATGCCGCTCTCATCCAGATTCATGAGCGCCTCCTCACCAACATTGGGGATGTCGCGCGTGATGTCTTCCTTGCCGAGTTTCGTGTCGCGCGCGGCGCATTCGAATTCTTCGATATGGATCGAAGTGAAGCTGTCGTCTTTCACGAGACGCTCGCTGATGAGAATCGAATCCTCGAAATTGTATCCGCCCCACGGCATGAAAGCGACGAGCACATTCTGGCCAAGTGCCAGCTCTCCGCCGGCGGTCGCCTGCCCATCGGCCAAAACATTGCCCGTGCGGATCTTGTCACCTTTCTTTACGATCGGCGTCTGCGTGATGCAGGTGCCCTGATTGGATCTCTGGAATTTGATGAGATTGTAGATGTCAATGTCGGACTCAAACTTTTTCTTCCGCACGCCTTCGGCCTTGACGACGATCCGGTTTGCATCGACTCCGACAACAGTTCCGTCACGCTTTGCAATAACGGTGACACCGGAATCCGATGCAACTATCTGCTCAATGCCTGTGCCGATTAGGGGTGCCTGCGTACGTATAAGCGGCACCGCCTGACGTTGCATGTTTGATCCCATGAGTGCGCGGTTGGCGTCATCGTGCTCAAGGAACGGAATGAGTGCTGCCGCAACGGAAACCAGCTGCTGTGGCGAGATGTCCATTAAATTGACATCATTGGCATTCCCAAGCACGAATTCTCCGTGCCGTCTGCACTGCACTTTTTCCATCATGAAGCGGCCGTGTTTATCAATAGGCGCATTCGCCTGTGCAATCAAAAGATTGCCTTCATCCAGCGCAGAGCAATAAGCGACTTCGTCAGTCACTTTACCCTTCACCACCTTGCGATACGGTGTCTCCACAAAACCAAAATCGTTGACCTTTGCGTATACTGAAAGTGATGCGATGAGACCGATATTCGGTCCTTCCGGCGTTTCAATCGGACAGATACGGCCGTAGTGAGTAGTGTGCACATCGCGCACTTCAAATCCTGCACGCTCGCGAGTGAGTCCGCCGGGTCCTAATGCCGACAAACGCCGCTTGTGCGTCACCTCAGCCAATGGATTGGTCTGATCGAGGAATTGCGAAAGCTGGCTGGATCCGAAAAATTCCTTGATCGCAGCCGACACCGGCTTTGCATTAATGAGGTCATGAGGCATGAGAGTTTCCACATCCTGCAGGCTCATGCGCTCTCGAATGGCACGTTCCATTCGGACCAGTCCCACTCGATATTGATTTTCCAAAAGCTCGCCAACGGAACGCACACGTCGGTTGCCCAGATGATCGATATCATCGATTTCGCCTTCGCCGTCCTTCAATCGTATGAGATACCTGACTGTCTCGACGATATCTTCCTTGCGCAGCGTTCCCACTTCGAGCGGGACGTCAAAACCGAACTTGTAATTGAGCTTGAGTCTTCCCACCTTTGACAGATCATAGCGCTCCGGATTGAAGAAGAGATTTTCAAACAATGCGGTCACGGCCTCAGATGTCGATGGATCACCCGGACGCAGACGCTTGTAGATCTCGAGCTTGGCCTCTTCGGGTGTTGAGACCTTGTCTATCAACAGTGTATTGCGCAAATACGGGCCCACATTAAGGTCGTCAATGTAAAGAAGTGAAATTTCAGGAATCTTCCGCTTCACGATTTCATCGAAGATGTCCTCAGTCATCACTTCGTTGACCCCAAGGACCACCTCCCCGGTCTCGGAATCGACAATATCATGGGCCGCAATTCGGTTGAAGATATCTTCTTTCTCCACGGGAATTTTGGTCACCTTGGCCTTGGTTAATTTTTCGATGATTGAAGACGAAAACTTCCGGTCCTTCTTTACAATAACCTCGTCGCTCTTGGGATCTTTTATATCCTTGCTTGCACGCTGGTAGACAAGCATCTCCGGCACAACTGATTTAAATATCTTGCCCTTGCTTTCGTATGAGATGACTTCTTTGTGATAATAAATGTTGAGCAGCTCCTCAGCCGAATATCCAAGGGCGCGCAGAAGGACTGTGGCCGCAATCTTTCGCCGCCGGTCAATGCGGACATAAAGAATGTCCTTAGCATCAAATTCAAAATCGAGCCACGCGCCTCGATATGGAATCATGCGCGCGGAGAAGAGCAGTTTTCCTGACGCATGGGTCTTTCCCTTGTCATGCTCGAAGAAAACACCCGGGCTTCTATGAAGCTGGGAGACGATCACGCGTTCAATGCCATTGATAATGAACGTGCCAAACTCCGTCATGAGCGGGACCTCACCGAAATAGACTTCCTGCTCCTTGACGTCGCGGATCGATTGCGCGCCGGTAGCTTCATCTATATCCCAGACAACGAGTCTCACCATCACCCGCATCGGGGCAGCGTAGGTCATGCCGCGGTTCCGGCATTCCGATTCGCTGTACTTGGGGGGATCAAGTTGATAATGGACAAATTCAAGCGAGGCGGTTTGAGTGAATCCCCTGATTGGGAACACGCTCTTGAAAACTCCCTGCAATCCAATATTGCCGCGCTGATCCGGCAAAACGTCGGCCTGCAGAAATTCTGCAAACGACTTCTGCTGCACCTCAATCAGTGGAGGAAAATCTGTCACTCGTTTGATCTTTGAAAAATCCCTCCGAAAGCGTTGGGTCGGAATGGTGGCCATAGATACCCCTTGATTGAAAAAATATATTTCACCACGAATACACGAAAACACTTTATGTAAGATAATTGTTTAAAACACATCGTATCTTACATTCGTGTCTTGGTGTCCTTGTGGCTCAGTCCAAAAATATTTTGCATTAAATATTTTACTTAATTTCCACTTTTGCGCCGACAGCTTCGAGCTTTTTCTTCATGGATTCCGCATCTTCCTTGCTCACACCTTCCTTAACCGTCTTTGGCGCGCCTTCAACAAAATCCTTTGCTTCCTTGAGTCCAAGGCTTGTAATTCCACGGATCTCCTTGATCACGCCGATCTTGTTTGCGCCTGCTTCCGCAAGGATAACGTTGAATTCTGTCTTCTCCTCAGCTGCTGCGACGGCACCGCCTGCGACCGCCGCCACTGCGACGGGGGCTGCCGCAGACACACCGAAGGTCGTCTCGAGATCTTTCACGAGCTCTGCGACCTCTAATAGTGTCATGTTTTTGAGCGACTCAACAATTTCTGCTCTTCCTACCGTTGCCATATACTCCTCCTTGAATTCACCCCAATCAATGCCGTACCATCTTCGTTACCGCCTGAGTGGGCCCTGCGTTTTTGCAGGATTTAAGTGTAAAATATTATTCTATTATTCGTGGGATCGCGATCTTACGATCTTGCGACCTCACGATCTCACGAACTTATGCTGTTTTTTTCTCCTTAATAGCATTAATCGCCCTGACAATCTTCTGCGGTATGGCGACAAGCACGCAAGCCAAATTAGTGGCCGGCGAAAGCATGGATGCCATCACCCTTGAAAGAAGCACTTCGCGGCTTGGGAGTCTTGCCAAAGACTCAATCTGGGCCTGACTAAGAATTTTACCCTCGAGATAACCAGCCTTGAGCTTTAACGCTCCATGGTCTTTGGCAAATTCTACTAAAACCTTAGCCACTGCCACCGGATCGCTCTCAGATGATGCAATGGCAATCGGTTCATGGAAATATTTTCCGAGGTCTTTGAGCCCTTCCTGCTCAAGCACACGCTTGACCAGGCGGTTCTTGACGACCTTCATTAGAGATGCGGATTTGCGCAGCTTCATGCGCAGATCCGTCATCTCCGCAACTTTCAGGCCGCGATAACCGGCAAAAATGATTGCCTTAGCCTTCTTGAAGCGTTCCGATAACCGGCCAACCTCTAATTCCTTTTCCTGGCGATTCATTTATTTCCTCCAATCAAAAATCAGTGACCAGTGATCGGTGATCGGTGATCAGTAATCAGTGATCAGTGATCAGTTACAATGCCTTCTGAAACTTTGTGACATCGATGCGAACACTGGGTGTCATCGTTGCAGAGAGAGCCATCGAGTGAATGTAGTTGCCCTTTACAGACGCCGGCCTCGCTTTGAGGATCACATCAAGCAGCGTTGACATGTTATCCTTTAATTTATCCCGTCCAAAAGATCGCTTCCCAATGGGTGCATGGATAATGCCCGCTTTATCTGTGCGGAACTCAACTTTACCGGCTTTCACTTCCTTAACTGCCTTGGCAACATCGAATGTCACCGTGCCGAGCTTTGGATTTGGCATCAGACCACGCGGACCCAGCACCTTTCCCAGCTTTCCAACTACGCCCATCATGTCAGGTGTTGCGATGGCCGCATCAAATTCAAGCCATCCGCCCTGAATCTTTTCTGCCAGATCATCGGCACCAACCGCATCTGCACCTGCTTCGGTCGCCTCACGCTGCTTTTCGCCCTTGGCGAAGACCACTACACGGACCGTCTTGCCTATGCCGTGCGGCAATGGACACGCGCCGCGCACCTGCTGATCGGTCTGTTTTGGATCCACACCCAGCCGGATCGCGACATCGACCATCTCATCAAATTTTGCTTTCTCAAAGGTCTCAAGTATCGACAGGGCATCTTCCAGAGAATATTTCTTTTCACTCTCGACCTTCTTTGTGCTCGCCTCATATTTTTTCCCTGACATGAACTACCTCCCTATTTTTCGCTAGATCGTGGGGTCGTGAGATCGTGAGGTCGCAAAGGCATTCCGGCGATCTCGCGATCTCACGATCTTACGATTCAATCTCAATCCCCATATTTCTCGCCGTCCCTTCAATGGTCCGCATTGCCGCTTCCAACGTATCGCAGTTCAAGTCTGGCAATTTGATCTTGGCGATCTCTTGAATCTGCGCCTTCGTCACTTTACCCACCTTCACTTTATTTGGTACGCCCGATCCCTTCTCGACACCGGCCATCTTCTTGAGCAGAACCGATGCAGGAGGTGTCTTGAGAATAAATGAAAATGAGCGGTCCTGATAAATCGTCACAATAACAGGAATGATCATCCCCTCCTGCTTGGCCGTTTTGGCGTTGAACTGCTTGCAAAACTCCATGATGTTTACACCGTGCTGACCAAGTGCCGGACCTACTGGCGGCGCTGGATTCGCCTGCCCTGCGGGACACTGTAATTTAACTTGAGCTGTTACTTTCTTTGCCATCTTCTTCTCCTTCGTGAGATCGTTAGATCGTGAGATAGTGAGATCGCAAATTCATATCGAGCGATATCACGATCTAACGATCTAACGAATTACGTCGTTTTCTCCACCTGCGTAAAATCAAGTTCAATCGGTGTTAAGCGTCCAAAGATACTCACAAGCACACGCAGCTTGCCCTTCGACTCATTCACATTGTCCACAATCCCTGTGAAGGTGGAGAATGGTCCGCTTGTTACCCGAACGCTTTCTCCTTTTTCAAATTCCACCTTGGACTTGGGTTTAAGTGTTCCCTCTTCAATCTGATGCGTGATCCGTTTCACCTCTTCCTCCGGAACAACCGAAGGATGCAACGAGCCACCGACAAATCCCGTGACCTTTGGCGTCTCTTTCACCAAACGCCATGTCACTTCATTCAAATCCATGTTCACAAGTATGTATCCCGGAAAAAATTGCCGCTTGGAGGTGCGCTTAGTTCCCTTCTTCACTTCAACAACATCTTCTGCCGGCACCAGAATATCTCCAAAGAGTTGGGCCATCTGATGCTGTCGTATCCGCTCTTCCAAAGCTTTTTTGGCCTTCTGTTCATAGCCGGAGTATGTATGAACAACATACCAATGTTTCGCCATCTTTGTTCATACCGGCTTGCCACATGGAAGCATCCATTCATAATGCCAGACAAGCGGTCAAACCTGTATGCCTATTATCGATAAAACAATCGGACCATAACGCCCCAGATCATATCAAATCCGAAAAGAAGAACTGCACACAGACCAACGAGTATGGAAACGACGCCTGTTGAGAGCATCGTCTCTTTGCGTCCCGGCCACACGACTTCCCCGAGTTCCGTGATCACCTCATTGGTAAACAAATTAACCTTTTCACTCTTCAAAAGACCGACAAATACTGTGAATGCTATGATCGCAGCAGCGATGTCCGGCGGCGCGATAACCCATTCCACCGGCTGGCTAAATTTGGCGATCACCCATAGAGTTGTGATCATCTCGCGCAGTATGAGCCATGTAATAATAGCGCAAGCGAGGTAAATGAAACTGATGGTCTTTTTGCTTCGTTTCATATTTTTAGTGTTGAAGTGTTTTCAGTGTTTAAGTGTAGCAGTCCTAGAACTTAAGCACTTCTACACTTAAAGACTCACGCACTTTCCTTGCAGGGGAGACAGGGATCGAACCCGCAACCCCCGGTTTTGGAGACCGGTGCTCTACCAATTGAGCTACTCCCCTAAAATTTTGCGCAGCAAAATATTCCTCCATTTTCCATTCTCTATTTTCTAGTGCACAAAATTTATGTAGGACGATGGACGTCCGCTTCGCTAGGACGTGGGACGTTTTTTTTGTCCTACATCCTACGTCCTACGTCCCACGTTACTTCGTCTCCTTATGTGTCGTATGTTTCCTGCAAAAACGGCAATACTTCTTTATCTCGAAACGATCCGGCATCTTCTGCTTATTTTTCGTCGTCGAATAATTACGGTTTTTGCACTCGGAACATGCCAATTGAATTATCGTCCGCATATTAATCCTTCATTATATAGCTGACCATTGACTATTGACCATTGACTATTGACCTAAACTCGCGCACTCGGTCCATGGTCAATCGTCCATTGTCCATGATCGTTTTTATTCAACTATCTCAGTCACAACACCTGCTCCCACCGTCCTGCCGCCTTCCCTGATTGCAAACCGCAGCTCCTTCTCCATGGCTATCGGTGTAATGAGCTCAATTTCCATCGTCACATTGTCACCGGGCATCACCATCTCAACGTTCTCCGGCAGCTGACAAACACCCGTCACGTCGGTCGTCCTGAAATAAAATTGCGGCCTGTATCCCTTGAAAAACGGCGTGTGCCTCCCGCCTTCCTCCTTCGTCAATACATAAACCTCCGCCTTGAACTTCTTGTGCGGTGTAATGCTGCCTGGCGCTGAAATTACCTGACCACGCTCCACTTCCTCCCGCTTCGTCCCGCGCAGCAATATGCCGATATTGTCCCCCGCCCTTCCCTCATCCAATATCTTACGGAACATCTCCACTCCCGTCACAACCGTCTTCGTCGTATCCCGCAAACCTACTATCTCTACCTCCTGCCCTACTTTTATAATGCCCCTATCCACCCTGCCCGTCACAACCGTACCGCGCCCTGAAATGCTAAATACGTCCTCAACAGGCATCAAAAACGGCTTGTCTATGCTCCGCTGCGGTTCCGGTATATACGTATCAAGCGCATCCAGTAGCTTCTGAATCGCTCCATACCCCTGCTCATCATTCACGCCGTTCATCGCCTTCAACGCACTACCTCGAATAACGGGAATCTTGTCGCCGGGAAATTCATACTGGTTCAGCAACTCCCGAACCTCCAATTCCACCAGGTCCAATAGCTCCGGATCATCCACCATGTCCACCTTGCTCATATATACAACTATCGCAGGAACTCCCACCTGCCGCGCTAACAATATGTGCTCCCGCGTCTGTGGCATCGGACCGTCTGATGCACTAACCACCAGTATCGCACCGTCCATCTGCGCAGCTCCCGTAATCATGTTCTTCACATAGTCCGCATGCCCGGGACAATCCACGTGAGCATAATGACGCTTGTCCGTCTGATATTCCACGTGCGCCGTTGCAATTGTAATCCCACGCTCCTTCTCCTCAGGAGCTTTGTCGATCTGATCAAACGCCATCCAGGAGGCCTGTCCCTTCTCGCTCAGATAACGCGTAATTCCGCTCGTTAACGTCGTCTTGCCATGATCCACGTGCCCGATCGTACCCACATTCACGTGCGGCTTCGTCCTTACAAATTTCTCCTTTGCCATAAATCCCTCCAAATTTTTAAATTTCTTAACTTCAGCCACAGAGACGCAGAGTCGCAGAGAAATAAAAAACTATAAAATTTATTTTTTCTCCGTGCCTCTGTGCCTCTGTGGTTATGTTTTTTTCAAAATTATTGAGCCGAGACGGGGAATTGAACCCCGGACCCCAACTCCCGATGTTGCACAATTTTTTCTGTGAAAAAATTGTTGCAACATCGAGGATCCTCGATCCCGTAAATGATTTTTTGTGAAACAAAAAATCATGCGGGATCGGGACTTACCACCTTGATTTTCAATATCCGAGATAGCTCAGCCGGTTTACGTCAACCTCTGAGCCGAGACGGGGAATCGAACCCCGGACCCCAACCTTACCATGGTTGTGCTCTGCCGGCTGAGCTATCTCGGCTTGTGTTACTCTCTGGTTGTGCTCTGCCGGCTGAGCTATCTCGGCCTAACAACAGTCTATATTTTTAAGTCTAAAGTCTTAAGTCAAAAGTTCATGATTGAAGCACATCCAACTTTAGACTTTTGACTTTAGACTACCCTAGGAGCGGGAGATGTGAATCGAACCCACCCCTTATCGTCGGTAAGCTGGAGCGGGAGATGGGAATCGAACCCACGTGACCAGCTTGGAAGGCTGGAGCTCTACCATTGAGCTACACCCGCACCACAACGAAACAAATACTATTAATGCGACGCACGATGTCAACCCTAAGCACCGAGGCGCTCGGCTCCCATAGGACGCACCTTTTCATTTTGGTAAACGCCAGGCATCGGGGAATTTGGAGAAGATGAGCGCCTGCAAGCGAGCCGGACCGCCGTCGCGGTGCAGGAACCGCTTTTGGAACTTACAGGTGGTGGCCCGGCTGCGGGGATTGACTTTACGACATTCCTCCAGCCAGACCTGTGCAAAACTGACCACGACCCGGCGGAACAGGCTCAGCGCAAAGGCCGCCCTGGAGTTGTGGACCCGGCTGCGATCTTCCCCCAGCGTCACGTCCAGAGCGTGATGCAGGCGGCTCTCGATGACCCAATAGCCCCGCTTGAGTTTGAGAAAGCCGACGGCATCCAACTCTTCCAGGGTGAGGCGGCTGATGAGATAAGCGATTTCGGTGGTCTTTTTACCCTTGCGCCGGACCCGGCGCCGCAGCCGGGCGATGGTCTGAACTCCCGGAAAGCCCACCTGCTGGGGGCGGGCCTCCTGGCAATCGATCACCCGGATTTCGTGTCGCCCCCGGTTGTTCTCCCGGG
>Ga0315276_10001848_pt1 | contig 19104 bp, 16 predicted proteins | sample YL17G05_0_MG_FD_204542 | JGI IMG/M metagenome (GOLD analysis project Ga0315276, IMG submission 204542) | Sediment microbial communities from Yellowstone Lake, YNP, Wyoming, USA - YL17G05_0 | ecosystem: Environmental > Aquatic > Freshwater > Lake > Sediment | place: USA: Wyoming | collected... | reverse complement strand
GGTCTGCGCGGATGCGGGCGACGCTCACGGACCCGAGGCCGACCCGGTGCATGACGATCACGCTGTTGCGCGCCGCGTCGTCTTGGAAGCCCCCGGCCGCGGCGATGACCTGCAGCAGGGTCGGGAGTGATTGGACCGCCTGCGAGCCTGGCTGCTTCACCCGCCCCAGGACGTGCACCTGGTTCGCGGCCACCCTCGTGAGCTCGACCGTGACGCGCGGCTGCTTGAATTCGGCGGCCAGCAGCCGGGTCAACTCGGTCTGAAGCTCGACTGGCGTGCGGCCCGCGGCCACGACATCCCCGATCGGATAGACCGTGATGCGGCCATCGGGCCGCACGATCGTCAGGCGGAACAAATCCGACCCGGTGTCCCCGTGGGGGCCGAAGTTCAGCACCAACTCGTCTCCCGGGACGATGCGGTATTCGGGCATTGCGCCCCAATCGAGCTGGTCGATGGGAGTGTCGTCCGGAACCACCGCCCCTAAGACCGGACCGGGAGGCAGCGCGAGAACGAGGGCGACGACGATGACCGCAGAACGCTTCACAACCACTCCTAAGGATGGAGCTCTCCCGCGAAACCCCGCGCGTGGACATGCCGGGGTGAACGGCGGTCGAAGAACCCTCTGGCCTACCAGACACACGCGACCGGTATCGGGTGAAACCCGGTACACAATCCATCAGCAGGGTAAAGAAGTCAGCCAACCCCGCCCGAAGCAGTAGCTAGACGCGTCTTGGTGAGCCTCCGCCCTGGAGCCAGTCGAGCACCGCAAGTCACGGTGCGAAGGGGAGTTAAATTCTAGGCGGCTTCCGAATGTGCTGTCAAACGCGTCTGCCCGTTCGGGCCGTATGCGGCAAAAGCAAGGCCTGTGCCGAGTCCAGCCAGAGCCCGGCGTATTCGCCCCGGTCAGCCAGCGATCCGGGCCAGGACGGCGCCCGCGAAGAGCGGGACCAGTATCTCGTGGTGGCCGGTGATGGAGTAACCCCTGGCCCCTTCGGCCCGCGTCGGGCGCTCGACCACGTTCACCCGCGGCCGGTAGTGCTGGACCTGGTCGAAGTTCGCGGTCGTCAGACCCTCCAGGCCGGCGCCCAGGTTGCGTGCCACCGCGAGCGCCTTGAGGAAGACCTCGGGCAGCACCACGGCCGAGCCGAAGTTGAGCACGGCTGCGCCGCGCGCCTCGGTCAGCGTCGCCGCGAAGATGCGGAAGTCGCGCAGCGAGGTCTCTCCGAGCGCCGCTCCGTCGCATGCAGGGTGGTAGTGAACCGTGTCCGTGCCCACGGCGACGTGGACCGTGGCCGGGACGCCGAGCCGCCACGCCGTCGCCACGAGGCTCGCGCTGGCGTATGGCGGCGCTTCCTCGCAAAGCGCCCGCCCCCAACACTCGCCCAGGCCCTCGCCACGCCGCGCGCCTTCGCGCATCGCGGCGTTCATGAAGTCGCCGGTCTCGTCCACCATGCCGAAGGAGCCCGTCTGCAGGTTCGCCTCGACATCCTCCGAGGTCCGTCCCGCGCGCGCGATCTCGATGTCGTGCAGGGCGGCCGCGCCATTGAGAGCCAGGTGCGTGATCACGCCGCGCTCGAGCATGGCGACCAGGCAGGGCGACACACCCGCCTTGACGACGTGGCCACCGCACATGGCCACCACCGGGCGTCCCCGCTGGTGCGCCTCGGCGACGCGCTCCACGACCTCGCGCAGCGCCCGCGCCGCCAGTTGATACGGCAGCGAGTCCAGCACGGCCGCGGCCGCTCCTGGCGCGAGAGGCCGCGCGAAGTCCTCGATCCGGACACGCGTGGCCCGCTGCTCGATGGAGCCCTCCGTGAGCCGCGAGAGATCCGCTTCCCGGTAGCGCGACATCAGCCCCCCGCCCTGGCCTCGACCAGCACCACGCTGATCGAGCCGATGGCGACCTTGCTCTTCATGAGCACCGGCATGCGGCGCTCGTCGTCGGTGACCCAGATCACCAGCCGGCCCGAGTGCTTGAAGATGCCCCCGGCCTTCAGGATGGGCTCGATGCCGATGCAATCGAAGGTGCCGGCCGGGGTCTTGATGCGCTCGCGTCCCAGCACCTTGACCTGCAGCGGCTGGCTCTTCCGGCTCGCATGATAGTGGAACACGATGCTGCCACCGAGGGGTAGAGCCTGGGTGCGGAAGTAGTAGAACGCCGAAAGCGCGTCCTGCACCCGCGCGGGCACCGGGAAGGTGCGGCCGTCCGAGTAGACCGCCTCGTTGCGGACCGGATCAAAGACGATGTCGCTCTTCTGACGGGACTTCCCCTCGCGGCGGTCCTCGAAGTAGCGCCGGCTGTAGAGGCCGCGGCGGTCCCAGTACGATTCGATCCGCTCGCGAACCTTGTAGATGCGGCTGAAGAAGGCGTTCGATTCGGCGCGCGCCAGCAGCAGGTAGACCTCGTGGCCCCGGTAGTCGCGCGTCTCGGGGATCTCGAGCCAGGCGCTACCAGCGGGGATGAAGCCGTACTGCACCGAGAACCTGAGCGACTCCCGCGGGCCGAAGGCCTGCGCCGGGGCGGGCAGCACCTCGCGCTGGCCGGGGCCCGGCACCTGGATGGACGAGGCGATGTCGGCGGTGTCGCGCGGCACGGGCAACGTGGAGTCCGCGGCCGGCACGGCGCCGGTCAGGGCAAGCGTCAGCAGCACGCCGGCCAGGCCTCGCGCCGGGAGGGTGACCAGGCGCCTGGGGGAACGGAGCCGGGGGTCCATGATGTCCCCGGCGGAATGCAAGTCCGGTGCCGACCGAGGCTTCGCTCCCATCGCCCTACACTATGTCGGGCACCCAGGTCACTGTCAAACCGGTCCCAAGCGAAGTTCCGGCCCCATCCGGGGGCGATTCCGCAGTCATGCATGAAACACCAGGCGGCCCCGCGGCGGGCGGGCGGGAGAGGCAAAGACAGGACACCTGAGCGCCCGTCGCGTCACGCGGCCTTACTGATGCCAGGCAATGCCGGACTGACGGCCGGTTCACAGTCCAACAAGTCCAACCTCCGTCATTGGACCGAGCACTCGGGCCTCCATTGGACCTTGAATGCCGGCCGACAACGACTACGATGCTGATTGGTCAGTGCCAATCCATGCTCGGAGACCATCTCGAACGGAGGTTGACATGGAGATCCGGATCGATCGCAGCAACCGCGAGCCGATCTACCAGCAGATCGTGCTGGGTCGGGCGTGCTTCGCCGATGAGCCGCCGGCCGAGTTCATCCGCCTCAACTTCTCCTACCCGGACGAGGACCAGATCCGGAAGGGCATCGCGCGATTGGCCGGAGCGATCCGCCAGGAGACGGGCTTTCCCCACACCGCGGAGATCTGGGCCGCCTCGACACGGCCCATCGTCTGAGACTCGAGGAGGACACCGTGACTGCATCATTCGCGCGCCGCCTGGATGGGATGAAGGCCTCGGAGATCCGGGAGTTGCTCAAGATCACGCAGCGGCCCGAGGTGATCTCCTTCGCCGGCGGCCTGCCGGCCCCGGAGCTCTTCCCCATCGAGGATCTGAAGGCCGTGATGGCCGAGGTGCTCGACCGGGAGGGCCCGCGGACGCTGCAGTACTCGACCACCGAAGGGCACCCCGGACTGCGCGAGGCCATCGCCCGACGCCTGAACTCCCGGCTCGGCACCGCGTTCGAGGCCTCCGGGATCCTCATCACCTCCGGCTCGCAGCAGGGACTCGACCTGACCGGCAGAGTCTTCCTCGACGATGGTGACGAGGTGTTGTGCGAGAGCCCCACTTATCTAGGCGCCATCAACGCCTTCCGGGCCTATCGCCCCCGCTTCGTCGAGGTGCCGACCGATGACGACGGCATGGTCCAGGCGGAGCTGGAGCGCTGCATCGCCGGCTGCCGGAGCCCGAAGCTGGTCTACGTCGTGCCCAACTTCCAGAACCCCAGCGGGCGGACCTGGAGCCTGGAGCGGCGCCGTGCCCTGCTCGATGCCGCGGCCCGCCACGGGCTGGTGGTCATCGAGGACGACCCGTACGGGCAGCTCTGCTACGAGGGAACGACCCCGCCGGCGCTGGCCTCGCTGGGCGGTACCGCCCCGGTGGTCTACCTCGGGACCTTCTCCAAGATCTTCTGTCCCGGGATGCGCGTCGGCTGGCTGGCCGCTCCGCGCGAGATCTACGGAAAGTACACGCTGGTCAAGCAGGGCGCCGATCTGCACACCTCGACGCTGGCGCAGTGCCAGATCCTCGCCTACCTCGAGCGCTTCGACCTCGACGCCAGCATCGCGCGCATCTGTGAGGTCTACCGCCGCCGCCGCGACGCCATGCTGAGCGCGATCGAGTCGGAGTTCCCCCCCGGGGTGTCCTGGACCACCCCGCGGGGCGGCCTGTTCCTGTGGGCGACGCTCCCCAAAGGCGTCAGCGCCCGCGAGTTGTTGGTGCGTGCTCTCGAGCGGAACGTGGCGTTCGTGCCCGGCGGCTCATTCTTCCCCAATGGCGGGCACGAGAACACCCTGCGCCTGAACTTCTCGAACATGCCCGAGGAACGCATCGCCGAGGGAATCCGGCGGCTCGGCCGGGTGCTGCACGAGTTGTGTGCGGCGCCCGCGGGCAAGACGGGCCCCGCCTAGTTGTGATGTCTCAGGAGGTCATTCGCCGAGGGCCCTGTTCAGCCGGGACCCTGCTGCGGGAAGCTGGGTGGTGCCGAAGCCAGCCCAGTCCGATCAGGGAGCAACCCCGGATGAACATCCACGATCGAGGACGGACTCGCCCTCTGTGTCGAGCCCTTCCGGTCATTCGCGTCCGCGGGTAGGCGTGGCACGGCGAGCGTGCTACCGAGGTCGCGGGTATCAGCGTCCGGACCGCCCACAAGCAGCTGACCCGGCCGTGTGACGGAGGTTCAGCCGGCCTCGCAGAGCCACGGCTCATGGCTGCGGGCGCGCCCTGTTCACTTGCCCGCCCACGGACCGCGGGGTGGAGGGGATCGGGCTGCTGCTGAACTCCTCTCCCCGCGGTGCGCATCGACGGTAGGGACTCCGGGGAAACGCCGGCGGAGGCACCGGACTTCGGCCCCGGCATCCCGAGTCCTCCCCATGGACAAGGAACACCGAAGAGGTTTCAAGCGACCCGAGCACGGCCTCGCGAGTCCCGCAGGCGATAGACGCGATAGCCGTCCAGCACCAGGACCTGCGTGAAGAGATCGGGGCTACGCTCCAGGACGTGGAAGGCAGCGCACTCCGGCGCACCACCCAACGGGCGGTACAACACGTAGATGGGGCGCTGAAGCGAGCCGAGGGCCTCGGCATCACGTGCCAGGTTCCCACACGACCCGTAGACGTCGGCCATCACAGCGCGGCGTCGCAGCAGTTCCCGGAGCGGGAACGCGAATTGCTCGGGGCCGGAGGCAGAACCTAGATACAGTGCACGCCTGCCGTGCACCATGACCAGGTCGCAGTAGTGATCGTCCAGGAATACGGCGTCCGTCTCCGTCCGGTTCCTGATCCACTCGTAGAGCCGCTCCTCCCCGGGGGAGGGCCGGATCAGTGGGCTCACCCGCCCATTCCCGTCCGAGACGAACCCGGTCACCGTGAGCGCCGGACCCACCAGGAACAGCAGGCCGAAGACCGTCGCCGCGATCCAGCGTCCGCGCCGGGCGACCAGGCGGGAGAGCCAGGGAAAGAACTCCACCCCACCGAAGAGCACGACGGCGAAGAAGATCTCGAACACGAACTTCGATTCGTTGTCAATGGGCAGGTGGACCACAAGAGTGAAGAGCGTCAGCGCCGCGGCAAAGACCGCGACGAGCGCGGGTCCGGACGACCGCTCCCGGAACGCCCGCGCGAGCGGCCCTCGCGCCAGCCAGAGCACGATGCCCAGGGAGGTCAAGAGCGTCCACGGCATGACGAGTCCCGGCCGGAGGTATTGATGGCGCAGACCCGAACGTTCCGGCGACCATCCTTGGGACACCATGACAAGGTATGGAAGCCCCAGCGAGATCCCCGCCGCCGTCGCACCCAGCAATGCGACCAGCCGCGGACTGGTCGGGAGCCACCGCCATCGCTGCCGGAGCGCCAGCACGGCCAGCGTCGCTGCGACCAAGGCCGGCACGGCAGAGAGGGCCACGACCCCGTGGAAGAGGAACAGACCCAACGTGACCAGTGCGACACAGACGACGTGCCCCCTGCGGCCTCCGTCGAGCCAGGAGAGGGCACCCCAGAGGTAGAGCAGCAGCAGGACCCAGGCGTAGTTGAGCGCCGTTCCAAGCGTGAACTTGTCCAGCAGGCTCACCATGTGGGCGAACGGCGCGCTGAGGGAGGAGATCACCTCGCCCGATTGGAGCCGGACGGTACGGAGCAAGCGGACCACCTCGGGCCAGCCCACGTCCTCCCCGATAGACGCACGGAGCAACCCCAGGGGCCACAGCAACCAGGTCCCGGCGTTGAGCCCGAGGAGGGCAAGCGCGACGCAGCCCAGGGCGGCGCGCTCGTCCCGCCACAGCAGGAACCCGAGTCTATGGATCATGGCCACCAGCAGGAAGCCGTCCACGACATTCAGGGTCGCCATGGCGACGAACGGGTCGCCGTTGGCGCCGGTGAGCAGCGCAATGAAGACATGGTAGACCCACATGTAGCTGCCCGGCGACCCGGCAAAGAGGGGGTTCTCAGGCGGGATACCGCGCAGCGCGACCTCCCAGACCAGACCCGCGTGGAACCAGGAATCCATACGCACAAGAATCCAGCGGTTCAGGAGCGGGAGCAGGGCGAGAAGCGCCGCGAAGCCCAACGCCCAGGGCAGCCAGGAACCCGAAGTCCCAGCGTGCGCGGTCCCGGCGCAGGGACGGCGCGAGGCCTCGATCAGCAGCCAACCGAGCCACGCTACGCCAGCGATCGTGGCGGCTGCGGGGACAACCGCCATGCCGAGACCCAGACAGAGCAGTCCACCGAGTGCGCTCAGCAGGGGCGAAAGCGCGAGCCCCAAGACCCAGCCGTGGAGCGTATCGTCACGGACGGCAAGGTGCTGCGAGACCACCATCCCCGGGAAGAGACCCAGCGCCGGGTAGAAGGCAATGTCGCGCAACCCGGGCGGGAGCAGGTGCGCCAACGCAGCGACCGCGCCCAAGAGCAGTACGATTCCGAGCCTGCTCCACGGCAATGCGCCACTCTGTCTCGTCAGGGGGTGCATCGAAGCGGCTTCACCAACTGCTTGCTGAGCCATGATCTCGGTGCTCCCGAAGTTCCAGGCCATGCGTTTCGGCACTCAAGACGCGGACACCACCTTGATCAGCTGCTCGGGCGGAATCGACGGCCGGCTGGTCTCGCCGCAGAACGGGGCCAGTTGCTCGCGGATCACTTCCCAGTCGATCACCGCCTCGATCGCCCGCAGCGGATCATCCGCGGGGACCAACCGCTCGACGGAGGCGTAGTGGAACATCGAAGTCTGGGTGTTGGTCGTGCCCATCATGGTTCACGGTCTCCTTCCTGGATGTCCCACAAGCTACCGGACCGCGACCTCGCTGTGTACCCCTCCTTCAGCAGCCCGCCAGGCCCGTCTCCACCGGCCAGTCGCGCTCGTCGAGCGGCTCGCCGGTCGCCGGGCCGATCGCGCTCAGCGCGAAGCGGCCGGGGGGCAGCAGCAGCCGTGCCATCTCCACGACCTGGTCGCGGGTCACGGCCAGGACGCGCGCGAGTTGCTCGTCGGGCGAGCTGTAGGTGCCCCGGTAGATCTCCTCGTGGGCGAGGTGGACCATGCGGCTCGAGACGCTCTCCTGCCCCATGACCACGCTTCCCTTGATCTGGGATCGCGCCGAAGCGACCTCCTCCTGCGACGGCCCTTCCTGCACCAACATCTCGAGTTCCTGGCGCACCCGCTGGAGCGCCTCGCGGCCGCGGTCCGGCGCGACGCCGAGCTGGATCGTGATCAGACCGGTCTCCCGGTGGAAGTCCGCCGCAGAGAACACGGAGTAGGCCAGCCCGGCCTCCTCGCGCACGCTCTGGAAGAGCCGCGAACTCATCCCGCCGCCCAGCAGCGTATTGAGCACGATCAGCGTGTGCCGGCCGGAGTCGTTGTAGCCCAGGCCTCGCGTGCCGAGCGCGAGGTAGAGTTGGTGCAGGTCCTCCCGCGTCTCGTGCCTCACCCCCGGCACGAAGCCCGCGGGCGGGTCCGAGAGCGGCAGGACCGGCCCGGCGGGTGGGACAAAATGGGTGGCGATGACCTCCGCCACGCGCTCGTGCTCGACCGCGCCCGCGGCCGCGACCACCAGGTCTTCGGAGCGGTAGCGGCTGCGGAAGTAGTCACGCAGGCAGGCGCTGTCGAGGCGGCCGACCGTGTCCTCCGTGCCAAGGATGGGTCGGCCGAGCGGATGCCCGGGCCAGACCTGCTCGGCCAGGATCTCGGTGACCTTGTCCTCGGCGTTGTCCTCGACCGAGGCGATCTCTTCGCGCACCACCGACTTCTCGCGGTCCACCTCGGGGCTCGCGAAGCTCGAGCGGCAGACGATGTCGGCCAGCACGTCCGCGACCTCGGGCAGGTGCTCGGCCAGCGCCCGGGCGTAGTAGCAGACCTCCTCGCGGCCGGTGAAGGCATCCAGGTGCCCGCCCAGCGATTCGAGGCTCGCCGCGATGGCGCGCGCGTCGCGGCGCTCGGTGCCCTTGAACATCATGTGCTCGATGAAGTGCGAGATGCCGAGCAGTTCGCCCGGCTCGTCACGCGCACCGTTGCGCACCCACACGCCAAGCGCGAGCGAGCGCCGGTCGGGGATGCACTCGGTGAGCAGGGTAAGTCCCGAGGGCAGTACGGTCTTGCGGTAGAGGTCAGCGTCCATCACTCGTCCCCGGGGGCTGCGATCCTGCCCCAAACGCCGAGTGGCAGGTCACCCTGCCACCCGGCCCTGCCTGTGATCGTCTTCAGCCCCGGCTAGCGACGCGGTCCGCGGCCCCGGTCGCGGTCACGGTCACGGCCGCGGTCCCGATCGTGCCCGCGGTCCCGGTCGCCACCTTCACGCGGCGGCGGCGCGACGTATCCCGGAGGCTCCGGCAGCAGCGCCTTGCGCGAAAGCTTGATCTTGCCGTCGCGGTCCACGCCGATGACCTTCACCATCACGATGTCACCCAGGTTGAGGACGTCCTCGGTGCGCGCCACGCGATGGTAGTCGATCTCCGAGATGTGCAACAGGCCGTCGCGCCCCGGCACGATTTCGACGAACGCGCCGAAGGTGACGATGCTGCGCACCTTGCCCTGGTAGACTCGGCCGACCTCGGGGTCCTCGATGATGTTGCGGATGAACTCCTCGGCCCGGCGGCCGGACTCACGGCTGATCGCCGCGATCCGCACCTCGCCGCTGTCCTCGATGTCGATCTGCGCTCCGGTCTCTTCGGTGATCTTCTTGATGATCTTGCCACCCGGCCCGATGACCTCGCGGATCTTGTCGGGCGGGATGTTGATGATCGTGATGCGCGGCGCGAACGGCGACATCTCGGCGCGCGGCTCACCGAGCGCGGAAGCCATGATATCAAGGATGTGCACGCGCCCGCGGCGCGCGCAGTCCACGGCGTCCCTCATGACTTCGAAGGAGATCCCGCCGATCTTGGTGTCCATCTGGAACGCGGTCACGCCCGCACGCGTCCCGGTGACCTTGAAGTCCATGTCGCCGAGGTGGTCCTCGACGCCCAGTATGTCGGTCAGCACCGCGACCCGGTCACCCTCCTTGATGAGCCCCATGGCGATCCCGGCCACCGGCGCCTTGATCGGCACGCCAGCGTCCATCAGGGCCATCGAGCTGCCACACACGGTCGCCATCGAGGACGAGCCGTTCGACTCCAGGACGTCGCTCACCAGGCGGATGGTGTAAGGGAATGAGGTGTCCGCCGGGATCATCGGCTCGATGGCCCGCTCGGCCAGCGCCCCGTGCCCGATCTCGCGCCGGCCCGGGCCGCGGATGGGACGCACCTCGCCCACGCTGAATGGCGGGAAGTTGTAGTGGAGCATGTAGCTCTTCCACGACTGTCCTTCCAGCTCCTCGATGCGCTGCTCGTCCTGCTTGGTGCCGAGCGTGCACACGGCCAGCGCCTGGGTCTCGCCGCGGGTGAAGAGACACGATCCGTGGGTGCGCGGCAGCACGCCCACCTCGACCGTCACCTTGCGGATGTCGTTCACGCCACGGCCGTCGGCGCGCACACCCTCGCCGAGCACCATCTCCCGCAGCTCGTCGCGCTCGATGTCGTGCAGGATGCGGCCGATGTACAGCTCCTGCGCGGCAAAGCGCTCATTGAGGGCGGCGACCGCATCGGTCTTGATGCGGTCCACCTCCTCCTGGCGCGATTCCTTGCCGGGGATGCGGATCGCCTGGCGCAGGCGCTCGCGGTAGCCCTGCTCGAGCGCCGAGCGGAGCTCCGCGGTGTCGGGCGGGGTCACCAGCGGCCGCTTGGCCTTGCCGCAGCGGGCCATGAGCTCGCGCTGCGCGGCGACGATCGGGCGGATGTGCTCCATCGCGAACTGGAGCGCCGCGAGCAGGTCAGCCTCGGACACCTCGCGCGTGCCACCCTCGGCCATGATGATATTGTCGGCCGTGCCCGCCACCACCATGTCCATGTCGCTCTCTTCGAGCTGGACCGTGGTGGGGTTCACGACAAAGGCCCCGGCCACGCGGCCCACGCGCACGCCAGCGAAGGGCTCGGGGAACGGGATGTCGGAGAGGCACATCGCCGTGGACGCCCCGACCAGGGCCAGCACGTCGGCGTCGTTCTCCTGGTCGGAGGACACCACGGTGGCCATGACCTGCGTCTCGAAGGGGAACGCCTTGTTGAAGAGCGGCCGTACCGGCCGGTCAATCAATCGCGACGACAGCACTTCCTTCTCGGTCGGGCGGCCTTCACGCTTGAAGAACCCACCCGGGATCCGGCCCGCCGCGTACGTGCGCTCTCGGTAGTCCACCGTGAGGGGCACGAAGTCGCGATCGGGACTCGCCGACTTGGCGGCGCTCGCCGCCACCAGCACAACCGTGCCGCCCAGTTGGACCACGGCGGACCCGCCCGCCAGCTTGGCCCACTTGCCCGTGCGAATGGAGAGTGTCTGCTCTCCCAGTTGCACCTCTACCTTCTGTTCTTCCATCAACCAGTCCTGTCCTCTCGCCTTGCGACCCGGGCACCCGCCAGGGTCCAACGAGCGCTCCCCGGGGAAGCGGTCCAACGGGGGCGCGGTCGGGGGAACGGTTCCCCCGCACGAAGGGAAGCACCTCGTCGATCTGGCACTTCCCGCATCGGGCCCGTCTAGCGACGCAGACCCAGATCCATCACGACTCTGCGATAGCGATCGACCTTGGTGGCCTTGAGGTAGTCCAGCAGCCGGCGCCGCTGCCCCACCATGCGGAGCAAACCGCGGCGGGACGCGTGATCGCGCTTGTGGATCTTGAAGTGCTCGGTGAGGTAGTGGATCTTCTCGGTGAGCAGCGCGATCTGCACCTCGGGCGAGCCCGAGTCGCCTTCATGAAGCTTGAACTTGCCGATGATCCCCTGCTTCTGATCCTTGGAGAGCGTCACGACGATCTCCTCCTGCCTGCGAAGGGGGTGAACGGCCCAGACCATCGGGTTCAAGCTCCCGGATGGCCGAGCCCTGGGAAACCGCCCCTCTGCCGGGAGCGGACGCGTGAACTTACCACCCGGAGCGGCCATCCGCAAAGACCGGGCCGTTCCGGGAGGGGCCGCTACGGACCGAGCGGGCGCTTCGGTCCCCCCTCGGCGCTCCGGACGACCACCTCGAGGCGTCGCCGCACCTCGGCCACGTCCCGGCCCATCTCCGCGACCAGCGCCTCCCGGCTCTCGAAGCGCTCCTGCGGTCGGATCCAGTCCACCAGTTCGACCTCGAGGTCGCGGCCCAGCAGGTCACCGTCCCAGTCGAGCAGGTATGTTTCGAGGGCGCGGGTCTGACCATCGAAGGTGGCGCGCACGCCGATACTCATCGCGGCTGGACACCATGCGGGCGCGCTCCCGATGCGCACCCGGGCGGCGTAGACCCCGTCGCCCGGCACGAACTTCTCCTCGTGCAACCGCAGGTTCGCAGTCGGGTACCCGAGCGTGCGCCCGACCGCCTCACCACCCACCACGCGTCCGCGCAGATCGTAGCGGCGCCCGAGCAGGCGGGCGGCATCGGCCACGCGGCCCGCCTCGAGCAATGCGCGGATGCGCGTGCTGCTCACCGGCGCGCCGTCCAGCTCGAGCAACGGCACCGCGACCACCTCGAAACCCTCACCTGCGCCGATGGCGCGCAAGCGCTGCACGTCGCCGCCACGCCCGCGGCCAAGCGCGAAGCCCTCACCCACCACCAACGTGTGCATCCGGTACGGCCCCACCAAGTGGCGGGCGACGAACTCCTCGGGTTCGAGTGCGGCCAGCTCGCGCGTGAAGGGGATCACCTCCAGTTCGCGGATGCCGAGCGCAGAGATGCGCTCGCGCCGCTCGGACAGCGGTGTGAGCGGCGCCGGGGCACGGAAGGAGCGCGCAAGGACGAGGTCGGGGTGCGGATCGAAGGAGACCACGGCACAGCGACCACCGGTGGACCCCTGTGGCGCGCGGGTCGCACGATCGAGCGCGGCCCGGAGGATCTCCTGGTGTCCGAGATGCACCCCGTCGAAGACGCCGACGCTCACGACGGCGCCCTGCAGTGGCGCGGTCACCGCCGGCCCCGCCGCACGGCCCAGGGGAAGACCACGTGTGGGCAGGCGAGCGCCGCGCCGGGCCGCGCCGCCGGGTCGGGCTCGAGCTCGCCGATGGCGAGCGGCTCACCGCCGGGGCCGTAGAAGGCCACGGAGCGCGGCCCCGCGCGCAGCGGTACCGCCCCCTCCGGCACCACCGTGGGCCTGCGGCCGAAACCCAGCTCCACAGCCTCCGCTGCATCGAGAACCACGAGCGGCAACACGCGCAGCGCCTCGGCCAGCGGCACACCCGCGCGCGCAAACACGTCCTCCGGCGTGGCCGAATCGAGGTCGCGCGGCCCGACGGCGCCTTCCAGGCCGAAGGGCTCGCTGCGCAGCCGCCGCAGGCTCTTCAGCGCCCCCCCGGGGCCCAGGCGCGCGCCGAGGTCATGCGCCAGCGTGCGCACGTAGGTCCCCCCGGAGACGACCACCCGGAAGCTCGCCTCGGGCAGCGCGAAGTCAAGCCACGTCCAGGAGTGGACCATGACGCGCCGCGGATTACGCTCCACCACCTCGCCACGCCGTGCCAGCCGGTGCAGGCGCTGACCACACACCCTGAGCGCCGAGACCATGGGAGGCACCTGCTCGATCTCGCCCGTGAACGCGGCCGTCGCCTCGCGCACCTGCCCCTCGTCGAGCGTCACCTCGCGCCGCTCCAGCACCTCGCCCCGCAGGTCCTGCGTGCTGGTGACGACGCCGAAGCGCACGGTCCCCTCGTAGGTCTTCAGGCCCGCCTGCCAGACCTGTGCACAGCGCGTGGCCGCACCCAGGACCAGGACCAGCAACCCGCTCGCACCCGGGTCCAGGGTGCCGAGGTGCCCCGCGCTCCTCACCCGGAGACGGCGTCTCACGCGATCCACCACGTCGTGCGAGGTCACGCCCGCGGGCTTGTCCATCCGCAGCAGACCCGACCAGGCCTCTCGCGGATCTCCGGGCACGGCAGGGCCGCTCACGGCGGGCGGCACGGTCACGCCTCCCCTTCCCCCTCGTCTCCGACCGGCTCGCCCCGCTCGATCCTCCTGAGGATCGTCTCGACGCGCGCGCCGCGCTCGATGGAGGCGTCGTGCACGAAGCGCAGTCCGGGCACCTCGCGCAGGCCGAGGCGCGGGGCAAGCTGGTGACGGACGAAGCCCGCCGCGCGCTGGAGTGCCGCAAGCGTGCGCTCGCGCTCCTCACCGTCCGCAAGCAGGCTCACGAAGACGCGCGCGAAGGACAGGTCGTGGCTCACCTCGACCTCGGTGACACTCACCATGGTCGAGATGCGCGGGTCGCGCAGATCGCGGGCGAGAATGCCCGCGATCTCCCGCTTCATGAGTTCGGCCACGCGTTCCGGGCGGATCCTCACAACAACGTCTCCTGCCAGTCGATCACCTCGGCGCCCGGCGTGCCATCGGCGAGCTGGCGCACCGACTGCAGCAGTTCCCCGACCTGGCGCCGCTCCCCGGAGACCACCGCCACGCCGAGCACGGCGCGCTGCCAGAGATCCTGGTGGTCTACTTCGGCGACCGCGGCGTGTACGCGCTGGCGGATGCGATCCTTCAGGCTGCGCAGCACGGCGCGCTTGTCCTTGAGCGAAGAGGCGCCGGACACATGCAGCTCGATGCGCACGATACCGACGAACATGGCGAGCCGCCGGGGGAAGTGCGGCCTGGACTACAGCGTCCGGGCCAGCTCCTCGATGTTGAACGCCTCGATGACGTCGCCGACCTTGATGTCGTCGCGCCCCTCGAGGGTGATGCCACACTCGAAGCCGCTCGCGACCTCGCGGACGTCGTCCTTGAAGCGCTTGAGCGCCACGATGCGCCCGGTCCATTCCACGGCGCCGGCGCGCAGCAGCCGCACCTTGCCGGTGCGTGGGATGGTGCCCGAGGTGACCATGCAGCCCGCGACCGTGCCCGCCTTCGAGAGCCGGAACACCTGGCGGACCTCGGCCGACCCGATGACGACGTCCTTGAGCTCGGGCTTGAGCAGGCCCTCGAGCGCCGACCGCACCTCTTCCACGGCCTTGTAGATGACGTCGTAAAAACGGATCTCGACCTTCTCGCGCTCGGCCAGCTCGCGGGCCTTGGGATCGGGCCGCGTGTGGAATCCCACGATGATCGCGTCGGAGGCCGCCGCCAGCAGCACGTCAGACTCCGAGATCTGCCCCACCGCCTGGCGGATGACGCGCACCTGCACCTCGGCGGTGCTGAGCTTGGCGAGCGACTCCGAGAGCGCCTCGACCGATCCGTCCACGTCGCCCTTGATGATCATCTTGAGTTCGGACGTCTCGCCCTGGGCCATGCGCGCGTGGAAGTCGGTGAGCCGGATCTTGGTGGCGGCGCGGAACTCGTGCTCCCGGTGCAGCGCCTGGCGCTTGTTCGCCAGGTCGCGCGCCTCGCGCTCGTCGTCGAAGGCAGTGAAGATGTCGCCAGCGCCCGGCGTGCCGTTCCAGCCGAGCACCTCGACGGGGGTCGAGGGCCCCGCGGTCTTCACCGTGCGGCCCCGCTCGTCGAACATCGCGCGCACGCGGCCCCAGTGTTGGCCGGCCACGAAGGCGTCGCCGATGCGTAGCGTGCCCGAATCCACCAGCACGCTTGCCACGATGCCGCGGCCCTGCTCTACCCGCGCCTCCAGCACCGCACCCTTGGCGCGCCGCGTGGCATCGGCCTTGAGGTCCAGCAAGTCGGACTCGAGCACGATCATCTCGAGCAGCTTGTCGATGTTGACGCCCTTCTTGGCCGAGACCTCGACCGCCACGGTCTTGCCGCCGAACTCCTCGACCACCACGCCGCGGGCGGCCAGGTCCTGCTTCACGAGGTCGGGCCGGGCCCCCGGCAGATCGATCTTGTTGATGGCGACGACGATCGGCACGCCAGCGGCCTTGGCGTGGTCGATGGCCTCGATGGTCTGGGGCATGACGCGGTCGTCGGCCGCCACCACCAGCACGACCAGGTCCGTGACCTGCGCGCCGCGCGCGCGCATGGCGGTGAAGGCCTCGTGGCCGGGCGTGTCGAGGAAGGTGATGTCCCTGCCGCCCGCCACCTTCACCTCGTAGGCGCCGATGTGCTGGGTGATGCCACCGGCCTCGCCCGCGATGACGTTGGTCTTGCGGATGTAGTCGAGCAGCGAGGTCTTGCCGTGGTCCACGTGACCCATCACGGTCACCACGGGCGGCCGCGGCGCCAGGCGCCCCTCGGCGGCCTCCTCGCTCTCGGCCTCCACTTCCTCCGCGTACTCGGAGACGAACTCGACCTCGAAGCCGAACTCGTCCGCGATGGCCTGGATGGAGTCCTTGTCGAGCCGCTTGTTCATGGTGGCCATGAGGCCGAGCCCCATGCAGGTGGTGATGACCTCCTGGGGACGCACCTCGAGGAGGTTCGCCAGCTCGGCCACGGTGATGAACTCGGCGGCCCGGATGAGCTTCGCAGCCTCGGCCGCGGTCTCGCCGCCTTCCTCATCGCGATGGTGGTGCCGGCGGCGCTGGCCCTGATCGAGACTCGCCAGCGTCTTGCGAACGCTCTCCGCCACGAGCTTCTCGTCCACGGTCTTCTTCTTCTTGCGGTCGCGACGGCGGAACCCATGCGGCTGGGCGCGACCCGCCGTTGAAGGTGCACCAGGACGGGACGGTGCGCCAGGGCGGGACGGGCCACCCGAAGCGCCGGAACGCGGCGGACTCGCCGGATACGCGCCGGAACGCGGCGGACTCGCCGGATACCCGCCGGAACGCGGCGGGCTCGCCGGATACCCGCCGGAACGCGGCGGGCTCGCCGGATACGCGCCGGAACGCGGCGGGCTCGCCGGATACGCGCCGGGCCGCGGCGGACTCGCGGGATACCCGCCGGGACGGGCGCCGGGCCGGGCCGGCGCAGCCGGCGTTCCCACGCGCGGGGCAGGCGCAGCGGCTGCGGCGGCGCGGGCGCGCTCCGCGCGGGCCCGCTGCAGCTCCTGCTCGTGCTGGCGGTGCAACTCCTCCTTGACGGCGGTCTTCTCCTTCCCGATCTCGTCCCGTACCTGCTGGACGGTCTCGGGCACCAGCGTGCTCATGTGGTTCTTCAGCTCGACGCCGAGCCGTCGCACGATCTGCAGCACGGCTTCGCTCGACATGTCGAGGTCGCGGGCGACCTCGTAGACGCGCAGCTTCTTCGGCCCCTGGCTAGTCGACACGTTCCTCTCCCTCGTTCGGGGTCGCCGGGGCAGCGGTCGGGGCATCGCCCAGGGTGCCCGGATCCGGCGCCTTTGTGCTCATCCCGCTCTCGGCAGGCGCTGCGGCCGGATCGTCCAGCGTCTCGTGCGGCGTGCCCGGTTCGGCCAAGGCGGGCTCCGGGGCGGCCTCCATCTCCGGCGTGAACTCCAGTTCGCTGGGCACGGCCTCGGGCAGCACCGGCGGGTGGGCCGCCAGGTACTCCCGGGCCACCGCGAGCAACTTCTCCGCGGTCTTCTCCCCGATGCCTGGGATCTCCGTCAGCTTCCCGAGCGGGGCGTCCACCAGCTCCTGCACGGTCTCGATGCCGGCGGAGATGAGCTTCTGCGTCGTGGCCTCGCCGAGCGAGAGCCTTTCGACCTCGACGCGGCTCGCCCGCTCCAGGTCCTGGCGCTTCTTCTCCTCGCTCTTGGCGACCAGATCGATCTTCCAGCCCGTCAACCGCGCGGCCAGGCGGGCGTTCTGGCCGCCCTTGCCGATGGCCAGCGACAACTGGTCATCCGCGACGATCACCACCATGCGCTTCTCGGCCTCGACCACCCGCACGTCCATCACCCGCGCGGGCGAGAGGGCGCGGGAGACGAACACCGTCGGATCCTGCGACCAGGGCACGATGTCGATGCGCTCACCGCCCAACTCGCGCACGATGCTCTGCACGCGCGAGCCCTTCATGCCCACGCACGAACCCACCGCATCCACCCGCGGATCGGTCGAGCAGACCGAGATCTTCGAGCGCGCGCCGGCCTCGCGGGCCACCGCCTTGATCTCCACGATGTTCTCGGCGATCTCCGGGACCTCAGCCTCGAACAGCCGCCGCAGGAAATCCGGGTGGGTGCGCGACAGGATGACCTGCGGACCCTTCGCGGACTTGTCCACGTTGATGACCACGGCGCGGACGTAATCGCCCTGGCGATGGTAGGAACGCGGGATCTGCTCGCGCGCCGGCAGGAAGCCCTCGGAATGGTCGAGCTTCACGATCACGTTGCCCCGATCCACCTGCTGGACCACGCCGCGCACCAGCGCGCCGATCTTGTCCGAGTACTCCCTGAACACGCGATCGCGCTCGGCCTCGCGCACCCGCTGGATGAGCACCTGCTTGGCGGTCTGGATGGCGTTCCGGCCGAACTCCTCGATCCGGAGCGGGAACGTCAGCACTTCGCCGAGTTGGGCGGTGCGGCCCTGCGGGAAGACACGCGCCTCTTCGACGGTGAGCTGGAGCGCGGGGTCCTCGACGCTCTCGACCACGGTCTTGCGCAGCGCGATGGTGATCGCGCCGCTTTCGTTCGAGAACTTGACCTCGACCTCGGCGGTCGCGCCGTACTTGCGCCTGACTGCGCTCGCGAGGCCGACCTCGAGCGTCTCGATGAGCATCGCCCGGTCCACGCTCTTCTCGCGCGTGATCTGGCTCAACGCATCCAGGATTTCGTGATTCATCGAGACCCCCCGCGCGGTCGCCGCGACCCGGCCCCACGCTCGCGCGCGGGCGAGCCGGCCCCGCGAGCGTTCCGCGCCTCTTCCCACGGGTCCACGGCCAGCCGGACCACCTTCACCTCGGTCCAGTCGAACCAGTGCTCCATCTCGTCCTCGGTCCGGATCCCGAGGGTCATTCCCACGGGTCCGAGCAACTTGCCGTCATAGTTCCGCCGGCCCTCACGCGGCATCACGCTCGTGAGTGTCGCGCGGCGGCCTGCAAAACGCGCGACCGCTTCCAGATTCGTAAGCGGCCGGTCCATCCCCGGCGAACTGACCTCGAGCCGGTAGCTGTTGCCCGCCACCGTCTGGTTCATGTCGAGGCAATCGCCCAGGTGCCGGCTGAAAGCGGCACAATCACCCAGCGTCACGCCGCCGGGCTTGTCCAGCAGCACGCGGATGACGCGCTGCCGACCCTGCACGACCAACTCGACATGGACCAACTCGAAGCCCGCCTCGCCGGCCAACGGCACCGCGAGTTGACGGACTTCCTCTCGAACTTCCAACTTGGCTCCGGATAAGGACAAAAAACGGAGTGGTCGCGCCGAACCCACTCCTTGGGTGCACGATAACCGAGCGGCCTGGAATCGGCAAGTGCGCTTTGATCCGCGAACCGCAGGCGGGAAGGCCCGGAGGCCCAGGCCCGGCACTGCCAGAGGAGGCCCCAACCCACTCCACACCAAAGCCTTAGGTTGTGGAGCGCAGAATGTAGGTGGCCCGGGGCCTGCAGGGCTGCTCCGGCATGTCGAGCACGAACGACCGCTTCGTCCCCCCGCATTGTCCGCGAACCTATTGCGCCTACCACCATTGCGCCACC
>Ga0315276_10001845_pt1 | contig 19112 bp, 24 predicted proteins | sample YL17G05_0_MG_FD_204542 | JGI IMG/M metagenome (GOLD analysis project Ga0315276, IMG submission 204542) | Sediment microbial communities from Yellowstone Lake, YNP, Wyoming, USA - YL17G05_0 | ecosystem: Environmental > Aquatic > Freshwater > Lake > Sediment | place: USA: Wyoming | collected... | reverse complement strand
CTAAACAAGGTGAAGAATAATCCATTTATAGAAATTTTTGGGTCTATGGGTGGAGCATGCATTGTTCTTTTCTTGTTAATGAGATGGCTACGCCCATCTCAGTTTGTCCTTTGTTTCGGAGATACTGCATTAAACAAAAACCTTAAAAACCCATTCTTCATATTATTTCTGCAGACCAGGCTGGCGCGTTAGCCCTGCGCCATTTGCCAGTGGGCTTTAGGCAAGCTGCGAGAGAGTGAGTGACATGTTTGTTAGAAAGTCTCGATACAAACGTTGAGATTTTGTCCTGCTTGATCTTGCTCTTGCGAAATGGGTCAGATCTTGATCGAAGCAGCCCTAAACAAGAAACAAGGTGCTTGGAGGGTAGCAGAATTGAGAATGCATTGAGGTAACTTTTTAGTAAACATTAAGCAAGCTCTCGGGTCTGCAAAACTTTCTTTTTAGAAAAAAAGACAAGTTTTATCAAAGAAAAACTATTTTTGAAAAAAAAGCTTTATCAAAAAAGAAAGCAGACTCTATTAATTAAAGCACATTCTATTTTGATTTATTCATCGTAATACCCTGTGCTCTTGGCGCAGGGTTAGTTTCATTGGAGGGTCTTGGGTCTTGCCCAAGGGGCAAATACCATTTATTTTAAGTAAGTATAAAGAATATATCTCGAAAAACAAAAAGAAAAGATTTAGAAAAACATTTATAAACATAGAATTCCTCTTTTATCTCATGGAAAAAAGAGGCGAATCTCGCAGTCCCGCTCGGGATAGTTATGAAAATATTGTCTCGCGAAACTGCTCGAAAAAAGCGCAGTTTTACTTAATAGCAGCAATAATAATTGTTATGCTTATCATTAGCTTATCAACTCTAAAAAATTATGCAATAACAAAAAAAGAGCCTGCAAAATTTTATGATTTATGCACAGAGTTAAATGAAGAGGGAGCGAGAGTAGTAGATTATGGAATTTATAATGCGCGAAGTATTCCTGAATTAGTCGAAAATTTCACAGATAATTATTTCATTAACTACTCAAAAGAAAAAGATAAAGATGTAGAGCTTGTTTTTGTTTATGGTAATGAAAAGAAAGCAAATGCTACAGTATACAAACGAGCAAATACCGGAAGCGTGACTTTATCTCATGGAGCTAAAAACTTTACAGCCGGAGCGAACTCAATGATTGTAAAGGGTTCTTTAGGAGAATTTTCTGGGGGAGACGCAAATGTGACTCTGCTTGGCAAAAAATACCACTTTGAAATAAAAGAAGGAGAAAACTTCTTTTTTATTATCGCTAAAAATGCGACAGAAGAAACACATGTTGCTGAAAGTGGATGTTGACATGTTAAAAAATAAACAAGAAAAAAGCAAAGAAAAAACAGCAAAAATAAATAAGAAAACATGGAAATGAAAACTAAAATAAACACAGAAAGAAATAAAAAAGCTGTAAGCTTAATGATCTCTTATGTCTTGTTGATTGTTATTGCAATCTCTTTATCTATCTTGGTTTATGCGTGGGTAAGCAGAATGTGGGTATTTACAACACCAGAGTGCCGAAGCGGGGTTTCTTTAATAATTACAAATTATGTGTGCGATAACGCAACTAAACTTATAAATATAACAATTAAGAATAAAGGACGCTATAATGTAACTGGTTATTATATCAAGGGGGCAGACAACAAAACACAAAAAATAATGTTTCCTTTAAACATCTCTGATCCTCGTTATCTCGGTATTGTAGAAAATGGAAAATATTATTTTTTTGGCTTTTTGGCGCGCCCTTTGAGGCCAGGCGAAGAAGAAACTAGCGTTTTTTCGTATGATGTAGGGGGGATAACCAAGCCTCTAGAAAAAATACAAATAGCGCCTTTTATAACCAAAGATGAAGATGATATAACATGCGATAAAGCAACAATCTATCAAGAAGTGAATTGTGGGAAAAAAGCAGGCACTGGTGGCTCATCAGCATATGTGCCTTAACATAATCAAAAAGTATTTAAACATAGCTTTCTTTTCAAAGAAAAGAAACTTAGGAAAGAAAAGAACTAAATTAGAAATAAAATGAAAAAAAGAGGAAAAAAACGCTGGAATGCAAAAGCAGTTTCACCTTTAGTATCAACAGTATTGCTAATAATCATAGTTATTATTTTAGCTATAATTATTTTTTTGTGGGCAAAGAGTTGGATTGGCGAAATAGTTGAAAAAGAAATTGGAGGGGTCAGGAAAGACATAGAAAAGTGGTGTACTGATGTTAATTTTGAAGCAGAAATTTTAAGTGACGCAGGCGTAGAGAGTCTTGTTCTAGTAAACAAAGGAACAATTCCAATTTACGAAATAAATGTTAAAAGAATAAGTGCCGGAACAACAACAGTTCAGAATAGGACTATAAATTTATATGCAGCTTCTACTTCTGAACGAATTCCGTTAGTAGATGTTGGATTATCGGGTGTTAATTTAGCAACTGAACAAGTTGTCATAGTTCCTGTTTTACTTGGCGAAGGAGATAAAAAAACCAAAAAATATACTTGCAATGAAAAAATCGCAGGCTATGAATTAGAGCAATAAAACAGCATTTACTTTGCAAAAATTAAAGTTTTATTAAGCGCAATAAGCAAAAAGTGAGGGTGGAATTTAATTATAGTAAAAGACGAAATAATTTGAACAGGATTTTTGTCTTTTCCTTGACTTCAAGAATCCTAAGGATTCTTGACAGCTATCAGAAACTTTCAGTTTCTGAAGTACCAAAGGCATAACCACTCAATTATCAATGTCCTTTGATATAGTAATGCTTAACAATTATAGGAAACACATAAATATTCGTAAGTGTTTCCTATCTATCAACTTCAGAAATCAGTGATTTTTGACAACGCATAAAGATTTATGAGAGCATAATGCGTTCGATATGTCAAAATTTGGAAAGTTAATTAAAAATCATGATGTTAAAATCAAAAAATCCCTCTCTGTTTGGGATTCCGCAAAAATCTAAAGATTTTTGGGGCATAGAAAATCCGAATTTTTATAAGGATTTTCTTTGTTGGGATGATCCAAAATTGAAACAACTAAATTTAATGGAACCACATCCTAAAGGATATGGTTTCAATTTATGGACATGATAAAAGGAAAAAAAGGGGTTTCTTCAATCATAGCAACAATTCTTCTAATTTTAATAAGTATTTTTGCAGCGACAGTTATAATTGGATTTGTAGTTCCTTTTGTAAAAGACACTCTTGCTGAAGAGAAAGAGTGTTATGAAGTTAAAGACCAACTAAAAATAAATACAGAGTCTGCATATACTTGTGTTTATGGGGGGGGCAAGAATGCTAGTGTAACAATAAGAAGAGAGTTTGGAGAAGTGGAGATTAAGGGATTTAAGATGGGTGTTTATGGGGATGATGGCGCAAGGGTTTTTGACATAAAAGAAGGGATGATAGTTACTGATGTTCAGATGATAAATGGAAGCACGATACTTTCACTTCCTGAAAAAGGTGGAGAGAGAACATATAATATAACAACAACCTTAACAAGCATAGACGAAGTAAAAATTGTTCCTCTAAGAATAAACGGAAAGCCCTGCAGCAAAGCAGTAAACACTGCAAAAATCAAAGGATGCTAATAAAAATGATGAAACTAAAAAATAATTTGCAAAAATCAATGCGCGCGCAAATATGGGTGGAAACTGTTCTCTACACAGTAATTGGCTTGGCGATTATTGGGATTATCTTAGCTGTAGCAACCCCTGTTATCAATGAGTATAAAGATGAGGTGGTTATAAAGCAAACAATAGACGCCTTAAATAAAGTAAACCAATTGATTTTAGATGTTGAAGATGCTCCTTCGGGGGAGAAAAGAAGTATTGAGTTGGCAATTAAAAGAGGAAGCTTAACAATAAACAGTTCTGGCGACAACATAATTTATGTTCTTGAAGAAACTGAACTGCAATACAGCGAGCCTGGAGAAGAGGTTAAAGAAGGGGATATAAAAGTGAGAACAGAAGAAAAAGGGAAAAAATATAATATTTTCTTAGCTCTTTCGTATGACAATATAAATATAACTTACAATGGCAACGAAGAAATTCAAAAATTTAGCCATTCTGCTACTCCTTACACCTTGTTTGTAGAGAATAACGGAGTAATAAATGATAAAGTTAGCATAGATATTAGAGAAAGTTAATGAATAAAGGATTATGTTAATCTGGTGGGTGATGTTAAGAATTGCCACTGGTAAATTTTCAAGCAGATTTAAAGCAACTAAATAATCTCCGGTGGCAAGAAGATTTATCGCCCGGAGTCTGCAAAACCGAACAAAGGAATATTTATAAAGACAGGTTATTTCCTTTAAAAATAAAGAAATTCAGCGAAAAAATAAACTTTAAAAATAAATTTGAAAAAAGAGGCAAAATGGCAGAACAAGAAAGAATTGTTATTAATTTATCCCCAACAATTCCTGCGCTCCCAAAAGTAAAAGACAAAACACAAGTGGATGTGAGATATGCGCTTATTTCTCCTTATGCTTTTGTGCACATACACTACGACAAAGAACTTTTAGAGCTAGTTTATGAGTTAGAGGAGCCACTTCTAAGCGGAGAAGAGAAAAACCTTTTAAAAAAAATAGAAGAGGGAATGAGAGAATTAATAAACATAAATGTTCTTGTTGAAAAAACCCAAGAGGCAATGATAGAATATGTGGACAAAACAGCCCGCCTCTTGATAGCAGAACTTGATTTGAAAGTTTCTTCTGTTTCTTATAAAAAATTATTTTATTATCTTTTTAGAAATTTTATTGGATTTAATGAGATAGAGCCATTGACAAGAGATTATTTTATTGAAGACATAGAGTGCAACGGTGTAGACACCCCAATTTATATTGTTCATAGAATTTATAGAAATTTAAGGACTAACATTATTTATAGGGAATTAGACAGTTTAGCGAGTTTCGTGGAGAAACTTGCCCAAAGATGCGGGAAATACATTTCCTACGCAAGCCCGCTTTTGGATGGAAGCTTGCCTGATGGAAGCAGAGTTAATGCAACATATACCAAGGATATATCAAGCAAAGGGCCAACTTTTACAATCAGGAAGTTTACTAAGATACCATGGACCCCGATACAATTAATAGCCTTAAAAACTTTAAGCCCAGAAATGCTTGCTTACCTGTGGATGTTATTGCAATATAAAACTAATGTTTTAATAACTGGAGGTACAGCTTCTGGAAAAACAACTTTGCTCAATGCAATAGCTTTTTTCATTCCTCCAGAAGCAAGAGTTGTAAGCATAGAAGACACCAGAGAATTAAATCTCTCAAGAGAAAATTGGTTGCCGAGCGTCGCAAGAACTGCAATTGGCATGGGCAAATTGGGAGAAGTTGATTTATTTGCTTTACTTAAAAGCTCATTCAGGCAGAATCCAGATTATGTGATAGTTGGTGAAGTCAGGGGAAAAGAAGCTTTTGTTTTGTTTCAGGGAATGGCGTCAGGACACTCCTCTCTGTCCACAATGCACGCAGATTCTGTAGACACGATTATAAAAAGATTAGAAACCCCTCCAATTGACCTTCCGCCTACTCTGGTCAATACTCTTGATGCTGTTTGCATTATGACCCATGCTATAGTCGAAAAACAGCAAACAAGAAGATTAAGGGAGATAGTAGAAATTGTGAATGTTAATCCTGATGGCATTGCTTTAACCAATACGCCTTTTATCTGGAATTCAAGAGAAGATAAATTTTATTTTAAAAAAGAAAGCAAAGTATTTGACAAAATAAGTTCGAGGTATGGTTTAACAAAAGAAGAGCTTATGAACGAATTTGTAATAAGAACAAGGCTTATTTATGAACTGTACAAAAGAAAAATATTTAATTTTGATGATGTGCAAAAAATTGTAAATGAATATTACCAAAACCCTTCAGCGGTTTTATCAAATTTTGATTTAATTTAAACCCCCTAATTGTAATACATTTATGATGGTACATAAAAGTAAACATATTTTCATGATGTCAGAAAAATAAACTACAACCTTTAGGTTGTAGATAGTTGCTTTGCAACTATCAGATTTTTCTGAGCATCCAGAAAACCCAACAAACAAACCACACACTTTAGTGTGTGGTAAACAAGAGGGTTTTCTTGATGATACTAAAAGTAAGATAGTAATATTTATATACCTTTAGTATATTACTTTTAATATAGGCAAAAATAAAGTCAGATTATTATTTATAATATGGGCAAAATAAAGTTAGATGGTTATTTATGCGAAAGATGCGGGCATAGATGGGCGGCGAGAGGCAAAGAAAAGCCCAAAGTTTGCCCAAAATGCCATTCTCCATACTGGGATACACCAAGAAAAAAAAGAGGCAAAAATGATAGATAAACCTAGATTACAATTATTAGCGCAAATTACAAATGGAATGTCAGATGCTGTTATTAAGTTAGAAGAAGCATACAAAGAAAATAATCTTGCGAACATAGAAGCAGCTAAAAAAACTATCTTGGAATTTCAAAAGAAGTTAGATGAGGAACTAGTAGAAGAGAAATAAAATGGAAACTAAAGAAATAAATGCAATTGGTGCGCTGAAGGCAAATGTAACAGAAGAAAGGAATATACTCAAAGAGGTTTTCACTTTTTTAAATCAATTCGAAGTTTTAGAAGGGCTGCAAAAAAGGGGAGTTAAGATTAGGGGGGAAGAAAAAAAATTATTAGAGTTCACTATAGCTTCTCTTCTACTGCAACTAAGAATGATTAATAATTCTATCCCGGAAATTACAAAAAAAATATTCTTTTTTAAAGAGCTTCCTTCCCAAACAACCAAACCAACTGCTCCAACTTCTATGCCTGCTGAAAAACCCGAAGAGAAAAAAGAAAATTTAATAAGCTTAAAATACAAGGGGCCTTACTTAGCGAGGGAAGAAGGAACTTTTCTAATAATAAAAAAGTCTGACAGATTGAGATTTTTAAAAGAGTTAAGTTTAGCACATGACTCTATCAAAAGGTTAAAAAAAGATTACAAACTGCCTATAATTGTAACAGAAGAATTCAAGAAGCCGAGTTTTTATGCAAAAATATCCAATAGATTCTTCTCAGATTTATCAAGAGAGCTAATTGAAAAAGGGTATTTTAAAGGCATGAGCGAGGAATTAAGAAAAGCTAATCTTTATTTTCTTTCTCACACTTACATTTCTATGGCTTTTTTTTCAAGTGTTCTTGCTTTTTTTGCTGCTATATTCTTGTTAATACTTTTATTATTTTTTGAATTAAGCATTTATTTTCCTTTTTTAATAAATGCAGAAGCTTCAATTTTCTCAAGGCTTCTAAGAAATTTTTGGCTGCTCGCAGGATTGCCTATCTTGACTTTTTTAGCATTTTACTTTTATCCTTTAACAGAAAGAAAATCTATAGCTAACAAGATAAATCAAGAATTACCTTTTGTGGCAATACATATGTCTGCTGTTGCCGGAAGCGGGATAGAACCAACAAAAATATTTAGAATAGTTGTGGGAAGCAAAGAATACCCTAATACAGCAAAAGAGCTTAAAAAACTTCTTAATGAGATAAATGTTTATGGTTTTGACCTTGTCACTGCACTAAGAAATACTGCAAGAATAACTGCCAGTTCAAAATTGTCTGAGTTATTTAATGGCTTAGCTACAACAATAACCTCTGGCGGCAAATTAAAAGGATTTTTAGACAAAAGAGCAGAGACTTTAGTTTTTGACTACAGGATGGAAAGAGAGAAATACACCCGAGTTGCTGAAACTTTTATGGATATCTATATTAGTGTTGTTATTGCGGCGCCTATGATAATGACTATGATTTTAGTAATGATGAGCGTGATAAACTTAGGAATAGGGCTTAGTGCCACTACCCTTAGTTTTTTAATAGTACTTGGAGTGGCTTTAATAAACATATTTTTCCTGGTATTTTTACATTTAAAACAACCCCCAGGATAAGAAGATGGTAAAAATAAAAAAAATGCACATAATGGGACTAATCGCAGCAGTTATAACTCTGTTAATAGATTTTATATTCTGGAGGGAGGACAAAATATTTTATTTCATTTTAGGAATAGCTTTTGTTGTAGGGGCTTTGCCTTTTATAATTTCTGTCTTTATAGAAACAGAAAAAGAAAAAGAAAAAGAAGTTATGTTTTTAGAATTTTCAAGAAATTTGGTGGAGAGTGTTAAAGCAGGAACCCCAATAAGCAGAAGCATAGTTAATGTCAAGGACAAAGATTATGGCTCTTTGACGCCGCATATAAGCAAGTTGTCAAACCAGATATCTTTGGGAATTCCAGTTAGAGAGGCATTAGAAAACATGGCTTTAGACGTTAATAGCAAAACAATAACCAGGGCAGTAACTTTAATAAGCGAAGCAGAACAAGCAGGAGGAGAGATAGAAACAATACTCGAAGCTGTTGCAACATCTGTAAGCCAGACAGAAACACTAAAAAAAGAAAGAAAAGCTGCTATTTATACACTGGTTGTTCAAGGGTATATTATATTCTTTATATTTATTGTTATAATGTTGATTATGGAATTTAAAATACTTCCAATGGCTTCTGATTTAGGCATAGAGGACCAAGATATGAGCGGATTAGAGGGCATTGGTGGAATGGAAGGCATAATGGGAGGAGAAAAACTAAGTGCTGAAGAGATGGCTCGGCCATTTTTATGGCTTTTGCTTACACAAGGATTCTTTGTTGGTTTAGTGATAGGAAAACTAGCAGAAGGAAACCTTAAGGCAGGATTGAAACACTCATTTTTTCTAGTAGTTTTAGCTTGGCTAATCTCAACCGGGGCAAGAGCTTTTTTATAATAAATACATCCAAAGGAAAATAAAATTCCATACCCTAAAAGCCTAAAAAGTGGAGAAAAAATGTTAAAAACAAACAATATAGAATTAAAAAATAGAGTTTATTTAATTAATAAATTTAGCAATTATTGCATTATCAACTTAATAGAATTAAATTTTTGGCTTTAGAGCTTAAAGGCAGAAGTATTTTTAAAATGAGTGTGATGATAAAAAGAGGAAAGCTGAAAAAAGGGTCAGCGCATATAGAAGTGATTCTCTCTTTTGTAATCTTTATCTCCTTTCTTGTCTTTTTGCTTATAATGTTCAGGCCTTTAAAACTATTTTCCTCTTCTAGCTCGATACTTGATGTGACAAAAACTAAAATACTTGATTATGTTTCAACTGACTTAAGTGTGATATCTTTATATTTAAACATAAGCTCAAGCTTAGGAAAGTGTATAGTTTTAAAAGAGGACTTAGAGTTGCCTGGTAAAAATATAATTGTCAAAGATGAAGATGGAAATATAATCAGAGGAGATACCGAGGGTGGCAGTGGGAAAGTGCGTTTAAACTATACTGGAAAAAGTTTTTATAGAGTTTATTCTTCAGAAGAGTTAAAAGAGCGTGGGGTAAGTCCGACGGGCGGCTGCGGAAACATTGATAAGATTTTATCTGGTGAGCCTGGTGGCAGGCCTGGTGGGTCGATGCCGGGGAGAGGAGGACCAGGAGGTGGAGGTGGCGGCGGAGGAAGCGGGGATTATGCAATAGGGCTTGCAACAACTTCCAAAAAAGTGGCTCTTTCTAAATTAAATGCTTTTTTTAATAATTACACTCAGAACTATCAGGTTTTCAAGAGCTCGCTTGGTTTAACAAGCAATTTTAATGTTCGAATTTTAAATAATTCAAAACAAGTTATAAACAATTTTACAGCAGAAATATACAAACCAAGCAGTATAGAAATAATGGCAAAAGATATACTAATAGAAATTTTAGATGAAAACGCCACTATAACTCCGGCAATAATGAACCTGCAGGTTTGGGAATAAATGAAAATCTTTAAAAAGATTTTATCAAAGACCTATTTACAATAGGTGATGTTAACAAAAGACAGTTAACAATGAAACTTTCAGAGAAAGTTTAGAAAGAAATTGACTTCCAGTCAATAATGTTAACAAAAGACAGTTAACAATGAAACTTTCAGAGAAAGTTTAGAAAGAAATTGACTTCCAGTCAATAATGTTAACAAAAGACAGTTAACAATGACAAAATCAAAATTTAAAAAAGATGTTAAATAAAAATGATAAAAGAAGATAGCATAAGATTAGGCATTAAAGAGCTTTATTTGATTAATGAATCTAATAATTACATTTATAATCTTATTTCAATGTCATTAATAGTATGAGAAACAAAAAAGCATGGTTGAGAATTGTTGAAGCGGTTATAGCTATTTTGATAGTTACTTCTGCTTTAATAATTGTTGCTACGAGGACGCCAAAACAAGACAGCGCAGAAAGCATACAAGAGCTGCAGAGAAATATTTTAGAGCAAATCAGCTCTAAAGAAGAGCTAAGAGCAGAAATTTTGCAAAACAAAACAACCAACACTTCACTTTTTGTGAAGGGTGTTTTGCCTGCTTATTATAATTTCACAATAAAAATTTGTGAGGTAAATGAACAAATTTGCAGCATGCCTTACTATATACCAAAAGATGTTTATGCTAATGAAATCCTCATATCTTCTACACTAGAAGAATTCAAACCAAAAAGGCTGAAGCTTTTTGTTTGGAAGAAGTGAGATTTTAAAAAATTTTATTCTAGTAAAAATCAAGAAACAAATAGAAATTTGGAAATAAAATTAGGATATAAAGTTTTAGTGTGCAATAGGCTTTCACTTCTTTTTATAGCCTGTTTATAAAGCTTTCACTAAAAAGCGAAAGCTGAGTTTTAAAAATCAGCAAAAAAGTTTGGAAAAAAGATTACTTAAAAAATGTCATACTTTCTTCATTTCTGACAATAATTTTCCTTTTTTTAATTTAAACTCTCTCGGATTTATCCTAAGAGCATTATAATCTTTAAAATTAAAAATAGTTTCTTTTAATTCTCTTAAATAATCTTCAATTTTATACTTTTTTAGAATTTCATAGTATCTTTTAAAATCTATCTCGCAAAAAAATAATAAAGAAATAATGTCTATCCTGTCCTTTTCTCCCTTAATAGAATTTTTCCTATTTGAACATGCTTTTTGCTTTAAGATTAAAAGAAGTTCAGGACAAGCAACATCAAAAACCCCGATTTTTAATGTGTAATTTTTTATATCTTCCACCGGAATCGCTAGTTCGGAATAATACTCCAAATAAACATCTATATCTGCTTCTTCTTTTTTAATCTCATATTTCTTAAGCCGATCATTTTTTCTAAGAATCTCTTGTTTAAATTTTTCTAATTCATGTATATCAACAACTATATCAACATCTTTTGATTTATTCTGCCTTGTTAAAAGCCAGACAGCCCACCCGCCTATAAGAATAAATTTATATTTTTTTGATAACTCCTGTAAAATCAGCCAGCTTTTCTCTGTTAAAATAGAGTTCCAAAATTCCTTTTTTTCTTTATCCATTTTAATCTTCTTTTAAATTTATTTTATTTTCAAGAGCTTTTAAAAAATCAGATGCGTACCATTGTTTTAGATTCCATAAATCAACAAAAATCTGTGCAGCTGTGCAGGTTTTTCCATATTTTTCCATATTTCCGTCTTTTTCCAAGACAAAAATATTAGGAAACTTATCAGTTTTATTAAACCTTTTCATAATTTCTTTTAATTGCTCTTCATTAGCATAAACATAAACTTCTGAATAATCAGCAGGAACATCTTTAAATTTAAACTTATAAGCAGAATATCCTCCATAAAGAACATCAGGCAAATTTCTTTCTATTTCTCTTACAGGCATCTCTGCTCTTGTTTTATAAATAATATCTTTATCTAAATTCCTTACAGATGCCCAATAATAAAGGATTTTTTTGACATCAATAATTCTGAAGCCCATTTTTTCTATTATAACTGCCCCCATTTTATTTAATTTTTTAACAGCTAAATTAACAGTGCTTAAAGATATCTTGAGTTTTTTAGAAAGCTCAAGCTGAGTTAATCTTCTATTTTTACATTCAATTGTCTGATAAAGTGTTTCTCTAAACACTTGCTCTATTTTCTTCATTTTCTCATCAACAGCTTTTGTTAAGCTTTCTAAATTAAGAAATCGTTGTTTATAAAGCTTTCGATTTTTAGTGAAACCTTTATAAAGAAGGAATTTAAAAATCGAAACCTTATTTTTAAAACAGCATGAGAATCTTGCGAAAAAATTGGGAAAAAGAATGAGGATTTAAAGCCCATTTACCCTCTACATTTTGTTTTTTAATTGTAGAGGGTAAGATTTATAAACCCTTATTTCTTAAGCTGATTATGGTATACATATACAAAAAAATTATAGGGAATATGCCTTATTACTATTTGCGGGCATCTGAAAGAAAAGGGAAGAGGGTTATAGCAAAAGACATTGCTTATTTGGGTAATTCTATTGAAGAAGTTAGAAAATCTTTAAACAAAGCAGAATATAAAGAAAAAATAAGAAAGGCGTACAAAACAATACATAATTTTCTCGAGTCAAATCATTGGTTAGAAAAAGCAGAAAAATTAAAATTAAAAAGAGATTCTTTTTTAGATAAAAAACAAACAGAAATAGAAGCATGTAAACTTCATTATAATAATATTTTTCAAAAAAAAGAGAATACAACAAAAAAAGAAATATTAAAGAACTTTGTAATAGAATTTGCCTTCAATACAACTTCTATAGAAGGAAACACTATTACTCTACAACAAGCAAAAAACTTGTTAGAAGAAGGTAAAACTCCAGAAAACAAGACATTAAGAGAAATTTATGACTTACAAAACACAGAAAAAGTTTTTTTTGATATTTTTAACACGAATGAAGAACTAAATCATGAACTTATAGCAAAAATTCATTCTGATTTAATGGAAAATATTGACCCAAGAGAAGGCTATAGAAAAGAGGATGTTCATGTTTTTAAAGCACATTTTGAAGCTACCCCATTTCCTTATGTATTAACTGATATGAACTTACTGTTAAAATGGTATAATGAAAACAAGAAAAAACTTCATCCTATTGTGTTAGCAACTATTTTTCACCATAAATTTGAAAAAATACATCCTTTTATGGATGGAAATGGCAGAACAGGAAGAATGTTGTTAAACTATATCTTATCAAAAAATAACTATCCTCCTTTAGTAGTTCATAAAAAAACAAGAGCAGAATACTTAGAAACTTTAAAAAAAGCTGATGAAAGTGGCTTAACAAAATTTTCAAAAGAAGATTATTTCTCGCTTGTACAATTTATTGCTGATGAAATGATTGTTTCATATTGGAATATTTTTCTATAACTAATTTTAACAAAGAAATTTGGAAAAAGAATGAGGATTTGAGGAAATTATTTTAAAATCCGACAAATTCAACATTCGTGTTATCAATAATATCCCCTATAACAGAAAAATAATCCCAACTGCCTTCAGCATTAAATATTATTTGGATTGTATGCTGTCCAGAACTTAAAACGAAGTCTGCTTTCTTTGTAGTGTCTGTCCTGTAATCTACTACATTCCAAGTCTCCCCGGTTGGAGGAGCCACCTTAGTTCCATCTAAAAAGAATTGGATATTATTATCGGTCCAAAGTAACTTAAGTGTCTTAGTTACTGGAGTTACAACATTAACTTTCATCTCAAAAAGATATGAACCCTCTGGAACAGTATGATCATCTCCACTTACAGAGCCAAAAGAAGGTAATTTATAGGTATAAGGAGCTGTCGAGAATCCACCAATTGTATAAATAGAAAGACTATTAGGATTATATTTTACTCTGTAATATGGTACAGTTCCACTTCCTCCACTCCCAACATCATCAGTTTCACAAACAACTGCTCCTGTGTCTGGATCAATTTTTTTAATTGCTTGATTTGCTCCTGCACAAGTAGTCAGGCCATTAACAATCTTCGCTTGAACCCCTTCTAATTCTTCAGCAGAATGCCCCATAACACTCGGAGAAGCTCCAGAACCATAAGCTATTACATACCCAACTCCTACTAAAAATATAACTATAGCTGACAAAAGCCATAAATCTTTTTTTTCTATGTGAATATTTATGCTCATTTTCCTCTTTTTTATAAAAATAATAAAGATTAAGTATTTAAATATGTTGCGATTTGAAAATAGATGGTAGCTTTAAATGAATTAGAGGAAGTAACATTTATTACATCTGATGAAGAATTAAATAGTGTAATGTTAGAAGGATATCCCGGAATTATAAAAGGAGAACAGCATCGTGTCGAAAAGATAGATAGAGAGAGAGTATATGTATTTGAAGACTTGCAACTTGATGAATTAACAGCTTTCCTTAGAGATAAAGGAGATTACAAGTATTTTATGACTCATATATAAAATGTCAGAAGAAAAATTCAAATTTTTAGAGCACACAGCAGATGTAAAATTCCAGAGTTTTGGAAAAACTCTTGAAGAAGCATTTGAAAATGCAGCTTTAGCTCTGCAGGAGGTTATGACAAAGAAAGTAAAAATAAAGCCAGTAATTAAAAAGAAAATTGAAGTTGAAGGAAGAGACAAAGAAGCACTATTGTATAACTTCCTTGAAGAATTTCTTTTCTTGCTGGATTCTGAAAACTTTGTTTTAAGCAAAATTAAAAAAATAAAAATCAATAATATTTCTATTATAACTGATAATAATCAAACTAACAAAGCGAGCAAACATAAATTAGCTTTGAAAGTTAGTAAAGATAATGATAAAAATGGCAATAAAGAGCAATATAACAATAATAAAGAATATAAACTAAGTGCCGAAGTTATTGGGGATAAAGCAGGTAATTATAAATTTACAAATGATGCCAAAGCTGTGACTTATAACAACATGTTTGTCAAGAAAGAAAAATTTAAAGGAAAAGATAAATTTATATGCCAGGTGGTGCTGGATGTTTGAATATATTGAAGAACAATAATTCTTTTAAACTAATCTATGTTAGTAATTTATGGATAAATCAAAATTAAAGAAATTAATAAATTTGTTGGGGGTTCCTGTTGGGATGGAAACTGGATTTATTGTTGGAGGATGTTCTGGTAATGAGATTATTAAAGAGAGAGGTTGCAAGAGAACTGGATATTCTCTTGGTGGAAGAACTGGACAACAAATAGTTTCTAAAGAAGGCGAAGAAATAGGTTTAGTTGCTATGAATATGACAAGAAACATACTAACTGTTGAAGGAGTAGAGACAAATTATCGCCTTGGCGGGCCAAATGGCAGGACAATTTTATATTCAAAAAGATCAAGATAAAACCGGGAAAAGATTTTTTAACTGCTAAATGGGCTACTAAAAAGTGCATAGAAGGATTGCAAAAAGTAGTGTTGAGCGAAAAAGATATAAAGCCAAAAGTTAGATATCTTGATAATATAGAAGTTCATTTTTATGATATAAGGAGTATGGAAAAAAATGTTAGAAGTCAAGAAGATAAGCGAAGTGGAATGGGAAAATTGCCAGCGAAAAGCTTAAATAATCTCTTGTTTTATATTATACAAGGTGTCAGGGAATACCTTAAGTCTTCGGACATCCCGCAATGTATCCCAGCTGTGTTGAACACTGGGAATTTTTATTATGGTAATAAGAATTTGTGTTTATATTGATGGCGCTAATTTTTATGGAGGACTAACTTCTATAAATAAAAGATTTAGCGATAGTAAATTTGATTTTGAAAATTACATCAAATATTTAGTTGGAAAAGAAAAATTGGTTCAGATTTATTATTATAATGCGCTAGTCAAAAAGAAGATCAATGAAAGAATCTGGAAAAAGCAAAATGATTTCTTTAACAGATTGCGTAAAATCCCAAAATTCAAAGTCAGTTTATGCACAAGAAAATCCAGGTTAAATATTTTAGGAGAAGAGTATCATACTATTAAAGGAGATGATATTTTATTGGCATTAGATATGATAGAAGATTGCTACAATGATCGATTTGATAAAATTGTTTTAATTTCTGGTGATGGAGATTTTACTGAATTGTTAAAAAGAATTAAGAAAAAAGGTAAAGAAGTTGAAGTTTGTTTTTTTGAAAAATGTGTTTCTAGCCATTTATTAAAGGAAGCTAATAAAATCAGATTAATCAACAAAAAAATTGCAAATAAGTTTTTTTGGAGGGAGAAAAAAATAATTAAGGTATAGTTAAAATTAAATACGCTTATTTCTTAGTAAAAAATGGTTGAGATTAAGAAAATAGATAATGTAACATGGAAAATTGAAAAAGCTGGAGCTATGAAAGTACCAGTTATAATTTTTGCTTCTGAAAAATTGTTAGAAAAAATGAAAGAAGATGAAACTTTTAAACAAGCTCAGAATACAACAACTTTGCCCGGCATAATAAAAAATATGATTGTGTGCCCGGACGGGCATATGGGGTATGGCCTGCCAATTGGAGGAGTTGCTGCTTTTGATTTAGACAAAGGAGTAATTACTCCGGGCGGAGTCGGTTTCGATATAAACTGCTCAGTCCGCCTTTTGCGCACAAACTTAACTTTAAAAGATATAGAAACAAAAAAGAAAGAAATTATTACTGCTTTGTATAGAGATGTTCCTTCTGGTGTTGGAGAAAAAGGAAGAATAAGATTAAGCAAAGAAGAGCTTGATGAGGTTTTAACACAAGGGGCTGTTTGGGCTGTAAAAAAAGGTTATGGTGAAAAGGAAGATTACATGCATACAGAAGAAAATGGATGCATGAAAGATGCTAATCCAGCTTTTGTTTCGCAAAGAGCTAAGGCAAGAGGAATGCCTCAACTTGGAAGTTTAGGCGCTGGAAATCATTTTCTTGAAGTTCAGGAAATTACAGAAATTTACGACAATAAAATAGCCAAGGTTTTTGGCTTGGAAAAAGGCAAGATAACGATAATGATACATTGTGGAAGCCGCGGATTAGGGCATCAGGTTGCTTCTGATTATATAAAAGAAATGGAAGATAAGTATGGAACAAAGGATTTGCCAGACAGAGAGCTTGTTAATGCACCTATAAAATCAGAGCTTGGCAAAAAATATTTTTCAGCTATGGCTTGTGCTGCTAATTTTGCATTCGCCAACAAACAGCTTATAACACACTGGGTTAGAGAGACAATGAAAAAAATATTTCCTAAATTTAAAGCAGAAGTTGTTTATGATGTCTGCCATAATATAGCTAAATTTGAAAAACATTTGGTAGATGGCAAGGAAAAAGAGGTTTTAATTATGAGAAAAGGAGCTACAAGAAGTTTTGGGCCAGGAAGAAAAGAAATTCCAGAAGATTATAGAGAAGTTGGACAGCCGGTTATAATCCCCGGCAGCATGGGAACAGCCTCGTATGTTTTAGTAGGAACAAAAAAAGCAGAAGAAGTTTCTTTTGGCTCGACGGCGCATGGGGCAGGGCGAGTAAGTTCAAGAAGCGCTGCTTTAAGAAATATTAGGGGGGAACAAGTGCGAGATGAATTGAACAAAAAAGGAATTGAAGTTATTTCAGGAAGCTGGAAAGGATTAGCAGAAGAAGCTCCTCAAGTTTACAAAGATATAGATGAAGTTGTGAAAGTCAGCCACGAGGCAGGAATTGGAAATTTAGTTGCGAAAGTCAGGCCTGTGGCAGTGATGAAAGGATGAACTCTATAACAAAAGAGAAGTGTTGATTAGATTCTCTTTAACATTCAACTTTCACTCTGCTCGCTTGGAGGGATTTTATCTTTCTAAAAATATAATTAGTTAATTAATAAAACAAAAAGTAATTGTCATGCGGAAGCACATTTTTTTGGGAAGAAGATAAAAAACAATATTTATAAACCTGTTTTCTCTATATAAAATATGAAAAGAGGAGAAGTTTTATTAGCTGTGAGTTTAATGTTTATACTTTTAATTAGTACAAGTTTGGTGAGCGGGGCGACGAGTATTTCTTCATGCACAGAGTTGCAAAATATAAAAAATGATTTAGATGGCAATTATGAATTAACAGGAGATATTGATTGTTCTGGTTATAGTTTTACACCAATTGGAGATACTGCTTTTAATACATTTAAAGGGATATTAGACGGGAAAAATAAGGTTATAAGAAATTTAAGAATAGACTCCCCTGCTGAAAATAATATTGGTATATTTAAAAAAAATAATGGAATAATAAAAAATTTAGGACTAGAAAATGTTTATATGAGGGGATATCAATTTGTTGGAAGTTTTGCTGGATCTTCTTTCTCTGGGAAAATAATTAATTGTTATTCTACTGGAACTGTAAAAGCAGAGTTAGCAGAAGCAGGAGGACTTATGGGGGAGGCTAGCGGTTTTGGAAGTATTTCCCGTTCTTATTCTACAGCCAGTGTAGAAAGTAAAAGTTTTGTTGGAGGATTAGTTGGGAGTAATGCTGTAGATATTGATAATTCATATGCAAGAGGGAGTGTAACTGCAGGTGGCACTTCGGGAAATTATGCTGGAGGATTAGTTGGGACTTTCTTCCCAACAAAGACAATAACTAATTCTTATTCTACAGGAAGTGTAAAGTGTAGCCGTGTTGATGCGGGCGGGAATCCGGTTTTAATTTATACAAGTTATTGCGGAGGGCTTACTGAAAATTTTACTCCAGGAACCTGTGTTAATTCTTTTTATGATACTGCTTCAGGATTTAGTGGAAGTAAATGTGGCACTTCAAAATCAACAGCACTAATGAAAACAAGCTCTACATTCACAGGTGCTGGATGGAATTTTGATAATATCTGGGATATCGACCCTCTAATAAATGATGGCTATCCTTTTTTAAGGAAGTGTCCTTCTGGCATGGTTAGTTATTGGACTTTTGATAGCTACGATGTTTCTGGAGTTGGTGTTTTTGATATTGTTGAAGATAAAGAAGGAATAAATAATGGAGCAACTTCTGCTGCTGGACAAGTTAGGCAGGCATTTAATTTTAGCACAGATTATGTAAGTTTGCCTGCAAGCAATTATATTATAACAAACCCTTCATCATGGACAATTGTTTCTTGGTTTAATGCAGATACAATAAGTGCGGAGACAGAACATAAGGGAAACAGAATAATAACTTTTCTTAGGGATCCTACTAGAACTTCGCTTTCTCTGCTTGTTGGAGAAAATAATAAAGCAAAATTAGAATACTGCGAGAGAGATGGAGGTGGGGGGCATGCATGCGGTGGAAAGTATGACAATAATATACTTAATATATCAAATATTTCAACAGGAAATTGGTATTTTTTTGTAGCTACTTAT